>Ga0209536_100000113_pt1 | contig 116264 bp, 101 predicted proteins | sample DeeMarSeWOR28_12_FD_187461 | JGI IMG/M metagenome (GOLD analysis project Ga0209536, IMG submission 187461) | Marine sediment microbial communities from White Oak River estuary, North Carolina - WOR-2-8_12 (SPAdes) (version 2) | ecosystem: Environmental > Aquatic > Marine > Intertidal zone >...
TTCGCTGAAGCTGACTTCTCGATGAGGCGGCAAGTCGAGCATAACATCCGCTAAATAACTTGCTGCGTTTTGCTGAAAGCCACTTAGCTTAGTCATTATACTGACTTTGAAATTTTTTATGAGGAGGTGAGTTGAAACAAATATTTTTGTCAATAATCATGCTTCTGACTTTTGCTCCTGGCTGCCAGAAGAAATTACCGGACAATGCTCATTTACTCAAACAATATATTTCGGCAGCCAATAGTCACAACTTTGAGATATTGACGGAACTGATTTCTGAAAATGCGGCTTGGCATCTGCACGGCGATACGCTAATTGGCCGTGCTGAAGTGTTAAGCCCATTGAGATTCGATGAAGCTATCAACACGAAGCTTGATGTCCGAAACGTGCAGGTTAGAGGAGACACGGTCGATTTCGACCTGGTTGAAAAGAATGATGTTTTATATGGGCTTGGATTTGATAGTCTGATTCATTTTGGGCGATTTGTTTATTCTAATGCAAAGATTGTATTGAAGACTTCTCGGTTTCCCCCAGTTCCTTTTAAGACTTTGTCTGACAGTGCTGTAGCTTTTTACCAATGGCTCAAGTTTTCGGATTCCCTGGCTTATAACCAAGTGATAAGTAGTGATGGAAAATTTCAGTACAGTTATAAGTCCGGCAAAATAATATTGGATCAAATTCCGAAATGGCGCAAACGTAATCAGTGAAATGGTTAAAGTGGTATAGCAAGCCAGTCAATCAGACCAAAAATCCGATTGGCGTCTTGGAACCGTTAAATTTTAACAATCCTTTTTGGCGGATCTTTGGTATGCCTTTAAGTAGTAATTAAGATCCTACAGAAATTGTCATATAGTTATAACCTATCAAACTGGAGTGAGAAATCATGATTCGATTTCGTTATTCAATTTTACTAGTCATTTTATTTGTAGCTGGTTGTTCTACCCCTGGATCAAAGATTGATGTATCAGCAGAGATTAAAAAGATTCGTGATTCAGATCGGGCCTTACTTTTGGCAGAGACTCAGCGAGATTTGGAAGGCGTAATGGGATATATTGCTGAAGGAGCGATATTCCATCCTCCAAACATGCCTCCCGTTGTTGGACATAAAGCTATACGTGATTTCTATAATAATTGGTTCGAGGTACCGTACAGTGGTATTATTTGTGATTCGGATACAGTCATTATTTCGTCATCTTTTGATTTAGGCTGTCTTGTTGGAAACAGTCATATGGAGTTTGAAACCCCAGCTGGAAAAAATAGACTTTCCGGGAAGTATATTACTGTTTGGCGAAAGATGAATGATAAGTGGCTCTGTGTTGCCGTAAGCTGGAGTGGAAACGAATTAGCTGATTAGTGTCAATATACTGCCCAACCTGGCATCCAGTTTGAGAATCAAGCCGACCCGAATGGCTTCGGATTTTTTAAATTTCCCAATGCCAAGCTCCGGTGTTTATTTGTTAAGGATATTAATCAATGGAGGCCGTCGGTCAGCCTATGCCCTTTTCGTTATGCGGGATTCCCTATTCAACGATTAACTCTCCGCGCATGTGCATGTGGTAATCACTACACCAAACCGAACATAAAAAATTAAATTGACCTTTTTTCCGGGGAGTAAAAGTGACCTCCCTGAATTCTCCTGCTTTTATATCGGTTAATACAAGATTATATGCGGGAAGATAAAATCCGTGAGTGGCTGTATCCACATTTTTGATGACCAGCGTAATCTTTTCTCCAGATTTAACCGTAATCGTCTTTGGGGACCAGTTTCCTTTTTCGGGAGCGCGCGCCAGTAGTTCAATTCGTTGGGGATCTCGAGTGGCAATTTTGTAAATAATAACTGTTGCAACGGTTCCGATTGAAAAGACTACAACCAAAATTACCGCCAGTAGTTCCTGTTTCCGCACGATCATTACCCCTCAAATAACCAGAGGAAAAACACACTTAGACTCACTAAAAACACCAGCATCGGGATCCACCCTCTTTTTGCTTCCTTCTCATCGGCATAAATCTTCCTGGCAAATTTATAACCATATTCCAGGGAAAAAGCCAATCCAATCAACAACGTAATTGTTTGCAGGTAGGGAATAGATCCGGTAAATATCGGAGTCCATGGGAAATTAGCTGTGCCGAATAAATTCCATCCCAGTGAAAACGGATCAGACAAAATGTTGAGAAGATAGCTTCCGTTTGGCAGAATCACCCCGAAACTAAAGGCGGCCCAGCGGGCAATTCCGATTGGTATAAGACAGTAGGAAAAGTCAATAAAAACCTGCTTCAGTGATACCTCTTTATTACCACTCGCTAATTTTGATAAGTAGGAAACGAGGAAGAACAGCCCCGGTACCAGAAGAAAATTAAAGATAGTATATCCAACCAAATAAAGCCCATATCCGTGCAGATTTGTCACTCGAACCATATCTTTTAGCCATCCGTGAGGCCCCTGCATGGTCAGGAAGAAGGCAAAAAGAATTCCGATCATAGTCAGACTTTTGAAGGCTTCATCGAGACCGCGACGATTATTCACATCATCGGTGCGTCTTCGCTCAGCCAGCAAATCGGTACCAAATGGTCTAATGTTAAAAGCCATATTATCGTGTGAACAGCTTTTAAAACATTCCATACACATCCCGCAATAGGTGTTGCGGTTTAAGTCGAACGGCAGCTCCAGCCAGGGGCAGCCATACCCCTGTTCGTTCCCGGTATAGCAAGTTTTGGTTTGATGCAGAGCACACACTTCCGGATCTTTTACGCGAACCTCAGCAGCGGAAAAATTAGCATACAAACCCTGAAAGCCGCTTACCGGGCAGACGTACAGACAAAATGTGCGCTTCTCGTAAATCAAGGCGATTACAATTGCGCCAAGAATGATAATGGACAACAGTACAAAGGTAGCAAAGGGTTTTACGGTAAAGAATCCGGAAAAGAAAGTTGCCACAAATAGAATCATGGTAACCGGCCAGAGGTTCCGGAATTTCTTTGGCCATTTTTTGTTTAATCCGCGTGATTTGTGTTTCCCGACGGCCAGCAGTTTTCCACGCTGCAGCCAGTCGCCCACCAAGGGGAACGGACAGACCATACACCAGAAACGTCCGATGAGAGGAACAAACAGGGTCATGAGCAAGACCCACCAAAGGACCCAGGTAATCATCACACCAAAGTTATAATTGCCGGAGGAAAAACTCCCAACAAAACTGGAAATGAGTATAACCATAAAGATAAAAAAGTTGATCAGAATAAAGATGAAAGGGAACCAGCGGCTTTTGAACATTTTTCTGATCGGCTTGTATTTTGTGAGTTCAAAGCGCCAATCCAGGGGAATCACCCCGAATAATTTATTTTCATTATTCCTTTGTTTTTTACAGCTCCAGGCTATGGAAGCAATGCCCAATAAAACGACCAGAAAAATGCCGGCGTGGTATCTATTGTTTGGAATCACCCTGAGATGGCCAATCATATAGGGGTGGAAGTCGCCGCAGGTTACCGAACAGCGAAAGGAGAATCGCCCGGCCATGTTTGCCTTAAAGCCCATAACTTTCGTTTCACCCGGGTGCACAAAAAATCCTTTCTCATAACCGTCCAGATAAAAGCCATGGGTCACATCATCGCTGATGAGTTTCAAAACAACTGTCTCACCTTCATTAACATTGATAACCTCGGGAGTATAAGCATATCTTTTTGCGATAATTTCAATAGTTCGCTGATCCCCGACCAGTTCACCGGATAATTCCGGCTTCTTTTCACAGCCAAGGAATATAAAACTCACCAAGGCTAAAAAGATGATGTAAGCAAAATTTTTCATATCTAATTTTCTGACATTTTGAGCGATCGTACAATAGAAATGGATTTTATTCCGAGGCTCTCTTCCATAGCTCCATCCCACACAGCAAAAGCAATTCTAAAATCGTTGTTTGAATTAAATTCAATTTCCCCATCTTCCTGTTTCATTAACGGTTTTTTTAGAACAACATGCCACTGCCCGTTGTGATAGATTCCTTTACCTTCTGCATTCTGGATGTCAAAAGCACTTTGTGTACCCGGTCCGGTGGCAATCAGTTCACGCACGGCCCTGACTGTATCGACACCTTGTTGATATTGTAAGACATCGCGGTTCGCCGTCCAGTGCCAGATATTTGCAGAACTTCTGTGTCCCATCATTTGTGCTGTTGCAGGCGAGTCATCCGGTATAATCATGACCGCACAGGCATCCGAATGTAAGGGGAGATCCCAATTCTCAGTGTCATCTTCAAAATCCAAAAGAAAGGCGATTTCCTGGTTGTTAAATGCTCCTTTAATCCATACATCTCTCTCTTCATTTCCAAAAGGTACCCGAGCTGCCTGGGGGAACAGGTGAACCTTCACTGCTTCTAGTGTCTGCCAAAATTTATCAGTCGGATCCAATGGCAGTTCCCCATTTGTATACTTGATGGCTAATGTATCCACCTCGATGTCCAGATCGGTTTTTACCCTTCCCATTACCTGCATTATAAAAAAGAATAGACCACCCAGCGCAACCAGGACTGCCGTAAATATTAAAACCGATTTATAAGTTTTCTTCATAATTGAACTTTAATATAATCATTGGCTATTTAATCTATAATAACAGTCACCTGTTCAAAATAAGTATTTGACTTATACTCCAGTATTCTAAAACTAGTTGTGCTGAACAATGTTATTAGTGATCTAATTAAATTCTGTGATGATATCAGAAATCTTTTTTAAATTTATAATTTTCATCATTAATATTGAATTGTTGCCAAAAAGAAAAATCACTGCCTTTTCCATAAGGACGATAAAACAGGATTCTTTAATTAAAGAAAGGAAACTTAAAAATAAAGTTGTATTAATCCAAAAACATTGATCGAATTTGATGGGAAAAAAAAAGCGGAAAAGATTAAAAAAACAGGCGGTATTGAAAACTGACATAGGTACAAAAGGTTATCCAAAAACAACTCGTTCAAAACTATCCTTCAAATTACTAGGATTTCTCGTTTTTCTGGCCATCGTTCTGGTTTTGTCTTTTTCTAATTATCAGGAATTGAAGAAGTTTTTTACTACATTTGCTTCCAATGAAGAAATTGATAGAAAGATTAAATTGATAGGGCACCCACCATTCCCGGCAATTGACTTGAAAGAAGAATCACGGAAAGTCCAATTTGAAGACTTTGCCGGTTCGGAAAGCTGCAAAGACTGTCATGAAAAAGAATATAATCTTTGGATCAATTCCACCCATGGTAATGCCGGTGGTGATCCGGAAAAGGTCAAAATAATTGCCAAATTCGATGGCAACCCTTTGTATTTGAAAGATGCGGTTGTTACACCGACGATTACCGCAGAGGGTGAATATGTGTTTATCGTGAATCAGTTAGATCGTCCCGAACGGGTTATCCGTGTGGATGCCGTGGTGGGTGGAGGCCATATGTATGGAGGCGGCACACAGAGTTTTTTTAGTAAATTTCCCGATGGCACCCTACGCTTTTTGCCGTTCGATTTTATCCGGGAAGAAAATACCTGGTTTGTTCAGCTAAAAGAAGGCAGTGTTTGGACAAATATCACCCGAGAAATCGCCCTGGATGATCTGCTCCAGTGGGAACCCCACCGGCTGCTTGGTAACCAGGAGGGAACCTCTAGTTGCCAGAATTGTCACGGCAGCCAGATCCTTCTTGAATACAATCCGGCGACAAGAAGATACCGTACCCGGTACACAACACTGCAGATTAACTGTGAGTCCTGTCATGGACCAAGCAGACGCCATAATAAGCTCTCGGAGTTAGAAAACCATAAGGAACTTCAAGATCTGGATATGGAGGTTTTGGCGACCTTTTCAAAAGATCAATCCATCAATGTTTGCTATCAATGCCATGCAACTAAGGATATATTGAAGGACAAATACCTGCAGGGAGATAATAAGGAAGATTTTTATTCTCTGCGTTTACCAATCCTCGGCAGCGACCCCTACCTGCCGGATGGGCGGATCCGTTCATTCGGGTATCAGCAGGGGCACTCGTTCAGCGATTGCTATGTGAGCGGCTCCATGACTTGCGTGGATTGCCACGATCCTCACAGCCAGACGTATCGGGACGTTTTTTGGAAACCGCTGGTGGGCAAATTCGATAATGGCCAGTGTACCGGATGCCATGCCAGCAAGGTAAAGAATTCAGAGCTTCACTCGCATCATAAGGCGGATTCGACCGGCAATCTGTGTACCGGCTGTCATATGCCTTTTCTGCAGCATCAGGGATTGGGTCATGATTTGGTATTTGCACGCTCTGATCATGTCATCCCGATTCCCCGCCCGTCTTTTGATACCTCCATGGGAATAGAGGATGCCTGTACAAAATGCCATCGGGATAAAACTGTACAATGGCTTCAGGAAAAAACCGATGAATGGTACGGGACGTTAAAACCGCACAATCCAATTATCGGTGCTGTTCTGGAATCGGAGAATGAGGAGAATATTTCCTTGGCTGCGGAAATGCTGTTGCAGACCGAAAGCAATCATACAATTGGGCAAATAACCGCATTAACCATTTTTGTTAAACGTTTTTTAAAACCGGATATGCCATCACTTGATCACAAAATTGTCGATAAACTTTTAAAAATGTCGCTAAGCGATGATGTGGATTTAAAGGCATTGGCATTGATGAGTTTGCATCTCAGCAAGGGCAACGATCAAAACATACGATCCCATTTAATGCAGACGCTTCAGAATTTGAGACAAAGAGAGAATGCTGTCAGACGGCGCTGGTCCCTCTCGATAGATTTTATGGGAAATCTTTATGCCGGTGAAGGAAATCTTGATAACGCAATTCTCGCTCACAAAAAAGCGCTTGAGATCAATCCAAATGATGGTTTTACCTGGATAAATTTAGCCAATGCACTCCGTGCCAAGAAGCTGTATTTGGCAGCCATCGATGCCTTCAAGGAAGCGCAAAAAATAAAACCCTATATGATCTTTATCCACTTTCAGCTTGCTGAGCTATACAATATTACCGGTCGTAAATTGGAAGCTGTTCAAACATTAAAACAATTGTTGAGACTGGAACCGGATAATCAGCTCGCCCGCCGGATGCTCAGCCAGCTGGAAAGCTCCTGAAGAATTTTATATCTATATTCAGAAGACGGCAATCTCGGGTAGCAGTGATCACTAACACGATCTCTATTCAATGGCTGTATCATTGTGTTTGAACGAACAATTTGCAGATCCATCATACTCGTTTTTCAGACACATCACATTTGAATAAATTTCCAAGAATTAATTCTGCTATGGTTTAAGAGTCTTTCGGAAGATACTCGGGAACCTTAGCCCGGGCTTCCGGTTTTCCCTCCAAAGCATTATTATAAAACCGTCTGGTTGGGTAAGCAAAATCAATATCGTCGCAAGCAGCAAATTCGGTTAAAATGTCTTCCCAAATAGCTTCTTCGCTGCCGCGTCTTCGGCGAGGGTCAATCATGTAACGGAGTGTGAGAAGTACTCCGCTGTCCTTTACGGTAGTATAGACAATTGGTGTTAAGGCTTTGTAAAAAATCATAAAACGCTTGCTGGCTTCCTTTATTCTCTTTTCGGCTGATTGAGAAAGATGTTCGGCATGTTTCGAGACAATTCTTCGCAATATTTCTTTTGCTTTTTTCCAGTTGCTTTCGAAGGTGAGCAACACCGGAATTTCATTCCAAATAAACTCAAATCCCTGAGCATAGTTTGCGACAACCTCGGTCAATACCAAGCTGTTTGGTAAATGAACCATTCTCCCGGTACTCTGGTCAGCATCCACCCAATTGCCAATTTCGAGCATGGTGAATTTGAACACCCGGATATCGATAACATCTCCTGCATGTTCCCCGACTTGAATTCGATCCCCGAGACTGAATGGTTTTCTCCAAAGGATGAAAACCCATCCGGCCAGGCTCTTGACAATGTCCTGCAAGGCAATGGTAAGCCCGGCAGTAACCAATCCTAAGAAAGTGGCTAAGGATTGGATTCCCTCAAACCAAATCCGACCGACCAGCAATATGCCTAAGGTTACTGTCGTGTAAGTGGTAATTTTTTGCCAGCGATATCTTTGCTGAACCACTTCCGTTTTATTCCAAATAATACGAATGATGATGGTTCGAATCAGCCACAATAAAAAGATGATAAAGACGGATGTAAACAAATTCGATTGGAGTTGAGGATTTAGACCGGTTATGTTGTTGATCCATTGAGTAATTGATTCCATAGGTAAAGCCTTTCATTGATTATTTTTGTTAAAGAAATCGGATTCTTTGATGATTCAAATTCGGCTGTAGGTTTTTCAGCAACAGGTACTCTTCAACAATATTTAATTTTTCATCTGGTATCTTGAATTATTTGCACATCATAAATTAAATTTTTTAAACGGACAAACGAAATGGTGGATAAACATCCGTCGTCAATAAGAATGCAAAGGTAAGCACCCGTACGTACCAGCGAAGAATGCCCTCCACAAGATGAAACATCGCTTTGGGGTATTTCCCAACAATCAGTATCGTAATCCATGCCGTGATAGTCCAAACGATAATCCAAAGGGCGAATATAATCAGTACTATTATGTGTGGAATAACCAGAAACCATTTTACCAATGGTAAAAAGCGGTTTAGATCACCCCTCCCGTCCGGATAAGGAATGACAATATGTACCGCTTGGTCCTCATCAGTTGAAGGATATTCATCCCTTAATAGGAGCAGAAAAGTGAATATACGAATCACAAATTTCGTGAGCGAAATATTCCAATCAAACCACCACTTTGGATACTTTTTTCTAATAACAATCATCAAAAGTGTCGGAAGAAATAATAATCCGGCGCCATTGGAAGGAAATATTGAATAACTTAAAGTATCGGTTTCAAAATCATAGTCAAGTACGCCAATGATTAGGAAAAGGAGAATAAATATAGGTATGGCTACGAAAGGTCGAAATAGTGTTAGAAAGCGATTGGATTTTTCAGGATAATCGATATACAAATTTACCGGATAGTCTTTATTTTTCATGGTTCAAAATTAGGTATGGAATAAAATAATTATCACTTTTCAATAAGGTAAAATTGGGCACTACCCTCATAAAATTCAACAGAAAATTTGAGGAAAAGATATTTCATTCTTTTCAAGGGGAATTGCAGGAGACGTAAATCACTGATCGCCTGTTCTATGGCTTAGACTCCCAACTTTAATTCTTTCCTAATTAATTGCAAAGATGTTGCAAACTTAGATATTTCTACTCGTATAATTCCGTTTTCTCTATTAAGTAAATGAAAAATCGGGGAAAAAAGCCAGGGAATTACCCTCGACAATTTAACCCCGATTTAACCTATTTCATCAATCCAAAACTCAGATTGAGATTACTATTATTGCCTTTGTTTGTGATTAGGTTTCGTACTTGAAGGACACTTTCACCTTTGCCCGATATGCCACTACTTTGTCATTTTCCAGTTTTAAATCCAGATCTACAATTTCTGCAATCCGCAGACCGTGTAGACTTTTACCGGCTGTATCTACGGCATTTTTTGCGGCATCTTCCCAGGACTTTTCACTGGTTCCAACTAATTCGATTACCTTATAGACACTATCCATAATTAGACCTCCATTGTAGTTTTGGTTAGATTATAGTAAAACAATCCAAAAAGCCTTTGATTAATTTGACGATCTCACAAAAAATTTCCATTAAAAATAATATAAAGATGATGCCAATTCTTTACAAATGCTTAGAAGAATAATATTATTCTTCTGCCGATATTTGTTCTTCTTCATCCTCAACTTCGGCCATTACCCATTCGTTTTCCAGTCGTAGTAAAACATCCGGGCGTAAATGAAAAGACTGATGAATAGCGCCCTCAGTAAAACTTAGTATTTCGATTCTGGAGGGAAGAAACTCCAGTAGAACATAGTCTTCACTTTCCGGTCCTTCGGGGAAATATCGTTTCCATGTCTCGTGCCACCGATCCCAGTGATTATGGATATTTTTTTCAACCTTCGCCTTTCCTATCAAAGTCACATAGGCGATTTCTTCCGGATCATAATAGGCAAGAGTAACGTTTGGATTTGTCTTTATTTCATGCACTTTTCGTGATTTGGGACTGGTTCCAAAAAAAATTGTCATGTCTTCTTCCGGCTCGAATGGCTGCATAATTCTAGCATTGGATCTACCCATTTTATCCTGTGAAATAAAAAAACAATATCCTGCTGAAATCATACTTTTTCTGGCACAAGCGAGCATCTTGTCTTCAACTCTCATTTTACCTCCGTTTCCTGCTTTGCAGAGGAAAATAGTTCTCCTATTGTTGTTCTTTCATTTTTGGGTTTAATTTTACTCATTGCCCTCTCTGTCAACGCTATTATTGTCAGGGAAGGATTCACTCCTACATTCGCGGATATCATTGAACCATCACAGACATACATATTCTTGTAGCCGAATACTTTATTATCTTTATCAATAACGCCTTCTGTCCTATCGCTTCCCATCAAGCACCCACCTAAAATATGAGCAGTAGTGGGAATCCCAAATATCGTCTCTGTTAATAGTGCTGCCGGTTTTCCTTTAACAATTTCTGCAAAACGTTCTGCCAGATCTTTAGCCTCGGGAATGATGGCAGTTGGTGGTGTTCCTTTATCCAGCGTAGTTTTCATACCAAAAAATCCTTTTGTAAACCGAAGTGTACTATTTATGGTTTGCATAAATAATAAGATTTGTGTTCGTTTGGCAAAATCTCTTATAAAAAAAGCTTTCACGTTCATCCAGGGATGTCGGATCAGATCCCATATTACTTTCAGAACCCGAACCAACCCATTTTTGCCATACGCGAGTGGCGACATTAGTATACGCCAAAATCCGGATCCGGATGGATAGCGAACCGGTTCCATATGGCTGTTCTCATCGGTGTGTAAAATGGACCCAATTGCCACACCATCCGAAAAAACCGTATCCTTATCATAGGTGACAACCCCGATTAAACTCTCTGAGTTTGTTCTGATACCGGAGCCTACTTTGTCTGATAATTTCGGTAATGCGGAACCTTTCGATTTCAAAAGGAGCTTTAGAGTCCCTAAAACGCCGCCAGCAAAAATTACACCACGGGTAGTAAACTCTCCCTTCTTTTTGAAGTATTTTGTGGCTGACCTCCACTGAACTTTATATCCGTCTGAGCCATCTGCCTCACCATGAGGTAAAACATTATAGACTTGCGATTCAGCCTTAATCTCGGCACCATATTCCTGTGCAAAATAAAGATAATTTTTATCAAGAGTATTTTTAGCATTATATCGACAACCAATCATGCATCCCCCGCAAAAGTTACAGCCGGTTCGCTGAGGACCTTTTCCATCAAAATAAGGATCATCTACTGTGAGCCCGGGTTCTCCAAAATAAACCGCCACATTTGTTGCTTCAAAATGGTCTTCCATCCCAATGTCATGGGCGATTTGCTTGAGAATCCGATCGCCCGTTTCCATACGCGGATTCGGCTCCGCACCCATCATACGCAGGGCAACCCGATAGAATGGACCTAATTCTCTTTCCCAATCGGCGAGGTGGGCCCATGTACCTGCTTCAAAAAATTTAGATTTTGGAACAGGAAGGGTATTCGCATAAACCAGAGAACCACCTCCAACACCCACACCGGATAAAATTCCCACATGACGAAAAAAAGTAATCTTAAAAAATCCATAAAATCTTAATAAAGGAATCCAAAGCCACTTTTTAAGATTCCAGTTGGTTTTGGGAAAATCTTTCGCTTTGAACCATTTTCCTTTTTCTATAACCAGAACCTTATATCCTTTTTCCGAAAGTCGCAACGCCGAAACCGATCCGCCGAATCCGGAACCAATGATAATGTAGTCATAATCATATTGATTTTTCGGATTCATTTTAAAACCTCGCCACTTCTTGAAAATCTCTCTTAAAGGTACTTGACTGTCCATTCAATTAATTTTTGGACCGGTTTCGTATACGGAGGATATAACAATTTTAAGGGACTGAAAAAGTAATGTTTCAATATCGCCCGCTCGTGCGAAAACGCCTTGAAGCCAAAATACCCGTGTGAATTACCATGTCCGCTATTATTTATTCCGCCAAATGGAAGGTTTAAGTGTAAAAAGTGCAGAGCAACATCATTAATACAGGATCCGCCTGCGGAGGTGTTTGATAGGATAAACTCGATATTCTTTTTATTTTTACTAAATATATAAATTGCCAACGGTTTTTCTTTTGAATTTATCAGTTGAACGGTTTTTTCAAGAGAATCAAACGAAAGAATGGGGAGAATCGGTCCGAAAATCTCTTCTGCCATAACCGGGGAATCCAGACTCACATTCGATAAAACTGTTGGGGAAATGTATTTATCCGAAGGCAACACCTCGCCTCCGATTTCAATTTTTGCTCCACAACTCACTGAATTATCTAACATTCTCACCAATCGTTCGTGGTGATGGTCACTTATTATTCGCGGATAAGATGTATTTAAAAGTCTCTCAGATTCAGTCTCGCCGTACACTCTGGTAATCTGCTTCTTTAGTTCCTCAACAAATTTTTGATAGTTTTGATTATGAACCCAGATATAGTCCGGAGAAACGCAAGCCTGTCCCTTATTCATGAACTTTCCTGCGGCAATTTTCACAGCTGCATCTTTAATATTAGCCGTTTCGTCAATTATTACAGGTGATTTACCTCCGAGCTCAAGTGTTACTGAGGTTAAATGTTCTGAAGCTGCTTTCATTACTATTTTCCCAACACGCGAACTACCGGTAAAAAAGATGTGATTAAACGGCTTTTTTAAGAGCTCAGCTGCAACATCTGATCCACCCTCTATAATGGCAACTTCTTTTTCGTCGAACAGTTCGGTAAGCAATTCTTTGATCAAGGCTGAGGTGTGTGGCGTAAATTCAGATGGTTTTAAAATTACACAATTACCGGCAGCTATTGCAGAAACCAGAGGTCCAAGAGTCAGATTTACCGGGAAATTCCATGGTGATATAATAAGTACTAATCCCCTAGGCTCATATCGAATCCATGCTCTTGTGGTTATCGTAGCTAGAGTTCGCCTAACTTTACGTGGTTTCATCCATTTTTTGAGATGCTTTACAGCGTGCTTAATTTCGGAAGTAACAACATAAATCTCTGTCAGATCCACCTCAGCCGCTGGTTTTCTAAAATCTTCATAAACAGCTTTTTGAATCCGCTCCCGGTTGGCAAGAATCCACTCTTTAACCATTATTAATTTATCTATTCGCCGGTGGGCCGTAGTATTCGAAATTGTGTAAACATTTTGTCGTTGAAGCTCAAAGATGCGACTAATTCTCTCAGTCACAGATTCCAGTTGAGGGCTTTCCGACAAACTAATTTTCGTCTCCAATTTTTGGTCTTCTACATTCATACCAAAAAAAGACCTTTCATATTTTAGTTCGGAGAACGCAAACAAAATGAACAAAAATGAACAATCAACCCTTATAATTCTCCTTTGATAACTGTTAATTTTTAACTCATTTCCTAAAAAAAAGTTAAAGAGTAAGCCAATTTTTTGCAAATTAAATTAAAAAGAATTGAGGTCAAGCCTATGAAACTCAAATGAAATTTCTAGGGTGAAAGTAACTCGCAAACTCTTTTTTCATGCCAGTACTCCTTCTCATTATTAAACAACGGAAATCCAACATGACCTCCCTGATCAGGAGTCTCCAAATACAGGAATTCACTCAATTCAGCAGGTTGTAGGGAAAACAATGCGGCGTTAAAAAAGGATCATTTTTCGCATTTATGAAGTAAGTAGGGATTTTGATTTTATCAAGGTAAGAAAGAGAACTGCTTTGTTGCCAGTAGTCTTCCGCATTTTTAAAACCATGATGCGGCGCTGTATAAAGATTGTCAAAATCTTTGAAAGTACTCAACAGTCTTAATTGATTCAATTCGCTGATAAAATCAAATCCGCGAATTTGGGATTTCAAGCGAAGCTTATTTTTCAGCATTCTCATGAATCTTATGAGATAAAGTCGGTTTGATAATCTCATTAGTTTAAAGGATGTAGAGGTCAGGTCACAAGGTACGGAGATGACCGCCGCTTTCTTAACGCTGTCCAGCAGTGGAGATTGTTTTTCACCTAAATATTTTAGGATTAGATTACCTCCTAAACTAAACCCAACTAAAAAAATGTCATTATATCTACTGCTCTTTAATATATGCGATATAACTGTTTCCAGGTCTTCTGTGGATCCACTGTGATAGGACCGCTTGAGATTGTTTGGCTCACCACTACATCCTCTCAAATTCATTGCCAACGCATCAATGCGCCTTTTGTTTAGCGCTCTGACCATTCCCTGAACGTACGCCTGTGTAGAACTCCCCTCAAAACCATGTAATACAATTGCCAATTGTTCAGAACCGATGTTAGACCAGTCCAAATCAATAAAATCCTCATCCGGAGTCATTATTCTTTCCCGGGTATATTCAATCCCCTTTACATTTCTTAACAATGAAGGATAAATGGTTTGAAGATGGCCACTTCTGAAAAACAGGGGTGGTATGTAATCAGATTCTTGTATTAAGGGCATGACTTTATTCGCAAAGAAAATAGAATTTATTCATGAGCAGAATGATTTAATCTGAAAATTTTAACAGGTCCCTAACCAGGCGATAAGGGAGATAAAGAAAAAAACCACCCAGGATAGATGGCGGCCACGGGAACCTATTAACGAAATTAATCCGCTCAAAAGGAAAATATTTGATATTATCCTGCTTACGATGAGAATTGTGGTATCAAATGGTCTTAACGAAAGGACGATCAAAATGGCTGCAGCGTTCCACCAGGCAATAGTAGTCAAATGCCAGGCAATACGGGTGGTTCGATTCACAAATTTTTCACTCCCGATATGATCGGAAGGTTCTCGTTTGAAAAGTCTGGGAAGAAAAAAACGCTCGCCGAGCAGGGAATGGGATAAACCCATAATAAGGGCCAGAATTGCAGCAATGAATAAATAATAGTTCATATCTCAAAGTAATTAAATTTTATGTCGTTCTTAAATACATTACTATTTTATTTGATGGTCAACGTATGCCAAAAATAATTTGTTAATAAATTTTCGAAACACTTTCAGCGATTCCCAGATAGACATCTCTGATTATATCCTCATGTTTATTCTTCTCCCTCAATGCCTTTAAATTCCACCACCCCGCCTTATGAATTTCGTTTAAATTCCACCATCCAATCTGATCGAGATGGTCTGCATTTATGGGAAAGTCGTGCTGCGTAATCGTTTTTAGTACACCTTTATCATTACCAGAGGACAATTTTTTTTTCCATCTTTGTGATTTTACAGAGACCAATCCATCATTAGGGCCTTCGCGATCCCGGATAATCTTCCAGGATATCTGAAAGGGCAAAAACACATGCTTTTCATCCTTGCTGCTCGAATATGTCTGATAGAAAACGTCATTCGCTGCCTCCTCAGCCTCTGTTTCGGTGTTCCATTCCCTACAGGCAGATATGGTTACATTACGAATGCCTTCCAAATTCAAAAACGCCTTGAATCGCCCGATCAGACTATCAACTCCCTGTTCCAATGCAACATCAGCAACCGGTGTACCTAGGTGGGGAGTTCCAATGGTAGTCAAACTGGCCACTTTGTCGGCCATTCTTTCGTGAACAATCATATGCCTGGCATCCAAGCCACCCATGCTGTGTCCGATGATATGTACTTTTTTTTTACCGGATTTTTCAAGGATTTTGTTCACCTCTGATTTTAAATCCGATGCCCGGGTTTCCAGACCTGCAGCAAAGCTAACGCTTGAATGGTGAACCTTAAATCCATGTTTTTTTAAATGACTGGCAATACCTTTAAAATAGTGAAAGCGGTCAGAGACAAAACTAAAATCGTATAGAGAGAGGTTAAGGGTGCGAAAGATTGAGTCTATCAAATAATCAGGTCTGGCAATGCCATGAGCGAGTACAATCGGATAAGATTCTCTTTCAGACATTCACTCTTCCCTTCATTCTTCCCTCCAAAAACTGCCCAATTTATTATAAGTACTTACAATAAAAAATAAACTAGTCTAATCCCTTTTCCTGTAACAAAAATATATCCTCATTCACTTTTTGGAACAAAATCGAGATTGATGAATTAACCACCCATGAACGCTAAAGTATTTCCAATTATTTAATTGTTTATTATATTTAGTGAATGCATTAATAATATGATCGTCTATTATGCAATTCCATGAATTTCTGTAATACATTTTATCGTGCAATAATAATACATAAGTCGATTAACTCTGTTTGAAATAATCACCATTATACAACTCTGATAGAAATAATACTAAACGGAATCCGTTTCCTGCAACGGATTTTTAGATTCCTTAGTACCTTACATATTAATCAAGGGAATAGAATAATAGAAGAGCCGATTGAAAAATTAGGGATCGACAGAAGAATCGATTGGGTAAACCTCTCAGAATCCAAATATCAGGAATTGATTGAGGATAATAAGAAAATATTATATGAATATTTTGAACCGGATTTTCCGGCTGCGCTGATAAAAAATGTCCTTCAATACATTGATGATTTTTATTTTCGGTCCCAATTTATTGGATTTGATGACTTCCCAAAACGAAATCAGCCGGATCGCCCCCTGATATTTGCCAGCAATCACTCAGGTATGGCCTTTCCCTGGGATGCCATCATTTTTACAGCAGGAATTTACAGGTTAAATAACAGCCAATTCTATAATTCGTTAAGGGCACTAACAGCCCCTATGTTATCCTATTCTACCTTAATGAATCCTTTTCTGCTAAGGAATTTTTGGAGAAGAGCCGGAGGAATTGATGCAACCTTTCTTAATTTTGAGACGATGATGCAACACAACGAGTCAAACTTGCTGGTATATCCGGAAGGGGTCCCCGGAATTGGCAAAGGATTTGATAAGAAGTATCAGTTGCAAAGATTTTCAACCTCATTTGTTCGGCTTAGCATTAAATACAAAAGCGATATTATTCCAGTTTCTACGGTAAATGGGGAGTATATTAATCCATACAGTCTTCATTCTGATACGGTGAACAAAATTGTCAATGTACTTGGGATACCATTTATCCCCATTGGGGTAATGACTCTATTAATTCCATTTCAACCATGGCTTTTCTATTTCGGATTTCCAGCAAAACTCACGTACGTGGCTGGGGAAAGAATTAAGCCGTACCAATGGATTGATAAACCATACAAAGAGATAACCTCGGAAGAATTCAATGAATTTACCGGGCATGTTCGAAAAATTATGCAGCGGCAATTGAATACTGCAGTCGCTGAATATGGCAGAGAGCCTTATAAATTTGGCGAATTACTAAAAACCTGCATCAAAAATCGAAAAAAATTTCCTTTTCTTATACCCTGTTTTTGGCCCTCGCTCTTTCAGGAGTTTCAAAGATTGCATATTCGCGGACAAAAAAGCGAATTAAAACTCGGATTCATGTCCGGTATAAGAGCATTATTTAAAAATCCGATTACCATTGCCTTCTTTCTGCCAATTATCGGCTGGATACCAATACTGATACAAGGCCTCCGCCACCGTTTAAGATCTTAATCTTCTCATCTCATCATTTTCTAATTCAAGATTATAGGACAATCTGGAAAACGTAATTTTCCCTTTCAATGCAGGATAGCGTTCGTGAAGAAAAGACTAAATATTCTGTACCATTGGATAGGTTACTTACCAAAAACAAACAAGATGAATGCTACGACAAAAAGAGAAATCCATATTACCGGGTGGGTTGGCTGTACCATTGCAATAACACCACCAATTATACAGGCTGCCGCAAGAATTGTACTTTTTATACCGGCCAACGGTTCCTCTTTTGGGCTTTCATAGACGGACTGAGTCCATAGACGAGAACTATCTGCAATCATCTCCGGCAATCTAACCAGGGCATCAACTAATCCGGGCATCCCCCTTATGATTTGTTTGCTTAGCTTCTCCGGACTGTATTGATTAAAGAATATACTGCGTATATGTTTTCGAGATATGGCCGGAATATCCAGATTCGGGTCTAATTGTAGGCCTACCCCTTCAAAAGTCACGAGAGCTTTAACCATCAAAGTCATTTCTACCGGGAAAAATATCCGAAACTTGCCGCCAATATGTAACGATTCCAATATAATTTGCGCAAGACTGACTCGGCTTTTCGCACGACGGAGCAAAAATCGGCGGAAGAGGTCCGCTACCGCTCTTTTAAAGCCGATTGGATCCCCGCCTTTGCCAAATTTTGCCATGGCTAGCAGATTTTTCACTGCTGCCTCAATATCATCGTTCACAAGAGCGAAGAAATAATAGAGCATATTCCGTTTTACAGTTTCATCGAATCGACCAACCATACCCAAATCTATAAATCCAACTTTGGGTCCTGGAAAAATAATCAAGTTGCCGGCATGAAGATCAGCATGAAAAAAGCCGTCCTCGTATAACATCTTAATGATGGAAAAGGCTCCCAATTCAATTATTTTCTTTTGCACTTCCTTGTTTAATTGATATACACGTGGATCATTTGGCTTAATGCCGTTCAGATATTCCATACACAGTACGTCGCGCGAGGAGTACTGTCTATAAATTTTTGGAAATATTATATCGGGGTGTTCTCTAAAATTGGCAGCAAATATTTCGGCATGATCCGCTTCATAATTTAAATCAATCTCTTTTTCAGTATAGGAGCAAAATTCATTGATAATCACCTTTGGTTGATATTTAGGTATCACCCATTCCAACCAGGTAGCTAAAATTTGAAGCAATTTAAGATCAGATTGAATAGTCTCGCGGATGCCCGGTTTTATTATTTTCAGTACTACTGGCTTGCCACGTCTGGTTGTGGCACGATGGGTCTGGCCAATTGATGCAGATCCAATCGGTTTTTCCTTTATCTCTAAAAATAGTTCGTCAATCGATGCATCCAGACTGTCTTCGATGATTTCACGAATATTTTCAAATGGTACCTCGGGTAGTTGATCAAGCAATTTTTTTAGTTCATCTGTTATTTTTTTGGGCAGAATATCTTCCCTGATTGCCATAATTTGCCCGAGTTTTACATAGGTTGGACCGAGATACTCCAGCCTCTTTCTCAACTGGATATGAAAGGGTTCTCGACGCAGTTCACGCTTTACCAACATCCTCAGAAAAAAAGCAGATGTTCTTAAAAAAGGAGCTCGAAAAAACTTTCTTCGAAATGGGGGAAGTCCATCAACATAGGATACATATCCCCCCAACATCAAACCAATTACATGTTTGTATAATAGAAAAAATCGTTTGATAACTCCCCGATAAATTGCAAATGGTCTAAAGCCTGGTTTCTTTTTTCTTTTTTGATAATCAACAATTGGATCATCAGGTACTGATTGAGCATCTTCAGATATTTTTCTCTTCACATTGAAATTTTCTGGTCTTAAATGCGATTCAGACATGTACGGATTATATGAAAAAAATATTTTAAGAGAAAAGAATTTTTATAAAATCGGAATGTAGAAAGGTAATTTTACGAGATACCCGATATATTACGCTTTACAAAATAAGGAGCTATGAAATCATAGCTCCTTATTTCTTAGAGATTTGGAAATATTGCTGAAACTATTAATAAATATCTACTTCTTGATTACTTTGGGTGCTGTTTTTTGGGATTTTTCAATTTTCTCTGAAAGCATTTCGACACTCTTTGTCAATTTTTCGACTTTGTCATTTAAAGCCTTGACCTCTTTGTGTGAAGATACACCCAACGCTTCGAAGGTGGAATTTAATTTTTCTTCGATATAGTCTCCCAACTCATCCCAAGTACCCAAATTTCCAATGGTGTCTTTGGCTTTCTTTTCAATATTCTGCACCTGCTGGCGTGCTTTCTTTTCAATATTTTCACCCCTCTTTTCCAACTCTTTCCCTTTTTCAATGAATTTATTGAAAAGCTTTGTGCCTTCTTCTTCCATGGTCGAAAACACACCTAATCCGGCTAGCCAGATTTCTCTCCCTTTATCCTTCAAATCCTGTGCTGATGCTTTATTATTTACCATGACATTCTCCTTTGCATTGTTAGACTAATTAAAAATGAGTATTTAGTTTATTTATGATTTATGTCCGAATGTGTAATAAGAATCTATCCCTTCAAATTTCAATAGATTTAGATATCGCAAACACAATATAACACAATGCGTCATAATTTGTCAAGCTAAAATTTAAATATTCTTTAATTATATTCAAATAGAGGGCGGACAATTGTCTTTTCATTTACATATTATAACGAAATGCGTCATATCTAACGCGCTAGTACAAAAAGATTTCTAAATTATGAAATTTTTTACTCCCGAGATGATGAGGCAGAACTATATATTCTCTGTTACATTTAAGTATATTTCAAAATATAGATAAAAAAATAGCTGCTCTTTGGCAGCTACTCAAACAGTATTAAGAATTCACTGATATGCAATTTAAGCGATATAATAAACCTATTCGCAAAAACTAATTGATCTTTTTTGAAAGGGATTCAATAGTATTGGTTAACTTATCAACTTTATTTGATAATTGTTTTACTTCGTTATGAGAAGAGATCCCTATTTTTTCAAACGCCCGATTCATCTTTTCTTCAAGGTATTTTGTAATTTCATCCACAGAAGCGAATGAATTAACTGTATGTTTTGCTTTCTTTTCCAATTCCTCACCTCTTTTCTCCAGCTCTTTTCCGCGTTCGATAAATTTGTTAAAAAGTTTTCCTCCTTCTTCCTCTACCGTCGAAAAAACTCCCAATCCGGCCAGCCAAATATCTCGCGCTTTATCTGAAATTGCGTCTTGTATCTGTTTCGTTGACTTCTTAGTTTGTACCATTTCTTTCTCCTTTTCACTCAATAAAGTAAAAAAGTAGTAAAAAAAAATAACTTCCGAATTGGATATTATTTTTTAGTATTCTTTTCATCAACTAATGCATTGATTACTTTTTCAAGGCTTTCGACGCGTTTTTTTAGTGATGCGACATCCTCATGCGTCTTTTTTCCGAAAAATTTATTTAAGGATTCGGGCATGAATTGGTCGATTCTTTCACGAACATCATGAATACGCTCATCTATGAAGGTGTTACTCCAGCGGATTACATCGTGCAGCATCTCTTTAGAGAGGGGATTTCGTCCTTTCTTCCCTTCTTCAGCAATTACCTGTGTCAGAGTCTGGGTAGTAATATCCTCATCAGAATTTTTATCGATAATTTGTACGTCCTCTCCATCGCGTATTAGATTGGCAATATCTTCTAAAGAGACATATTTCCTATCGAAGGTATCATATAATTTTCTATTTTCATATCTTTTTATTGTTCTGCTCATTTCTATACTTATTTCCTGAAAAAAATTAGCAGTTATTTTTTTGCTCTTTTACTTGCGTTCTATTCTCTGTATTCTGATTGTGGGATTTTTGTATTAATTTTGATAATTTCTCGCTTAGTTCATCAACCTTTTTTGTTAGTTCATCTATTTCCTCATCTTTCATAAAATGGAACCTATTCAGCGCGGAGCTTAATTTCTCATCAAAATAATGATACACTTCTTCCAGCTTTTTTGAGTAATCCCGTCTTATCTCATTTTTTTCATCCTGATACTTTTTTTCAAATTCTCTTCCCTTGGTTACAAAACGTTCAAATAGCTTTTCACCCTCTTCTTCAATTGAGGAAAAAACACCTAATCCGGCTAGCCATACCTCACGGGATTTATCTGTAAGTTCGTCAATCTTATTTTTCAAGGAGTCATCTTTTGGCATATTCACCTCTCAGATAAAAAGTGTTAAGACTCTTATTTTTTTGCAAAAATCATATCAGGAAAAGAATCACGCTCCCGAATAATATTCCTAACTCCCTCTTTTTGTTATTTTTAATATATCAACAGGAGTAAAAAGTGTCAAGCAAATTAGAATTGAATTGCTACCATACAGTATTACATAAATTCATAAACACTGCATTTTGGTTTGTATTGATTCTGGAGGGAATATAAATAATGCTTATTATCTTTGTGCAATGAGTCTTATTCCGGTTTTTATGTCCCAATTCCACCAAATATGAAAAACAACTGCGCAATCCCGGCACCGAATCCCAATACTGCACCTAAAATAACTAATTTAAGTTCATCTTCCTGAAATGCTGGTCGGAGAAGGTATTGAAACTCTTCGGATGATAACGCTTCCATCCGGTTTTGAATCATTGCTTTTACAACTTTAGCACGATCCTTGTTAAATACAGGATCATCAAACGCGGTCGTTGTAGCAAAAATTGCTTTTTCGGTGGCGGTTTCTTTAATATTCATAAATTCCTTAACTCCAACTGTAAACTGGATCAACGGTTTGGTAATCCCGACAGCCTCATCGACGACACTCCGGATATGTTTGCGGATAATTCGCTGGGTATATTCTGAATGCGGTCCGGTTAACATGTCGTTAATTATATTTCGAATGGTAATAATTTCTTCCGTTACAATCTCACACCAAATATCTGCCACCTCACTCTGACGCTTGAGGAATAAACCGTGCAAAATGAACGGACCAATTTTTTTAGGATTTAAGGGTTGAAAAATAATTCTTAATGCAATCCAGTTAGTTGCAAATCCAACAAGAATTCCAAAAAAGGGCAAGATCCACCAGGCGGGATAAAAATACCAAACTAGCATTTGGATAAGACCAAACAAAAATCCAAAATAAAAGCCGGATTTTATGATAAATGCAAATTCCTTCGATCCACATTCCAAAAAAATTCGGTTTACAATCCTTTTTTCCTTTTGCAGTTGCAAAATAACCGTATGTTTCAAGTTCAGGACATGGTTGATATTCTCACCTATTTCATTCATCATATTTTTGATTATTTCAGGAAGTTTATTTCGCACCATGCTAATCAGTAGGCTTTTAATCATACCCGGTAACAGCTCCCACACCTCAGGATTTTCCTCCATCATAATCCACTCAATATAATCATCGATTCTTGGATAAATTGTTTCTACAAGGTGAGCGGCAATGATATCGGGCTCCATGGCATCAAATACTTCTCTTGTAGTACCCAGTTTTGAAAGGGTGGTATCTGCCGTTATCGCTCCCATTTTTTCAGCTTTTGAGGGGAGAATCCCCTGCCATCCCAGATATGGTGGCTTCCCAAACGGTTCGATAGGGAAGAAAAGCATTTTTATGGCAACCCAATTTGTACCCCACCCAACAATTCCCGCAACAAAAGGAATGCTCAAATACTTCCAGAATTCAATATTTGTGAATAATTCTATCATGAAAGTTAAGACTTCTTTTCAGTTCTCGATTCTTGTGAAGTTGCCTAAAAAAGGCCATAGATAATTGCTGGCTATAAATATCTTTCCACCTTGTTTGAATCAAAATATAGATAATTATAAAGTTAGAAAAATGGAAAAAAGATTGAAATTAGGAAATATTTAATATCGGCTAAGCTCGAATATTCGGAATAATATAAAAAAATCCTACATCAACACACTTTACATCGACAAAGCATCAGATTAAATATATCGATAAACCGCTAACTATCTCCTCTAATGAGTGTTTCAAAGATCAATTCCTCACATGATGTAGATCATATTTTGAACTGATTAATGTCATTGTTTTTCTTAGAGATTAAAGTTATTTATAGAACAAAGACTAAATTCTTGAAAATTGTTGTAAAATTCTAATTTCAAGCTTCAAAAGAAAAGATGAGTACCGGGCAAATAGAAAATTTCAAAATTTTTACAATCTTTCAGGATTGCGAAGATGAAGATTTTAAGTATCTTCTGGAAAAGCGAAAATTCTGCAAATTTAAAAAAGGCGAATATATAGTTAAAGAAAACACACCTGCGACCGGAACTTTTTGCCTTGAGGAAGGGAGTGCAAAAGTTGTGAAAAGAACAAGTTTGGGTTATGATCAAATTGTTTCACTTGCCAAACCGGGTGATGTATTTGGGCTTCATTGCATTATCAATGAAACCGTTTTTAATGTGTCCGCCATTAGTCTGGAAGATACCTGCGGGTGCTTTATTGCGAGGACCGACCTTTTTATGATTTTCGATAAACGTCCCTCCGTGAAACTCAGCGTGATGAAAGCACTTTGCAATAAAATGGACGAAATTGAAAACAAGATTGCCACTATTACCCAAAAGCCGGTTGAAGAACGGGTAAGAACATTGATTCTTACTCTTTATCAAAATTTTGGATTAGATGAATCGCAATCGCTTAATCTCAATATTACCAGAGAAGAATTTGCTAATATAGCTCATGTCAGACGAACTTCCCTCAATAGAATATTGAATCAATTAAAGAGACAGGGTATCATCGATCTGAAAAACAAGATGATTCAAATTCTGGATATTGATGCCTTAATGGCGCCTGCAATTTGACTTTATCCATTTCGGTTTTTCCAAATGTAATAATCAATATTACTTATATTTATCCTGCCTCATCATCACTGTACCGATATTTTTGAATCATTTTATAGTACCCCACTGATCCGGCAGTATTCGTAAAGAATAACAGAATTGCCAAACCGTTGAAGAGCCCACTCCACTGCCGTAAAAGCGCCGATGTATATATGTCAGCAATGATTCTAATGACAAGTGAAGCGTGAAGCAATATAAGGTGTGAATAGACAATTTTATAAAAGGGGATTTTGACTCCTGTAATGGAGGGGAATACAAGCGGTGCATGACCAAATATCATCGAAAAAACAAAGCCCAGAAAAAGAGTGTGTAATACGGCATCATAGTAAGGGCCTGAAGTTTTTCCTGCAAATATAACATTCAACACACCGGAGATGGATAACCAAAAAAATCCGCAGATTAATGCCAAAGCAATAAATCTTGTTTGCCCTTTTTTCTTAATGGTATGAAGGGCAATATCTTTTCTCAACAACCAGGCTGCCAGCAAAAGCAAGCCAATTCCAGATATTCGCTGTCCCGGAGTCATTTGGATTACCCAAACCATTGATCCAATCAACACCACACCAATTATTGCAATGAATAATTTTTTACTCCCCTCACTTAATGACAAATATCTGCTTAATTCGATTCTCTCACCGGCAATGGTTAATATCAAAAATCCTGCCCATAGACCAACCAAATGTGAAATTTCAACTCCAGTTAACCATAAAATATTGCCTCCAAACCAGCATAATGCACCAAGGAACATAGCGGTGGTCGCTAAAGATCTTTGTTTGCGGATTATTTCAAAACTCACTAATGAGAATAGTAAACTGCCGGCTGTAATTACTATTTTAGCAATCAATTTTTGAGGAACTGAGAATATTAATAAAAAGCCGCCAACACCGCTAAGGATTGGAGCAAAATACCATATTTTATGATTCAGGGCGATTGCCCGCTCCAATCCGATAAGGGTACCTAAAAATCCACAAATCATTATCGGTCCATGAAAAATCGAATAGTCACTCTGTATGACCGGTATTGATATCCCTAGGCGATCCAATCCACTTATTATTCCGCCTAACAAGCCAATAAAGGACAAAAGAACGATGGGTATTTTAATGAATTCAGGCTTCATTTATCTGATCATCTTAATTCACTAACTCCGCTGGTGCTTTGATTTGTAATCACAACTACTGGATTTTCTATAATCTCCTGGTGAAGCAGTCAAACACAAAACCACTCTTTTTCATCGACTACAATTAAACTCGCAATTTTAATATAACAAAAACATTTCGAGCCGGTTCATATACAACAGACTGTGTCATTTGATTTTGATAATGTCGGTTCAAATGCTCATAGTAAGTTTTATTAAAAATGTTATAGATACCTGTTACAATTTCAAAGAAATGTAAAGGGCTATATCCTGCTAAAAGATTATAAACCGAAAAAGCTACTGTTTTTGTCTCGCCGAATGATTTTGAAATTCTATTTTGCTGAGCGGCAAACCGCCCCTCCGCTTCAACCCAAAATCTTTCATCGATATGGTTGTAGCGAATTGCTAATTTTGCTTCAACAGGCGGGATTTCTGGCAGGGGTTCATTCCACTCATGATTCTTTGACCATGTATAACCAAGGGTACCGCGACCAATCAGAGTTCTGGTAATATTTCCGTCTAGTCCAAATTCAAAACCGGTTTGAGTTGCACGAATGATATTTAAAAATTGTTTGGCATTTTTGGGTTCTTGACAGGGCATGTACAATCGATCAATATCCGGATTTACAGCTGCCATAATAAAGTTATTGATCGATGCATAGAAAATGTTCCCGGTCAATTGCCATTGATATAAGCGCCTTTTAAATGACAATTCAATTTGATTATTAATTTCCGGTGCTAAACCCGGGTTTCCAACATATTCGTAAGGATCCTGGCCTATATTCAGATGATTTATATACCTTTCAGTGATATTTGCAGACCGAACCCCTCTTCCTGCAGCAAATTTTAAATTCGTCGTGGAGTTAAGATCATAATTCAGCGTCAGTGAAGCACTGAAATTGGCCTCATTGAGCCGACCCGCATTTCCGTATTTTTCAATAAACTGGGGCGCAGGATCTTTATTGAGAGATGAAACAAAATCTACTCGGGCACCGGCTATGAATGTCAGATTAGGCCTTAAAGTCTGGCGCCATTCGGTAAAGAGACCACTATTTGTCCATTCCGAGTTTTGCCAAACCGGATCGGTAAAGGATCCGGGAGGATCAAATACCATCATGTTACAGGGATTCACCGAGACCAGCCTATCTCTCGAACCATCTTTTTCAATTCGATAGAGATCTGCTCCAAAATACCAGAGAGAATTCATCAAGAAACTGGTTCCAAGTTCCAGTTTCCCGCCTAAGCTTTTTGAACTTACTGTCGAGACCGCTTGAACCATACTGGAATTAGGCCGTCTGAGGTTATCCATAATATGATTCAGATCAGAGATGTAAAATTTCCCTGTTACGGAAAAAAGTTTCGAGTTCAGATTCCGGACATTATAATCGATTGACCATAATGTGGTATTATCCTCGTTCGTATCCATCGGTAAACCGGCGTGCAACACATCTCTGGCAAAAGACTGTCTCCATGAAAGTTGAAAATGGTGATTTCCAAATGGAAATAAACCTGCTTTTAATGAATAATCGTTGACGCGGTAACTGGAGGGCACTTCCACGCCGGAACCATTTTTATAATCTCCCATATCTTTGGTTGCTCCACTGAAGTAAAAATTATAAAATGGCCCGAATGCCGAGAGACCCACTCTCCCCCTGGAACCATCACCATTACTTTCATAACCACCTTCGACGGTACCCTGTATTTTTAATATTTCTGACGGCTCAGGTCTTTTCATAACCAAATTGATTACACCGCCGATGTTTTGGCCAAATCGAACGCTATACGGACCTTTTATAATCTCGATTTTTTCCAAATCTTCGGCGGGAACATGCGTGGTAATGGGATCCATTCGATTCGGACAGGCACAGGATACCCGAACCCCTCCATCATATTGGACATTTAACTGGTCATATTTAAATCCCCGCATGACCGGATCGGTTGCATATCCTCCCTTGCGGATTCCACCGAACTCAGAATATTCTCTTAGAAAAACACCAATGTCTTTCGGGTACCTCTCACCAATATCGGGAGCGGGAATCTCCGTTTGGGGTATTAGACTATAGGGTGTGGAAGTGACCAGAATTTCTTCGGCCTGGAGAGGATGCTGCTTCAACTTTATGTCCAGATTTACCACTTTTTCATCGGTCAAATTAACCTCCCGCGAATATTCATGATAACCTAATCTTATTACCTGAAGATAAATTTTCCCGGGACTTATATTGACAAATTCAAATATTCCGTTTTCATCAGTGTAACCACTTATTTTGAATTCGGGAATATAGACCACTGCATTTGCAACTGGTTTTTTGTCGTGGTTATCTACCACCACACCTCTCAGAACTATTCGCTCATCCGCAAAAAGAGTCAAAAACATCACAAGAAGACAGATTATTGAACTGTTCAAGATACGCGGCATTTTTATGCTCCTTTGTTCCTGGAAATGAATGTATTTAAGGGATCCTATAAATATTAAAATCTATTCTCGCTACCATCCACTTAATGGCACCTTATTTATTTCAATTTTCTTATTACTGGATTAAAAAATCAGAATAGTGTAGTCTGTGGGGGGTGATCGATTTCATCCAATATCTCCTGAGAGAGATATTTTTTTTTAATAAATTTTGAATTGACTTTAATCAGTGGTTGGAAAACCAGCATTGTTTTTTTCTCAGTCACAGTCAAAAAAGTCGACTGGATCGTGATAAAAATACTTTGCTGTGATGAACAGCTCTGAAATTCGACTTTGATCGAGGAAGAATTACAGCAACAAGATACGGTACTCTCGCTGCACCCGCATGAACATCCAGAATGAATGCTAATTCCTGTTTTCTCGGGAGCTTTTACCAGTGGATGCAAGGCAAAAATATGGAATAAACTAGCCATCAAAAAGTAGCTGTTGAAACCAATTATTGCTTTTCGGTTCATCGGGAATCACATCTTTCGAGTTAAAGCGATTCGATTCGCCGCAACTCTGTTTCAATTTTTAAAAATCTTTTTTTAGAAACTTTTTAAGCCCAATTAAAAACGGCATCAAAATCCAGAAAATGAGTGTGAGTGTGGAAACGATAATCCCAACCTGACTTCCAAAAAACTTTTGAAAAACTGCCCCTGTGTAGCCCATCAAGGCGGAAATATCAAGTTTCAATAGTAACAATATTCTTGCCAGATCTATAGGGTTCAATAATGTTATTGCAATTAGTGGTTTTTCCAATGGATATGCCTTAAATAAGAAAGTGCCCAACAGGATTATTCCATCATATAACAAGGCAAAAAACAACCACAATAGTATGGAAACACCCAGACCTCTGACCCTGTCTTCGCAAGAAGTTGCAATGAGAAAAGCCAGAGCTGTAAAAATAAATGTTAAAAATAATCCCGAAAGAATCAAAGTAAGGAACATTATTTGATCTGTGGTCGCCGCAACCCCGTGATACATACTGGGTATAATAACACCTGCGGCAAATCCTGCGGATAGTGGCAATGCAATTCCTATGTACATCCCATTGTAGAGATTTCCGCGGTTCAGCGGCTGCGAAAGTAAAAGTTCCAAAAATTCCCGGGAGTGATACACATAGATTGTACCAAAAATAATACTCACCAGAGGGATGAAAATTAGAACGATGTTCATCAGACTCAAAACAACGCTGGAGCTGTTTCCGCCGAACCGAAACAGAATATCAGAAGTGGCGAGGAAGAAGAGGGTATATAAAATAACCCATTTACTTCGAAATACATCGTGAAGTTCATATTTAATAATCTTCGCAGTTACTTTCAACTATCGACTCCCTGCATCATTCTGGCGATAGCCCTCTCTAATTTGGTTTCTTTGGTGTTTTCTCTGATGTTATCCAAAGAACCCTTAAAATAGATTTTACCTTCAACCAAAAACACGATGGAATCTGATAATTCCTCAATTTCGCTCATAATATGAGAGGTAAGAATCACCGTTTTCCCCGATGCCTTCTCTTTAAGAATTTTGTCCTTTAAAATACTGCTTGAAACCGGATCCAAACCGGCAGTCGGTTCATCCAGAATTAAAATATCGGGGCAAAACAAAAAGGCAATTACTGCGCTCACTTTTTGTCTGGTTCCGCCCGACAGTGTTCTCAAGGGTTTACCCATTTCTTTTTTTAACTTGAAAGAATCCACTAATTCAAAATCTAATTTCGCACCGTCGTCCCGCAGGCCTCTTACCAACCGGATGACTTCGTCTGCAGTGAGATTTTCCGGGAATCTGGCAATTTGGGGCATATACCCAATATCCTTTTTATAATCCCACACCCCGTTTAATTTTTGGGATTTTACGGATATTTCTCCATCATTTGGTTTCACCAATCCAAGGATACTTTTTATTATAGTTGTCTTACCGGATGCATTTGGTCCGACGATAGCATTCACTTTTCCTGCTTCGATTTCCAGATCGATACCCTTGAGAACATCAAGTCTTTTAAAACGCTTATGTAATCCGCGAATAGAAATCACTGTACCCTCCGCATCAAAGGATTTTCATCAATAAGCGTTTCAGGTGTCAGCATTGGAATAACCGATTCGGCGAGGTCTAAGAATTGAATAAATAGTCCCCGCAGCAATATCAAAGTTGGAGGATTTTTCTCCACAAGGTATGAAAAAAAGCTAACTGGCCGGTAAGGTACGTCACCGTATCCATCCCCATCGAGATCGTAACCCTTATAATTGGCCCAATAATTTTTGTTAAAGGTATTGAAATTCTGCCTGCTGTTTGTAGCTACATCAAATGTATTTCCCATAAAGTTATTTTCTGTAAATAAATTATTAAGGCAGTTTGCCATTATCTTCACCGCCCAGCCATTTTCAATAAACTGGTTGTTTTTCACATCAACTCGGCTTGAGTTCTCAGCGTAAATCGCCATGGTGTTTCTTAAGAATGTATTGTCTGCAATTTTACTGTCAGTGATGTCTTTTAACAGCAATCCATAGGAAGCGTCGCCCCAATTGTATTCAAATTGGTTCCGATACATCTCCACAGATTTTGTGTACATCACTGCCACACCACTACCATTATTGCGGAAAACATTACTTTGGTAATGACAGCGATCTGAGAACATAAAATGCAGCCCATATCGCAGATTATTTTCACTGATGTTCCCTGTTATTCTCCCCCGTTCGACAAATTCAAAGTAAATACCGTCCCGGTGCCCGGTAACCTGATTATTTTCAATGGTGATATCCCTGCAATACCACAAATGAATCCCATTACCGGAGGTGGACTGGGATTGAGCCTCACCCTGCACATTGTTTTCAATTATTCTGCAATTCGCAGAGCGGGAGAGATAAATAGCAAAAAAATTATTTATAAATTTGTTATTCTCCAAAACACAGTGGAAAGAACTATCCAACTTCACTCCGGCGTTGTCATCAATGAAGCTCACTGCGGCATTCTTTATAACCAATCCTTTAAGTACAACACTATCCGCCCGAATTAGTAACACCTGCCCTTGATTCTGTCCGTCAATTTCCGGGAAATCTTCTCCGATAATTTCAATCGATTTATTCACTAGCAGATTCGACTCCCGGTAGATACCTTTTTTAATTAAAATCCGATCGTTTTTCTTTGCCAATTCAAGAGCCTGCGAAATCTGTTGAATACTTCCCTGGGGTGACACGACAATATCTTTTGATTGAATTATTGAGTTGATAAATAACAGGCTAAAGATACTCTTGATAATCAAGCGAGATAAAAATTGCTGGAATAATTTATAGGTGCAGGGATGAAATATTTTTGTCATGGCATGTAAAGTTCAGTTCTACTACTTTTTAGAAAATTACTAATGCTATTTTACTCTTTTTAGCCATTCATCGTTAACAAGAGCGAGAACTTCCATCCAATCCAGAAGATCGCCATCATATTTATTCAGCAATGAAATCCCAACCTCTCGATTCTGTACGGCAGTCAGATTCAAACCCATAGGGCTTCTCAATTGGGCGCTGTGAAGAAAAGTTGCGGAGATAGCATCCACAAAAACGCCCGGGTCTTCAAAATCAGTCACCAATAGAGAGTGTATTCCTTCTTTTCGGATCTTATTTTTCAATATATATGCGGCCATACACTCAATGGAATCAAACTTATAAACTTTACCTTTGGATGTAACCAATTCTGCTCCATGGCTTTGTTCAATGATAGTCATCTTGCAGTAACTGCAATTATCTGTACCGTATTCAATGGGTTCCGGTGAAGGGGCACATGAAGAAATACCCAAAATACATATAATCAAAAAGACGCATGATACAAGTAAGTGGTGATACCTCAAGCAATTCCCTCCTTGTCTCACTCCTTCTTACTAAAACCGTAGACCATAACAATTGCCCCTAAAAGAATGGATAAGAAAATAATCCATCCCCCAATATCCGGGAGTGAAATCGCCCTGAAATTTAAAAGTTTTTTGGAGCCAATTAAAGGCGGTTGATAGGTCATTCCGGGTATTTTAATTGCAGCATCCGGATTCAGGTTATGGCCGTAGTCATAACCCCAAAGATAAAAATCCACCAATCCTGCTACCATGAGTAATATAAACAAAACTACCCATGAAATTAATAAAAACCTTTTACCTGTCAGTGAGATGATGAGACCGAACAAAATCATAAATCCAATTAGATATGGCATAATCTTTAATTCCGGGATTGCATCAGGAACAATCTCCTTCATCCCGATGTAATGGTTTAAGTTATTAACCTTTGCCAAATCTCCCTTATTTTGACCGTCAATTGTATTTATCCATATTTTCAATCCCAGGCCCTCGGGATATTGAGGGGCCATTAATTGAATTTTCCATAAGGGAAAGACATAAGTGAGAATCAGAATCAGCGAAGCAATTCCAATAATAATTCTTGAATTTTTCCCCATTTAACACTCCTAAAAAGCCAAAAGAAAAGGCTGCCGGTCATAAATATAACCGACAGCCCATTTAATTTTCTTCTTTTAAATTACCTTGGCGAATTATAGCTGATTTTTACGTTTGAACCTTTTGGTGACACCCTCACATAGCCCTGCATCTCTTGATGTAGTGCAGAACAGAAATCTGTACAATAGAAAGGATAAACACCGGCTTGCTTTGGTTCCCACAACAGTGTCCTGGTATCGCCGGGCATAACGAGTAGCTCAGAATTATTGGCACCAAGAACAGCAAACCCATGGGGAACATCCCAATCCTGCTCAAGATTAGTCACATGAAAATAGACCTTATCCCCCACCTGGATACCTTCAATATTATCGGGCGCGAAGTGAGTTCTGATGGTGGTCATATAAACATGGACCTCATTTCTTTTTCTTTCCACCTTTGTTTCCTTCTCACTCTTCACAGCGTAGGGATGCTCATTCTCCTCGATTGGGTACATCTTTACCTGTTTATCGAAGAGGATGGAAGCTGGCAATCCCTGGGCATAATGGGGTTCCCCCATGGTCGGAAAATCAAGTAGCAATTCCATTTTATCGCCGCTGATATCGAACAATTGTGCTGAGTGTGCCAGTTCCGGGCCGGTGGGAAGGTACCTGTCTTTGGTTATTTTGTTCATTCCAACCACATATTTACCCCATGGTTTGCGGCTATCGCCACCGGGAATCATTAAATGTCCGATGGAGTAGTAACAGGGAGCACGATCCACGACTTCCCAGGTGCCTAATTTCCATTTAACAATTTCCGAAGAAATAAACATAGAGGTGTAAGCATATCCTTTTCCATCAAATTCGGTATGAAGGGGACCTAACCCTGGATCTGTCACTTCGCCGGCCAATACAGCATCATATTTTAATACAGGTATTCCGTCGATTTCTTTTTCAAAGGCTTCATCTTCAATGGCTTTCAGCATTTTAGAAAATGAGTGAACCGGAATCAATGCGGCCAATTTGCCTCCGGCAGCAATATATTCACCGGACGGATCCACATCCACACCATGCGGGGATTTGGGTGTCGGAAGATAATAAATTAATCCCGGAACATCCTTCGGACTGATTACTTTTACGCTATTCATCTTTTCCGACTTGGCTATTCTGGTTTTGTGATCAATATAGTTATGATAATAAGTTGATTTCATAGTTTGATACTTACCGGCAGCAACCGCTTCCTCTGCTTTTTTCCAGTTAACCGCCGCCACAAAGTCCTTATCATTCTTAGAAGCATTTACCTCGAGCAGAGTATTGGCCTCCTCGGTATTGTAACAGGTGAAGAAAGACCATCCATGAGATGGGCCTTTACCTGAATGAGATAGATCGTAGTTATAACCAGGCACCAGAATCTGAAATGCCAATTCCAAATGACCTTTGTCGTTGGTTTTGATAAACGAAATTGTGCCCTTAAAATTTTCTTTATAGGTTGATATTGGCACATCCTTTTGTGGAATAGGGACACTAAATCTGGTAGACGCAACAATGTATTCGGTATTCATTGTCACAAACGGTGAGGCATGGTTTCCGGCCGAATTAGGGATTTCGATGATATCATCTGTTTCAAAGCTGCTGAGATCAATGCGGGCAATTCGCGGTGTATTATTGGCATTCACAAAAAGCCATCGTCCATCCGGCACGCCATCTGTTTGTGACAACTCGGGATGGTGGGCGTCATCCCAGGGGATAAACCCATAGCTTGTCATCAACATGTTTTTGGTTTCTTCACTATAACCCCAAGCGTTTTCCGGGTATTGAGAAAACACAGGGATGATTCTAAACAATCGCCCTGAAGGCAGACCATAACAAGTTACCTGACCGCTAAATCCACCAGAGAAGAAACTATAGAATTCATCATATTCTCCCGGTGCAACATATACTTTTGATGCAGCATCGCCTGTTCCTACAGCTTTTTTACTTGCCGGACAACCAACAAGAAAAACGCCTATTGCAGCGGCTACAACAATTAGTAACCAAAAATGCTTGGCAAAATTAAACAATTTCATCAAAAATCCTCCTTTATTAGTTGAACAAATTTAGTCATAACATTTAAACTGAATTATTCAGTGGATTTCTCACCTTCTAATCTCAGATATTCCAGCAAAGCACGGGCATCCGCTTCGGTAACATTCATAAATGTCATAGGGGTCAAGTATTCAGCCAGCATCTTTCTGCCTTCAGGATGCTGTTTCACGTTTTCATCAGGATTTAATATTTGATTCATTATAAATTCAGGGGTTCTCCTACGGGTCACATCCCTCAGTGGCGGACCCACATATCGTTCATCAAATTTATGACACGCTGTACATTTGGCTTCAAATATTTTTTTACCTGTTTCTGCCAGTGATTTATCAATAGGTTTTAATTCTACCTTCGATTTTATTGGCCCGATTCCATTCTCTATCTCCCACTCGCTGAGCTGTTGTCCCTGCACCTGCGCAGATTTTTGAGCTGTGGAAGATGATTTATCACCCGAATCGGATTGACATCCGAAATTGAAAGTCCCGGCAATCATCATTAATACTGTTACAAAACCAAATACCTTCATTATTACTCCTGTTTTTGTTATCGCTGATTTTATTTACATTATATTTAATTAAGTCTACTCAGTCAGGCGTAGCCCAAAATTTTTTATTTCACCGGATAATTTATCCAAAGTCTGATTTTGAATACTCGTTTCCAATTTCTGTTTTACTTGCATCCACTCATCATGAAGCGGGCAGGGTTCTTTCTCTCCGCATCCCGGTAACCCGATCACGCAATCATCAAACAACTTATCCCCTTCTATTGCCCGTACAATATCCAGAACAGTAATTTCGTTTGCTGGTCTGGCAAGGGATACACCACCATTGGGTCCTCGATAGGAATTCATAATTTTTTGCTGGGTCAGGATTTGAAGAATTTTTGTCAAGAAGTGAAACGAGATTCCCAAGTTTGTGGATATTTGCCGAATAGGAACAAATTTCTGTTCCGGCATTAAGGCCACGTAAAAGGCTGCGCGAAGCGCATAATTGCAGCTATTAGAAAAAACTGGCATATATATTAAAGATTTAAGACTCTTTTGTCCGAAATTAAAACAATCGTCATTTATTGTCAAGCATTAAAAAATTTAATTGGGGGAGCTATAGGTTGAACCTGAACGCCAGATATCAATTGTGTTTGCTTCGTCAAGACGAAAGGAAAATTATTTAAGCTTGCCATTGATGTGGCCGTTCAATTTATTTATTACCTTTATGAATAACGGATTCAAAAAGTATAGCAATTGAATTCTAAGAAACTGATAATATTTCTATAAACTTGCCAGAAACCTTCTATGTCAAAAAAACTCTGCCCAAAAATTATTCTTGAAGGGACCCGTTTAACGCTCAAAACTGACATCGCATTTGCCTTGAACGAACATCCCCGAATTGTCGGCCCCCGAAAATACCAATATCACTCCCCACTGGTATCTGCAGAGTGGTGTGCTTTTACCAATTTCCCCTGGGGGCGCGGATTAATCAATTTTGAAACCCATGAGGCGGATCGAGCAATGGAAACCTATCACACTTGGACGCGTTTATTTGAACTACTACCCTACTATTCCTGGATTGTGGATCGATTTCATATTTCCACCATTGCATTCCAAGAGAGAGAACATGGCAAAAAATACGATTTTCAATGGCTGGAAGAAAGATTGAACAATCTGGGATTCCATATCATTTTCTGTACCAGAAACTCAGCATCATTTGCTTCTGCGAGAAAGGAAAGAATAAAAGTATCAGGCAATCCTTCCCAGTATGATAATCTCCAAATTTTTATTAACGAGCAGGAACAATTCCGGAATTTGATTTCCCACTCCAGATTACCATCATTAGAACTGGATATTTCCGACAGCGATATCGATCGGGCAGTTAATGACATTGCAGATTGGATGGAAGAAACCGGCGGGTTATGGGCAAAATAACAAATAGTAAGGATACCTGATTAATCTTCCGCACCGGAACAAAACATGCTGACGCAATTCTAATAACTAGAAATCTTAATCCCTTAATTCGATTTTTTGACTCCAGAGAATTTTGGAGATACCATCATCCAATTTCAACAGATGGACATGATCAAATTGACATTCATATTTCAGATTCAATGCTTCTGCTTTCAAAAGCGCTTTCCGGTATTTCTCTTCATCAAATTCCAGCGACTGTGGATCTCGAAAATCAAATTCCTCATTTTTTCTGGTGAATAACCCAAGACCGATATGCGGAATATATGCAATGTCTGTTCTTTTATATTCAGACAACACCCCGGAATAGAGTTGATTGTAGAGTTCAATAATTTGTGAATTTCCCTCTTTCAATGTGAGGAAAAGCCAGTGATCCCACGATTTGGTGAGTCCATTAATATGGATGGGAAATGGTCTGCAACTTTTAACAATTTTAGAAATGTGTTTTTTTATCTTCGATTCACCAATTGAGTCCGTAATCGGGAATAATAAAGTAATATGCGGATCAAACTTGCCAAAAGTGGGATCATATTTCTCGCGGATACGATTTATTTTCGAAAAGTCAATTCCGGGAAAATAGACCAATGCATAGTACACGTTAAAATACCTAATGAACCAGGTACATAATGATATGTTAAACCGTCTCGGACAAGAAACCGATTGATGAATGACAGTTTAATATAATATCCAAAGCCCGTTTGTCGCAAAAGTATTATTTATCCATTTACTCATAAAATCAAAAGATTTGTTTTTAATATGATTCGATACTATATTTCGCCAGATGTCGAAATGAGTATTGGTACCATGAGAAATTTACTAAAAATATTTAAAGCACTTTCCGATGCCAACCGTCTTCGAATCATAAAAATGCTGGAAGTACGCCCCCTCTGTGTTTGTGAGATTACAGAAGCGCTGCAGCTTGCAAATTCAACAGTCTCAAAACATTTATCTATCTTACGCGATGCCGAATTGATTCTGCATATAAAAAACGGAAAATGGGTGAATTACCAGTTAAATACATCAGAAACAGAAAAATACGTGAGTGAATTGCTCCCATTGTTGAAAAATTGGTTACCGGATGATAGCACGATATCCCGGGATTCTGAAATCGTAAAATCAATCGACCGTAATGTCATATGTGGATTATGAGATAATTTTTGTTCCATAAACTAAAAAATGGATGCTGAAAATATGAAACGTGTTTTAATTCTCTGTACCGGAAATTCCTGTCGCAGCCAAATGGCGGAAGGATTTCTCAAATCATTTGACAACAGAGTGAATGTTTATTCTGCGGGCACGAATCCCTCTTCAAAAGTGCATTCCAAAGCAGTAAAGGTGATGGATGAAATCGGGATTGATATCAGCAGTGGTTTCCCCAAGAGTGTCGATCAATTTTTAGACCAATCATATGATTATGTGATCACCGTTTGCGATAATGCAAAAGAAACCTGCCCGGTCTTTATGGGAGATGTTGGAGAAAATGTTCATATCGGATTTGACGATCCCGCAGAAGCTACCGGTACTGAAGAAGAAATCATTTCTGAATTTCGCCGAATACGTGATGAGATTCATTCCAGGCTCCAGCAGTTTTACAACGAGAAAATCAATCCTCTATAAAATCACCCAAAAGACAAAATGAAATGACAAATCGCCTTTTACCTGATTTCAAAATAATCAAGAATTTCACACGATATACCTTCGGTAATGATAAACAGAATTTTTTTAATGCCTTGAGGCTCTTTAATGGAAAAAGTATCGCAAAGACTCTCTTTTTTTGACCGCTATTTAACGCTGTGGATTTTTCTAACCATGTTTGCCGGTGTGGTACTAGGCTACTTGGTTCCTTCCATCGCCGGTTTCTGGGATCAATTCAAATCCGGTACCACCAACATTCCCATTGCCATTGGTCTAATCCTGATGATGTATCCACCACTGGCAAAAGTGCGTTATGAAGAACTGCCTAAAGTATTCCGCAACCTTCGACTGCTGATTCTATCTCTGGTCCAGAACTGGATTGTAGGACCGCTTATCATGTTTGTCCTGGCAATTGTGTTTCTGCCCGATAAGCCGGAATTGATGGTCGGGGTAATTCTGGTGGGACTGGCCCGCTGTATCGCTATGGTTTTGGTGTGGAATGATCTAGCCAAGGGTGACTCAGAGTATGCGGCAGGCCTGGTGGCATTTAATGCCCTCTTCCAGGTATTTTTCTATTCGATTTATGCCTACGTGTTTATCACTTATCTACCGCCCTTGTTTAGATTAAGCGGGGCGATTGTGGAAATCTCTATCGCTGAGATTGCCAAAACTGTTTTGATCTACCTGGGCATTCCTTTCTCTGGCGGGCTATTAACCCGCACTATTTTAATTAATCTCAAAGATAAAGAATGGTACCATCAGCGATTTGTTGCAAAAATTTCCTTGCTCACCCCTATTGCCCTCCTTTTTACCGTGTTCGTGATGTTTTCATTAAAAGGGGAAGTGATTGTGGAACTGCCTCTGGATGTTATTCGGGTGGCAATTCCCTATGCCATCTACTTTGGAGCAATGTTTTTTATTACTTTTTATATTGCCAAACGAATCGGTTCTGATTACCCCAAAGCGACCACTGTTTCTTTCACCGCTGCCAGTAATGATTTTGAGTTAGCTATCGCCGTCGCCATTGCTGTTTTTGGTTTAAACTCACAGACAGCTTTTGCCACGGTAATTGGCCCGCTTGTGGAAGTACCGGTTTTGATTAGCCTGGTGAATGTAGCGCTCTTCTTTCAGCGAAAGTATTTTCAGAGGGAGTTTACTTAAATCAAAAATGAGGTAATTTGATTTTGTGCAGGTCAATTCAGATTGATCCGGCGTTAAAAAGTCCCCATTTGTAAATCCATAATACAGTGAATAATGAAATTAGTTTATTTATTTGTCATGGTAACCAAGGATTTCGCCTATCTCTTCCATGGTAAACTTGTTTAGTTTCACAATGGTGGCCTGAGAGCGGTAAGCCGGAGGCAAATGTGTCAGAGCTTCTTCTTTGTTGTCCACACCTACAATTATTCATCCTTTATGCACACCATCACAACAACCCCATTCCACATGTGTTCGAAAAAGGGAATCGGTTGAAAGTAAAAGTTGAACGGCAGGAGCGCAGGCTACTACCTCAGTCTCGTGCGGCAATTCAACGAGAAATCTTGCCACAGACCAATCGCCTTTCTTTCTTTATCTATGTGAGACTAACTTTCAGCTTCTATATTAGTGTAATTGCTGATTCACTTTGGATTTACTGAGTTAGCCTTGAGGCACAAACCTAACCCATAATTCATTCTTTTACCACTTCAGTTTCTGCAATTTGATATAAAACAAAATTGACCCCTCAGTTAAGTTTTTCGCATCTGGTAGCTTGGCTATCTGCCGATTTCGTTTCTAACACCTGTTGTTTTTTTAGGTTTATTGGTAAGACTACAGAAAAGGTACTACCTTCGCCTAACTTGCTTTTTACTTTTATTTCACCATTATGTTTTCGAATGATATTATTGCTTATGAATAATCCCAATCCCGCTTTTACTCTTGGTTCGGTAGTTGTAAAATTCGGCTCAAATAGATTTTTCAGCCGTTCCGGTTTAATACCAACCCCGTTATCAGAAATCTCAACAAACAGATTTTCGTCCTTTGTGAAAGTTCTAATCTTTACTGTACCTTTTGATCTTATCGCCGCTTTTGCATTTCTCAAAAGATTCATGAAAACCTGATTTATCTCAGCAGCATTACAAGTAATCAATGGAATATGCGAATATTTTTTGACCACAGTTATCTTGCCCTTAAACTCATGTTCCATGAGCAGCAAGATACTCTCCATAGCTTCTTGAAGATTGGTTTCCTGCCATACAGCTTCATCTAGTCGAATGAAACTTTTTAAGCTGGTGATAATTTCTGAAATACGTTTACTGGCGGCTTGGGTCGTTTCGGCATTATTCTGAAGAATCCGAATGGAATTTTGAAACCGATTATCATTTTCTATCGGTTCAATGGTTTTCTTTTTTTGCAGAGTCTCTGCAATATTGTTGCTGGCACGGATGATCACATCTGCATTACTATTAATAGCACCGATTGGAGTATTAATTTCATGAACTAGACCAGCAACTAATTTGCCAAGAGCAGCCATCTTTTCCGATTGCACCAACTGTGCTTGAGTCTTCTGAAGCTTATCGAGTAACTCCTGCAATTGATCCTTCTCTTGTTTTAGTTTCGTAATCTGACCAACATAATGAGCCGCTTCACCTTTAATAAATAAGGCTGAATCTAGAACCGAATTAACTTCATCTTTGGTAATACCAACCGAACGTGATAAATTGATATGTTTTTCCAGACTTGTGGTGCAATTTACTGAAAATGCAGCGGCAATCGACACCAATTCCTTGATTCGTGTCGTTTGCTCTCCGCAAACATTCTGTTTCCCTCCGCTCACTATTCCCAAATGCTGTAATCCATGGCTGGCCATAATCTCCTTGGCATTTTCACGAACCGATAAAGAGTCGTTGATCACCTGTCTTATTTCTTTGTCTGAAGCACCTGCTTCACGCACTTTTATAAAGTGATAATCCGTTCATGGTTTACATCCGGTTGCAACAGATGCCCCAAGATTTACAAGCTCTCGCTCTTTAAACGTTAAAGACATGATATATCCTCCTTTTTATATCCTTTCCAGATACCCTGCGATTGACAGATTAGATTAATAAAAATGTCCAGGATGATTTTACCTATTTAATCAAAATCATTTTCTTAACAGCGCCAAAATCTTCTGTCTGAATACGATAAAAATATAATCCGCTCGCGAATCCGCTTCCGTCAAAATCAATCTGGTAATAACCTGCCTCTTTTCTCTCATCTATTAAGGTAGCTACCTGCTGCCCCTGGACATTAAAGATTTCTATTCTCACTTTGCTTATATGCGGGATGGTAAACTTGATATGAGTTACAGGATTAAACGGATTCGGATAGTTTTGAGAAAGATCAAAAGTCGTTGGAGTTTTAACCTCTTTGAAGTTATCAATGGAACTAATAACATCAGGATAGAAAGATAATCCGCTTAAGGTAGAGAATCCTGACGCTCCCACCAGAGTCCCGATTCCGGTTTTTTCATCAATTGTAATCAGACTACCGGGATTTGTGGGATCATTTTGTCCAAGACCTGCATATAAGACCCCGTTTGGAGAAAATTCAAGAGACCCAACGCTTAAGAATCCGGAAAAGCCCACTAGCGAGGCTGCACCAGTGAGAGTATCAATTGTAACTAAATCTCCACCACTGCTTCCAGAAGTCACTCCATAGAGTATTCCGTCCGAATCAAAAGCCAGCCCACCAATATTATCGAGACCGGTTGTACCAATAAATGTCAGGGCACCGCTGGTTTGATCAATGCTAACGAAGCTGGAAGAGGTATTGGGTGCAGTAATAAATGTACCAAAGAGAGTTCCACCCGGACTAAACTCCATTCCGTTTACCGCACCACCAATATGTTGACCTAACAGAGTGGGTTCACCGGTTAGAATATTAATTACAATAATGTTGCTGGAACCTCCACCTGTAGAGCCAAATAATACACCATCTTTTCTGAATTCGACCTCGGTAATTCCCCCAAAACCGGCCGTAGAACCAACCGGAGTTGCATTTCCAGTACTCGGATCAATCATTACGAGTGTCTCATTACCTGCTGTAGAGCCAAATAAGGTCCCGGGCGATGGAGGCAGCAATCCTTCCCCACTCAGAGAAACGTCTTTGGTCGGATTGTCAGGATCATCGCTGGTAATCGTAATGGCAGCATTGAACATTCCCGTACTGATGGGAGAAAAAGTTACCTCAATGATTTCGGCTCCGTTAGGGGGAATAATCACCGGTAGCGAGGGTACACCGCTCAGCGTAAATGGTGTCCCGGGGTCTGATATTCCCGAAACCGTTAAAGTATCGGTTCCGATACTCCGGATAGTAAATGTTCGAGAGACGCCCACAGAATCCACAAGTACTTTACCAAAATTAACATTAATGGGGAAAACCCCTATGTGTGGCCCTATCAACCGCTGAATCTGCATTGCCATTCCGCTAACAGAGGAAAATCCGATGGAACCGATGATTGTCCCAACACCGGTAGTTTGATCAATCAAAACAAGATTACTAACCTGACCGCCACCTCCTGCTGCTCCATAGAGGACTCCTTGTTCATCAAATTGGATATCCGGCATGCCGGTAAATAAGCCGGTGGTACCAATAAAAGTAGCTAAACCAGTTTTGGGATCAATCCTGTAAATCTCATCACCATTCGTCGAAGCCCATAAGGTGCCATCAATGGGGTTGAATGTCATTCCTCTCCAATTTGCAGAACCAGCCGGGCCAATCAAGGTAGGTACTCCTGTGTTGGTATTGATGGTATAGAGATTAAAGTTAAAATTGACCGGGTCAATGCCCAATCCGTAAAGTACATCAGTGCCATCAAAGGCGATGGCTGGTAAAGAAACTAATCCAGTACCGGCTACAAAAACTGCAGTGCCGGCAGAAGCATCTATCTGATACAGGTTTCGGGTATTTGCTTCTAGTCCATATATATAGCCACTTGAATTAACTGCAAGACCAGGGACAGCATCTAACCCGGTCGGCCCCACTAAAGTGCCAGAACCAGTGTCGAGATCAATACTAATTAGCCTTCCTCCGTCCATATTTCCGGTAGTGGCATACATTGTACCTGGTGGGGCAGGATTAATAATTAATCCCTCACCGATCAGAGAAATATCTTTGCTGGTATCATCAGAATCGTTGCTGGTAATTGTAATCGTGGCAGAAAAGGTGCTTACACCAACAGGCGAGAACGTGACGTCGATTGTTTCTAATGCACCAGGAGGCAGGGCAAGAGGAAAAGAGGGGACATTCATCAGAATAAAGGGCATCCCAGGATCTGATATTCCTGAAATTGTTAGAGTATCGGATCCAATACTACGGATAGTGATCGTTCGCGGGGCGCTGCTGCTATTTACCAGCACCTTCCCGAAATTAATACTCACAGGAACAATTCCAATGTGTGGTCCAGCCAAGGGTTGTATCCGCATAGCCATTCCGCTGACAGAGGAAAAGCCGGTGGAGCCGATAATGGTTCCGGATCCGGTAGTTTGATCAATCGAAATTAGGCTAGTGGTCTGGCTTCCCCCGCCCGCTGCTCCATAGAGGATTCCTTGTTTATCAAATTGAATGTCCGGCATTCCCATAGATAGATCGGTGTTTCCAATAAAAGTAGTCGTACCGGTCTCCGGGTCAATAATATAGATATCCTCCCCGCTTGTTGAAGCCCACAAAGTGCCGTCAATGGGACTGAAAGCCATTCCTCGCCAGCTTGCGAAACCCGCCGGGCCAATCAGAGTGGGGGTCCCCGTTGAAGTGTTTATTTTATAAAGATTGAAGTTGAAATTGAGCGGATCAACGCCCAATCCGTACATTACATCATTACCATCAAAGGCGATGGCTGGCAAAGAAGCCAGACCGGTGCCAGCAACAAACGCTGCACCACCAGTCGATGCATCAATAAGGTATAGAGCGCTACTGCTTGCATCGATTCCATAAATATCACCACTTGAATTAATGGCCAGACCCGGCACGGCATCCAATCCGGTTGGCCCGACGACGCTGCCAACACCAGAATTAAGATCGACGGTAATCAGCCTTCCTCCGTCAATATTCCCGGTAGAAGCATACATCATACCCGGAGAGGCAGGATTAACGTCCAGTCCCTCTCCAACCAGAGAAATATCTTTAGTGGGATTATCAGGATCGTTGCTAGTAATGGTAATGGCTGCATTAAAGATGCCCACACTTGTTGGAGAAAAAGTGACTTCAAAGGTTTCCATTCCTCCCGGCGGAATAACCGCCGGGAGAGACGGAATATTGCTGAGAGTGAATGGCGAACCGGGCTCTGAAATTACCGAAACTGTTAGTGTATCAGAACCAATACTTCGAATGGTGATCGTTCGCGGAGCACTGCTGGTATTTACCGGAACTTTACCAAAATCATTACTTATAGGAAAAATCCCGATATGAGGCCCTATCAACTTCTGAATCCGTGTTGCCATTCCACTAACAGAAGAAAAGCCGGTGGAGCCGATTAGGGTCCCGGTTCCAGTTGTTTGATCTATGGAAACAAGATCGCTGGTCTGGCTTCCCCCGCCCGCTGCTCCGTAGAGGATTCCTTGTTCATCAAATTGAATGTCCGGCATTCCCATAGATAGGTTAGTGTTTCCAATAAAAGTAGCCGTACCGGTCTCCGGATCAATAACATAGATATCCTCCCAGCTTGTTGAGGCCCACAAGGTGCCATCGATAGGATTGAATGCCATTCCTCTCCAGCTTGCGGAACCAGCCGGGCCAATCAGAGTGGGTATTCCCGTTGAAGTGTTTATTGTGTAAAGATTAAAGTTGAAATTGAGCGGGTCGACACCCAATCCGTAGAGCACATCATTACCATCAAAGGCAATGGCTGGTAATGAAGACAAACCAGTACTAGCAACAAATACTGCGGCGCCCGTGGTGGCATCAATCTGGTACAGGCTGCTGGTGCTTGCCTCTACACCATATATATAACCATCGGAGTCAATGGCCAGACCCGGCACGGCGCTCAATCCGGTTGATCCAATTAAGGTTCCTGAACCGGTGTTCAGATCAATGGTGATTATGCGTCCACCATCGATGTTTCCTGTCGATGCATAAAACACCTCAGGTAATACGGGATTAATAACCAGTCCTTCCCCACTTAGAGAAATATCTTTGGTGGGATCATCCGGATCATCACTACTGACAGTAATGGAAGCATTAAATGTTCCTTCGTTCTGTGGAGAAAATGTAACTTCAAAGGTTTCCGTTCCTCCGGGAGGAATTGACACCGGCAAGGGAGGAACATTGCCGAGAGTGAACGGCAACCCCGGACTTAATATCGCCGAAACTGTTAAAATATCCGTACCCAAACTGCGGATGGTAACAACTGAAGGAGAACTGGAGTTGCCAACACCAACATTCCCGAAATCTATGCTTGGGGGGCTCAGGGAAATTTGTGGTCCGGAACCAATCGGTATAATAAACACATTATCTAATTGAAAAAATCCCGGACCTGTAAAAGTTTCCGGAATAAACCAATCAAAGCTTATACGAACCAAGCTGTTAGCAAATCCGCTCACATCCAACGAACCGTGAAGTTCACCAGTATCCGGTACTAGAGTACCCACATTTGCAACCAGAATCGTATCGGTCTTAAGGGGTGTGCCGCCTCCACCCGGTTCTATATTGATCATAAAGATACGATTCTGAGTTGCGTTATAATTGACTAAATCCCATGCCCCACGGAAATCAAATTCCAGGAATAACGCTTCTGCAGGCAATGATACATCTTGAGCAATCCGAATAGTGTCGGGACCTTCTCCGTCAAAACCGTGAAGAGCAGCATGACTTCCGTCGGTTGGATCACTTAGAAAAAACCCGCTCCAGGAACTTATTCCCGCTCCTCCAACCTGAAGGGGGAAAAACGGAGAGAACATATCTTGGGTTATCCATCCGCTAAAATCACCGCTTTCAAAACTGCCGTTAATAAAAACAGAGTTTTCCTGACTCATCGGGTAATTGTTTTGCTTTAAATTGGATGCTGGTCGCTCATGCTGCTTAATCCAGGATTCTTTAGTCATTCCATAAGGTGGAGTATCTGAGGCTTGTGGAAATACGATATCGGGCGTAAAGCCTACAATGAAAATGCAGGTGAGAGTGAACGCTAATCCATTTTTATAAATTTGCTTGGGAAAAAGGAGACATATTTTCATTTTTTTACCCCCTTAATTACATAGATATAGCCAAATAGATAGGTCTAGAAACTCAAACTTTTTGAAATAAGGAAAATAGTTGTAAGCAAAACTTTTGGAAAATATAGATTTTTCATTCTTCTAATCTTACAGTTACATATAATTTACATTGAGCGCATCTTGTGTACAACGTCTTAGAATTTATTATTTCTTATCAGTAATTTTGAAAGAACTTTATCAAATAAATTCGAAGTTAATAAAAACGACATTCGTAACTTGAAGTAATCCATTTTTTATACATTACAAAATAGAAAGACAAAATTATGTCCAGAAGGGATAATAAAAAGAAACGCATTCGGGGAGCGATTACATTTAGTTCATGCATCTATTAGCGGATTTCATCATTTCGTAAAGTAGCGGTCTAGGTATTCCTATCAATGTCTTGGGCACATACAAAAAAGGAATTGGTTGATTTTCTAAGCTAATGATCTAAAATTGCCATATCTTGCAGATGAGCAAGTTTTTCAGTTCACCAAACTGAATCGAACGAAAACCCGGTGGGAGGTGTATTTTGATAAAGATTCGCACAGAACCCAAGCGGGATATTTCAGCAATCTATGATATCAATTTCCAGGCATTTGGTCAGGCCGCCGAGGCAATTCTCATCGATCAGCTTCACCAGAAAAATGCGATTATTCTTTCCCTTGTTGCAGAAGAAAAAAAAGAAATTGTTCGACATATTCTTTTCAGCCCCGTTCATGTGCATAGCGGTGAGAATATCTATGAAAGAGTCGGTTTAGGGCCGATGGCGGTATTGCCTGAGTGTCAACGAACCGGTATCGGATCGTTATTGGTGGAGAAGGGACTTGTTTTACTTCGTGAAAGAGGATGCGGATTTGTGGTGGTTTTGGGACATCCGGAATATTACCCGCGTTTTGGATTTGTGCCTGGCTCCCGGTTTGATTTAACATACGAATATGATGTACCCGATGAACTATTTATGGCACTCGAACTTCAAAAAGGTGTTCTCCAGAAAATTTTCGATCTGGTAAAATATCAACCCGAATTCAATGAAGTTGAATAATATTTATAATGCATTAAGAGATGTTTGGTGAAATTCGAATACCAAATTTTGAAAGAGTTTCCTCTTGAAATAATTTCATCGCTTTATTAATTTTTTGATTTTTTAGTATTGATGGGTGCATTCCACAATTCTGCAATATGGCACTATTGCAGAAAGTCTATTCCATTTTATTTTTTAGGCCAAAATTTAGATCCAAAAACTAACGACATAAATGCAACATCGAGGGATTAAATGAAAAATGAAAAATCCGAGACTAATAAAAGCGAACTTCCAACCGTACGGCATATGGCTGATTTAATTTCCTATCAATCCCAGTCCGTAGTGAGCAGGATTATCATGAAAAATAAATCGGGTTCGGTTACGCTGTTTGCATTCGACCAATCCGAAGGATTTAGTGAACATACTACCCCGTTTGATGCGCTGGTGATGATTCTCGATGGGAAGTCCGAAATTATTATTTCAGGTAATCCATTTACCCTAGGTACCGGCGATATGATAATTATGCCAGCGAATGAACCTCATTCAGTAAAGGCTCTTCAAAAATTTAAAATGTTATTAACAATGCTGAAAGACTGATTAGCGGTCATTTACATCCATTTCTAAAAACCAATAACTGAAAATTTCAACCAATCAACAGCAAATATCTGGAAAACAGTCTTGAAAAGATCGTCATTTATATATTGGAGGGAAAAATGAAAATATTAAAATGGTTTGGGATAATCCTTAGTGTATTGGTAATTCTTGTTGTTTTATACATTGTGTATATTTTTATAAGTAGCAATTCCATATTAAATAAAGAATATTCGTTCACGGTTAAAACTACTACCATCCCCTCGGATTCGGCGTCTATTGCCCATGGGGCACACGTCGCTGTGATTTATGGGTGTACGGATTGTCACGGCAGAAAGCTAGAAGGTGGTGCATTCATTGATAATCCTGCTATGGGACAAATTTATTCACCCAATCTTACCTCCGGAGAGGGTGGCATTGCAAAAGACTATACGGATAAGGACTGGGTTAGAGCCATCCGGCATGGTGTTGGAAAAAGAGGGAATCCACTATTGATTATGCCCTCGAATGATTACTATTATATGAGTGACAGGGATTTAGGCGATTTGCTGGCATACATCAAACAGGTTCCACCGGCAAATAATATAACCGGAAAAACTTCCCCGGGGCCAATTCTGAGAATGTTGTTGGCAAACGGAACTGCAAAAATGCCTGCTGACGTTATCAATCACGAAGCACCCCGACCCAAAGCGCCAGAACCAGGTGTTACCGCTGAATATGGTAAATATCTGGCGGTTGGCTGCACCGGTTGTCACGGTAAAAGCTTTTCGGGAGGTAAAATAAAGAACGGAGATCCATCCTGGCCGCCGGCAAAAAATATTACTCCGGATAAGGAAACCGGAATTGGAAATTGGACTCCCGAGAATTTTTATACTGCGTTGAGAGAGGGTCTCAGCAAAGATGGCCGTGAAATAGACCCGGCAATGCCGAGGGCGTTTGGTAAAATGACAGATAATGAAATAGTTGCATTATGGTTGTATTTGCAGACGCTGTCTGCAAAACCTTATGGCAATTACTAATTGGAGGTATTTAATATCAATGGTTTATAGAACTCATGCTATATGAATTCCCGTGATGAGAATGCTGTGTCGGCAACATTGACCAAGCAAAGCTATGAAAAAGCTTTGAATGATTTATCCAAACAGGATAACGATCTTAAAAAGATTATTGAAAAAATAGGGCACCCACCTACCTGGAACCGTGAACCAGGTTTTCCAACGCTTATCCGGATTATCCTAGAGCAACAGGTGTCCCTTGCCTCCGCAAAAGCAGCTTTTGACAAATTACTTCTAAGGATCTCACCATTGTCTCCTGAAAATTTTCTCATGCTTAAGAGTGAAGAATTAAAAGAAATTGGATTTAGCCGTCAAAAAACCCGATATTGCCGTCTGCTGGCCATTGCAATTGTCGATGGAAGTCTGGATTTGGACAATCTCGGTTCATTAAGCGATAGTGAAGCAAAGACTGTCCTAACGAAATTAAAAGGAATAGGACACTGGACCGGTGATATCTACTTACTTATGGCTCTCAATCGAGCAGATGTATGGCCGGCCCGGGATCTGGCATTAGCAGCAGCAGTGCAAAAGTTAAAAAATCTCAATAATAAGCCGTCATTCGAAGAAATCGAAAAAATTGCGGAAGGTTGGAAACCTTGGAGAGCAGTGGCGGCAAGAATTTTGTGGCACTTTTATCTGAGCGATGGCTTTAAAAAACCTGAAAATTGATAAGAAAAAAATGTAAGGGAGTGAAAAAATGAGACACAGTGTAATAACTATATTGACTTCTGCATTTGTAATAATAATGGGATCGCAGTTTATTCTTTTGGGGCAAGACGCACGAACAGAAATTTTTGAAGATAGGATTGAGATATTTTTTGCAAAAATGGCTGACGGAGATCTGGAAGGCGCTGTTGATTACATTTACTCGGATAATCCCTGGATTAGCAATAAGATTGAAGATATTGAAAATGTAAAAAAACAATTTGTATCTCTGCCGGAGCTGGTGGGTGCCTATCTGAATCACATAAAAATCGTGGAGGAGAAATTAGCCGGAAGATATATTTATATTCAGTATTTTGTTTCCTTCCAGAGACAGCCGGTTAGCTTCACTTTCGAGTTTTATAAACCTGACAAAGAATGGATGATTTTTTCCTTTGCGTTTGCAGATGACATTGATACCTGGGTGGAGGAAAAAGCAAAGCAAAAATATTATTCCGACCAGAAGTAAAGGATTTGCCGGTTTAACAAACATTTCATTTGACTAGTGCAGGATTGTGATCGAAAGCTAGAGTAACATGCCGATTCATTCAAACCAAATTGATATTCATCCCGATTTGGCAAACATTGTAAAAAAACATATCAAATTTGAATATAAAAAACCTATACAGTCTTTTAATCAGATTGTATTTGATGATATTCTAAATCGAATACAGTCTGATGGTCGCCCGCTTATTTTTGATTCTTGTTGTGGGGTTGGGGAAAGCACAATCATGTTGGCAAGAATGAATCCCAACAATTTTGTGGTTGGAATCGATAAGTCGATTTCAAGAATGAGAAGAAATCTTTACTATATGGAGAGGGAAAATGAAGACATGGATAATTATTTACTGGTGCGGGCCAATGTGATTGATATCTGGCGCCTTGCCGTCAAATCGGGAATTAAACTGTCTGGTCATTATTTATTATACCCCAATCCCTGGCCAAAGAAAAAACACATACAACGCCGTTGGCATGGGCATCCAGTATTTCCATTTTTGCTGAAATTGGGAGGACGTCTAATAGTAAGAGGTAATTGGAAATTGTACCTGGACGAGTTTGCTTTTGCGGTAAATGTTGTTACCGGCAAAAAAGTTTTTGTTGAAGAATACCTACCAAAATATCTCATCTCACCATTCGAGAGAAAGTACCAGCAAAGGAATGAAACGCTCTATGAACTGTCATTTCCATCAGATTGATTAATGATAACTGATACAAGAGAGCGAAATTTTCTTACAGAATTATCAAAGGATTTATTATCTTATTGAGTAAGACTATTCAGATACAATTCTGCCTCAAAATAAAAAGCGGCTGAATGATAAGCTGATTCGTTTCTCATACTTTGATTGGGAGAGCGACTTATACTTTTCACTAGACATTAATTGAATTCCCGGATAATAGGGATTAAACAGTGTCGCAATATATATCCATAAATAAATAATTTTCTGAACTTCATGGGTGAACATCGAATAGAAAAAGCTTCTGATAGCGGTCAAATCAACAGTTTTATTCGCGCGGTTCTCACTGATATAAAGGCACTTGAAAAGATGCATCGTGACAGTTTGATTGAAGAAGATATCCAGCGAATCGGTGCGGAACAGGAAATGTGTTTTGTTACCCGTGACTGGAGACCTGCCCCAATCATTTTACAAATACTAGATGAGTTAAAAGATCCGCAATTCACCACTGAACTGGCAAAATTCAACGCAGAGATAAATCTGGATCCCATCGAATTTGAGGGAGAATGTCTCACTAAAATGGAAAATCAGATTAAAAGACATTTGCGGATTATTTCCAAAATAGCCAATAAATTCAATTCCGAGATTATTTTGGTTGGTATTTTGCCTACCATAAGACGTATCGATTTGGAAATGGATAACATTACTCCAAATGAAAGATATTATGCTCTTTTCGAAATATTAAAGCAAATGAAAGGTGGACCATACGAATATCGGATTCGAGGTGTTGAAGAATTGGTGGCAAAACAAGACAATCCTACTTTCGAATTCTGTAATACTTCATTTCAGATACACCTGCAGGTTGCGCCTTCAGATTTTGTTAATTTGTACAACTTATCAAGGGCAATTTCCGCACCGGTTCTTGCTTGTGCCTGTAACTCGCCATTATTATTAGGGAAAAGACTGTGGAAGGAAACCCGGATTGCCCTCTTCCGGCAGGCAGTAGACACACGTCATATAGGTCATTTTCTTAGAGAGCAAAGTCCGCGGGTCACCTTCGCACAGGATTGGGTCAAAGAATCCATGATGAATACCTTCAAAGATGACATTGCACGTTTTCGGGTACTATTAACAACCAGAGTTGATGAGGATTCTCTTGAAGAATTGGAGGAAGGGAAAATACCACAACTGAACGCTCTGCGCGTATTTGTAAGTACAGTTTACCGCTGGAACCGGGCTTGTTATGGGGTATTTAACGGAAAACCGCATTTAAGAATTGAAAATCGAGTCCTTCCATCCGGGCCAACCGTTGTCGATGAAATTGCAAACGCAGCTTTTTGATTGGGTTTAATGAAAGGATTGCCGGATAGTTATCCTGACATAGCGAAAGTTCTTTTATTCGAAAATGTGGCCGCAAACTTTGCCAAAGCGGCTCAGATAGGCCTGGATTCCCAGTTCCGCTGGATAAAAGACAAAGTGTACCCGGCAGATGAACTAATTTTAACAGAACTGCTGCCCATAGCCAGATATGGTCTGGAGAAAGTAAACATTCCGAAAAATGATATTGACAAATTTTTATTCGTTGTAGAAAAAAGAACAAAATCGCGGAAAACAGGGGCTCGGTGGATCACCGACTCATTTAATATACTAAATTATGATGGTACAAAGCAGGAGGCATTGGTGGCTCTCACGGCAGGGATTGTCAAAAGGCAAAAAAGGGGGATTCCAGTTCACCGCTGGTCTCTCGCCGATATTGAAGAAGGAGGAAGTTGGATGATAAAATATTGGCACGTTGAACAATTAATGAGTTCGGACTTGTTTACGGTTCATAAAGATGATCTGGTTGATTTGGCAGCACACATCATGGATTGGGAGCATATCCGTCATGTACCAATTGAGGATGAACGGGGTAATCTGGTTGGTCTAATAACCTCTGGTGGGTTGCTGCATCACTATACCACATGCGTTGGTGAAGACTGCAAAACCATTCCGGTTGAAAAAATTATGGTCAAAAATCCTATCACTGTGACCCCTGAAACAGCGACGATTGATGCCATAAAACTAATGCGGGATAAAAAAATCGGCTGTTTACCGGTTGTGAGGGAAGGAAAACTGGTGGGAATAATTACCGAACACGATTTTATGAAGGTTTCCGAACGGTTAATGCAAGAATTATCAAAGAAAATAGGTAGGGAAGAATAAGTCAAATACCTACCCGAAAAATTAAATTAAGATATCGGTATGAAGTTTGGGAAAAGGCTATTTGAAGATTGAATTCTGGAGCCAGAGGATGGTTGAGGGAGACACCAGATAGATCCACTAAGTGAAAAAGAAATCATCTGCCCGTATTGTGGTGAATTCATAATAGTACTGGTTGATTGCTCAGTACCCGAACAGTCATACATGGAAGATTGCCAGGTATGTTGCCAACCGATATTGCTGCATATCTAAATCGCCGAAGATGATAAAATCAATGTGATTGCCCGCCGGGAAAATGAATAATTCAATCGGGACACCGGAACTGAAACAATAATATTTCCTATTCATTTTGGTCCATGGATAAAAAGCCGGCATTTGACTGATCACAGAAATCTCGATTAAGATGATCCAGTATGTTGATTTTCATAAAATTTGATTTATATTATGACGCTCTCCGTTCAGAGCCACGTTTCACAGCACTTATAGAAAAAATGGGTCTTGAGTGATACTTGACCGAACTGAAATGCACGTTAATTTCGATAAATCTTCTGGTGTACTACCGGACACTTGACATTTGAAATGATGTCCTTTAATGTCCTTCAATCAGCCGCTGGCTTTTGTGCAGTCATCATAACTGCTTTTACCCCATAGGCTTCAGCGGAATTTTGTGTTGATTGTTTTCGGAATCTAAATCCCGGTACCACCGCCGACCGAACACATGTAAAGCCAGATTCTTCAAGCAGACGAAACATTTCTCCTTCCAGGAGAGCACCGCCAATTCAGCTGGCCCAAAGTTTTGGATCATTAACAATGGATTGGGAAAGTTGTTTGGCACTGACAATATCTGTGATCGAAATCCGTCCACCGGGTTTAAGCACTCGAAACATTTCATCCACAACCCTGCGTTTCCTGAACGACAGGTTAATCACACCATTGGAAATTACTACATCAACCGAAGCCTCGGAAAGGGGAATTTCTTCCATGCGTCCCTCATGACATTCCATCGGTGTACCGGTTGCTGAAGCATGAGCTTGAGCCTTTAGACACATTGAAGGATTTAAATCAACACCAATTACTTTGCCTGTCGGCCCTACCCGCCATGAAGAAATAATAGCATCTAATCCCGCCCCGCTTCCAAGATCGAGAACCGTCTCACCAAGTTGGAGGTTACTACGCTCATGAGGATTCCCAACACCTGCAAACGAAGAAACGGCTCCGGCAGGTGCGCGGTCGAGCCATTCGCGGGAATATCCAAACATTTCCGCGGCCTCCCGGCCATGAAAGAAGTGAAACTCTCGCTCTGGATTATCGGCCACCTCCTGATACATACGTACGATTTCATCTTTGAGTACGGCCTCTAAAGATGCTTGAGCATCAATTGCGTCCGGCATAATCTAGATCCTTTCCTTGATAAGTGTACTTTAACAACTGAGATGTCAAAATCGCCCTAATATCACATCGAAAACCAAATTTAACAAAAAATTGCTGAGTTCACATAAAAAAAATCGCTCGCATCGTCATTTATTTATTCTCCATTCAAATGGGAAGTAATAGACCTCAATATCCATTAAGTGTGCACAATTGATAACAACTCTTCGTGATACTTGGAAAAAGACTTTTTGGCTCCAGGTATCCCTTTTTCAATCTCGAGCAAGAGATAGAGAGATGCTTAGAATCAGATCTGAATATGCTATTTCCCGTTTGCGATTTTAATAAGGTTTTTTGATCAACAGAATAAGAAATTATATTGTTCTGTAAAGTATCAAACGTGAGCTGGATTTTGATAACAATCGCAAAAATCTGATTATCGAGTAAACTCATGAGATTTGCAGAAACGAAAAAAAACTTAAGCGAAGGACTGATTGTATAGCACTTTTGGTTTGAAACTGTGGCAATGACATCGCATTTTTTATCAGGAAAGAAAATAATTTCCGGAAAAATGGCGGTTTTTATGAATTATTTCTTTCGCACAAATTGGAGTTTGCATTATTGTGCAACTCGAGTTTGATAAAAATGGTATAAAAACAGTATGCTTCGAAATTAAGAAATTCTTTAAGCAAATTCTAAATCAAAGTCATTTCATGCCACGCAAGAAACCTGTTAACTTTCATCATTCTCTTATTTATAAGTATGAAATGACTTTACAAAGAAAAAAATGAAAAGAACAACTGTCCAAATTTTAATGATCCTTCTATTTGCTTACACCGGTTTGAAAGCCCAGGATACCAAAACAGATATTATCGAAGCTGAAAAACAACGGTTTCTCAGGCAACAGGAAAATTCTCGAACCAAATTACCTCTCAATCAACAGCAATTCGACGTTCACTTTTACCGCCTTAATCTGGATGTTTATCCAGAAACGAGATACTTAAGTGGATCCGTTATCATTCACGGGCGAAGTATGGTGAATTCGCTCGAACAGATTGAAATCGATCTATTCTCCAACATGACGGTTGATTCTGTTAAGCAAAATGGTAACTCACTCTCCATTCAAAGATATAGTGGCTGGTTTGTAGTAAACTTTCCCTTGCCCCTTGAACAAGGAGAAGTTTTTTCCATTGAAGTATTCTATGGCGGAAATCCACAATCAACCGGTTTTGGTTCTTTTACATGGGGTAACCATCAGGGGACGCCGAGGATTTGGACACTCAGCGAGCCATACGGAGCGCCCACATGGTGGCCCTGCAAAGATAATCCCTCGGACAAAGCAGATTCGGTGTTTATCAATATTAATGTTCCAGATAATTTAGTGGCATTATCAAATGGGCTTTTAACCGGAATTCTGCAGGAACCAGACTACCGACAGACATATCAATGGGAAACCCGGTACCGTATTAGCAACTACCTGGTATTTATCGCGGTGGCAGATTATATGCAATTTAATGACTGGTACGTTAGCGCCAGTGGCGATTCAATGCCGCTCAATTACTTTGTTTATCCCGAATTGTTTTCAGCCGCACAAGAAGATTTTGACGTTACCAAAAACATGCTTAATGTTTTTGCTGCCTTATTTGGCGAGTACCCCTTCATCAATGAAAAATATGGCATGGCCAGCGTGATTGCAGGTGCTTCTATGGAACATCAGACTTTGACTACACTTAATCAAAATCATATTACCGGCACACACCGTGGTGATTATGTGGTTGCCCATGAGTTGGCACATCAGTGGTTTGGCGATGCTATTACAATGAGGAATTGGCAACATATCTGGTTAAATGAGGGATTTGCCACATATAGCGAGGCACTGTGGGAGGAAAAGGTCAATGGTAATGAAGCCTATCGACAGTATATGTCCGGCAAAGATATTGGTATTTTTGATGGGACTGTTTTTGTCGAGGACACATTAGATATTCCTACTTTATTCAGCAGTACTGTCTATCGAAAGGGAGCATGGACACTTCACATGCTAAGAGGTGTATTAGGAGACTCGATCTTTTTTAAAGCTCTCAAAAGATATGCAACGGATCCGAATTTATTTTATGGGAATGCTGCTAGCGAGGATTTTCAGACTATTTGTGAAGCAGAAGCGAACAGGAATTTGGATTGGTTTTTTGAACAATGGCTTTACCGCCCCGGAAGACCGATCTATAAGTACCAATGGAGTGTTGAGGGTAATTCTTCCCCCTATATTACAACTTTGAAAATAGATCAGTCCAATTTGCAACCTGAAATTAATACTATCCCCTACAAAATGCCGCTTCAAATTCATTTAAGAGGAGAAAATTCAAGTGAGGAGTTCACAGTTTGGGATAGTCTGTCGTCTCAGCAATTTAAATTTATCACTGAATACCAGCCTGTCGACCTAGAGATTGATCCTGATAATTGGGTTCTAAAAAAATTGGAAAAGATAGAAACGGGAGAATTTGTCGGTATACCTACTGAATTTAAGCTCAGCCAGAATTACCCCAATCCATTTAATGCGACTACTACTATTATTTATAGTGTTCCTGTCCCCGGCGAGGTAAATATCGAGATCTTTGACGTACTGGGTAAAAGAGTATTTGATCAGCTCATTTCGGAGCAGATGATTGCATTTCATAAGTTTGTTTGGGATGGGACGGATAATCAGGGAAATAGTCTCCCAAGTGGAATATATTTTTATCGTTTCAGCAATGGTAAGGATGCCATCGCCCGAAAGATGATTTTGGCTCGCTAGATTACATCGCCCATCTAATTTCTAAATCTTTGATATAAATTCTATTTGTAGCATAAAAAGTTAATTGTATTATATCGTTAAAATCTCATTGTTTGCTAGTCATCACGGACATATAAGCATGATTGCTCTTTTTAGCGATTCTGACAATTGATACTCTTTGATAAAAAAAATTTCGCATTAAAATGAAGTTCCTTAGATTTTTTCTGACCTTACTCATATTTATTCCAATATTAAACTCCTGCACCCGAAGTGACCATTTGATGAAAATTATGAGTTTTAATATCAGGTATGATAATCCGGCTGACAGTCTCAATTCCTGGGCTCATCGGAGAGACATGATTGTAATACTGATCAACACTCATAAACCGGATGTAATAGGTACACAAGAAGCATTATATCATCAGATCGAATATTTGGAACAAAACTTGCCGGAATATAACTGGATTGGGGTTGGCAGGGATGATGGACATCGCGGAGGTGAATTTACAGCCATTTTTTATAACAAGGACAGATTGAAAATACTTACCGATTCCAGCTTCTGGTTATCGCCAACACCCCCTGAACCGGGTCCCGGCTGGGATGCCTCCTTAAACCGGACCGTCACCTGGGCAAAATTTAGGGATAGTTTCAGCGGCAGACAATTTTTTCTATTCAACACCCATTTTGATCACGAAGGGGAAATTGCACGTATCGAGAGCGCCAGGCTTCTACTTCGGAAAATGACAGAAACATTCGGCAACTTGCCTATCATATTAACGGGTGATTTTAATTCTGTACCGGAGTCCGAACCATATCAAGTTTTAACTTCTACTAAAGAAGAAACCTTAACCCGCAAGTTGTTTGATTCGCGCCTGATCTCACAAAAAACCCCTGCAGGGCCAATCGGAACGTTTACCGGATTTGACCTGGAGGCGGATCCTAAACAGCCTATTGACTATATTTTTGTCAGTAACAAAATAAACGTGGCCAATTACGCGGTTTTAGCAGATAAATTTGAGGGAAGGTTTCCTTCGGATCATTTTCCGGTGTTAATTAAGATCGCATTTGAATAGAATAAACGCTCTAATTCTATGCCTCCTAATTGGTTTCCTCACCTCTTCAACCTATTTTCGAAAACCAATTTTGTGAATACTAAACAGAAAATTCTACCCCAAATCGGTTGATATATATACAAATGATAAAGTCTGTTTCAGCTCACGCTTTCTTAGTACTTTTACATCAGGTTGAAATTTTTGAGATTCCGCCTCAAAAAACAGAATGATTTTATCCAATATTTGCCTGATACCCGAATTCTTAATTATATTTTCTGTCTCTAAAGACGTTCATTCAGCACTATTTTGAGACTTCTATCAACCAATTTTAACAACATTATTATAGGAGGTTTCGATGACAATAGGTGAATCCATTCTACCGGAATTCGATCAGGAAATGGCTAATACGCGTAAAACGCTGGAAAGAATCCCCGATGAAAAACTTGACTGGAAACCGCACCCCAAATCCTATTCCATGGGTGCCCTTGCAACTCACCTGGCAAATTTACCGTCCTGGACAGCCATTACCCTGACACAAGATTCCGTCGATATGAATCCCCCGGGCGGTCAACCGCAAAAAACAGTTCCGGCCATATCCCGACAGGAAATTTTGGAGCGGTTTGATGAAAACATCAGGCAAGCCCGTGAAGCAATTGCGGCCACATCTGATCAGGAGTTTCTAAAATCCTGGTCTTTGCTAAATGCTGGTGAAACCCTATTCACCTTACCACGCACCGCTGTTATGCGCAGTTTTGTACTAAATCATATGATCCATCATCGTGCCCAATTGGGGGTATATTTGCGTTTGAACGATTTGCCGGTGCCCTTTATCTATGGCCCATCCGCTGACGAAAGTGGCGGTTAAAATATTACAGACACAGTAAAACAATTTGTCAGGAATGTCATCTATTGTCCCTGAAATCCTGTTCATTTTTAGTGATTCATCAATGGGACATAAAATATTTGGAAAATCACAATAAAAATTCAATTGGAAAATCACAATAAAAATTCAATTGGAGAAGAATCTGTGAAAAATACATTTGAAATCCTTCTGGAGAAAGATGCAATCCGGGAAGTTATCACTCAATTGTTTATCTGTACCGATAACAGGGATTGGCAAAAGGTGAAGCAATGCTTTGCTGAAAATGTCCATTTCGACATGACTTCCATGGCCGGTGGTGAGCCAACAATGATGAAGGCTCAGGAAATTGTGGATGCCTGGGAAAGCGGCTTAAAGAATTTGCAGGCTATTCATCACCAGGCAGGAAATTATCTCATTGAAGTAAAAGAAAACCAGGCAGATGCTTTTTGTTATGCGATAGCTTCCCACTATCTTCGCAACAAAGCTAACCAAAATACCCGCACGTTTGTGGGGAGCTACGATTTTCATCTGGTTAAGAATTCAACTGGATGGCGAATCGATAAATTTAAATTTAACCTGAAATACATGGATGGAAATCCCAATTTGGAAGAATAACGATATTAATAAGACTGATTTTTCTCCAACATTTATATAAAATCGGCCAACTCTTCGTTTATCTACGACACCTCCAAAACCTGGTGCATGGAATACAATCTGGCCACATCACGCCCAAAAGCACCGGTCCTCTGGTACCGTTTCTCAGCAACAAAGAAAAGAACGGCTGCGCAAAAACCGCAGAGTGGAATTGGTTGAAAACTGAATAGCTGATTCTTTGGTAATCCACAGTATTTAACAAATATATGGCAATAGTAGGAATCAAAAAGTATTTTTAAAGGTTATCTGCTTGATTTACTGTTGGAAAATTGACATTATAGAAATTTATTTTTACATCATTCGATTTTGGGGAGGAATTGAGGATGAGAAGCAATAGAATTAGTTTTGCGGTCATATTCCTTTTAACAATATTTTCTCTCTCGCTTATTCCACAAAATTCAAATTCCTGTACCGTGTTTAAATTTACTCGTGATTCTGTCACCGTCTATGGGCAAAATCTGGACTGGCATTTGCCTGTACCGGGACTTATGGTAGTCAATAAAAGGGGAATCCACAAAACCGTTCTACACTGGAAAGGGAATTGGCCGGCAGGTGATACCCGAGAGCAGATTTCCTGGGTATCACTCTACGGTTCGGTAACTTCTACTTGCTATGGCAGAGATTTTATTGATGGCGGTATGAATGAAGCCGGTTTGATAATCGATGAAGCAAGTTTTGAAGCAGTTTACCCGGCGGATGATGGCAGACCCGGCATTAGCTGTCCACAGTGGATGCAGTTTCAACTGGACAATTACGCCACCGTTGAGGAGGTCTTAGCACATATCAGCGATTTGCGTCCGGACGGTGAAGGATGGCATTATCTGATCGCGGATCGCAACGGAGATTGTGCAGTTATTGAATATCTGGATGGCGAAGCGAGAATTTACCAAGGAGATGAATTAGAATTTCCGGCTCTCACAAACACCTCCTATGCTCAGGCGCTTAGTCACATTCCCATGGATGCCGCCTTTGGTGGAGACATCGATATTGGATCAGGAAGCGATTCCTATGGCCGTTTCGTCCGTGTTGCAGCGCTGTTGCGTGATTACGATCCAGCCGACGATCCCGGTATTTCAGACTATGCATTCCACATACTTGATGAGGTTAGCTGCGAGAATACCCAGCGCATGGTCGTCTACGATGCCACCCACAACAGAGTGTTATGGAAATCAATTGTAAACAATAAAATTCGCTGGCTGGATTTAAATGAAATCGACTTTTCGAGCGGTACAACCACCAAGGTTATCGATATTGACGACAACATCGAGGGAAATGTTTTGGCAAACCTGATAGACTACACCATCGATTTAAACAGGCAGGTAGCCAGGGCGGTCATGTTTCCCAACGCTTTCGGTTCAGCCACACCTAATGAGCTATCATCCCGTGGCTTGACACTCGAAGAAGTAATTGAAATGGTTGCCATTCATCCCACACGACCGGTTCAATAAGAAATTTGGTGTCACTCAGCACCACGGTTGCTTTGTCCTGCTTTGCGCTATTTTTACGAACGCATGATTCCTAAGTAACGAGATATAATCCATGATTTCTGATCTGCTCCGCTATACAGACCTTCCGCTGCCGGAGAAACGCTATCTACCCGGAGAAGGGCTCCATCCCCACCGTGATCCGAATGGTTTTCGCTTGCCGAAATTCTCTAAAACCGATAAAAAGTTTTCAGAGTTTACCTGGCAAGATTCTAAACAATATCTCTATGCAATCGATCTGTTTAATAACCGCTATTGGTGGGAATGCCACGAGGTTCTGGAAGACCTTTGGGTGGAATTGAATCGCAGCGGATCAGGGGGAATATTTCTGCAGGGCATTATCCAGGTTGCAGCGGGATTACTAAAAGAGTCCCGATGCCGGCACCAGCCTGCCGTGCGTCTGATAGAAAAAGGGGTTTCCAAGCTGGAAACCCAAGCCGGTGTTTTTTTGGGTATTAATATTGAGAAATTTGTGAATTCTATACAGGACTATGTTTCCGGGAAGACAAAAACGGTCCCACTAGTAAAACTGGAAGGATTGTAGCTGGAGAAAGAAAATAGAATATTAAACACTTGTAGAGCGAATTTTCTTTTGTTATTCTATTTTTCAGGCTACTATTATTGGATAAAAAACATCAATAAAAAACACATTCTTATTTGGAGATCCAATTTCTAATTTGTTTACTTCTGCAAATTCTTGAAATAGTTAAAAATTCAGTAAAAAAAAACTTTTAATATTAATCCTTTTTCATATTTTTGAAATAATCTAAAAACCTTGAACAAACATATGTCACGATTATTACAAATTGCCCAATTGGGTCATAGTGTGTTGCGGGAGCGGGCTGCACCAGTCAGCGATGTTCAAGATGCCTCCATTCAGGAACTGATTGACGACATGATGGCAACCGTTTCCGAAGCACAGGGCGTCGGGTTGGCTGCACCACAGGTTTACCAATCAAAGAGAATTATTATCATTGCTTCACAGCCTAATGCTCGTTACCCGGATGCACCCCAAATGCAGCCCACTGCCATGCTCAATCCGAAAATCCTCTCCCTGTCCGATAAAATAGAAAAAGACTGGGAAGGCTGCCTGAGCGTTCCTGGTATCCGCGGTCTGGTTCCAAGGCATCATTCGCTAAAGCTGAAATATCTCACTCGGCAAGGTAAAACAGCAACGGAAGAATTTTCCGGTTTCGTAGCCCGCATTGTTCAACATGAGATCGATCATCTGGAAGGAATTTTTTTCCTGGACCGGATGGAGAGTAACAAAGAGATCATCACTGAAAAAGAGTATTTGCGCGTATTAAAAGAGGGGCAGTAATAATTACGTCGCTCAATCTTCCCAAAATATCTGGATTCCCTCACTGAATTGATCTAAAACCCAATGTTAATATTTTGTACCAACAGGGTTCCCTCCGAAATGACAAACTTTAAACTTTCTCCCAATCTGCAACTGCCGGTATTCCATCCCTGCCTCCCAAACGCGTGCCAACCTGTGCTGCCGCCCAGGCCGCAAAATCAAAACATTTTTCTGCCGGCCAGCGCTGCAGGGTACCATAAATAAACCCGGCATGGAAAACATCACCACAGCCGGTGGTATCAATTGCTTTTACTTTATAAGCCGGTCTGCGGATTATTTTCCCATCAAAAAAGACTACGTACCCCTCCGAACCTAGGGTTATCCCAATCACCTTTGGCCCCATTTCAACCAATTTCAAACATGCTTTTTCAGGATCGTCTTTCCCGACCAGTTGCCGTGCAAATTTTGTGGAGGTGATAAAAAAATCACTCCGTTCCGCCAACTCCAGCATACCATCGCGGAGTGTACCGGCATCCACAGAAACCGGAATGCCCCGGGACTCGGCAAATTTTACTGCTACTAGAGATGCCTCCATGAATAAGCCATCCGTGTGAAATATAGAGACATCTTTAAGTAAGTCGGTGTCGATTTCCTGCGGCTGAGGCGGCGCCCCAGTGGGTCTGCGCCAGAAGATGGTTCTTTTCCCATTATCGCCTCCCGCTACAATAAATGCAAATTGCGAATCAAATCCTTTTCTTACCAGCAGGTTTTTTGTATGTACTCCTTCTCCATCGAGAGAATCCTTTATCTGAGCGCCAAAAGCATCATCACCAACAACTCCGCAGAAGCTACAGGAGATCCCCCAGCGGGACAAAGCAACCAGGGCATTTGCCACCGGTCCCCCACCCTGAATTTTCAGATTGCTGAATTCGCACTTGCTGTCTTCAGGGGGATAAGCTTCAATCTTGCCAATATAGTCCAGACAGCACTGTCCAAGACCAAACACTTGAATTTTCTTTTTCATCAGCATGCCAAATATTTCTGCTATAACTTATATCCAATTTCGGGCGAGAGGGCAATATTGCTTTTTACGAAGTTCCCGGTGCCACGGGCAATTTCCCTTCCCTCTGAATTATAGGCAATTGCTTCGGCAAAGTAGAAACGGCTGGAAAAATAAATCACTTTCCCGGAACATTTCAGTGATCCTTCAGAAATGGGTTTGATGAGCTGGACATTCAGACTGACTGTCAGAACGAAGACATCAGGTACCAAAGAGTTCACTGCAAAATATGCTGCATCATCGATGGCTTTGAAGTATATGGAACCATGTGCAGCCTTTGCAGCATGGAAAAATTTGGGCTGGATTGGAATGATAACTTCCGCAATACCGCGTTCAATCTTGATTTTGGGTTGATAATATTCATTACAAGGAGCGCCCAGATACATTTGTTCCAGTCTGCGGAAGTGCTCTTCGGTGATCATGATAATTTCCTCATCTTGAATTTCAATCAGTCCTAAATTCTTAAAAACATTACTTCGATGATCTGAATGATACCAGGGTATCACATACGGATTCCAGAGATACAGGAATTTTCAATCTAACCGGAAAATCCAAAATCACAACCAGAGGATATTTCTGTTGTAATTTTTGCAGAGTCAATAAGATTTCATTTGAGTTCTTATGTGATCGATTTTCAAACAGTGCATCGGCTTCATCGAAAAACAGTATGGCATTCAGACTGGCCCCCTTTTCAAACAATTTCTGGAGATTTTTCTCGGTTTCCCTAACATATTTTGAAACGATTTTGGTCAGTTCAATCCGCAACAATTTTGAGCGTGCTTCTAATCCCAGAAACTTCGCTGCATTGTTACGATCAGTTTCACTACCCCCTTGAAATACAATCTTGAAATACAATCACCATTGATTTTTTGCGTGGATATTTATTGCCCAAACCCTGACAAAGGGCAATAAATTCCGGTACATATTTAATAGAATTCATGCTTCCTTTCGTCGAAAACTGATCCTGTAATTGGAATCATATAAGAATGCCGTTTCTTTGAAACATCCTATCAAAAAGATTTTCCACCAGGAGTTTTTAGAACTAAGAGACTTTTCTTATTTGCATAAACCTTTTCTTTTGTAAACGGGACATTCCATCTTTCACCCTTGTGCCACATTTCCAAAAAATCATCATAATGAGCGCTAAATGGGTTTCCTGATTGTCCAAGATGGGAATTAATTGTGAATCCGTCCACGTCCGACCAATCCAGAATAAACCTCATACTCGGACCCACTTTTGTTTCAAGTCTGCGATTCTTCCAGTTATATATGTTCAAATTTGCATTCAAGGATGAAAAGTCGCCGCTCATGGGTAAAGGTCCTCGATTCAGATTTAGCCAGCTATCTAAAATTTTAACGGTTGATAACGGGTGCCGGATTCTCAGTTGAGAAATCTCACCGTAATTTTTACCATCCGCTATTCGAAGGGCGGAATCCAGCGCGGCCGCAGAGATATCTATCAAATCTTCAACTGTATCCACAGTGTTTTGATTATCGATAAATTGAGCATCTTTATCTTCAATGATATCATCAAATATAGTTAAACCAACCTGCCAGCTGCTGCCCAGTTCATCCTGAAAAATAACCTTTGGCAAATACTTCCACCAGAGACCAAAAATAGCAGAAATATTTTCATTACCTTTCATCTCCCCTTCCCATTCCGAGAGACGGGAAAACAGATCATCTCTTCCTAATTTTTTTGCTCCCTCTGCAATCAGGGTTTTCCATTTGAGGGCTGCTACCGAAGTTTGATCGAGCTGCATCTTTTCAAAATCTTCAACATCGAACTTTTCTGCAGAAGACAAAAGCGATGAAATGCGAACAATCCGGTAGGGATCATAAAAACCGGGAACTGTGTAGGGCCAGTCTTCCGGTACAATTTGGTTATTGCAAGTTGCCAGCCAATTTTCATCGGGATTCAAAAGATAAGGCTGTTCCTCCAATTCATGGTAGCCTTGCCATTTTAGAGAAGCATCAGCTCCATTTAAGACCGAATAAGAATTCCGGTAATTTCTGACCGGTATGGGTGTCCCCAACTGGTAACCAATGTTTCCATTTATATCCGAATAGGTCCAATTGACGTCCAGGGCGCCCAGGTTTGTAACGGTTTTTCTGAAATCATTGAAATTGTCAACCTTTACCAGACTAAAGGCATTCTCAATTATTTTCGAGGCGTTGAAATCGTAACCCGCCCATCTAATCACCACAACTTTTTCGGAATCAATGTCCACAACGGGGCCCTCCGGTCCAAAATGGATCTCCCGGACAACCGGTTTTTTCTGATCACGGACCGAAATTTCAATTCGCTCAGCCTTCAAATTTTCAATACCGTTTTCGGTGAAAATCTGCAGTGAATCTTTTGGATTCCGCATATACCGATAGTGATCGATTACGTCAACGGATGCCACAGTGAATGCATAAGCGATTTTACCAGTATGTCCCATGGCCAACATCGGTAAACCAGCCACGGTAATACCTAGGGCATGAACACCCTCCTCGGAGTGCAGTCCTACAATGTACCAGAATCCAGGTATCTGGTCGATGACCAAGTGAGGATCGCTGGCATGCAGGGCCGCTCCCGATGCAGATTTTTTGGGCGAGACGACCCAGGAATTTGAAGCAAACGTCATGCGGAGCGGGAAATCGGAAAACGAAAAAATATTTTTCAAAAAGCTTTCGTGTACAGTTGGTGGAGACCAGTTCTTATAGGCCCGCAAAAGCGGTTCAATAGGCAGTCCAAGGCTATCAACCAATGTTTGATACCGTTCATCCTTTGCCATCAGCTTGTGTGAATACCATGTTTGATATAACCCGATCGAGATGCAATCCACTGGTCCCCATTTCTTAGGAGAGTTTCGGAGAATAATAAATTCTGGGGGAAGAATACTTTTGTGCTCCATCCAGGCATTGATTCCATTGCAGTAACTCTGCAACAATTGCCAACTATTTTCGCTCAGTGAATTCTGGTCGTTTATCGCCTTTCTGAGAAATCCAATCTGCCTTTGTTGATAATCCATCCTAAGTGCTATTCCTCCAAATACCTCAGAGAGTCTGCCCGCTGCCAGACGGCGGACCAGCTCCATTTGAAACAGTCTTTCAGACGCATGAAGCCATCCTAGTGCGAAATACATATCATCATCTGTTTTCGCCCAGACCTGAGGAATACCTTTCCTGTCAAAGGTAATTTCCACGTTATTTCTTATACCGGAAAGCTCAATGGTACCTTCATGTTCTGCGATTGATTGTTTCAACAGGTATTTTCCAAAAACCAATGTTATAAAAACAAGTAGCACAATAGATGCCAGAAGAATGATTAGGACTTTTTTCATAAGCTTCCTTCGACCTCAGTATAAAGGCTAAATAAGGATTTATGAATTTAAAATCAAAACAATAAATAAAGAAGTATGAGGTAAAATATCGGAGAAAATTAATAATGATCTATGAGAGGCCGTGTTGAAGCCCAATATGATTCAATAATTTTGCGGACATTTGGAGCGGATGCCAAAAAATTCTCACCGCGGTGATTTCCGGCGAACCATTTCCAGATAAAAGCGCCAATTACCATATCATCCTGTTCAATGGCTTCGAGTGCTGTGTTAAGACATCTTTCCTGAAGGATTTCTGCGTTCACGGATCGCCTGCCTGGTTTCCAGGGTTCATAAGCGGCATTTTCCGAAATATCATAACCCAGTTCCGTAAAGACCAGATGTTTATTCCACTTTCTGGCAAACGTATTCAACTCTTCCAATCTTTCCTTCCATGCTTCTCTTAATTGATCCTGATCTACCATACCGGGAATATTGGAAATCGGGAAATATGCCTGAATTCCAATTACATCAAGGGCGTCCCAGAATTTTATTTTTTCATATCCATTCCAATTTGCAGCATAGGTAATCGGCGCATTAGTTAAGTTGCGCACACTCTTAATCATTTGTCGCCATTCATTCTCAAAGCCAATGGTACCATCCAATTCCGTACCCACCACAAATGCATCTGCATCGACGCAAATCCTTACCAGCTCCTCCAGCCAATCGGAATAAGTAGTGAAAAAGGTTTGCCATTCCTGCTTTGTATGGAATGTAATTTCTCCCCTCCAGCTAAACCCGGAGTGCCAATAAGCAAGGTGAGGCTTAATACAGATTTTCATTCCCAATTTGTGCGCTTCACGGATTGGTCGGGTCAGCCATGTAAGATCATCATGACGCCGCCCCCGAAAACCCCGTACCTCACCGTCGCTTCTTATTCCGGCATACGGATGAATAGCAATCCAATTCACACCCAATTCTTTTATTTCGCGCATCGCCTCAACCATTTCATCAGTCCCCCATTCCCAACCCCATGTCTGACATGAAACAGTCATTCCTTTTACAGGTTCGCCTTCGAAAGAAGAATCATTGCCCGTTACGAAGAAGGCAACAAATAGAAACCAAGCTGTTAAAAACGCAAATCGCATTCGATTAGTTTTTTCTCGTTCACGGAAAGGTAATCTGAACATCTGTTAAGATTATTTCAGAAAGTTTTGACAGCTTCCCTTTTTCGAACAAAGCAGTATATTGTTCAATTGGAATATTTAAATCCTGATATTTATAGTTGATATAATCCTGAATTCGAACACCATTTATAATACGCGGGTTAATCGCTTCCCTGAATCTCGTGCCACCTCCATCAATCTGATATCTGTAAGCAAAATAATCCATTGTATATTTTTCGGAATGGAACCAATAAACAAATCGATCCTCATAATCTCTACCGCCCTTTTCTTTCCGGAAGATAATTTCTACCATGTAATATGTATCACCGCGAACTTCTGTTTCCCCCAAAAATTTTTTGATAACCGCATCATCGTTCAAATTATAGGGAAGTGAGGCAAAATATACAACAGCATTAATACCGTTAGAGAGCTTTTTCTTTTCCTTTCCAGCCATCGGGACTTTATCCCCGCTGATTTCTTTCCGGATGGAATCATTCGATAAAATGATGCGAACATTCCCAGAGCTATCACTGTAACTTCGTTCGTATTTAAAAATGCCATTATTTCTGGTGACTCGATAGTGTTTATAACGAAACTCGAATTCCATTACCGAATTGTGAAGCTTATCAAGTCCATGTGAAGCAATGGTTTTATCAACAATTTCTTGCGGATCATTAAGTCTAATTGAACAATTTATAAACACCCAAAACAGAAATGCTAGAAATAATATTTTAACCAAATGGTGAAATAGTTTCAAAACGAGATTGATTATTTTTTGAATTTCATAAAGCCAAAATATCCACCGCATAGCCCGCCGATAATGTGAGAAATCTGCGAAATGGTATCCTTGAACATGGCGAAGTACAATTCTCTACCTAAAAATAAAAAGATAATAAGAATAAATGTTAACGGAATATGCCCTGATTTTAAATTTACAGCTGAACTAAGAACAATAAGCATAAATACGATTCCGCTGGCCCCCAATAATCCGGTAGTAAAAAAGAAATTATTTAAAATACCTGTGATAAGGGCTGTTATTAAAGACATGATTAACAGTTGTTTTGTTCCATATTTTTCTTCCAAAATCGGACCAAGCAGGAGAATAAAAGTCAGGTTGTTAATTAAATGATTCCAATTGGCATGTCCCAAAACATATAAAAATAATCGCAGATAACTGAGCGGATTACTAAAGGACATATGAGGATAAACTGTAAAAAGAGAGCGGGTTGTCATTCCGTTGGTAAGATTGTCGAGAATCATCACGCCAACACACAAAAATGTAAAGGTCAGTATAAAGGGTGAATTATAATGTATGCGCATCACTGTCATCCGATTTGATTAAATTTACAATAGTGCTTCGAATGAGATCGCAAATTGCCAGGCAGGTGATTCAATTCATAATGAATTCTATTAAAAAGAATTTAGATAGCAATAATTGGTTTATGATAATACTTGAAAGTTGCACTGTAATTCTTGATATCTTTCCATCGATCAATAACAAATTCACAGCAGAAAATACTGCCGGGAGATAAATTCCCAACCGAGTGGCGTGTCAGATAAAAGGACAACTCTGAAATACAGGGATTGTGGCCAATGTATAAGACGGTATCAAATGAATCATCCAGTCTTTGAATGTTTTCGGAAAATCCATCCAGGTCAATTTCGTACAATGAATCGTCATTGCGAATATTCTGAGTGGGATAATTGATTACTTCCGCAATAATTTCTGCTGTCTTTATTGCCCGCAAAGCAGGACTAGAAATCATAAGTTTGGGAATCGTTTTCTCTTTGAGAATAGCATTTCCGACTTCTTTTGCCTCGGCAATTCCGGTATCATTTAATTGCCTCTGAAAATCATTTGCATAGGAAGAAGCTGATTGAGATTGAGCGTGTCTCACTAATAATAAAGTTTTCAATTAAATTCCTTTTGTATCCATTTGGTTGCGCCAAACTAACTCCAACGGCAAATCATATGAAATAGAATTACCAATATTCTTATTTACAAATTTGAGTAGAAAAAGATTTAAATACAAAATTGACGACCTATATCTTCGCACCAATACCCCTGATCTGATATATTTTTACTGGTCCGGTAACCGAGGTCGAATCGAAAGATTCTCCCTTTTCTTCAGCCAAATGGCCATACCAGGAAATCGCCTGTTCTTTGGTTAATTCCAATTCTTCAACTTTTCCTTCCACTAAGGCGACTTTTCCCTTGGCTTCCTGGGGAAAAACAATTACATCGTCCTGAACTTTTATGCGGATTTTTTCACCTGGTTTATCCCCGGCAATTTCAAGCCAGCAACCTTTCCGGGGACAAACCTCCAATATTTTGCCTTGAACCAATACCCTTTCACCTGTATAATTTTCCGGATTTGCCAAAATGGCTGAAATACTTGTTGTTTTGGTAAGGCTGATCTTCTGACCATATTCTGTTAATTGTTCAGAACTGGTGCTTGTTTGCATATCTTTCTGAGATTTGCCGCATCCGATTACAAAAAGAAGAGCAACACTTAAAACAAAAACACTTATTTTAAACATCCCACACCTCCATTCAATTATCAAAATTCCGCAGAATAAATTTTACTTTTAACGAATTAAATCATAGAGCAATTGTTAAATAGATTAAGGTAAATTAATAAAGGGAAATAGAAATTTAAAAGGGTGAATTTTTTTAGAAGGGTTAATCAAGGACTATTTCCAGTGCTTTATCAACACATTGTTGGAGGTGAAGAAATCTTAAAATTATTTCTTGTACTCAATTATTGAATACAAAATACCGGTGGTTTTTTTGCCCTCAGCTTCTGACATCACTCTTAACTCTATGATTTTTTCTTGTCTTTCACTGCTGAACGCACTTCTCTCTTGATTCTCGGTAGTATTGCACTAAGTCCTTGAATCCGCATCATGCCGAGATGCTGAGCAAGACCCAGTTGGTTTAATAAATCATTGGGTATCGCTTCAATTTCTTCAGGTGTCATGCCACTTAAGAGATCCACCAGAAAGGCCACATAACCGCGAACAGTTGGAGCTTCAGGTGCCGCATCAGCGATTAGAATCACCTTTTCCCCACTGTATTCTGCCCACAAAAATACCGGGGTCTGGCATTCGTGGATTTGGTTTATTCCCGCCTCCTTGGCTTTGCGGTATTTCTCCGGCAGTTCAGGAAGATTCTCAGCGTAATCAATCAATAATTCTAACCGGAAGGAAAAATCGATTTCCTGAAACTGTTTTATCATAGCGGTCAACCTGCCCATACACTCCTCTGAATCAACAATGTTTACTTTAGCTCACTTTATTTTTCAATTGGCACAGCCACCAAGTTACCCCATTCTGTCCAGGAACCATCATAGTTTTTAACATGACTAAAACCAAGTAAATATTTAAGAACGAACCAGGTATGACTCGATCGTTCTCCAATTCGACAATAGGCGATAACTTTATCATCGGATTTTAGGTTCTGTTCTTGCAAATAAATATTTTCCAGTTCACTTCTTGACTTAAATGTACCATCCTGATTTGCGGCACGGCTCCATGGGATGTTTGCAGCACCGGGAATATGTCCCCCCCGAAGAGTCCCTTCCTGAGGATAATCAGGCATGTGCAAGAGTTCACCACTATATTCCTGGGGAGACCGAACATCAACCAGCGGTTTCTTTTCTTTGCTGTGATTTAATACTTCTTCCCTAAAAGCTCTTATAGATGGATCCTGTTCTGTGGCGGCGTACTTTGTTCGATCATACTGCGGTACCTCTTTGGTCAAGGGACGTTTTTCTTCAATCCATTTCTGTCTGCCGCCATTCATTACCGCACACCGTTTGTGACCATATAACTTGAATGTCCAGAATGCGTAACAAGCCCACCAATTCATTTTATCTCCATAAAATACCACTAATGTATCTTTGGAAATTCCATTTTCCGACATCAGTCTTTCAAATTCTTTCTGATTTACATAATCACGGGTGAGCGGATCCTGCAAATCTAATTGCCAGTCCAGGTGGATGGCACTGGGAATATGACCGGTTTTGTATAGTAACACATCTTCATTTGATTCGACGATACGAACGCCGGTATTTTTGTGGTTTTCAGCAACCCATTGCGTACTTACTAAAACTTCGGGATTTGAGTATTCACTCATAATTTTCTCCTTCAACATTTTTATTTTTTTATGAACCTTGGCTAATCTTTTCTGTTCCGGAAATTAACGGGGCATCTATAAGTACGTGTGAGTCGGGCAAGGACACTAAGCTAATGGCAATTTAGTTAAAATTGGTTAAAATTTTTTTGATATACAAGTGATTATTTAAGTGAAGTAATGTGCTTAAATATTTTCTCGGCGTGTTCAATGGAGTTTTCGATAAGCCATTTATTCGTTTGCATTCCACCACAAACCACCCCCGCGAGATAAACTCCCTTTTGATTGCTCTCGAAAGTATCGGGATTGTAAATCGGTTCGCGGTTTTCATCCTCAGTTGTTTTGATTCCCATACTTTGAAGAAAATTATAATCCGGGGTATATCCGGTCATTGCCATTACCCAATCATTTTCAAGAGTGATGACGCCAGAGGGGGTTTTAACATCAATCTCTGTTTCGCGAATCTCAATGACTTCGCTATCAAAAAACGCCTTGATTGAGCCTTCATTGATTCGATTTTCTATATCCGGTTTAACCCAGTATTTGATACGGGGTTTGAGTGAGGGTTCCCGAACAATCATTGTTACTTCGGCACCTCTTCGAAAGGTTTCCAGTGCAACATCCACCGCAGAATTCCCGCCTCCGATAACGGCAATTTTTTGGTAGGCGTAGGGATGGGGTTCGTCAAAATAGTGTTTAACTTTTGGCAAATTTTCTCCGGAAATATTCAACAAATTTGGATTATCATAAAAACCGGTCGCTAAAATGACAAATTCTGACGAATACGAAGCTTTATCGGTGGAAACATCGAATTTTCCGTTATTCCTCTTAACCGAAATAACCCTTTCATAAGTGTTAATCTTTAAATTCCACTGCTCTTTTACTCTGCGATAATATTCCAAAGCCTCACGGCGGGTGGGTTTGAATCCATGGGCAATAAATGGCACGTTTCCGATTTCCAGCCTTTCCGAGGTTGAAAAAAAAGTCATATTTGTTGGATAGTGAAATACTGAATTAACCAGGCAGCCTTTCTCAATGGTGAGATAATCCAGTTTTTTTTTAGTTGCCTCAATAGCGCAGGTAAACCCGATCGGGCCTGCACCGATTATAATGACATCAAAATTCTTTTTGAAGTTGCTCATGATTTTGTTTGAAATACTCCGTTCAACACAATCAAATCTTAACCAAAGGCCAAATTTAGAAAAAATTATAGCCGAAGAAAATTGTTAAAAGATTATTTTAATCCGGAAATTCCTTTTTTCTCAAACAGCTCTCCCACTACGGCGATTTCAAAAATGATCATCGCAAATAGAATTTTATAATTTCGAAAGGAAAAATTTTTTCAATCTTGGTCGAATGAGGATTCAAGAAACCCAGAACGAAATGATAATCATATTTGAAATTCTATATGACAGAAGTGATAGTCAACCAAGGGCTGCCTTAAAAAACTCTCGCCTCATTTTTGCAATATTCACAATAGAAATACCCTTGGGACAAACTGCCTCACACTCTCCGTGATTTGAGCAATTTCCAAATCCTTCCTCATCCATCTGCGAAACCATCCTTACTGCACGCATTTTGCGCTCGGGATGACCTTGCGGCAGGTAGGTAAATTGGGTAATTTTAGCACCAACAAACAGAGCCGCGGAGGCATTGGGGCAGGCAGCCACACAAGCGCCACAGCCGATGCATTCAGCAGAATCCATCGCTAAATCCGCCATTTCTTTGGCGATAGGTATAGCATTTGCATCTGGAGCACCGCCTACATTCACGGCAATATATCCGCCTTTTGCAATGATACGGTCGAAAGCGTTCCTATCTGTTACGAGGTCCTTAATTACCGGAAATGCTTTGGCACGAAATGGTTCGACAGTAATAGTTTCGCCATCCCTAAAATGACGCATTCGCAACATACAGGTGGCCGTTTCAGGCTGATTCCCATGCGGAATTCCATTTACAACCAGACTGCACATTCCGCAAATTTCCTCCCGGCAGTCGTTATCAAATTCTATAATTTCTTCACCCTTTTTAGCAAGCTGCTCGTTAAGCACATCCAGCATTTCCAAAAAAGACATATCGGGATTAATATCCGAAGCGGTATAAGGTACAAAACGGCCGGGACTCGTGGTATTCTTCTGCCGCCATATTTTTAAATGTAAAGTCATATTTGCCATGTAATTGATCTCCTCTACGATCTACGATCTACGATCCCTTAGGGAGGTCGTAGACCTACTTATAAACACGTTCAGATGGTTTCACATATTCGAATTCCAGGTTTTCTTTGTGGAGAATTGCTGGTTTATCTTCACCAGGATATTCCCATGCCGCCACGTAGGTAAAATCTTCATCATTCCGTAGGGCTTCTCCTTCGGAAGTCTGATACTCTTCTCTGAAGTGAGCGCCGCAGGACTCATTGCGGTGCAATGCATCAATCGCCATCAACTCTGCCAGTTCAAAATAATCCGCTACCCTTCCGGCAAATTCGAGATATTTATTTAAGGTGTCAGCATCTCCGGTCACCAGAACATTTTTCCAATAATCATTTTTTAACTCGCGGATTTGCCCGACTGCTTCTTTTAGTTCTTTTTCGTTGCGGGACATGCCCACTTTGTCCCAGACAATTTGTCCCAGCTCTCGATGAAATTCCCGAACAGTTTTCTTACCCTTTATGGAAAGCAACCGATTGGTGAAATCGTTAACCATTTTTTCGCTTTCTTTAAACTGGGGAGCCTCAACACTCACTTTCTCGAACTTTGTTCCGGCGAGGTAATTACCGATGGTATAGGGAATAACAAAGTAGCCGTCAGCCAATCCTTGCATCAGGGCACTGGCACCCAACCGATTAGCGCCATGATCCGAGTAGTTTGCTTCACCCAATACAAACAATCCGGGAACATTACTCATTAAATTATAATCCACCCATAGTCCGCCCATGGTATAATGCACGGCCGGATAGATTCTCATGGGAACCTCGTAAGCATCCTCTCCGGTAATTTTTTCATAAAGCTCAAACAGGTTGCCGTATTTATCTTCGATAACATCTTTTCCCATCCGTTTGATAGCATCTGAGAAATCCATATAAACAGCACGCCCCATATCACCGACACCCCGGCCTTCATCACAAACCTCTTTGGCATTTCGGGAACCTACGTCACGGGGTACTAAGTTTCCAAATGTAGGATACTTTCTTTCCAAATAATAATCCCGTTCAGCTTCGGGGATTTCGTTTGGAGACCGTTTATCGTCAGCTTTCTTAGGAACCCAAATCCTCCCATCATTTCGCAAGCTTTCACTCATCAAGGTCAACTTCGATTGGTATTCTCCGCTAAATGGGATACAGGTGGGATGAATTTGGGTAAAGCAGGGGTTAGCAAAATAGGCACCTTTTTTATAACAGCGCCATGCTGCAGTGGCGTTGGAGTTGATAGCATTTGTGGATAGATAATATGCATTACCATATCCCCCTGTTGCAACTACAACCGCATCTGCGCTGTAGGATTCGATTGCACCGGTAATCAAATTACGAACTACAATGCCCCGCGCCTTACCATCAACAATAACCAAATCCAGCATCTCACGGCGAGGCAGCAGCTTCACTTTTCCGGCATCTACCTGGCGCATCAAAGAACTATAAGCACCCAGCAGTAGCTGCTGTCCGGTTTGACCTCTGGCATAAAAAGTCCGCGAGACCAAAGCTCCGCCAAACGAACGGTTGGATAGTAATCCACCGTACTCCCGAGCAAAAGGGATTCCCTGAGCGACACAATGATCCATGATATCGACACTTGATTGTGCAAGCCGGTAAACATTGGCTTCTCTGGAACGAAAATCACCGCCTTTAACGGTGTCGTAGAAAAGCCGCCACACACTGTCACCATCATTCTGATAATTTTTAGCCGCGTTGATACCCCCCTGAGCACCTATACTATGCGCTCTTCTGGGCGAATCCTGAATACAGAAGTTTATTACATTATAGCCCAATTCTGCAAGTGAGGCTGCTGCCGAACCACCTGCCAGTCCCGTTCCGACGACGATTATGGTATATTTTCGCTTATTCGCCGGATTAACCACTTTGATTGAAAATTTGTGGTTATCCCATTTCTCAGAAATGTGACCGTCAGGTACTTCAGCTTTTAATTCTTCGCCAATCTTAAAATAACCGTTCTTTGCCATTATACGCCTCCCCTAAAAAAGTAAATCCAGATGGGAACAAACAAAAATCCTACCGCAAGAACCATCGCCAGAAAGACGCCTATCGCATAGACAATTGGTGTAAGGCTTGGGTTCATTACGCCCAAAGATTGAAAGGCGCTCCAAAATCCATGCCGCAAATGATATCCAAGTAGAATCATAACCAGCACATACCCTACCACAATGGCGGGATTCTGGAAAGTTTCAATGACCAGCCGATAAAGATCTCTCACTGTCTTACCATCCATGGTGGTTTCGTAGTAAGCCCCATATTTAAACATCATGACATGGATCACCGTAAAAATCAAAATTATTAATCCGGTATATATCATTGTTTTAGAGGAGATAGTCTGGCGACTGGGATTACCAGCGGTTGTCAGTTTTGCATATTTTGTATCTCTGGCCCTCCAATTTTTCAGTGTAATAATAATTGCAAGTGTAAAGTGAAATACAAAGCCAGCGACAAGGATTAGCTCAACAACATAAAGTAAAGGAGCTGTACTCTCCAGTTTGTGTGTATAGGAATTAAAAGTGTCCGCACCAACGAACAATGTTAAATTGCCTATTAAATGGACAATGACAAATAACACAAGAAAAAGACCGGAGAGTGCAATCACAATCTTTTGACCAATAGTAGATGTAAATAACGACTTGAATAACGATCTATCTTCCATTGCTACAATCTCGCTTCGGTTATCATGGTTATATAAAATTCACAGTACTTGTGAAAATATTTTCAAAAATATAAAATAAACCTTGGTTCTATCTTTATCAATGAAAAATGAAAAAAATCTATCTCTTCAACATTCTAAAATCCGCAGAAATATGTTTATGAATTTAGAAGCAGAAATCAAAAGATTCATGAAGGTATTAATTGAATCTTCCACGTCATTAGGTAACCGATTCTACATTCAATTTGAATGTTTGTGTCTTAATATGGCCTAGCGAACTCGAAAGGGAATTGAAGATGGCAAAATTAAGATCATAAAAGATAGATGACCGGTGTCGGTACTTATCTTTCTTTATTAAGATAAAGCGGCTAAACTCATTGGATCGGCAATGATACTATCTTTAATGAATTTGATATGAAAACAGCCTGGAGCATAGATGGAACTTCCAGGCTGTAATACGATCCTCTATTTTGTAAATACTTATGGATATAATAATAATCGTTTGGTATAGAATAAAAATTCTAGTCTGATTTTGATTCAGTCATGGTTTCCAATTATGAAGATTCAAACATGAAAAAAACACTAAGATTAAAATCCTGAAATTAGCAAGATATTATTTCTCAACCGTTACAGTAACAATCTGAGTTACTTTTGTAACAACCTTATCACCTGCTTTAACCTTATCAAGATTTTTTACATCATCCTGTACCGGAAGCGTCAGTGGAACTCCCTCAGCGTCCAATAATGTTACCATTCGGCTCTCGACATCGATTGATTCGACAGTACTGGTCATCTGTTTAACATTCGCGACTTTAATGGTGTTTTCATCTCCGGTTTCTGAAGTGCCAACGGCCATAATATCTTCATCAGAAGGAATTTCTGCGCCGGGTGTTGCCACAAAAATGACTTCTTTTTCATCAATGGTCATCTTTACATTATCACCCTTTTTCAATTTTTCCAGTGGCACAGAAGGATTTCTTACCGTAAATGTCTGGCTGCTGCCGGTCTCATCCTTAAGAGTGAATGTTCTCTTATCATAATCAACAGCCTCCACCACAGCGCTCAGCATTACAGTTGAGGAACGCTCAACACTGGGTTTATCACCCATTGCGGTCTGTTCTTCCATTTGACCCGTTTTTTCTCCCTGGCCACATCCTTGAACAAACCACGCCAGCGAAAAAACAACGATGATTGCCGCTAACAATCTACCAGATCTCATAATAATTCCTCCTCTTTATGATTAGACTCAGAGAATATAATACTAAACAATTTATAAATCACATTAATTGTTAGATTATGATTTCAAATTGGACAAAAAATTATGGATCGGCCTCTTCCCAATATTTGGAAATCAAGAGAGTGATTTATTTAAAGTTCTTTGGGAGGGAACTTATTGTTATTTACCACCATTTCGTGGAAACAAAATAAAAATTAGCATTGCAAAGATTAACCTCATAAACCATGTATTAAGAGAGAGATAAAGTCCACATAACCTTTTGGTCTGATACCCTTACTTTAATGGCAATCCATACCTTCGCTCGATATCACCATCTCCACAAATGGCAATATTTCTTTTCATATGTTTGGAAACACCTGTATTTAAACATTTCTCATGAATATGTCATGGATAAATTCTATTCCAATCATTTTTCATATCAACCAATACCCAGCCTTTTAGTTTAGCTTCATCAAGACCTTCATCTAATCTGCCAATGTGCGATTCTCTATCGTATGCCCATTCTCTTTCAGCATCCGTGTGATGAATATATAACATTAATCGATTCCCCCTACCTGCTGCTGTCCATTGCAGCATCTGCAAGTCACCATCAGAGTTGCCAAATGCCGCGATGGGTCTTTTTCCGATATACTGATGAATACCCACCGGCTTACCTTCTTTATCATCAATAAAATTGATTTCCGGTATTTTTACTAAAACCGGTTGCCCGTTTCTTATTTCGAATTTAACCTTGCCAGAACTACCGACAACCTGTTCTCCCGGAATGCCATAAACTTCTTCTGTCCATGGACGCATAAAATCAATACCGCCGCCGGAGACAATGTAGGTTTTAAAACCGTTTGCCCTCAAGTAATCCAGCAATTCGAGCATCGGCTGATAAACCATTTCCTTGTAAAGCTTATTGATCTTGGGATGTTTTGCGGTGTGGATCCATTCTTTAACAATCTGTGAAAATTCTTCGGTGGTCACTCCCGCGTGGGTTGCCATAACCAATTCCAGCAAACCGTGTTCACCAAATGATAGCACAGTTTTAATATCATTGTCCAGCACCGCCTGAAACAAACGGTTCTCTTTCCATTCCGGATGGTCAGCCGACAATGCTTTTACCCTGTCCATCGCAAATTGAAGCTGGAAGTAATAAGGCTGCTCGGACCAGAGAGTGCCATCGTTATCAAACGTGGCCATGCGCTCCCCCGGCTTCACATAGTCCGAGCTGTTGGGATCGCTTACGGCATTTACAAAATCCACAATCGCCTGTTTCGCTTTCCCCTTATTCCAGGAGGGAAGAGCATCGCCGCTGGATGACGGTCGATTGCCGTTGTTCTGGCAACTGCTGATCGCAAGTAAAGAAAACAGCAATATACTTAAGTATATTTTTAAAGCATTTGCTTGCATGAATTGATTCATTTTTTCCAACATTCCTCCTTTTGAATCATTGAACTGTTAGAGGCGCCTCAAGGGGAATTTCCGCCAAAGTACCTTCGGGAATTTGAATATGATTGCCACCGGCTAATAATGCGACACCAGCTCCCACCAAAGCGCCTGCTCCGGCATCGCCGGCGGCGGCACCGATTAATGCTCCCGCGCCAACGGCTTTGACAGTACCGCCCCTGCCACCTTCTGCACCGAGCGCCGGTGTCATAATTGGCATTTTTTGGTTATTGATCATCAAATCGGTAAATTGCAGCATGATTTTTTGGTTGCCAATTCGCCTTCCCCCCACAGATTCCAATACTTTCCCGTAAAGTTGGCTGCCCTTGGGGGCGACGACTTTCCCCTCAACTACCAGATCAATGTCCAAAACGCCGGTTATTGTAGCACCAGCCTGATGGGAGGCGGTGCTAACGGCCTTATCCAATTTGACCATTAGTTTAGTACCGGCAGGAACAGTTACGGGGCCTTCAGAAGTACTCATCGCAGCGCCGGCGGCAGCTCCCGCGGGTGCAGTGGGTTCGGCAACTGCCCGTTGGGCTTGCCGGGGAGAAAATGTTAATGACGTGATATCGCTTAATGCGACTTCCTGAATTGTTCCATCCACTTCGAATTTAAGCGCGCTTTCCGTGCCGCCTTTAAAAGTACCTTGCAGCACCTGTCCGTCTTTCAGCACAAGGGTATCTGCGCCCGCTGAAGTGAATGCAATAAACAAAATCAGCATTGTGGGTAACCACATAGTTTTAAGATTCAATTTGTTTACCATAATGAACCTCCATTCATTAAAATAAAATTCTTCAAAAAAACCTCATCATAATCAAAGCAAAAGTTGGTTACGGCGTATGCCAAATCGGTGATGTGTAATCACAATCCTAGTGGCTCAGCGGAACCTGCTCCAAACCACAAATATTGAACGCAAAATTCTTTCTTAACGATCTTCCTGTTGATAGCCTTCGTCACCTGGGTGGCTGGTATGGATCCAGCGCTCCGGCCGGGATCGGTGGATGTTCCTTCAAAGACTGAACGTGTTCTTCCAACTGCACAAGCGCTGCCTTGGGTACCCACGTGTTCGGAAAAAGCACATTGTCTCTTTCCTGTGGGTCGTTCAGAAGATTGTAGACCCTAGGCATAGTGTACCTGCGTAAAATACCGAACGCAGAATCTTGTTCCTTTAAGTGCAGCTTCCAGTTACGCCATTTGACGCCGAAAACATCTTTGCCCATGTATACGACAAATCCTTCACGTCCCGATTCTTTCTTCTTTCCTAGAAGGAAATCGGTGATGTCTATGCCGTCAATGACACGATCGTCTGGTACTTCGCCACCAGCAATCTTGGCGAACGTAGGAAAGAGATCCATAGCGTGAACGATCTCATCACTCGATCTTCCAGCCGCAACCTTGCCCGGCCAGCGAACCACAAAGGGCACACGCAACGCCCCCTCGAACCCGGTGAACAAGGTTCCTCGCCACGGACCAGGAGAACCGTGAATAGCTGTTTCGACCGTCAAATTGGTGCCTTCAAAAGCAAACGCTTCGGGGCCGTTGTCAGCAGTGAAAATAAAAATGGTGCTTTCTGCAATGCCGAGCTGATCGATCGCGTCGAGCAGTTCCCCAGTGTAGCTGTCGATCTGCATCAGCAGGTCGGCCCACGGTCCTTTTCCGGACTTCCCCGCGAAATCGGGGTGCGGGAGGGTGGGAAAATGGGTTGCGGTATAGGGAAGGTAGACAAAGAACGGCTTACCGGATTGAGCCTGCCGCTTCATGAAACTGATTGCTCTGTCGGTTAGCTCACGGTCGATCAGCGGGCGGTAATCCAAACGATAGGGACGGACATTCTTTGAAACTTCTCCCTTCTTTCCTTCCATCACGGATGTTTCTGCGACTCCGCTTTCTAAGAATCCCTGTGTAGATGAATACACTGATTCATCTGTTGAGTTGGGAACTCCGTACCACTCGTCGAACCCCTGGTCAATTGGGAATCGACCCTCAGTTCGGCCGAGGTGCCATTTTCCATACATGCCTGTGGCGTATCCGGCCTCGGAAAGCATTTCCGCCATCGTGACCTCCCACTGCACCAGGCCATAGACCCCCTCACCAATGGGAACTGTCGCATTGCCGCTCCGAATCGCGTACCGGCCCGTCATGAGAGCCGAACGTGATGGTGTGCACTGCACCTCTACGTTGAAGTTCGTCAGGCGTAGACCTTCACTGGCCAAATTGTCCAATCGCGGGGTCGCTGCGCCCCGGATGATCCCTCCACCATTAAAGCCAGGCTCCCCCCAGCCAAAGTTATCCATAAAAACCAAAACAATGTTGGGCTTATTCTGGGCTAAAGCACTTTGCACAAGCAAGGTCGAAAAAAATACAATGGTGATGAAGGCAATTATCATTTTTTTATTCATAACCTTATTTTAACCCCTATTTTTCGAATTTTTAGTTTCAAATTTCATTGTTTAGGCGTATGCCAAATAGGCGAAGTATAGGCGCGATCCTGTGTAATCATTTGTACATCCGCAGGCATTTTAATGCCGAATCGCTTGGCGTCATAAGCGGTCCAGCGCGGTGTGGGTATTTCAATGACACGCACATAATAAAATGCATTTTCCTTTGGATCAAAATCCGGATCAACCCAGTGCACCATAAACAGCGCATCCCCAATTGAATTGGTGAAAGTAGCCTCGGCAACATCCACCGTATTGCCCACCGGCGTTTTGCAGCGGCCGTCGGCTCCAATTTCACGCCCATCAGAAACGGCTACGTCATAGATTGTTTCTTGCGTCTTGCCGTTGCTATCTAGCCAGCCTTTGATGATCTGAACGCGATCGAGGTTAGCGCCGTCGGGGTCGCGGAGAGCACGAATCATGAAGGATGGCGCCTTTCCATCAGGTGCATTTGACAGATCGCCGCCCATGGGGACGCCACGTTTGTAACCCTGGTCGGCAAAATCAGGGCGTTTAACTTCATCTGCAGTAAAATCCCAACCAGCAAAGACTCGCACTAAAATTCGGGTGCCGGTTGTGGCATAAACTTCCTTTCGCTTCATGGCATCCCAGATCGCTTCGCGAGTATTTTCTCTGGCCCAAACCGCCGCCAAGCCAGAGGCAACTTCTTCAGCGCTGGAAGTTTGTACATCGGGATCCAAGGGGGATTTCATGAATATATGGTTGTAACGATCCGGGCGAGGTTCGGTCTGGGCAAATTTCCCGTAATAATTCTCCTCGCGGGTGGTAGCCAGTGAAGTATGAGCATCGGTACTGCCAATCATGCCGAATTTATAAGGATTTACTCCAGCCTTTTTCCCGAACTCAAGTCCCAGTCGCAGTGCAGAACGGGCATATTCATGTTTTAACATCCAGGGTTCTTTGAGTTTATCCGTCAGGTTCAAATTTCCTTTGTCCCAGGTCTCATAATCAGCAAACTCATCATCGGGAGATAAAGACGGATGCGCCTCACCATCCCCCTTAATTTGGGTTACTTCCACAATGGGTTCCCAGCGCATTCTTTCTTCCGCGTAAGCACGGGTGATCGATTTGCCGCTGAAGGTTTTGTCAGAGAACATTAAACCATTAGAAAGATTCCCATTATGAGGGATCGCTAATATTTTGCCGCCTGTTTTGGCTTCATAAGCGGCAAGATATTTCCAAAGATCTTCCGGATCTTCACTATCAAAAAGTGAATATGGCAATACCTGGTTTGCGCGTGCCGCATTGTCACGGAAAATCATTACCCGGTGAAGGTTGTTACCTTTTGGCACGGAACTCCATTCAAAACCAATAAAGGCCGTAAAGACGCGGGGATTATTATAATTATCTGCGATTGCGGTAAACCGTTCCCAAATCGTTCGTTCGACCTCTTTATTATCAATAACTTTTTTACGTTCCGTAGCGCTCTTTACAACTTCCACGAATGCTGCATAGGCCTGTTCTCTGCCTGACTGGTACATGCTATATAAGCGCTTTCCATTTTCATCGGCAAGTAGCACCGGATCGCCATCACGCAGCATGTCTGCCAGGCCAATATATTCCGCATGGTCGGAAACCACTAGGAAATCCAGGGGGCGGATCAGTTTTACTCGCAAGCCGCTGCTAGAAGTCACTTCATCCCCGCGCGCGAAGCGGTAGGCTTGCTCGGGATCGAGGGTGTTGCCCACTAGGCCAGCGTCAGGTGAATAAGACGTGTGGTGATGCGTATCGCCCCAGTAAACACGATTGGGTATATTTCGGTCAACGTATGGCGAATAGTCCGGCTCGTCACCTTTTACATCATTCTGGTCTATGGTGAACTCCTGGGGCAAAGCCGTTACAGAAAAAAACACTGCAAGTAAAATAAAAATCAATCTCATTTTGGATGGTTTTTCTCTTATCATCACCCTTCCTTTATTTAGGATAATCTTTACTGATATTTTTATTCTATTTCCCTGGTGTGTACCAGATCGGCGAGGTGTAGGCCCGTTCCTGGGTGGCCATCGGTACTTCCGATGACATTTTGATATTGTAAAATTTCGCTTCATAGGCAGTCCAGCGCGGCGTAGGGATTTCTATTACACGGGCATAGTAAAAAGCACGTTGTTTGGGATCAAAATCAGGGTCTTTCCATACGGCAATCAGTTCCGGCGCGCCAATGGTGTTGGTCCAGGTGGCATTGGCAACATCCACTGTATTACCCACCGGCGTTTTGCAGCGGCCATCCGCCCCGATAGTGCGGCCGTCAGAAACTGCTACGTCATAGATTTTTTCCTGGCGCTGACCCCTTCCGTCTACCCATCCTTTAACGATCTGGATACGGTCGAGATTACCTGACAGGGCATCTTTTAACGCCGCGACCAAAAATGTGGGCGCTTTGCCGGCTGGAGCATTTTTCAGATCGCCGCCCATAGGGACGCCTTTACTATATCCGACATTTGCTGGTAAGCGATTCTGGGCATCGGCATCCGTAAAATCCCAACCCCCAAAGAAGCGGACCAGCATGCGTGGACCCGTGGTAGCGTATGTTTCTTTGCGCATCATGGCATCAAACAGCGCTTTGCGGGTGTTTTCTTTTGCCCATACCGCAGCGTATCCGGAACCTACCATGGACCATCCCTCGTACTTTTTGTCTCCAATTTGCGCCATGGGATGTTCCCAGCGTTTGGGGCCAGGTTCAGCACCGGAATGTTTTCCAAAAAAGTTCTCTTCTTCCGCTGTGGCAAGCCCGGTGTGGCTGTCAGTCGAACCGATCATGCCGAATTTGTACGGATTGGTTCCCAGCTTTTTTTCCAATTGCAGGCCGATACCTAACGCAGAGCGGGCATATTCATATTGGAGCATATCATCTTTTTTGGGAACGCTCAGATCAAGATTTCCCTGGTCCCAGGTTTCATAATCAGCAAATTCATCATCAGTAGAGAGAAAGGGGTGCGTTTCACCATCTCCCTTAATTTGGGTAACCTCATACAGTGGTTCCCATTTTGAGCGAGTCTCGGCATATACCTTGTCTAATGCTTTCCCGGTGAAAGATTCGATCATGGGAAACATGATGCCGTTGCTTAGATTGCCATTGTGGGCAATCGCCAATATGCTGCCGCCGGTTTTGTCTTCATAAGCAGCCAGCCATTTCCAGAGGTCTCGTGGATTGTCGCTGCCTAAGGGTTTTAGGGTAGTGAAAGGTTCCATCTGACTGGCCTTATCGCCGCCGTCGCGGTAAATAACCACACGATGCAGATTGTTCCCACCTGTATTAGAGGTCCACTCGTAACCAATAAAGGCAGTAAAACGGCCTGGATCGTTGTATTTATCAGCCGCTTCAACGGTTTCTTCCCAGGCGGAGCGATAGGCGTCACTGCCGGGCAGAGAAGCGAGTGCCGCTGGAAATTTGTTCTGAGAAAATGCCACAATGATCTCCACAGCAGCTTCTACTCCTTCCTGGCCGCCGGCTTGCACCATGTCATACCATTTTTTGCCGGTGGGATCAGCAAGCAATTGCGGATCACCAGCAAACAAGCGTGGGAAAAAACCCATGTTGTCGGAATGGTCAGCGACAACCAGAAAGTCGAGCGGTCGAGAGAGTTTTACTTGCAGGCCAGTGGAAGATGTAAGTTGCTCACCGCGCGCAAAGCGATAGGCATCCTCCGGTGTCAGTCGTGCGCCAAAAGCCCCGGCATCCATGGACATGCCGGTATGCAAATGGGTGTCGCCCCAGTAAACATTAGTAGGGAAATTACGTCCGGCGTAAGGAGAATAATGCTTTTGCGCCGGGAACACGTCTTTAAGCGACTCTTCCGAAGGGATTGGATCCTGGGCGAAGGTGAGGTTGCTGGTCACCAATATCAGACATAATGCAACAATTATTGTGATAGTTAAATTGCGGTTCATGAGTTTCCTCCTGTGGTTTAGTTCAGATTTACTCGTTCTTTTTTGCACCATTGTGCCAGTTTGGTAGTACACAGCGGTAAGCTCGCTGATTTTGTAGCGTGTCCGGCTCAGATTCCATCGCTCCTGTTTCATGTTCAAGCTCTATCACGGTAGTTCGGAGCCTCAAAATCTTTACATCGTCGATCAGCAAAGTCTTCTAATTTATCAAGCTCATTAAATACTATTTGCTTCCCCCAACAGTTTGGAGTTTCTCCATCACCTGATCCAGGCTAAAACTGGCGGCTTTTTGTCGCGGCGGAAACTCCTGGAATGTTGCCAGGAACTGACCGACAAAGGCCTGCGCCGGCACCAAAAGAAAAGCGCGGTCAAGCAACCAATCATAATAGGTATTAGATGTGATTTGGGAACGCTCATATGGATCCCGTCGCAAGTTAAAAATCAATGGAATACGCAGAGGAATGAATGGCTCCGCCCATACCTGCAGCGTTCCTTGCACGCGCTGTTCCATGAAAATGAGCTTCCAGTCACGATAACGCATTGCGGTCAGGTCACCGTCATCAGAGAAGTAGAAGATTTCATTTCGTGGCCCTTTTTCTTCCTTTCCAGTCAGGTAGGGCAGAAAATTGTAGCCGTCCAAATGCACTTTGTAACTGCGGTTGATGGCCTTAACGCCGCCTTTTCTAAGCTGCGCTTTAACATCTGTCTCACCTACCGCGGCCAGAAAAGTGGGCAGCCAGTCCATGTGGTGCATGATTTCGTTGGAGACCGATCCGGCGTTGATCTTACCGGGCCAGCGCACCATTGCAGGTACCCGCCAGCCGCCTTCCCAGTTGGTGTTCTTTTCACCGCGGAAAGGGGTGGCAGCGGCATCGGGCCAGGTATTATAGTGGGGGCCATTATCGGTGCTGTAAAATACGATAGTGTTGTCGGCAATGCCCAGTTCATCGAGAAGTTTCAGCAGTTTGCCAACATGCATATCATGCTCTACCATCCCATCAGCATACTCATCCTGCCCGGAAATCCCCCGAAGCTCCTCTTTCACATGGGTGCGAAAGTGCATCCGGGTACCGTTCCACCACACGAAAAAAGGTGTACCGGCCTGATCCTGGCGTTTGATAAAATCAATCGCCGCATCTACGGTTTCATCATCAATCACTTCCATGCGTTTTTTGGTCAAGGGGCCGGTGTCTTCAATTCTGCCATCGGCGTAACTGTGAATGACGCCCCGGGGACCAAAGCGCTTGCGGAAATTGGGATATTCTGCGGGATCGGGATAATCTTCGTTCTCCGGCTCTTCTTCGGCATTGAGGTGATAGAGATTACCAAAAAATTCATCAAACCCGTGGTTGGTTGGTAAATGTTCATCTTTATCTCCAAGATGGTTTTTCCCGAATTGGCCAGTGGCATAACCCAGTGGTTTGAGCATAGCCGCAATTGTGGGATCTTCGGTTTTGAGCCCCAGGTCCGCGCCCGGCAAGCCGACCTTGCTGAGACCGGTACGGAAAACGCTCTGACCAGTAATGAAAGATGAGCGTCCCGCGGTACAACTCTGTTCCCCATAGTAATCTGTAAAGATCATGCCTTCTTTGGCAATTCGGTCAATATTGGGGGTTTGATAGCCCATAAGACCCATTGTGTAGGCACTTATGTTTGATTGGCCAATATCGTCTCCCCAGATTACAAGGATATTGGGTTTATCCTGGGCAATGGCGGAATTGACTACCATTAACGAGAAGAACCAAAACACTATGATCCTTAAAATACTTTTGTTCTGAACCTTCATTTTCATATTTTCTCCTTACTTTTTAAGCAGCGATTCAATTTTTGCTGAACGAAAATTTGCAGGTATAAATTTTCTGCGGCAATAAAATAGGTTTCAATAATAACAAAAATGAGTATAAAATAGATTTATAAGATTACTGATGTATTGGATTTTGATCTTACTCTATGGTAAAATAGCGACAAATATATCGAACATAAGATTCCTTGTCAAGCAGTAATTCGGCAAAAACGCTTATTCTCATTTTACTGACAAGAAACAATTTTGAACGAAGAATTCGCGAGGCTATTTCTTTAAGTTAGCGAAAAAAAGAGCTGCCTTTCCTTTCTGGCACCCAACATTACTTTAAATTTAAGCGCTCTGTCATATCAACGGGTTTTAACGATAGGCATATGCACCACTAAAAGACCAATTACATTACCATAATATTGAGGTTGATATTGGACTATAAATTATTAACAAAATATTCCGTCATTTTATTAAACAGATGATTTTGATCATTCCCTCCGAAAATCCGGTGGTCTTTGTTGGGATATATCATCAGGTCCACCGGAATGTTAAGCTCAATCAATTTGGCAGCAAATTGAATGCTGTTTTGCAAATGAACGTTATCATCACCGGAGCCATGAACAAGCATTAGCTTGCCTTTTAAAAAATGGGCATAATTTAACACATTGGCATTCTCATATCCTTCAGAATTTTCACTGAGCAATCCCATATACCTTTCAGTCCAGATAGTATCATAATTTTTAAAATCGGTAACCGGAGCTACAGCCACACCGGTTTTGAAGTGGTCGGCCGCGCGGGTTAATAGATTGCAGGTCAAATACCCACCGCCACTCCAGCCCCAGACGCCGATGCGAGATGCATCCACATATGGCAATGATGCAAGATACTTTGCGCCTTCAATCTGATCATTAACCACCCATTTGGAAATATCTCCATAAGCCAGATGTTTGAAATACGTACCTCTCCCGCCGGTCCCACGATTATCAATCGAAAAAATAACAAAATCTTTTCCGGCCATCATTTGGTGCCATAATCCTCTATCTCCCTGCCAGCTGTTAGTTACTCTCTGAGAACCCGGACCTCCATATCCATATACGATCACCGGATACTTGAGATTGGGATCAAAGTCGGTAGGTTTGATGATAGATGCATTTAGTTTAACCCCATCAGAAGTTTTTACAGATAGAAATTCCGGATAATTAAGATTGTACTCACTCAGACCGGAGATGGTGTTGGCATCAACCACCCGGATCGTCTCACCATTTGATTTATAAAGATTAACTTGTGTAGGTGTATAGATGTCAGAATAATAATCCAGATAATATTTAAATTCTCGTGAAATCTTTGCTTCATGCCATCCCGGTTCGATGGACAATTTTTCCAATTTACTCCCATCCAGTTTTACCCGGTAAAGGTGATTTTCTAACGGAATTTCTTTCTTTCCCTCAAAAAATACCCATCCATTTTTATCATCCAGCTTTACAACTTCACTCAGCTCCCATTTTCCTGAAGTAAGCTGTCTTAATTGCACTCCTTCATAATTGTAAAGATAAATATGGCGAAAACCGCTTTTTTCGGAGGTCCAGATGAAGCGGTCTTTATTTTTCAAAAAATACAGATCATCTGTCACATCTATCCATGCATCACTCGTTTCTGTTAAAACCGACCTGGTTTTTCCCGTTGTCACATCCGCAAATAGTAATTCCATCTTATTTTGCTTCCGATTCAGGCGGGTAATCGAAAGAATACTTGGATTTTTGGTCCACTTGATTCTCGGGATATAAATGTCTTCATCATCGCCAATATCCATCCAGGTGGTGGAGCCATCATCAATATTTACCACGCCAATTTTGATGACCGAATTTTTCGTACCCACTTTGGGGTATCTGACTGTATGGACCTCATTGTAAAGTGGTAGCTGATCCAGCAGATAATTAAACGGTTTTATATGAGTCTGATCAGATCGCCAGAAAGCGATTTTTTTTCCGTCCGGCGACCATTTCCATGCATCAGCGGTGCCAAACTCTTCCTCATACACCCAGTCAAATACACCATTAAGCACGTCAGCATTTCCATCTGTGGTCAATGCTTTTGAATCACCGCTTGCCAAATCAACTACATATAAGTTATTCTCCAATGTATATGCAACCATGTTACCATCCGGTGAAAATTTAGGATTTTGAACCTTAGGATTATTTTCCGCCAATGATTTCATTTCTCCGGTATTCCGGTTCAAAACATATACTTTCGACTGTCTCGAGTGCCGCCAAATGCGCCTTAGTTTTCCGGTCAACAGCAGATAGTTTTCATCCTCTGACCATTCATGGCTGTTGGTCTCAATGGGTTTTCCATCATACAGTAAAGAGGAGCCGCTAAAAAGTAATTTCATTTTACCGCTGGAAATATCGTGACGGTACAAATCATAAAGTTTTGATTCCTGATTCGGAACCAGGTAAGTAAATCCCTTATCGGATTTTAGCCATTCCACATCATGAACAACTTTGCGGGTAAAGCGGGTTTGCTCGAATTCATCAAGCGTAAAAATGTCTTCAACCGTCAATTTGTTCTTGTTTTGCGCCATAGCGAATGTCGCTCCTAAGATGAGAAACAATAGTATCCAGGATTTCATTTTCCTCCTCCTAAAATCTAGATTTCATTTAAACGTTGAGAGAATTTTTCAGGGCATTTATTAAACTAGCCATGGAACCGCTATTTTTGAAATATATTTTTTATTCAGGCAGTTTTGCAAACGAATAAAAAGATAGGAAATTCAGATATGGGCTTGTGCATGCGCAGATCCTTTTACCTATCAAAAGAAATCGTGATCTGCATAAATAAAAAAAGGCGGATATAATTTATAACACCCGCCTTCTGACAGACAATAGATTATTTTATTTTTCATATAGCCTGTGAAGAAATAAATTCCGCCTGAATATCTATTTCTGCTTCTTCACCGGCAACTAATCCGCCGGTATCGAGCATTTTATCCCAACTTATATTATATTCCATTCGACTGACAGTCATACCTGCTTCGATACCAACCCTGAGTTTTCCATTTTTTTGTTTGATAGAACCAATTACATTAAATGGAAGTGTAACATCCCTCGTCACATCCCGCATGGTTAGTTTTCCGTGGGCCACGTATCCGTCATCAGTTTTTTCAATTTTTTCGCTCTTGAATAGTATCTCGGGATAATTTTCCGCATCAAAGAAGTCGGGTCCTCTCAAATGATCATCTCTCTTTTGGTTATCCGTATTTATGCTGGCAACATCAATACGTACTTCCACCGAGGAATTAGTAGGATCCTGGTTATCCCAATTTAAATCTATGCTAAAATCTTTGAACTCACCATATACTTTTGCAAGAAGCATGTGCCGGACTGAAAATCCGATATTTGTATGGCTCTTATCAACTTCATACCTTATTGCATTTGATTGTACAGACTGTCCAAAGATAAGACCACTGACAACCATTGCAAAAACCGAATTGAACAAAATTAACTTCCTAAACATAAATTACTCCCTTGAATTATGTTAAACATGATTAGTTATACAAAAAATGTTTTAATGCAAATTTGGTATAAACCAGATTAAATGGGAATTCTAAACTAGATTCAATGCCACTTAAAACGAATTCCTTCAAATTTTGTTCAAATCACCATTCTCAAATTTGCAGATTTCGGTAGGTTCCGAAAAAAACATGCGGACTAATAGGTATGATTCTTGAAGAGATCCAGTGCCAGATCCGGCTGATCCACTTCCAATATTAACATTCCCGATTTCTGTTTTTCATCGATGGTTCCATAGAGGTAGTTGATATTGATCCCGGCATTACCCAACTTTTGAGTCACCTGCATGAGAGCTCCGGGTTTATTGGGCAATTTTATCCTTAATACCTCTCTGAGCTCTCCATGGTAGCCGTATTCCTCCAGGGTTTTTAAGGTCACATCGGGTTTGGATGTATGCAGACGCGCACTATCTATGAACATGGCAATTGCATAAATGGAAATATCCTTTTTCTTTAATATTCGGGTTAATTCACCGGCTGAGCCGGGTTTATTCTCAAGAAGGACAAACACCTGGGTAACTCTTTCCATCGTTTTCTCGATTTTATTTTGATGTGGGATATGTATAAATAAATAAACCGGAAGCATAAAAATCAAGGAAATATGTTATGATTTCGAATAGGCAAAAAGTGAGGCTTTTTTTCAGGCAAATTGTGTATATTGTGAAAGCTGTGGCCTGGAAAATTAGGAGCCATGAGAAGAGTGTTTTCTGGGGAGTTGTGGAGGGAATAAATAATTGCTCTCGATAATTCATCGTTAGCTAATCGCGATTACTGCGGTAGCAGATTACCAGGGTGATTATCGCTTTGGTTTCTGCAATTACCATTAATAAATTGGCCAGAAATTCCAGCACCTGCCAGCAGGTTGAATAGGTTTCATAATCAATAGACGGAGTTTTTCATGGACTTTCACATAGATCAGCAGAAGGATAAATCAGTTGTCGTATTCGACGCGGACAGGATTATGGGGACAGAGGCAGCGGAAATTCATGAGGCTATTTTAGATTTGATTAAGGCAGACTGTAAAACCATCGCCATTGATCTCAGCATGGTGAATCATATAACAAGTTATGGACTTGGTATACTGATGTACGCCTGCACAACCTGCAAAAAAAGAAAGGTTTAATTTTACATCTCCGGTGTAAATAAGAAAGTTTTTCAAATCTTTCAAATCGTTAATTTTGATAAGATTTTTGATATAAGGGATAGAACTTGATTCACCGGAAGTCAGCGGGGTAAATCTCGGAACAAATGATTATAAAGAAATTCAGTTGTCTAGAATAACTGACATACTCTTGCAGTATTAATATTTACAAACGGCTAGTAACTTCTGTAAAATGAGTTAAATATCAAAAAATTGTTACCTCTGAAAACTTACCTACGGTATCCCCACGAAGCCGTCCGACGAATCTACAATTCATCGAATCAGTGGATAGATCGTAGATAAGTTACAGACAAATATATTTCCTAAGCTTCTAAAGAATTCTCGTATTTCATCATTATCAGCGATTTTCTTTCTGGAGGCTACCCGTGTTTATGCGGAGAAATTCTGCTACTTTTTTGCTTCAGAAGGTTTACGGATTTCCGCAGGAGACCTTCAAAAAGTGAAATATGCTGCTCAAGACTCTCTGCAAAAATGATAGGCTAGCTGACCGCCGTATAGCAGAAGTCATCAAAAACTTTGCGTGGCTTTGTTTGAAATGATTATATTATGAGTGGTGTTATCAACTTCCACCAATCGTTGAGAAATGATATCATCAGTTGCTTCCATAATTGCAAAATAAAGTAATATGCCGGATAGAATGAACCACATAATGCGCAGCGGGTAAATATACATTTAGAGCTATTGCGGTTTACCGATGAAATTGAGTTTATTAATCATATTATCTTACCATCCTTATATACATGTGATTGATCCAGGCAAAATCAAGAACCGATGAACAATCGCGAGAATCTGTCGATAAACGAATTCTATCGCCAATGGTTCGGAACTATCGAACGGGCAGACATTGACGGATTTTTAGGCCTATTGGATGACGATTTCTATTTAAAAGGTCCCAATCAACCTGCTATAACAGACAAGAAAACATTGCGAAATTCCCTGACGCAATTTCATCAAAGTTACACCGAGGCGATTAAATGGACAATTGACGAATTAAACATTTTTGAGACCTTTGCAGTAGTCCGTCTTTCAGAAGAGGTCACATTAATTTCAAGGGAAACGGAATACACAACTAAGATAGAAGGAATTCACTTTTCACTGCTTAATAAAAAGGCCGATGGGAATTGGCGTTTAAAATCGGATGTAAGTTCGCTCAATCATCCTCCGCCGTCTTCCAGCCATCCATAATGATTGATGTGAAAAGGAATTGCTCGATTTAAGTTCGTGAATGTCTCTTTTGTTGCCGAAGAAGAAAATACAAAAAGTTGGATCTACCCCTCATACCATTAATGAAAAAATGCCATCTATTGTTTACGGAGCGAACCGTTGAAAACAAGATCATTCAGAATTAGCCTTTACATCTCAAAGGATGAGGGTTTGATGTTTTTGCACCAGATAATATTTCAGAAGCGCGATTTTTGAAATTTTGGAGAATCAAAAGTTCCATGGTTTTTTATAGATTGATCTGGAAAAGGTCCAGGTGAAAATCGTGTAAAGTTTAAAATCGCCGTAACATATGAACGAGAACACTCAAAATATTATGCTGCCTTCTGCCACGCCATATGTCCTACTGGCCATATTGGTCATTGCCCTGGGATTAGCAATCAGCCGTCCCTCGCGACCTGTTAAGGCAGATGTTCGGCTGAAGTTCGTCGGAATATTCCTGATTGGCATCGCCTGTCAATGCGCTCACTTCATCGAGGAGTTTGTAACCGGCTTTTACTCGTACTTTCCTCCCATATTTGGTTTGATTCCCTTATCGCCAGAGTTATTCGTTGGCTTCAATGTTTTCTGGATCGGGATTTGGGCGCTATCGGCCTATGGTGTCATGCACGATTCCGGTATTGCATACTTCCCGGTTTGGTTCTTTGGCCTGGGTATGTGTCTCAACCTGGTTGCTCACCCATTATTGGCAGTTTGGGCAGGTGGCTATTTTCCCGGACTTATCACCTCTCCGGCGGTGGGAATCATGGGCGTTGTTGTTACAAGGAGGCTGTTTCAATTAACGGATTCGCGGTCAAATAATGAAATACATTCGGCTGACGATTCGCCCTAGAGTGCACCTCGAGGCGTTCACCGCTGAACATCAGAGCGTTAGCCGTCAATTAAGAATTGAAAAAAATCGTCATTTAGAATAGAAAGGCCAACATGGAAAAAGAACGTTTTGATCTTCGAGATCTTATTTTGATGATTAAAGAACAAAAACAGATAGATGCCAACCTTGCCCTGGAGTTTGGCTGCAATATCGAAACTGATGATGTGAAGCCACTGGTCAAAGTGATCAATTATGCCATTAATTATGTCAGGCAACTCACGGATCAACCGTTACAAATTTCGCTTAATGCCAGTTTTAGCGGTTTTACAATTGGCTTTACGGCCTCCACCGTTTCATTGGATTTACCTGATATAAATCCGAAGGTGAACGAGGCACTGATACCTTACCATGCTGTACTGGAGCAAAAGAGCGAGCCCGGAAAATATGCACAAGTATTAATTAGCTTCAAGGAATAATTGATGTCTCTCTGGAGCGTGCAGAAGTTGTGGCCGTTTGAAATTTTTACCTTGGCCTTACGCGTGAAAAGGCCAGTCAGACCGATATTGACGAATCGCGGATTATGAAATACAATCAAGGGAGCCCCGCGTGCCTGGCTGTGCGACGAGGAGGACGAGAAAATTAAACAAGGGTTGAAGATTATCGAGAAAATGCAGATCACGTTTTATAGAAGCGGAAAAATAAATAACCCAGCCGGCTGCATTTACGTATAGGAATAACCAAAAACTTTCTCAAATAAAAAAGTTTTTTATTTATATTAGGGATAACCATAAAATTTGATCCTACCTGCAAGAAAGAAACTTGGGTTAGAGGAGAATTGTGATGGCGTATCAAAAAATTCTACTGGCACTGGCGGGCAAAGCAGAAGAAAAAAAAGTTATCCAAGAAGCCATGCGTCTCAAGGAAGAGTTCAAAGCTGAACTATCGGTATTTCATGTGAATGATATTGGAGCCGGCAAAGTCCACGCAACGATGGTTTCGATACCACTGCATAAGGAAGAAGACGTGCGCGGGTGGATCAGCAATGCCGGGTTTGAGAAGGGAGCAAGCGAGGTAAAGATAAGCATAAAAGAAAACAGTAAATGCGCCGAAGAGATCGCTAAAGCAACCCAACCCGCCGATCTGCTGATCATCGGTCATCACCATAAAAACCGGTTTCTGGCAGCCATAATTGACTCCGTGGATGAGCACGTGGCTGACTTGGTTTCCTGCCCGGTGCTGCTGGTGCCTATGTGATAGGTCGAACAAGTTGTCTCTTCGTCAATTATTGTTAGATCTAATAAAATATGAAGTGATACAACTATGAAAAAGATAAGTTTAATTCTACTACTTATTTTGTTCTCCCAATCTCTATATGCAAATTTAGACAGTTTATATTACCAAAATCTTGATAGCTTATATCATTTAAAGCTTGAAAGAATTAAAAACAGAATTGATTCTTTATCATTATTAACTAATAATTCCTACCAATTGTCTGAACTAAACAACCAAATATTAAAACAAATTCACTCAAATCGGACATTTTTGGATATCCCTATTGTTGCAATATTAATTAGCTTAACAGTAGGTTTGCTTGCGTCAATACTAACATTAATGGGGAACAAATTAATCTATGAAAGGAATCTAAAAAAGAAATTTAAATACCTTGAAGGTAAATACATACATGTAGGAAATAATATTCGACCAAATTCTTATTCAAATATTTCTTATAAAAAGGGTGGTAAACTCGTCATCGATACGAAAACCGATTATGGGGTCTGGAAAGGGAGAATAGTAATGGATAAAGATATGCCAGAGTATGGTGGTGGTCTATTTAACTACGAAGACAGACAGGAAGGTGGTTTGATTCAAATGATAATAAGAGACAAAAACAACATTTATGTTTTTCCATCTACATTGACACATGAATTCCAAAGATTGAATTTTTACATAATGAGAAGAGAAACGTGAAAAGAGCGTCACCCTAATTTAGGGAATCATCTTTTTGATTGCTGAACAATATTACGGCATTCCAGTATTTTCACATCTGACCCATAAAGCGCAACATTAATCATTGCCTTACCAAGTTCTTCAAGAGAAACGACATATCCGGGAAAAATAATTTTCAATATCGGATAAAAAGGAGCGGCCAGTTTATAAAACTTATAGGCGTTCTTTAACCCCTTTATCGGTTGAATATATCCCGGTCTGAACATATAAGCATCTTTGAAGGGAAGTTTCAACAAATCATTTTCTGTTTTACCTTTTACGCGAGCCCACATAATCCTCCCTTTTTCAGTGCTGTCGGTACCCGACCCGGAAACATAGCAGAAAGTCGTATCAAGGTTTTTATTTAGCACAACCCGTGCAAAGTTCATCGTCAAATCATAAGTGATATGTCTGTATTCATCCTGCTTCTTTCCTACCGATGAAATCCCGGCACAGAAGAAACAGGCATTGTATCCGGCAAGCTGATCTTCAATAGCGGAAAGATCGAAAAAATCCTCATGAATAATTTCTTTCAGCTTTTCGTGTGTTACACCGCAAGGTTTACGGTTTATCACTAATACGGATTCAACATCCGGATGCAGAAGGCATTCGTGCAGCACGCCTTCACCAACCATTCCGGTAGCGCCGGTAATGATTGCATTTAGTTTCATATTCTATTCTCAATGAAAGATTATTAGTCATGCGGCGAATGGCTTCAATGCAGGGGTTTAGAAACTCTTCTCCTGCCTCAAAACCCTCATTTTCCAACGTATTATTTATCCGATGCAGCTGAACAAAAGCTTTCATTACTGATGAACAAATATAAGAGTCCGGGTTTACACACACAATAACATAATGATGGAGGAAGACTCTTTCTCCGAAGGTCGTGCCGTGGCGGCAAGGCGTTTGTCCATGAGCTCCGCACGCCGGTTAACCTAACCTCTCCCTCAGATACTCCAAAATCTTGCATGTTTTAGTCTGAGATGATTAAATTGCGGTGGGTGGGACTTTGCCATAGCGCGCAAAAAAATCTTCCCATAAACAAAAAAAATTACAAACTAAAGGTGCTCATGATTAAATACATTATGCTTCAACTTGCCATAATCTTCTCTTTTACTTTTGAGGCGACTATTGTATCTGCCCAGATGCAGAAAGACTATAACCTGACTTCACCGGACAAATCTATTCAACTTACCGTAGCCAGTGGAAACAATTTGTCCTACTCGCTGAGCGTCGATGGGAAAGAGGTGATGAAAGCATCAACAATATCCATGACCATTGATGGGAATCGAGTCCCTGGAAGAAATCCGAAAGTCGCCGCCATTAATCGAAGAACCGTCGATCAACGAATAAAACCAGTGGTATGGGAAAAATTCAACACAATCGTTGATCACTTTAATGAGATGGCGATTGAATTCGCAGATAAATATTCCGTGATTTTCCGGGCCTACAATAATGGAATAGCCTACCGCTTCCAAACCAATCTCGCTGATAGCATTACCGTTATGGCAGAAGAAGCATCATTTAATTTCCCCGATAGCAGTTATGTTTATTTCCCCCAAGAAAAAAGTTTCTTTTCCCACAATGAGTGCAGCTACCTTTACACTCCCTTGGATAGCATATCGGCGGACCAGCTTGCCAGTTTGCCTGTACTGGTTGCAACCGAAGGACCCAAGATTTTGATTACTGAAAGTGCGTTAACACATTACCCGGGTATGTGGTTGACAGGAAGTGGTCGTAATGTCCTAAACGCTGTCTTTCCGGGTTATCCACTGAAAGCCGAACTTAGAGCAGGCTCGGACAGACACGTACCCGTCGAGCAGCATGCTGACTACATTGCCTGGACTATTGGCGAAAGAAGCTTTCCCTGGAGAATTTTAGCTATCGCCAGAAACGATGCCGACCTGATTACTAACCAATTGACGTACCAGCTTGCCGAAGAGTTGAAAATCAAGGATACCTCCTGGATAAAACCGGGCAAGGTCGCATGGGATTGGTGGAATGCTAACAACGTTTATGGGGTTGATTTCAGAGCCGGCATTAACACTGCTACATACAAGCACTACATCGATTTTGCCTCGAATTATGGTATCGAATACATTATTCTGGATGAAGGATGGTACAGACTCGGCAACCTTCTTGATGTCGTTCCGGAAATCGACATAGAGGAAATCATTGCTTACGGAAAGAGAAAAAATGTGGGGATAATCCTCTGGGTAATTTGGAAGACTCTGGATGATCAACTGGAAGAAGCCATGGATCAGTTTGAAAAATGGGGAATTGCCGGAATTAAGGTGGATTTTATGCAGCGTGATGACCAGTGGATGGTGAAATACTATTGGAAAATTGCTGCAGAGGCAGCCAGAAGAAAATTTCTGGTCGACTTCCACGGAGCTTATAAACCTTCCGGGCTGAGGCGGGCTTATCCCAATGTTTTAACCAGGGAGGGAGTTAAAGGATTGGAGCACAATAAATGGAGTGATGACATCACACCCGAGCATAATGTCACCCTGCCATTCATCCGAATGGTTGCGGGTCCCATGGATTACACCCCTGGCGCAATGAACAATGCCCAAAAAGAAAATTTTCGTGCCATTTATAAGCGTCCGATGAGCATGGGTACTCGCGCCCATCAAATGGCCATGAATGTAGTCTACGAAAGCCCCCTGCAGATGATGGCTGATAGTCCATCCAACTATTTAAAGGAACCGGAATGCACTGAGTTTATCTCCAGGATTCCAACCATCTGGGAGCAAACAAAAGTATTGGCGGCAAGTGTTGGCAACTATATTATTGTGGCCAGAAAAAATGGCAACAACTGGTTTATCGGCGCGATGAGTGATGAAGAAGCGAGAGAATTTACCCTCGATTTCAAGTTTCTTGATGGGGGTGAGTATGTTATAGAAATGATCGAGGATGGATTGAATGCCGACAGATACGCCAGTGACTATAAGAAAGTGAGCGGCAAGATTTCAAGAAATGACCAAATGAAAATCAAACTGGCACCTGGCGGCGGTTGGGTCGCGCGGTTGTCGCCCGCACAGTAATTCAAGTGTTCAAAGAAGTTAAAACCAATGCCATTCTGCTGTGAGTACATCAGGTGACAGGAGTCTGAAATGGAACTAACCTTGTGGGACGGATTTGCATTTGTGGTGTTTCTTGGTGCTGTTGTCGTTATTTCTCTGTTTGTTTCCAGAAAAGAAAAGAACTCGGAAGATTATTTTCTTGCCAGCAGGCAGTTAACCTGGTGGCTGATTGGATTCTCATTAATAGCTTCCAATATATCAACTGAACATTTTGTAGGTATGGCCGGCTCCGGCTTTGGTGACGCCGGCCTTGCCATTGCAAGTTACGAATGGGTTGCTGCAATCACTCTGGTTATTATTGCAATTTTCTTGCTGCCGCTATATTTACGGTTGGGAATTTTCACTATGCCTGAATTTCTGGAGCATCGTTACGGAGCACAGGCGAGAAAACTAATGGCAGTTTATATGATGATAGCATATGTAGGCGTGGCAATTGCTGCGGTTCTTTATTCAGGCGCACTTGGGTTAAGTACAATTTTCGATTTGGATTTAGTTGCCGGTATTTGGGTTATTGGCCTCATTGCTGGCATTTATACAATTTATGGTGGTTTGAGCGCAGTAGTTTGGACAGATTTGCTGCAGGGATCAACGTTGTTGGTCGGGGGAACGATTGTAATGTTTATTGGATTCTCAAAAGTCGGAGGCTTGGGAGAATTCCTTTCTCAAAATCAAGAAAAGCTGCACGTGATGCTCCCTGCCGATCATCCTGAAATTCCCTGGACGGCCATTTTATTTGGAATCTGGATTCCGAACTTTTTCTACTGGGGGTGCAATCAGTTTATCACCCAAAGAACACTCGGTTCAAAAACACTGGCTCATGGTCAGAACGGCACAGTATTGGCTGCTGCAATTAAACTTATCATTCCATTTATTATTGTTTTTCCCGGCATTATGGCGTTTCAAGTATTCCAGAACCAAATCTCCACACCAGATCAAGCTTATCCTGTACTGATAAAACATCTTGTTCCGGTGGGTTTGCGGGGTGTTCTCTTCGCCGCTCTGTTTGGCGCGGTAATGAGTAGCCTCGATTCCATGCTGAATTCCGCATCCACCATTTTTACAATGGACATCTACAAACGTCATTTGAACCCAGACGCTGAGCCTCAAAAAGTTGTCAGGATTGGCAGGTATGCAACGGCAATATTCGTGGTCGCCGGGTGTTTGCTGGCACCTCTGCCGCAAAAATTCTCCGGAGTATTCCAATACATTCAAATGATCTGGGGATTTATTTCACCGGGTATTGTAGCGGTTTTTTTCTTCGGTCTGGTATTTCGTCGTGCACCCCAAACGGCAGCAGTCGCAGCCATGATCTTAGGGATTCCGGTTTATGGGTTATTTCTCTGGCTACTGCCGGAAGTAGCGTTTTTAAATCACATGGCATTTACTTTCATGATTCTAATAACTGTCATGGCTCTCATTACATGGAGAAGTCCTTTAGCAGAACCGGTCAGATTCACCACAAAAACCGATATCAATTTAGAAGAAAGCCCCTTAGCCAAAAAATTCGGGGCATTGGTTATTATATTGACAATTGCTTTATACGTTTACTTCTGGTAAATGGAACCACAAATCATTTATGATAAGTTTCTCGAGTTGTGCAATACTATCCCCAAGTAGTCCGCTCGCTGCGCCCATGGGAGGCGGTTTTGGGAGATGCACCATTAACTTAGTGGATGAAAGTACTTCGCATGAATTTGCTTCGCAGATACAAGAAAAGTATTAATCCAGATTTAAAAAGGTGCTAGAAGTTTATTCTGTGAAGATTGAATCTGGCAGTTAGAGATTTTATTTATCGCGATTGATGATTATAATTGATCTTGTTGATCAATAGTTCAATGGAGGAGGAAAATGCAGGAACAAATCATCCAGTTTTTCAAGAGTGCCAGTGACTACATCTGGGGCTGGCCGCTGTTAATTCTGCTTGTTGGCACAGGAATCTACCTGACAATTCTTTTGAGAGGAATTCAATTTCGGGCGCTACTTCCTTCATTGCGTCTGGCGCTCATAGAGCGAAAAGAAAAGGAAAGTGCCGAGGGTGATATTTCACACTTTCAAGCTTTGATGACAGCGCTGGCGGCAACCGTTGGCACCGGAAATATTGCCGGCGTTGCAACGGCGATAACCTTGGGCGGGCCGGGCGCGCTTTTCTGGATGTGGATTACCGGCCTGTTTGGCATGGCGACTAAATATTCTGAGGCAGTACTCGCTGTTAAATACCGCGAAATTGATGAGTTTGGGACGATGAGCGGCGGCCCCATGTATTACATCTCAAAAGGCCTGAGATGGCAGTGGTTGGGCAAGGGATTAGGCTACGCCTTTGCCGTTTTCGCTGCTGTATCCGCTTTCGGCATCGGGAATATGGTACAATCCAACTCCGTAGCGGATGCGGTACAAGCCAATCTTGGAGTGTCAACCTGGATTACCGGCTTCATTCTGGCTGGCGCCACGGCACTAGTTATTATAGGGGGGATCAAAAGCATCGGTCGGGTCACCAGCCTGCTGGTGCCTTTTATGATAGTACTTTATGTGTTGGGGGCATTGGTGGTCATTATAACCAGAATCGACATCGTTCCGGACATATTTGTTTTGGTGCTCCAGCGCGCCTTTACGCCAACCGCTGCCAGCGGTGGTTTTGCGGGAGCTATTGTTATGCAGGCTGTCAGGTGGGGTGTGGCAAGGGGTGTCTTTTCTAATGAGAGCGGCCTGGGGAGTTCACCGATAGCAGCTGCAGCGGCCCAAACGAGAAATCCCGTCAGGCAGGCAATGGTTTCCATGACGCAGACCTTTATTGATACAATTGTGGTTTGCACATTTACCGGCTTTGCGATTCTCTGTACCGGTGTCTGGACCGGCGGGGAGACCGGCGCTCCTTTGACGTCAGCCGCTTTCTCTGCCGGACTGCCGGGTGAATGGGGAGGAATTATTGTCGCTCTTGGACTTATCTTTTTTGCATATTCTACCTTACTTGGCTGGAGTTACTACGGGGAGAAGTCGCTGGAATTTATTCTGGGGGAGAAATCAGTCAGGCCATACAGGGTTGTATTTTGTATATTTGTTTTGCTCGGTGCAGTTATCAAATTGGAACTTGTCTGGAGTATCGCCGATGTCTTTAACGGGCTGATGGCGTTCCCCAATTTGATTGGCCTATTATTCCTGTCCAAAATCATTCTAAAGGAGACAAATAAGCATTACTATCTGAAAGAATAAATTTAGAGGTTAACATGAGCAGAATCTTTTCAATCATTTTTGCACTCATTTGGATGAGCGGCGCTATTCTGCTGCAAGCCCAGGAAGATCTCATTTACCTGAAAGCCGGAAAGTTATTTGACGGCAATTCCGATCAACTGCGCAATGATTTAGTGATAGTCGTTAAGGAAAACAAAATCGTGTCTGTGGGTAAAGACATATCCATCCCTCCCGGTGCGACAATATTCGACTTGAGTAAAACGACCGTACTGCCGGGCTTGATCGATGCGCACACCCACATTGCCCTTCATGCCGGTAATTATGAGGATCAAATACTCAGAGAAACACCTGAATACCGCGCGATTTATGCAACCGTTAGTGCAAAGTCTACCCTGGAGGCAGGCATAACAACTATCCGCGATGCTGGCAATGAGGGCGCCGGTTATGCTGATGTGGCTTTGAGAGACGCCATAAATAATGGAATCGTGCCCGGCCCAAGAATGCAGGTCTCGATTCAACCGGTCAGCGGTACCGGCGGATATAATCTGGTAGGATTTTCCCCTTACTTTTCCCTGCCAAATATTTCGTACGAAGCCGATGGACCTGCGGAGATACGAAAACAGATTCGTCGCCTCATCAAGGAGGGAGCGGATCTAATAAAGATATATATGGAATCTTTTGAGAAAAAAGAGACGCGCACGGACATATTAACCGGAGCATTAAACTATTCCAAGGAAGAACTGCAAGTTTTAGTGGAAGAAGCCCACCGAGGGGGCTTGCCGGTTGCCGCTCACACCTATTCCGATCAGGCGGCAAGGTTAGCCATTGAGGTAAATGTGAATTCCATCGAGCACGGTCTGTATCTCAGCGAAGAGACATTTCGGCTAATGGCAGCAAAGAACATTTATTATGTACCGACGTTGCTGGTTTACGAATTCTGGCGGGACTCGAAAATTTTTGGACAGATCAGTGCTGAGAATAAGATAAAGCTGACCAATACCGTTGAAGAGCATATAAAGACCTTCAAGAATGCTCTGAAAACGCCGGTGAAAATTGTTTTCGGTTCCGACACATTTGAGCTGCCGGGAACCAATGCACAGGAAATTGAATTGATGGTCAAATATGGAATGCAGCCCATGGATGCGCTCAAGTCCGCCACCTCGATAGCCGCTGAATTATTGGGCCTCGAGAGCAGTATCGGCAGCATAACAGAAAACAAATTGGCTGATATCATAGCAGTTAATGGTAATCCGCTGGAGAATATCAGTGATTTGCGGAATGTGGTATTTGTGATGAAAGGTGGGGAAATCTATTTGGATAAGTTATGACCAATTGCAACGAACAGAAAAGGCATTGGCATTTAGGTCAGGACATTGTCGTATAGTTAAAATGCCTGAATGACCTGCTGTTTGTGCGACGTTTCCAGAGGGTGAAATGTAGTATTTTAGAAATGGAATTCAACAGCGGAATTCTATATTTTCACATTTATTCTCTTCTCCCTGCTTTTGACCATTCTTGCTATAATAACCGCACGTTCAATACCATTTTGCCTCAATTCATATTCCAATTTCTTTGCCTCATTTTCAGGCAGCGCTATCAGCAGTCCGCCGGAGGTTTGGGCATCACAGAGTAAAATTTTGTCAATGTCGGATATGCCCCTCTCCCACTCCACATGGGGAGAAATATACTCCAAGTTGTTTCGCGTGCCGCCGGGAACCACATTGGCGGTGGCAAACTCACGGGCTTCCGGCAATACAGGTACCTGTTTCTCAAAAACTTCTGCGCTCAATTTGCTGGCGGCAGCCATTTCGTAAAGGTGTCCAAGCAGCCCAAAACCGGTTACATCGGTGCAGGCGTTTACCGGATACTTTTCCATTATTTCGGCTGCGGTGCGGTTCAATTGGCTCATTAAGGCAATCGTGGTGTAAATGGTTTCCTGCTCAGCCAGTCCCCGCTTAATGGCGGTGGAGATAATGCCGGTACCAATCGGTTTGGTCAGAATAATGGCATCACCGGGTTGGGCGTTGGCGTTGGTCGAAACTCGCTGCGGGGAAACCAGGCCCGTCACCGCCATACCGTATTTTGGCTCAGTATCGTCAATGGTATGCCCGCCAATGATGCTCACTCCGGCTTCTTTGGCTTTGTCCTGAGCCCCCTGCAATATCCGCTTCAACACCTCTTCGGGCAAGCGGTTGGAGGGAAATGCCACAATGTTCAGCGCAAATAGCGGTTTCCCGCCCATGGCATACACATCGCTAAAGGCATTGGCAGCGGCAATGGCCCCAAAATGATAGGGATCATCCACAATGGGAGTGAAAAAATCCACTGTTTGCACGATAGCGGTTTTCTCATCAATCTGATAAACCGCGGCGTCATCGGCGGTATTGGAGCCGACCAGCACTTTGGCGTCATCCGGCATGGGCAAATCCTTCAAAATTCGCTCCAGCGCCTGGGGACGTAATTTGCAGGCGCAGCCCAATCCGTGGGTGAAATGGGTCAGTCTTATGTCACTCAAATCTGAGGCAACCGTTACCATTTCCGATGAAGCGGGTTTTAATCTGGCAACCGTTTCCACAACTAATTCAGCTGCTTTGTCGATTTCCTCGTTTGTGGTCATTTTACCGGTAGAGAAACGGATGGTGCCCATAGCGTATTCCAGCGGAACATTCATTGCCTGCAATGTGGGGGAGATATCCACCGAATCGGAATGGCAGGCGGCACCGGCAGAGGCGGCAATCCCCTCCAATTCCGAAAGCAGAGTATCCGCTTCGATATTGGCGAAACTAAGGCTCAGAGTATTGGGAAGACGCTTTTCGGGATGTCCGTTTAATTTCACACCAGCTATTTTTCCCAATAACTTTTCCTGCAGCCGGTCCCGTAGTTTTTTCATGTGAGCGGTATTTTTTTCGAGATTCTGTTTGGCGACCTCACATGCTTTACCCAGACCCACTATCTCCAGTACATTTTCAGTGCCGGCACGTAAATTCCGCTCATGATCAGCCCCATGAATTAATTTCTCCAACCTTACACCGGTGCGGACATACAGTGCGCCGATACCCTTGGGGGCATACAATTTGTGTCCGGCAATGGAGAGCAAATCTATTCCCAGTTCTTCAACATGCACTGCGATTTTACCCAGCGACTGAGCGGCATCTGTGTGCATTAAAATGCCATGTGCTTTCGCTATTTTGGCAATTTCTGCAACTGGCTGAATGGTGCCCACTTCATTGTTGGCATGCATGATGGTTATCAGAATGGTCTGGGGAGTAATAGCATTTTCAACATCAATTGGACCTACCAACCCATGTTCATCAACCGGAAGATAAGTAATCCGGAATCCCTCACCTTCCAGATATTTACATACCTCTGTTACCGCCGGATGCTCAATCGCCGATGTGACAATGTGGTTTCCTTTTCCCCTTGTGGCAAATGCAGCACCCTTGATGGCATAGTTATTGGATTCGCTGCCGCCACTGGTAAAAATAATTTCCTCTGCTTTGCAGTTTAGCAATTCTGCTACCTGGCGGCGGGCTTTCTCAACCGCTTTTTTGGTTTGCACCCCGTACCAGTGGGTGCTGGAGGGGTTTCCGAAATTTTCCTCCAAAAAGGGTTTCATTGCTGCCGCTACCGCCGGATCTACCGGAGTGGTGGCATTGTAATCCAGGTAAATTGGCTTCATCATTTATATCCTCAGGTCAATTTATCACAGATTTAATTTAATGATAAGACCGGCAGGAAAAAATGTTTCCTTTCGCAAATTACAGTTGAAATGAGAACCGGATTAGTTTTTATCAAGGAGTTTTTATCTGAGGAAAATTTGTTGAGAGGGTATTCAAATTATCAAAGTTCTGAATGCCGGCATCAAATCGAATGTAAAAAATTTTCCCTTGTTCCAGTGCTGAGCGCTGGAACAAGAAAATATTTCATAACTGTTTTAATTCAATTATGCGATGTGCCTGCCTCTCTAGCGACAGATCTTCAAAGGAAGAATCACTGCCCTCGTCGGAAAAGATTCTGTTGTATGTTGGATATTGCATTTTTCCTCCAGAACAAACGCATATGGAATAATTTTAGTGAATTCCTTATTGTACAACATCCCTGTCATTAAGCCTTCAAAACTAACTCCCAGTAACCCACATCAATCCATCGGTCAAATTTGAATCCAACTTCTTTCAAATGGGCCACTTTTTCGAAACCCATTTTTTTGTGAAATTCAACACTCTCCGGATTTGGTAAGGAAATTCCGCACAAAATGCTGTGGATGGAATTTTGCCTTAATCTGTGGATAAGTTCATTATACAACTTTTTCCCAATTCCTTTTCTTTTATGCCTGAAGTCGATATAAATCGAGGCTTCGGCAGTAAAACGATAGGCACGCCTGGTTCTCCATTTTTTTGCAGCTGCAAATCCTTTAATCTCATTCTCATCATATACCAGCCAGGGAAATTTTTCCCTATGTTCGGCAATTCGTCGTCTCATCTCCCTGACTTTAACTGCTTCTGTTTCGAATGTGGTGACGGTATGAAATATATAATAGTTGTAAATCTCCGATACCCTCTCCGCATCGTCAACAGTGCATTCTCTAACCATTTTTTTCAACGCTTCATCATAAGTGATTTGGGTTGTTTGATTAAATGATGCTTCTGAAGAATACCAAGGAATCAGACCTTTTCAAACGGCGAATTCGGTTCAAGGTCAAATAGCAAGATTCCGAAACTAGTTCGGAATGAAACAAGTCAAAGACAAGAGGATTTCAGAAGTTCCTAAATGACAACATCCAGCGTCCGGAAACTGCAAAAAATGATTGACAAAGAATCCATCACATCCTTGATTCCAAAATTTGATTAAATTCGTTAATTAGTATGAATTCGCGTATGGATGTTAATCGTATGCAACGTTCACAATTTCCGCCCGCCAGTAAGGAAATGGACCATCCTCAAGAATCCACTCCACCTCGGCGATTGACGGGATTAAGTATCCCTCCATTTCAATGTAGTCACTGAATCTTCCTTGCCATGGATAAAGTCTGTAATTTCCATTTACCTCGCGGTACCTGCCCTTGCAGAATGCTCCGGTAATTTCACCTTTTTCATTAAATTCAAAATCAATCGAGACGGTTATACCGGAATCGCTGATAGTGGCCCGGGCGGTTTTCTCATCAATATTGGTCCAGATTACACCCTTCCCGGGGAGAAGCGCTGTTGGAAACCAAACTGACTCGGCCAGAAATCTCTGGAGCGCTCCCTTGTCTAATTCCTTTCGATTTCTTTGATCAACTATAGTAAATAGTGATAACATTTTCCCGTGCATGCGACCCTTGCCATTAATATATGAATCGAGAACACGAGTAGTCGACAGCGTTGCCATCTTAATTCTGGCATCCCATACGAATCCCCGGCGGTCGGTTGTAACAATCTGAACTGCACTCATCCCGGACCAGGATTTGCTGTCCGGCTTTGCTCTAAATCCCCCTTTTTGGCTAATTGACACTTTATTAATTGTTGGAGCACCATCTTTTAAAACCAATTTAAAATATTTCTGAACCGGATTTGGCAATTCCGAAAGATCCTCAAAACTAATACGGGAGCGAATTCTTTTATTCCCAGCGTTTAGTTTTTGTCTGAAAATATTCGCCTGCTTCTCCCACATTACTCGTCCGTAGACAAGAGCCGCTGTAACTGTGACAACAAGTAGTATAAGCAAAACAATTAATAAGTTGATCACCATAATAAATGCCATCCCCTTTATTTTCTCAAACAGGCGCACAATTTTCAGAATTTATAAATATCCGTGATGCGTTTTTACCAATCGTGACATTCATAGCTTTTCTCCATTTGTTATATCGAAGCGTGCAACCTGCACACCCTGTCTTCAGGTATTGGATTCGGCATCAAATGAATTTTAAACAAATTTTATTGAGCTCCCAAAACTGCTCTGGCCGCCTCTGCCGAAGTGACTACCGGTATAATTTCAAATTCTACAAGGTCATTCCATTTTTCGAACCAGACATCAAACAGCTTCTCATCATCACATTCCATGAGTTGAAAACATATATCCAAATTGGAGGAAACCCAACTATCAATATATCGAAGGCCATCCGGAGACATACGCCCCATTTCTCTGAAACGACTATAAATCTCTTCCGTTTTCCCGTCTTTGAATTTTTCGATTACCATATAAAGCATTTTAGAGACGCTCTCTTGAACCGGCAATTGTGGTTAATAGTGCCTACACTAAAAATTCTTGTCAGAATGAATTCCATCCACACATTGCGCTGACTAACATTTCTGGAAAAATGAAAACTCTTTTGGTTCATTCTTCGTTGATATAATCTGAAAACTTCTGAAGAATAGCATGAAATCTATTCTCTGTCACTCTGTCCATGACTCATAGAGAATTTAGTTCAGAGTCTATCGAATCAGTAGATTCCGAACCTAATTTGGAATGACACATGATGGAAAGTAGAATTTTTCAGAAGTTTTTAACAATAAGAATACAAAAAGCGTTTTGATTGATCAACCAATTTATGTTTAAGCCAAATATAATACAATTTGATGGCTCAAATAAACTCTTACTCTTTATAGACTTATTCAAAATTTAATAAAGCATGTTTCATCCTTCGACTCCGCTCAGGATGAAGTTAAGGATGACTCACGTAATCATTTAGACCTAAGACCTCATGGTGAGCGGAGTCGAACCATGAGAATTATCGCAAATGGTCATTTTGCAGAAGTCTTTTACTCCTTTGTGAATGGAGGTTTGGTTGAACTCCTCCGGAAAGGTAAGATGAAATTCTGTGAGCTAAATTTGGTATGTCTTAAAATTCAGTAGCTCAGGGATTCAACCAGTAGCTTATTTTTACCAGAAAAATATTGTTTGCCCGTAAATCATATAATGTATTCATATCTCTGCGGAAATTAAATTCACCGAGTAATTCGTCCCCGGATCTTTCGTGAGTCCATACAAAATATAAGATGGAACCCGGGGCATATTCCCATCGCAACACTGTTGTACCCCTCAGAGACCGGAAGTTGAAATCGGGATTATCAATACGGAAGATGTTTTGTCCACTGCCATCGGGATCAATCTCATACTGGTTGTTTGTCTCGTCATAGTCAATCTGTGAGTTTCCCTCCCCATAATGATTAAAATTAAAAGTGCGGGGTTCAGCAAATTCTTTAAAATCCTGAAAGATTCCGCTGGAAATTAGAGGCTGCATATAAAGCTCGAAGCTGAGCTTAGGAGTAAAAGTATAATTAATTCGTATCGAAGATGAGAATTCTTTCTGATCCATGAGGCCAAACAGGTGCCTTTTCCCATATGTAAAAGTGGCAGCAGGATCATCAATATTATCGATCCACTGAGCGATTGCGTGATTCCTATAAAATTTTGGTTCGAGGCTGATTTCCATCCGGGAACTGGGCTTCCATTGGATTTTCCCCTGAATTTGAAAATCATATCCGCCTGCATCGCTCGCACTATAATTCCCTCCTAAGTTTAAAACGATTGGCTTGCGATCATCTGTCGCGGCCAAAAGACCAAACCAAAACGCCCGCGGATTTAACATTAATGGGCCACCGCGGGTGCGGGTATTATCCAAAACCCTCGGTGCAAAACCAATTTCTCCATCCAACCACCAATAATTATGAAATTGTCCATGAACAAACCCCATCATCCCATCCCAGGTTTTATTTCCATCAAAATCATAATTTCGAAAAGTAGCAACAAAAATTCTGCCATTCCGGAAATAGCGGCCCGGTTGGAACCACATGTATCCCAACACAAAGTGAGAATTGATGATATTGCTTTGCCAGTGAAATCCCAGATCATTGGTTTCAAATCCCGGTGAGTTTACCCCGATGGCGGTATTCAGGTAAAAATTACCCTTTTCTTTATTCAGAGCAATTCTTCCTGCCCAGCCATTAAGTGCGGTTCGATTGGAGTCCAAACGAACAAACTTGAAATCGGGCCGCTGATAATAATGCTGGGAGGATTCCTGCAATTCGACAATCGCCTGTTTGCTTCCGGTAAGATGAGAGGCACCAATCCATCCATTTAAGGCCCACTTTTTCTTTGCCCCGATAAAGGTATACCCGTCGATACCTCCGGCAAATGCATTTTTTCTTAAGGTATTTTTTTGTTCTTCTGTTCTTAAATCCCGGGCTACTGCAGTCCCTAAGAATCCCAGTCCGAATCGATTATCACCAAAACTGCGGAATGTACGCGCAACATTATAAGTAGTTACTGGTTCAACCTCCTGTTGTGTACGAACACCCTGCGAATCAATTTCGGCATATTCCCGGGCAGTTAATGCACTTAATAGCCCTACCTCCCAGTTATGCTTTGTTTTGCCGGAAATTTTTACGGCACTGATGATTGTAGTGTTAATGGGAGAATCCACTTCACCATCAGTATCCACTTCAATCTGAGGGGAACGTCCAATGCGGCGGCTATAGAAAAAATTTGGTTGGGAGCTGTTAAATCCCCAATTGCTTGTCGCACCGCGGTTGCCAAAAGAAAATATTCCAGAGCCTTCAATAAAAAACGGGCGTTTTTCATCAAAAAAAGTCTCAAATGCAGAAAGATTTACCACCGCGGGATCCAACTCCACCTGTCCGAAATCCGGATTAATGGTTCCATCCAATGTAAAATTTGAACTAATTCCCCACTTCAAATCGGCACCAATCTTTGATTCGGTTCTTCTGTCTCGACCGAAAGGATCGTCTTTATCATAATCCAGAAATTGAGCACTTCCGACACCATAGGGTAGAAATTCTAATCTTCTGGGTGGACTGATATTACGAATTCCCACCAAAGATGGGTAGAGAGAGACTTCTCTACTGTTATTTTTTGGAATGGGTGATAAATAATCATTCTCCTGTTTTCGTTGGATAAAACGCAGAACATTAAATCCCCACACATAATCCACTTTTTTTGTAAAACGCAATTGAGAATAGGGAACCCGGAATTCTGCGGTCCAACCATCGGAATCCATCTTGGCTGCTGAATCCCAAACGCCATCCCAGGTGTTGTCAAACCAGGAATCATTGGAAATTGTACCATCCTCTATAGCACCGGACGGCCGAACCAAAAAATAGAAACCAGTTTGTTTATCATTATAGCTATCAATTCCGAATGCTATAAAATCAGATGCCAACTCCTGATCCCGGCGCCCAAGCCGCGAGATTATCGATTTCGCATCACGATCGTACATTTTTGCGGCCACGTACAGAGCCTCATCATCATATGCCACCCACACAATTGTCTTTTCGGTTGCAAGTTTCCCTTCATCGGGATCTTGTTGTGTAAATCCGGTAACGCCGGGATTTTGCCAGACAGCTTCGGATAAAATTCCATCGATTTTGATGAAACCGTTTACCCGGTAAGCAGTAATTTCCCTACTTTGCCCATAAAAGTTGATGTGTTGTATTAGGCTGTCTTCAGCACCGGTTTGGATCATTTCCTGGGCATTTGATAAAAAAAAGGAGCCAAAGAGCACACTTACAATGAAGGCTCCTGAAAAATGTTTCAAGAGTTTTAGCAACTTCCCAGATCCCCAAATTTGGTTGTCTGAGGAGAACAGTTTATGCAAGAATAGTCAATAGATTTTTTTGGGAATATTACCCAACCAAATTACGAGTAAAAAAGCAGCAAAGTTGAGGATTTATTATTTTTTCCCTCCCGCCCATCCGGAAAGATCATCCACCTGATCACTCCAATTAAACCTGCACATCCCTGTGCGAAATTTGTTGATGATAAAAACGCAATATATTTTTGTTGAATCTTTATTCTATTTTCCTTTTCGGATCGTAATGTTACCGTTAATGGTCTCAATTTTGATGCGGTTCTTGCCACCTTTAACGCTCCCGCCACCGCGAATCACTTTTCTGGGAGAACCCTTTGAATACTCCCATTCTTTGGATTCTTCCACCTTAAGATCGAAATCGCTGCTTATTTTATAGGATTGACTGCTGTTTTTTGTATAGGTCAGGCGAATATCAAAATCCGCTGAAATTCCTGCCGGCAAGGTTAGTTCAATATCACCTCCCATGGAAGATATCTCAACATTTCTTTCACCCTTGTCAGGATCACCCACCATCACCGCTGAAACATCTCCGCCCATGGTACTGGCTTTAATCCATCCGTCAATTTCACCGATATCGATATTTCCACCCATGGTAGTGGCTCTCACATATAATTTCGCCCTGTTAATTTCAATATTGCCTCCCATGGTTTTTACAGCGGCACCCATAGGCGCATCATCCACATTGATTTCTCCGCCCATCGTGGATATGCTTACTTCTTTTTCCCTGGCTCGCCACTCTCCATTTCTCATTTTAACATTTCTGTAGATCACATTGCCACCCATAGATGAGCCATTTACATCACCCACTACATCTTCGAAAAGCACACCTCCACCCATTGTGGATAGATTACCATCCAAATCCGATTGGGTAAGTGCAATATCACCACCCATAGTGGTCATTTCAACTTTTCCTTTCACCTCAGACAAGCTAAGGTCTCCTCCCATAGTCTGACCTGAAAATCTGCCTTCCACCTTAACGATTTTGATATTCCCACCCATCGTTTGAACATCGATGTCGAATTTTTCGGGAACATTGATGAAAAAGTCTAATCCGCGACCGCTATGACCCCCGTATGAAACATCGATATCCAATCCGGAAGAAGATTGATAAAAATCAACGCCCTCTTCATCAAATTTGCTTCCCCGATATTCAACAAGCACCTTTACCGAATTTTTGTTCCAACCTGTCACCTCAATTGATCCACCAGTCTGTATATTGATTGACAACTTCTTTCCCGAGGATATTTTAAATTCTTTTTCAAATGTTCCGGCAAAAACTGTTGCTGTCAGAAACATGGCTAGCGTGATAATTGAAATAGCGGTTTTCATTTTGAGACTCCTCTCCATAGATTAGTTTTTTAAGTATTGGTTTAATTTGTACCTGACAGGGGCATCCTCTGGTCGATTAAGCTCCTTAATTGCATCTCTTAACAGTTTTTCATCAGTTTGATTATTTGTGAGGTAATCAATGGCCATTAATCGCATCTGAACCTGTTCTTCTTTCTCCAGAATTTTAAGAAATGCACTTTGTATTTCCCTATCATTGGGATATCCAGCCAAACCAGTCATGGCTTTCATCCGCACTGAAAAATTGGGATCATTTTCCATTGTAAAAATCAGTGCTTCCTTAATTTTTGGATCGATTATCTCTTTTGCATATGAGAGCGCATTCAAACGATTCCCGATGGATTCCTGATTAAGCAAAGACTGAGTTAACACTTCTTTAACCAGGGGATCATCTTTCTTACGAGTGAGTTCCAGATGACTAGTCACATTAAAACTAAGTGCGATATTCTGCCCATCCAAATCCCTGAATTTGACATCGCTGTATAAATATGGTGAATTTTCCACTTCTTGCAGGTTGTCATTTCTTTCAGCACTGTAGTTTATCTGTTTGAGAAATGCGGAATCAGTATCGCCATTTGAGGAGATAATAAGATTACGGCTAAAAAATCCTACTAAGAATAGAATTACCGCAACCGCGGCGACAATTGCGGGCTTACGTAAAAAGTAGGTGAACTGATCTGCGAAAACCTGATACCAGGGAATAGGCCGATCGCCTTCCTTTCTGCGAATGCTCCTGGTTACATTCTGACGCATCCTGACAAAGGCTTCTTCACTCGCCTCAGGAAATGCAGCCAAGTCTTTTTCTAAAATTTGGTGTAGTTCAAAAATTTCACGACAGCTCCTACACTTTTCTAGATGCGCCTGCAAACTAGTCTGTTCAGATGAATTAAGTGCTCCCGAAATATATTCTCTTATCAATTTTTCAAATTTTTTACAGCGTTCCATCTATACCTCCAAGACTCACCCTGCTTAAATTGTTCTTTAATTGCTGTAAACTGCGAAACAGCATATTTTTTACAACCCCTTCGCTGCATTCCAGCACTCCGGCAATTTCTCTGACGGGCATATCATTAAAGTAACGAAGTACCACCGCCAGACGGTATCTGGTATTTAATGCCAATAAACATTTTAACAATTGTGCCCGATTCTCCCTCGCCAAAAGTTCATCCTCCTGTGATAAGTCCTTATACTGATTCTTCATTGAGGCCTCATCTATATCGGATTCCTGATGACGATTATTCCTTTTGCTCCAGTTAATTCCCTCATTATAGGTAATTCTCATCAGCCATGACTTAAACGAACTCTCCCCTCTGAATGAAGAAAGCTTTTCATAGGCTTTTAAAAATACATTTTGAGAAATATCCATTGTGCTTTGTTGATTCTTGCCGAATCCATATGCTACCTTATAAACCAGCCGTTGATATCGCTCCATTAACATGTCAAATGATCCCAATATGCCATTTAGGGTTTCAGATATTAATTCCTGATCACTCTTTTCCAATCCTGTCCTCCTGTTTACTTAGACAACGGTTGCTTAAAAAAGTTAGCATGGAAAAAATAAAAAGAAGAAAAATAAATTTTGAGGCTGCGGGAGTGATAATTATAGATTTGAAATCTATAGCTGATCGCCATCTAAACAATGGAATTAAATGATGTTGCCGCAAAGTCTGACCCGTGAGCTTCAAAATATGAAAGACAAAAGAATCTTGAATGGGATTTAAGAATTAAAAGGAATCCTTACAGGATTGTTATCTACGTAAAATCGAATGTGTATCTGATTTCAGAACAATCCAAACAATTTCAGAGCCATAATCAATATTGCTATTGAAAGGACGATTCGGATAATCCTTTCACCGCCCTTCACAGCAAACTGGGCTGACCACCATCCCCCAAACGCATTACCGGCTGCCAGGCTAAGCCCCATTACCCAATTAACATTTCCGCTCCAAACAAAAATGGCCAATGCAGGAATCGTGTAAAAAAACACAATAAATACTTTATGCACATTTACGAATACAAGATTTAGGTGTAAGAGGTGATAGAGTGCAGCCATTAGTAAAAATCCAACACCGACCTGAATAAATCCGCCATAGAAGCCCATACCCAGCATTGCCGGATAAACAAGCCAATTTAATTTTTCTGCTCCGTCTTTTTCTTTGTTGTCTTTCACAGGAGAAAAAAACATGGAAATGATAATTCCAACCATAATAATACCCAATATTCGTTGAAACCACACATCGGTAAGGCGTATTGCTACGATTGCTCCCACTACTGCACCGGGCAGAGTCCAAAAAGCGAGCTGCAAACTTTGTTTGAACCGGTGCACCTTTTGTTGCTTAAATGAAAATATTGCAAATATATTTTGAATAATGATTGCGATGCGGTTAGTTCCATTGGCCAGAGCACTGTCCAATCCCAAAAAGATTAATGTAGGCAGGGTAATTGTGGATCCTCCCCCCGCCATGAC
>Ga0209536_100000115_pt1 | contig 115747 bp, 108 predicted proteins | sample DeeMarSeWOR28_12_FD_187461 | JGI IMG/M metagenome (GOLD analysis project Ga0209536, IMG submission 187461) | Marine sediment microbial communities from White Oak River estuary, North Carolina - WOR-2-8_12 (SPAdes) (version 2) | ecosystem: Environmental > Aquatic > Marine > Intertidal zone >...
TGGTTTACGGCCGATTTGCCATCCCGGGTTGGAATTTTTCACGATCAGATCAACCTGGACAGCATCTGGGTAAGTTTCCGGGTGGCATTTTTTGTCACCCTGATGTCGGTGGCTGTCGGTACCTGCGCCGCCTTTCTATTTGAGCAGGAAGATTTTCGTTTTAAACAGCTGCTTTATTTTCTGATGCTCGCTCCGCTTGTGATCCCGGGTGTGATTCTGGGAATATCGATTCTCCTGTTGAGCAACACCCTCGGAACTTATTTCGAGACGAGTTGGAATATTGATGTAGAACTATTCCGCCCGGGATTTTGGCTGGTTGTGCTGGGACAGTTTTCGTTTATCGCCACCTTAGTGACGTTAGTGGTTTCGGCCCGGCTGAGGAAATTTGACCGCACTTTGGAAGAAGCGGCCCTGAACCTGGGAGCCAACCGCTTTGAGGTGATCTGGTATATAACGCTAAAGTTTTTAAGGCCTGCAATTATCGGAGCGGCCGCGGTGGCCTTCCTGATGTCCTTTGAGAACTTCAACACCACCCTTTTTCTGGTGGGTTACGAGGCGACCCTGCCGATTAACCTTTATCTTCAGGTCAGAGACGGAAGCACACCGGTGATCAATGCAATTTCTTTTTTGTTGATCATCGGCACGTCTCTGGTCGCATTGGCGAATCTTTATTTCAGCCGCAAATCAGAATGAAAGGAGGCAATAAAATGAAAGCAAAGGAAACTGCAGTCGTTTTAATCGAATTTCAAAACGAATTTTGCAAAGAGGGGGGCAAACTGCATGAGGGCGTAAAGGGTGAAATTGCCCGCCAGAATACGATTTCAAACGCCGTGAAACTGGCGGAGGGAGCCCGTAACAAAGGCGCTCTGGTAATCCATTCACCGTTTGTATTTAATGAAAAATACTTCGAAGATCATCATATGCAGGGAATTGTCAAAGCCGTGGCAGATGGCGATGCCTTCCGTGAAGGAACCTGGGGAGCTGAGATTATTGACGAATTAAAACCGCAGGAAGAAGATAAGATTGTCGGCGGCAAGTGCACCTTATGCGGCTTTAACAAAACCAATCTGGACGAACTGTTAAAGGAAGCCAATATCAAGAACGTCGTCATTGGTGGTTTTTTGACCAATTTTTGTGTTGAGAGCACCGCTCGCACAGCGTATGACAAGGGATATGGTGTTACCATAATGAAGGATGCCACGGCTGCCAACTCTGAGGAAGAGCAAAATCATTCCGAAACAAAAATTTTCCCCCTGCTGGGACAGACACTTTCGGTCGATCAATTCCTCGAACAACTGGAAGAATAGAAATAAAAGATCTCCAGGCAACAAAAGGAGGCGTAACCTATGGTGAATCGAAGAATGTTAACGGGAATGCTGGGTGTGCTGTTGGTACTGTTTTTAGTGATCCCCGGGGTGCAGGCTGCAGACATCTCTGTCGGTGGCGGTATTGGATTCAAACCCGACTATGAAGGTTCAGAAGATTACGAGGCGGTTCCCGTCCCGTTTGTCCATGTCAATTTTAATCACGGAATGTTTGTAAAATTGTTGGGTTTGAATCTCAGAGCCAACCTGATTCCTGAAAAGACGTGGCATTTGGGGCCGGTATATAATTATCGTCCGGCGCGCGATGACGTGGACAACAGCGCCGTGGATGATATGAAAAAAGTAAGCGATGCCAATGAGGTGGGGGCTTTTGGCGGCTTTACGATCGATAACTGGTTCGTCTCTTTGGAATTTTTGGCCGATATGGGCGACGCGCATGATGGGTGGTATTCCAGGCTGAAAGGCGGCTACAATTGGGTGATAAACAAAAGCTGGGTCCTTTCAATGGGCGCCTTTACGACCTATGCCGACGAAGACTACATGCAAACCTATTTCGGCGTCAGCAGGCGGGATGCGGCGCGCAGCGGCCTGGACCGTTACAGTGCGGATGCGGGTATCAAAGATGTCGGTATTGATCTTGGCTTGAACTGGATGATTACCGAGAGTTGGAGCACCCGGGGTCTCTTCCAGTATACCCAATTGGTGGGTGATGCGGATGACGGCAGCCCGGTGGTGGACGAGGGGTCTGAAGGCCAGCTTTTCGGTGCGGTCCTGGTCGTTTACACTTTTTAACAGGCGCATCGATGAAAAGTGATTGTACGCGCCGACACATCTCACGAATGCTGCCGCTTACTTTTGGCATCAAGATTACAAAACCGCACCGCAAAAATTTTTGATCTCTTCATTTTAAAGCGCAAAGATGGTTATTTGAAAAGGAGACAAAAATGCAGTTAAAAAATCCTGTAGCGGGAGGGATCATACGGTGTCTGCTGTTTTTTTCAATGGTACTGGTTGGCTGGCAGGTTTTACAAACAACGGTTGCAGCCCAGGATCTAATCCCGATACGTGAGGGGGGGCCACACGCTGGATCCTGGGAGTCGAGTGATGTCCTGTTGGACTATCAATATGTGGCTGAGCAGGGCACCTTTAAATTAAACATTGGCGGAAAAGCGAAGCAGGGCTATGACCAATTGTCCGTTTGGATAAAATTTGTTAGCCCACAGGGAAAGGTTTTGCAGAAAAAAAGCGTTTACAATTCCGGATTCCGCCAGAAATTATTAAGAGACCGGGGCCGGATCGAGAAAACCTTCGAAATACCGACAAACACCACCCAATTCACTTTTCATTCGATGTTGATGGAACGGGTAGGCAGATAAACCTGGGATGGGTTCTAACAGCATCTTATGGATTGTCCATATTAAGCGGGTTGTAAGATTTTTGCATTTATAATCAAAAATGGAGTTCAAAATGTATCCATCTGTAAAAAGGCGATGCCGTATATTCCTTTCTACTTCGGTAATTCTTATAATACTCAACTTTTGCGGGTCAACGCTGGCGCAAAGCACTGAGCCTAATTCTCAAAATGAAAATACGGCTGCTTTTACAGAAAATAAAACAAATACCGGATCACAATCTGACGCACAAGCAGCAGAGATACCCGAGGCGCCTGATAAGATTGACCAGGTCGGTGAAAAATTCGGCCAAAAAATCGATGATATTACCGAACAGGCATCTTCCCGCATTGGATCTTGGATAAATGCAAAGGTATTTGCCGGTATTACCTGGTTTAAAATAATCTTATTACTTTTCCTTCTTTTTATTGTGCTGTTCGTTGAACGAATTGTACGTTTGACCATTGATCGAAGGCGGAAAAAAGCAGAGGAAAAAGACGCAATCCAAGTAAAACACCTTATATTGGAAGCAGTTGCTAAACCATTGTCATTATTCATATGGATCTATGGTGGATACATCGCTCTAACCCCGCTGTTTGTGCATTTTCAAAGGCCTGATGGCACCAATCTGGTTCATGGCGTTGCCCAGAAAACTGCTGATTTAGGTGCTGCTGTCGCCCTTTTTTGGTTTATTTTTAAGCTGGTATCCGTATTGGATTTTCACCTTAAAAATTGGGCTGCTTCAACGGATAGTTCGATTGATAATATTTTGGCCCCGCTATTTGGCAAGACCCTGCGGGTCTTTATCGCCATCATTGGCGGCATTCTCGTCATACAGAATCTAACCGGTGTTGAAATTGGGCCATTACTTGCTTCTCTGGGTATTGGTGGAATAGCTATCGCATTGGCGGCCAAGGATTCAATTGCTAATTTTTTTGGTACCCTGACCATTCTTTTTGACAAACCTTTCCAGGTCGGTGAACGTGTTATCATTGACAATTACGACGGTGTGGTCGAGGATGTGGGCTTTCGCAGCACGCGTATCCGAACGTTGACCGGGCACTTGGTAACGATCCCCAATGAAAAAGTAGTTAATTCGGGCTTAGAAAATATTGGTAAGCGCCCCCATATCAGGTGGATGACCAATATCACAATAACGTATGACACACCGCCTGACAGAGTTGAAAAGGCCGTATCAATCATAAAAGAAATACTGGATAATCACGAAGGCATGCATCCTGATTTTCCACCCCGAGTTTACTTTAACGGATTCAATGATTGGAGTCTGAATATCGTTGTGTTTGCCTGGTACCATCCGGCCAATTATTGGGATATGCAAGAATGGTTGCAGCGAACCTGTCTGGAGATATTAAGAAGATTTAATGATGAGGGCATCGACTTTGCTTTTCCAAGTCGTACATTATATCTGGCCAATGACGATAAACGCCAGCTAAAATTGAAGATGCTGAAAGGAGAAACCGTGACGTATATCCCTGATGGAGATAGATGAATGCAGGCGCACCCTTATCTGCTTTCCCCACTTCCTTTCTTAAGACCAATGATATTCACTTCCATCAGCTTCCACCGATAGTAGCCCTGATCACCTTATAGCCCTCGTTTTCGAAGGTCTTTGCTATGGTTTCCTGGAGATCTTTGCCCGGCGTCAACGAAATCATATAGCCGCCCATGCCCCCGCCGGTGACCTTTGTGCCCAGGGCACCTTTTTCTATACCGAGCTGGCAGAGGTGATCCAATATTTCGTGGGAATATCCCATCTCTCTGACGATGCCGTGATTTTCAGTCATCAGCCTGCCGACCTGCTCTAAATTGTTTTTCTCCAGGGCCGCCTTCATTTCATGGGACTGAGTCGCAATCGCTTTGAGGCGTGAGGCGAACAGTTGCGGGTCTTCTTCCTGATTTCTTTTGACAATATTATCCATAAGCTTGGTGTCGGCGGTTATGCCGCTATTGGCCAGTACGATCTCGAAGGGCTCTTTGACCGCAATTTTTTCAAACGTCTTCTTCCCTTTTATGATGCGATAAAAGATAATTCCGCCGTAGGTTGAGGCCGTATTATCCACGCCGCTGGGGGTACCGTGATAGGCGAATTCGCCTTCCCAGCCGACATGGTTGATCTCTTCTATCGAAAGCCCCAGGTTGAATTCGTCGTTTATTGCCCGGGCCAGCGAGACACAGCTGGCCGCGCTGGCGCCCACGCCGCTGCCGGCCAGCAGCGATCCGCCATAGGTGATCTTGAGTGGCGTCTTGGTGGCATCGATCTTCATCACTTCGAGAATATGATTGATGGATTCGATCTGATCTTTCTTTTTCTTTTCTTTATACCCCGGAACCTCATCGCGGTTGTCCTCCAGGATCCAGCCAGCGCCTTCGTCCAGTTTTTCCACCCGTGCAAGGGTTTCAAACGGGATGGCAGACACGATCGCCGGAACCTCGTTATTTACAAATTGATCCCCGATCAGGATCGTTTTTCCAAAAGCGGTGCCTTCACCCATGACAGCCTCCTCTAAATTTTGTGCCTTCTAACAGGACTGAATCGTTAACTATTTGTTGCAAACTGGATAAACTCATAATTTCGAAATCCGAATTTCGAAATACGAAACAAATCCGAAAACAAAATCACCAAAATTCTAAACTTTTTAAGAATTCGGTATTCGGATTTTGAATTTGTTTCGGATTTCGTGTTTCGTGCTTCGGATTTAAGCGACTCCTTATAATATTTTGGACTCTGGATCTTGTATGGAATTTCCAATAACGAATACCAAATTTTACTTACGTAAAATTTGTTCCATTTCTGCAATCAGCGCTTCTTCCTTACCGATGGCCACTGTGGTGGCGGCAGTCAGCGTGTGGCAGGCATCGGAAAAACCGCCCAGTTTGTTGGTTGCCTCGGGCAGCAGAATATCGAGCCCCAGAGTTCTTGCGGCCCTGATTTCTTCCTCCATCCGGGCCGATACGCGCATGGAAATTTTGACATCATTGAATTGGATGGGACCGAAACCCGGTATCTCATTGGGGATGATCTGGAAACCCGCCAGGTAACGCTGCGGATCGATGTAGTCTGCGTTTTTAATCGTGTCACAAAATACCCCGATCATTTTGACCCCCATCGGTGAGAAACGATCCTGAACATGGAACCACTGAATGTGGGCTGTCTTCCTGAGACCACCATTCTTAACTCTTGCGATTTCTTCTTCAAACGCTTTGGTCTGTATGATTTTTAATTTATCAAGCATCCGGTCTGATGCGGGTGTAATGCCTTCAAGACAGACCTTGATGCCCATATCCGGGCCTTTCCGGTAGAATCCGGCCGCTCCCAGCGTGTCGAGATAGGCGCCGAATTCATCACAGGCCATCGGTCCGTTGATTGTATTTAGAAAATAACGCTCGCCGTGTTCATGCTTTTTAATTTCGATTTTACCCTGATTGACCGCCTCCAGGGCGACATCGCGATTTTCGCCGGCCAGGCATCCGTCCACAAAGAATTCATCTCCCACCGCCCCAATGGTCGCGATGTGAGCCAGATCACGATTGGCCGCATCCAGGGTTTGCGCAAAAAGGTAGCAGGTCGTCGAACCGGATATATCGCGATCGCCCTTCATCCCGTAAAGGTCAGGGTCAAGATTGTGAACTTTGGGGTCTGTGGCCGCCGCGGCGACATGGTGGTCCAGGATCAAGGTCAGGTTTCGTCCCTGGTTTAAATCCGAGAGGATCGGTGCAATCCGGCCGGCAAAATCTGCAAATACGATCAGCCCGCCTTCCTGCTGATATACTCTTTGTAGCAGGGCTGGATAGGGCTTTTCCAGGCAGAAACGCCTGATCTTAAATCCGGCCCTTTCAAAAGTGCTGGTAAGAATGGCGCCGCAACTGAGCCCGTCGGAATCATTATGATGGAATATCTGAACGTCTCTGTTCAGTCTTTCTTTTACGGCCTGGATGGCGTTTTCCATCGCTTGGATTAATTGCTTCCGCATTTTGCTTCTCCGCTTCAAATCGAATTAATTCGAGTTATATCATGATGTGCCTGGATTAGAAATCAAAAAAGTGCAATATTATTTTCGTTGAGGCGATGTCACTGATATCTTGTGCTATACGATGATGGGATTCAATAGCACTTCATTTCTCCTTGACAATGTCAGTATAAGCTCTGTAATCACATCTCTAATTATTATAAATTTATGACAAATATTTAATTTTTTCCATCTGTATTTATGACCCCTCTAAAACGGCGAATCATTAGAACATAAGGAAAAAAATGAAACCGATAAAACAGTTGCCAGACGCCGTCAAGAAAAGAATCCGGTATGTGCTGGCGGATATTGACGACACCCTGACGGTTGGCGGTCGTTTGCCGGCAGTCGTATTTGCCGCCATGGAGCGTCTTAAAACCGCGGGTATTCGCACCATCCCGATTACCGGCCGTCCGGCGGGCTGGTGCGATCATATTGCGCGCATGTGGCCGGTGGATGGCGTGGTGGGCGAAAACGGTGCCTTTTACTTCAGATACGATGATGGCCGGCGCAAGATGCAGAGACGCTATTTTAAAACCGAAGATCAGCGCAGCGCGGACCGTCAAAAGCTGCAAAAACTTGAACTGGAGATTCTGGAAAAAATCCCCGGCTGCCGCGTCTCCGCGGATCAGGCCTACCGTGAAGCCGATCTGGCCATCGATTATTGCGAAGATGTCCCGCCGCTGTCCACGGACGCGGTGGAGCAGATTGTGCGCCTGTTTGAGGAAGCCGGTGCCCGGGCGAAGATCAGCTCAATTCATGTCAACGGCTGGTTTGGAGATTATGATAAACTTACCATGACACAGATGCTGTTCGAGGGCGTCTTTAAGGATAATCTGGAGTCCGTCAAAGCGGACGTCATTTTCATCGGGGACTCGCCCAATGATGTCCCCATGTTTCAATTTTTCCCGCATTCGGTGGGCGTTGCCAATATTTTGCAGTTTAAAGATAAAATTATTCAAGAACCTGCCTGGGTAACCCTAAAGTCTGGCGGCTACGGGTTTGCCGAAATGGTGGATTCAATTCTTACAAAATGAACATACCATCCAAGAATGCTTGCTTTGAGCTGATGTGCGCCATGCACATGCTCGAGCACATCGTGGCCCATTCATTTCAGGTGTGTCGTGTTGCCACCGGTTTGGTGGATCATCTCAAATTAGAGGGGATTTCTCTGAATCGACGACTCGTGCAGGCGGCAGCCCTGCTTCATGACATTACCAAAACGCGCAGCTTTAAAACCAGGGAAAATCACGCTCTCACCGGTGCACAGTACCTAACCGATGCAGGATACCCGGAGGTCGGCACTCTGGTCAGGCAGCATGTCCGTCTTGATGACTATTCAGAATACAAAAGCCTCACAGCGGCAGAGATTATCAATTATGCCGACAAGCGGGTGCTTCATGATCGGATCGTCCCTCTGGACGAACGCATGACCTATATTATGGAAAAATACGCAACCCTGCCGGAACATGAGCAACGAATTCGATTGCTGTGGGCGAAAACAAAAGTTCTGGAGAAGCAGATTTTCAGCTATCTGCCATTCTCAGCGAATAACCTTAAAGACCACCTCCCATCCCTGGATATCACCGGCGAAATTTCAAGCTACCAAAAGCTTTGCTCACAGTTCCCTTCCGGGAGTATTTAATCCGATGACTGCTATGTCACTAGGTATTGTACTGGTTGCTGCCTTTTTACATGCCTTCTGGAATTACCTGGCGAAGAAAAGTCGTAACAAGATTGTTTTCATCTGGTGGTTCATTCTGATCGCCTGCATTCTTTATGCCCCTATGTTTTTCTATTTTTATTTTGCAATTGAAATTTCATCCGTGGGCTGGGTTTGTATCATTGTAACCGGCATCCTGCATGCCTTGTATTTTTTCTTTGTGGGCGGCTCTTATGAGCGCGGTGATCTGTCCCTGGCCTATCCACTGGCCCGTGGATTCGGGCCTCTTTTGGTGCCGGTTCTGGCTGTGATCTTATTGCGTGAACAGCTGAGCCCATCGGGAATTGCCGGTATCGCCCTGGTCGTTATTGGTATTTATCTCATTCATTTGCGGTCCTTTTCCCGGCCGTCTTTGTTTGAACCTTTTGCGGCAATTCGCGGCAAGGCCTCTGTCTGGGCCTTGATGACCGGCTGCACCATTGCCGCCTATTCACTTGTGGATAAGGTGGGTGTCCAGTCGGTCCATCCACCGGTATATATTTATTTGATGTTTTTGATTTCACTGCTTTTGTTGACCCCCTATGTGGTGATTAAAGAAAGGAAGGCCTTGATACCGGAATGGCAGATAAACCGGGGACCCATCATGGCCGACGGCTTCCTGGTTTTGTTTACTTACATGCTGATTCTTTTCGCCATGCAAATGAGCAAGGTCAGCTATGTTGTGGCAGTTCGGGAGTTGAGCATTGTTTTTTCCGCGCTGTTCGGCAGCCTTTGGCTTGGCGAAGGCTACCGCCGGCAGAGATTGACCGGAGCCCTTCTGATCGCACTGGGGGTTGTCTTTGTCGGACTGAGTCGCTAGGGATTTGGCAGGGATTTTTCATGACTATCTGTTATCATAATTAGGAGGAAAATGATGGATCGTAAACCACCGTTTCGCCGCAAGACGGCGATTTCTTACAAAACCGAAGAAAAGACCGTTATGCGCGGATACGATTTAAGTGAATTGGCTGAAGCGGGCTATTCTTTTTACGACGCCATGTTTGTATTGTTCCAGAACCGGATCCCCACCGAAAACGAAAAAAAAATGCTCAAATACGAGATGGGCGTTTTTTTGGAACATTCCATGTCGCCCTCGGCGGTGGGCGCCATCGGTGTAAGTGCGGGCCGGCCGAATCTTCCCGTCTGCGTGGCAGCGGCGGTTTCGACTTTCGGCGGTGTTCACGGACCCGGGGCCGCCCATGGGTATATGCTCAACAAATATCTGGAGCGGGCCAGAAAAGAGGGCAAAACGATTGATGAAATCGCCAAGATCCTGGTCGATGAATACATGGACGCCAAAAAGCCGGTTATGGGCATGGGCCAACCCCAGCACATTGACAGCGACCCCCGGGCGGAACCGATTCACCTCAAGCAGGAAGAACTGGAACTGGAGGGCGTCTATCTCGAATTGCAGCGCGCTATCGAAAAGCATTTTCATGCCCGCCGCAAAAAGGACGGCCGTTCCTATGTCGGCGTCAATGTGGTCGGCTCCGGAAACGCGGCCTTGATGGAAATCGGATTTTCGCCAAATGCGGGCTGGTGTATCGGCAGTGTGGTCAGGGGGTTTAGCTGTGCGGCGCACGCCCTTTTCAACATGAAAAAGGGCCGCGCCTGGGGGGCTTCGAGGAACGAACCCATGGTGCAGATGATCGATCTTTCCATGATCAAGTATATCGGACCGGAAGACCGGATCGTTCCCAAAAAGGAAGAGCAGCAGGAATACGCCAAGAAGCAGAAGGAAAAGGGAGAATACAAGCAATGGGTTATTTAGATAAGGAAAAAACAGATGCGCTCAACAAATTAAAAAGAGGGCGCAAAATCGGAAATCTGGACAGCCCCAAAAATCCTTTTGACTATTATGCCAGGGAATACGGTACGGTACCGCTGGACACAAAAAGGGCGCCCTTTCAGTGGGTGTCTGAAGTCGCATACAAGAATGTCCACCGCATCGTTGCCAGAGGCTATGATACCACCGAGCTGATGGAAGAAGGCTACGGGGTCATCGAGGTTCTTTTTGTGGATTATCAGGCGCGAATACCGACTGTGGAAGAGGGCCAGATGCTCAACTACGTCATGATCCTGGCGCTGGAAGACGGACTGTCCGCACCGGCGGCCATATCCAGGATCGTGGCCAGATCCAAGACTTTTTTGACCCAGGCCTGCGGGGCATCGATTATGGCCTTTGGGCATGCCTATGGTGCCTATTCGGCCTTCGGCAATCGGCTCGAAAGCTATCTTGATCGGGTCGACAAGGGGGAGTTTACCCCAGAAGCGGCAGCCGAGCTGCTTGTTAAGGAAAACCTTCATGACGAAGCCCTGGGTGTTTCGAATTTGATGCTGAAAGACCCGGCCGCAAAAAGGATGATTGCAAGAGCCGAAAAACTGGGAGTGGCGGGCAAATATATTGAATTCACCAAAGAGATCGTCAAAGCCGCCCAGAATTTGAGCACCGAGCCTTTGGACCTGGATATGCTCGGTGCCACCGGCGCCACCATGATGGATCTGGGATTTACCCCCGAGGCCACCTGGGCGATTCTGGCGGTCACCCGCTCTTTTGCCGCCGGTGCCCATTACATTGAAGCGGTCGAAAGGGAAGAATCGAATCGACTGGGCCAGCAATTAACACCCAAAGAAGATTACGATGGCCCGGCCGACCGACCGGTGCCGCCATTGGCGGATCGGGACAAAGTCGCCAGATCTGCTGTTTGCCGCACCCCTGAAGAGTGGAAGGCGCGATTTGAAAAGATGAAAGAGGTCCGCGGCAGCGGGTTCAGCATCGTTGAGGAAATCGAGGATCCCAGTAAAAAGTCGGGTATCAAAAAAGTGGGGAAACTATAATTGGGTCAACAAATTGTCAGCCAGTGATACACAAGCATAAATCCCAATATCGAATGACAGAAATTCAAAACTTGGGCGGTTTTTAACATTTGAATTTAGGGTTTTGAAATTGTTTCGTATTTCGTATTTCGATATTCGAATTTAATAAAGGCTAAGATCTGAGAAAATACATATGTTTCATTCAACTTTATAAGCGAATAAAATTTTGGGAGGAATAGACGATTATGGTAGACAATATTCAGGAAATGTACAAAAAAGCCCGAAAGGCGTTTCGTGAAGTCGAGTACTGGCCCCAGGAAAAGGTCGACGAGATGGTTCAGGCTGTGGCCTGGGAGCTGTTGAAAGAAGACGTCCGCCACAAGCTGGGTCATATGGCCGTGGATGAATCCGATATCGGCAACGCCGAAGACAAAGTCAATAAAATAAGGAATAAGACCCTGGGTACGCTATGGGATATGCGCAACGCCAAAACCTGCGGCATGATTGAAGAGAACAAGGCCCTGGGGATCCGCAAATACGCCAAGCCCATCGGTGTGATCGCCAACGTCGTGCCGTGCACGAATCCGGAATCCACCATCTGCTGCCTGGCGCTGAGCACTTTGAAGACCCGCAATGCCCAGATTGTTTCGCCCCATCCGCGGACGCAAAAAACGTCTTATGAAACGGTTGTGCACGTGCGCAAGGCCCTCGAAAAAATCGGGGCGCCGGTGGACCTGGTGCAGTGCATTAAAAAGACCAATCACGCCAAAACCTCCGAGCTCATGGCCAACTGCGACTTTGCGGTGGCCACCGGCGGTGCGGCCCTGGTAAAAGTGGTTTATGAAGCCGGCAAGCCCGCTCAGACCGTGGGTGCCGGTAATGTGGTGTCCATCGTTGATGATACGGCGAATCCTAAGGACGCGGCTTACAAGATACGGCTGTCAAAAATCGCCAACAACTCCGCATCCTGCTCGTCGGAGAACGCGGTGGCCCTTTATGACAGCATATACGATGATATGATCGCGGCCCTAAAATCCGAAGGCGGATATCTGTGCAGTACGGATGAACGTGAAAAGTTGCGCAAATACATGTGGCCGGACGGAACCCACCTGAACCGGGACGTCGTGGCCCGACCGGCTACCGTTATTGCCGAAAATGCCGGGTTGACCGTTCCGGAAGGCACCCGGTTTCTAATGGTCCTCGGGGAGAAGGTCGGTCCGGAAGACCGCTTTTCGGGTGAGAAAATCTCACCGGTCCTGGCAGTCTGGAAATGGAAGGATTTTGACGAGATGCTGGACCGTCTGGAAAAAATCCTCAAATTTTCCGGCGAAGGCCATTCGGTATCCATCCACAGTGAAAATGATGCACGGCGGGTTAAACTCGCGCTGCGGACCAACGTGGGGCGGGTCGTCTGCAACATGCCGCATGCCCATGCCAACAGCGGCGGCTGGACCACCGGTCTGCCCACCACCGACACGCTCGGTTGCGGAACCTGGGCCGGCAACATTTTCAGCGGCAACATCAACTGGGAAAACTTTCTCAACTATACCCTGCTGTCCATCCCCAAGGAAGAGTACATTCCCTCGGAGGAAGCGCTTTGCGCGGAGTATCTCAAAAAATGGGGGCGGGATTAAAAACAATAGTGCCTAAAGTGCCTAAAATGATCTAAATTGACTAAAGTTAGAAGGAGAGCAAACATTAGATCCCACTGAAAAATTACTTTTGCGATTGCCTATATGATGCGCGTTCAGGAAACGCTGGGGTATTGGAAAACATCTGACTTCTGAAACTCTGATTTCATCACTCCAATGCTCCAGTACTCCATTACTCCAAAACACAACTCCTAAATAAAAAAGGCGTTATATTTAGCCGTATTCAGACCAAAGGAAATAGGTTGGGCAGAAAAGCTATCATTAAAGCCATTATATTTGATTTTGGTCAAACCCTGGTAGATGCCGCCGATGGCTTTCGCAAAGCCGAAAAGCAGGCCCAGAAAGAGCTGTTTGCGGATCCGAGATTAAACCGGCCGGAAGATATTCTGACCATCTATCGCCGGATCCGCCAGGAGTTGCATGAACAATCCAATTTTTCCAGAAAATCCCTGTGGCAGAAATTTTATCATTTCTATGGCCTTAAGCCTGATGTCCGACTTCTGGAAACCTGGGAAACCGCCTACTGGAAAACCGTAAAGGCAAACTCAAGCCTTTTTCCAGAGACTTTAAATATATTAAAGCGTTTATCTGTAAGATATCAGCTGGGTATGATTACCAATACCCAGGGGCAGCAACGCTCCGGAACCCACCGTATCAGCCAATTTACCGAACTGGAAACCAATTTTAAGGTTATCATTATCGCCGGAGAAAACAGCATCCCTCCAAAGCCGGACCCCGAGCCTTTTCGTCTGTGCCTTCAGGGATTGAGCCTTAAACCCTCAGAGGCAGTCTATGTGGGTGATGACTATCGCATCGATGTTTGCGGTGCCATAGATGCCGGTTTGCATGCTGTCTGGCTAAAACATCATTCCGTGAGCCGGTCCTGGCCGGATGTGCAAACCACAACGCCCATCATCAGGAGCCTTGATGAACTGCTAAATATCGAACGTATGGTGAAGGTGTCATGAAAGCAGAAACCACCCGCAAAAAGGCAACCGTGAAACGTACGGCCGAGGTTTACAAAGGGCGTATTTTCGATTTTGTGACCGAGAATCTCAAACTTCCAAACGGCCGCGATGCGGAGATCGCATTTATCCGTCATCCGGGATCAATTGCCGTTGTACCTTTATTAGACGATAACACCGTTGTTATGGAGGTGCAGTATCGGCATCCGGTGGGCGAATACCTGCTGGAAATTCCGGCCGGCACACTCGAACCCGGCGAATCGCCTCTAAATTGCGCTAAACGTGAACTGATGGAGGAGACCGGATTTGGGGCGCAGGAATTGATTAAGCTCGGTAAGGTCCACATGATCCCGGCCTATTCGGATGAAGAGATCCATGTTTTTATGGCCAGGGGCCTGACCCCGGCCGAACAGAACCTTGACCCGGATGAAATCATCGAGGTGGCGAAATATCCGCTCGAAAAAGCGGTCCAAATGATTGATGAAGGCAAAATTACAGATGCCTTGACGATTGCTTCGATCCAGATGGCCTGGTTTTACATCAATGGCAGAAGCAGAGCTAATATAAACGGAGGTTAGCACCAGAACATGTGGTCAGGGCACTTGGAGTGATATTGATTTTTAACAAAGGGTTATTTAAAAGATCACCAGACAGCATGAAACCTCAACTTTTCAGAAGTTTTCCAAATTTTGTATTTGCAGCAGTAATCACAGGTTTTAGTATTCTAAGAATACAGCGGTAAAGCGGTTGTGGATGGAGCATTCTGCGCTGGTGAAATGATCACACCGTTCCCCCCGCGCTGTTTAGCTTCGTACATTGTTACATCGGCACGATGGACAAATTGTTGAGGTCCTTCATTAATCTGATATTCAGCTATACCAATGCTTGAGGTAATTTCTGATATTTCTTTATCAGTGATTAAAAAGGATTCTTTTGTGAATTTAGATAATATCCTGTAAGCTACAATTTTAGCTTCACTCGCTGTTGTTTCCGGTAATATTATTGTAAATTCATCTCCTGCAAATCGATATGCGCTGTCGTTTGATCTGAGGCAGGCTTTTATCCTTTTTGCTATAAGTGCTAAAATTTTATCCCCAATCATGTGCCCATAAGTATCATTAATTTCCTTAAAATTATCAATATCAATGAAAATCAGGGATATTGGGTGCAAATAACGGTCTGATCTTTTAATCTCCTTATCCAGTTGCTCGAAAAAATGCCTTGAATTATATAAGCCTGTCAGTGAGTCTTCTATTGTTAATCGCTTCAATTCTTTAATCATTTTATCACGATCCTTTATTAGCGATCGTTCTTTTAGCACCCTGTTAATTCTTAAAAGTAATTCATTGAATTTAACTGGCTTGAAAATCAGATCACTTGCACCATTTATGATTGCATCTTCATAAAAATATTCAGAACTGTAGCCAGTCATTACGATTACATCAAGGCCATATTTTTTTTTGATGTTCTTGGTTAATTTTATGCCATCAGTGCCTGGCAATTTTATATCTGTTAATACCATATGTATTTCTTCATTTTTTAAAATTTCTTCAGCCTCTTCAGCACTATTTGCACTTTTAGTTTTAAAACCAGATTTGACAAGAAACTTAATCAATGTTTCTGAAACATCAACATCATCTTCTACAATTAATATTTTTACTGCCATTTAAATTATCCTTTGCTTGGCAATTTTTATTTATAGTAAATTATTAAATGCTGTTTATACTTCCTTTTTCAAATCGGATTACTTTGTTTTCCCTTTTATTACGGTTCTTAAACAACTCTACTCCGAATCCTTCTTCATTTTTCCATAAGATTTGGCCTTTGCGTTTTATATTCCCGCCCTCTGGGTGTGGATCCACCACTGTGATAATTTCTCCGACAGGCAAGACCTTTTTGCTTTTGACAAAAAGACCGTTGCGACCATAATTTTTAAGTTGACCTTCATAGAGTTGTTTTGCTGTGGCGAAAAAGATTTCTTCCGAACTCGCAAGTCGTTTTTCAATCCTGCGTTCAATATTCTGATCGCATTTTAATGCTTTCATTTCTTACCTTTCTATAACCGTTATCAATTAATGACAGTTTGCTATTCTTCGTCGGCCATTAAAATTTAAGACCTCCCTAAATGCCGTTATTTTAACCGTTGATGTGAAAGTAAGGGGTAGAAGACCGCCGAGTGCTGACAATCAGCAGCAATACCTGTGCCAAATTATACAATCAAACTAAATTATATATAAAATCAGATAGATATAATTTTTTTAAGAAATTGTAATACGATTAAAATGTGAAAAGATATCTTTAATATTGTGGCAGGATTTTCTTAATACTGAAGTATTAGACTGGGTTCCATGACGGACCGAGAACCCATCAGCCGATTAAGACCGTATTGGAGGCGGTTTTGTGCCATTTAATATGCGATCTCAATTATTTGGCATGCGATCTCAATTATTTGGCCCGGCCCGACCCCGGTCTGAAATTTGTTGCTTCCAGGGGTAAGTTTTCAAATTAGAAATCGAGACTGATATTGAGCTCATCGATTTTGTCATGCAGCATCTTGTAGCTGACGTTTAAAATTTTTGCTGCTCTTCCGCGGTTTCCATGGGTCTTTTTGAGAACATATGAGATCAGTTCCCGATCAACTCGATTGCGGGTCTCTTTTTTGATTTTTTTAAGGGAAAGGGAACCATCATCCAGCGCTTTTTCAGGATCAAGGCATGACAACTCAATCGGGATTGAATTTTGGTTAACCAGCGTTTCGATCGGGGCACTGAAGGATTTACCTATCATGTCCGTGTGCATTTCATCGATACGAGCGCTGCTTTCACCCAATACGATGATGCGTTTGATTTCGTTCTGGAGCTCCCTGACATTTCCGGGCCAATGATATTTTATCAACTTTTCAGCCGTACTTTTGCTGAGGGGTCTCAAAAGCTTTTTATCGAGCTGGGCCTTATATTTTTTCGTAAAGTAATCAATGAGATGGGGAATGTCTTCGGGCCTGTTACGCAGCGGTTGGATAGTTATCCTTATTTCATTTATGCGGTGGTAAAGATCTGTCCTAAGCCTGCCTTTTGCGATATCGTCTTCCAGATCGTGGTTGGTAGCTGAAATTACCCAGACATCGGTACTGATCAATTTTTCAGATCCCAGCGGTGAGAAGTCGCCATCTTGGAGGGCACGCAACAGCTTGGATTGAAGGGGCAGGGGCATGTCACCGATTTCGTCTAAAAACAAGACCCCGCCATCGGCCTGTTCAAATTTTCCGCGCATTTTTTTTTGAGCGCCGGTGAAAGCACCTTTTTCATAACCAAACATCTCGCTTTCAAGCAGGGTATCAGGCAGGGCAGCGCAGTTGACCTTTACGAAGGGTTTGCCGAGACGTTTCGATTTCTGATACAGGCTTCTGACAACAACTTCTTTACCAACACCCGTTTCGCCACATACCAGGATATTTAAATCTGTATCGGCTACCTGCGCGATCAGCTTTCTGATCCGCTCGATATTTTGACTTATGCCGATCAGTTCAGTTTCCATTTCCATCGTCTTTTGTGAACACCTCTATCAGGTTGCAAAGCAATCGACCTTATCCGCCCTCTTTTTTGTTATCGACATTTTTGTGCAAAAATTTAGGTCAAAGACGATAGAATCCTCCATCTCCGCACCGACCCTGATCCTTAGCCGAATTCAGCGCATGATCAAAATTGGGAAATTAAATTCAGAAATTGTGAAATCAAGGTTAGGAAAAGTAAGACAATTTTTCACAATAATGATTCATTCTTCCAGCGTGAGCATGGATTTATGTATTTAAAATTAAATCATTAGCGGAAAAAATTAATAAAAAGAAATTTTTGCATCATTTTTGCAGACGCTCTGATGGAATAAATATCGAGTCATAAATACGGCTGTCTATTAAGAAAATGCATAGAAATTTTTTTAAAGGAAGATGAGAGCGCAACTCAGATTATTGATACCGATACTTGCTTTTGCCATCTGTTCATGCAGCGCAATGCAATTAAAGCCAGAGACTTCTTCCAGGCCTGAGGATGTCGCATGGCTTTTCTCAAATGCTGAAAATTTGTTTCATTCAAATTTATATGATCGCGCGCTCAAGGCTTATCAAAAATTTCTTGATTGTTATCCTTCTGACGCTAATGCCGATATGGCGCTGATGAGAATCGCAGCGATTTATGCAGATCAAGAAAAACATGATCACAGCCAAGCGGCCTATCAAAGATTGATTGCGGAATACCCTTACAGCGAATTTGCGATAGATGCCATGATTGAGATCATGATGTTTCTTCACCGACAAGGCCGGTTCAAAGAGGTCATTATGCAGGCGTCGAATATTATCGAAAAAACAGATTCGAAAACGCATCTTTCTTCTGCATACGAAGTCCTGGGCGATACTTACATGTCTTTAAAATCACCGAAGGAAGCGATATTCTTCTACCAAATGGCAGGGCTTTCGAAAGAAGAGAATATCCCCTTGAAACTGAAAACAGCCACCAGTCAGTTGAGTGATGAAGACATGGTGTCACTTTCAGCAAAACTGGATGATCAATTTCTCACAGGCTATTTTCTATTTGAACGGGGCCTTTACCTCGTTCAAAATGAAGATTACCAGGCGGCTTTAGGCATTTTTTCAGAACTGACAGCCAATTATTCTGATCACAAAAAGAGACATGCGGCGCAACAATGGATCGAGGAGATAAATCGAAGACTTGCTTTCAAGCGAGGGGTGATCGGGTGCCTGCTGCCGCTCACTGGCCCCTATGCGGAATTCGGGAATCGTGCCCTGAATGGCATTCAATTCGCGCTGGATCAATTCAACCGCCAAAGTAATCAGCCTGATTTTGAATTAATTGTCAAGGATACGCGCTCTGATCCGGAAATAGCGATTAAAGCCGTAAGGCAGTTTGATAAGCAGCGCGTTTCAATCATCATCGGTCCGATAATGACCAGTAAACATGCTGCTCAAGAAGCACAATCATTAGGCATTCCGATTATCACACTGACACAGAAACCGGGAATCCCCGAGCTGGGTGACTATGTGTTTCGGATATTTTTGACTCCCCAGATGCAGATCGATACCCTGTTGCCCTATGTGGTAAATCAACTTGGCGTAAAACGTTTTGCCGTCCTTTACCCTGAAGAAATCTATGGTGATACCTTTTTGAAGCTTTTTCGGGAGCGAGCGCTGGATTACGGTGCTTCTCTGGTGGCCGTTGAATCATATAAACCGGAACAGACTGATTTTGCATTGCAGATCAAGAAATTCGCGAAAACTCAGGAACGGGATAGGGCGGGTTCTTCAACTTCAAAAAAGCTTCACAGGTCTAGACATAGGAGACACAGAAAAGTCGAAACTATTTTGGATTTCGATGCGATCTTCATACCGGACAGTGCCGAAAAAATCGCATTGATCGCGCCGCAACTTGTATTTTACGATATCGATCGGATCCTTCTGCTGGGGACCAATCTCTGGCATTCCGACAAATTAATCCATATGGCGCGAGACTACGTCCAAGAAGCTATAATGACTGATGTTTTTTATGCCGAAGATCCCAAATTAAATATTCGGAAATTTATTACTTCCTTTGACTTACGTTACGGGCAAAGACCGGGATTTATCGAAGCACTGGCTTATGACACGGCCATGATAAATTTCCATACCTTGAGCAACCCGGAAATTCGATCCAGAAAAGATTTGAAGGACGCGCTCAAAATGCTTCGCGACTTCGAAGGTGTCACGGGCTATACTTCGTTCCGGGAAAACGGAGATGCGGCCAAAAAACTTTATCTTTTACAGGTAGAAAATGAGCAATTTGTGCAGTTAAATTAAGATTAATATGATGATAGCGAGCGGTTTTCTCATTTTGGAGGTCACCTATGCCTATAATGGAAGCAGAAAAACAATCGGAAATCGATCTGGTTCATACACCCAAGGCGCCCGATAGCCTGCAGAATCTCGACATCCCTGTGCGCTTGGTTGAGGACCTGGTATTGCGCCACTTATACAGTAAAGGCGCCAGTCGTATCAGTGAGTTAAGTAACGCCCTAAAACTGTCTTTCCCAGTAATCGATGCCGTGTTTCAGCAAATGCGGCAGCGGCAGCTTTTTGAAGTTACGGGCTTAAACGGTAAGGATTATACCTTTAAACTATCCGGGATCGGAAGAGAGCACGCGTTCAATCGTTTGCAAATTTGTCATTACTCGGGACCGGCACCCGTTACGGTTGAAAATTACTTTACTGCCGTGCGGAAACAAGTCGCCAAGATTAAAATTGATCAGTCTTTTCTAAAAACGGCTCTGTCGGATCTGGTGCTGACGGATAAACTGCTGGATCAATTGGGGCCTGCACTGATTTCCCAAAACTCTATTTTCCTGTATGGGCCGACTGGTAATGGTAAGACAAGCATCGTTAAAAGGCTGCTGAGGGTATTTGAGGATGTGGTTTTGATCCCCTATGCTGTAGAATTTGACGGACAAATTATCGTTCTGTATGATCCGGCCGTCCATGAGCGCATTGAAACCAACGTCACAACGATCGACCCTCGCTGGGTTTTGTGCCGCCGCCCCTGTATTCTGGTCGGGGGTGAACTGGAACCGAAAATGCTTGAACTTCAAATGGAGGAGAACAGCAAGGTATATGCGGCCCCGCTGCAAATGAGAGCCAACAACGGAATTCTGATCATCGATGATTTTGGCCGTCAAATTCTTTCGCCCCAGTATCTGTTGAACCGTTGGATCGTGCCGCTCGATCGTCGGGTCGATTATTTAACCTTGAGGTACGGTGTAAAATTCCAAATTCCTTTTGAAATGATTGTTGTTTTTTCAACCAACTTGGATCCGAATGATCTGGCCGATGAGGCTTTTCTGCGACGGATTCAAAATAAGATTTATGTAGGTGCAGTAAGTCCTGAAGTTTTTGATGAAATTTTTCATCGCATCATTAAAGAAAAAAATGTTCATAGCCAACCGAATTGTGAGAAATTCCTTCGCCAGCTATGTCTAGACCGGGGGCCGAAAGAGCTTCGGGCCTGTTATCCGGGGGATATCATTGACATCATAATTTCAACAAGCAAATATGAGTCAGTACCGGTGGATATTAATAGGGCTAATCTTAAACGTGCTGTAGAACTCTATTTTACCAAAACGGTGATCAACTCAAATAACACTTAAAAAATATTTCCCTTTATGCGGTTTAGCAAAAAAATCTCATACTGGGATCTTTGCACATTGTATTTGGATTTGCTGTTGAGATTTTCAGCGACAGGAAATCTTTTTTCTTATCCACGATTATTATAATCATCAAAAACCCCATAAATCCGCATATAGAGACGCCTTTCCACACTTTAAAACCGATTAATTCGTGTGCGTTTTTTATTTAAACTTTTCTATCACGATATCTGTGTAGAATAATTCTTCACATGTGGAAAGTGATTTACTCAAATTTCGGAATATTTTTTCTTATCCTATTGAAAACCTCAGTGAAGTCACTTTAAGTCAATAAAAAGTCTGGTAAATTTTCCCGCATTTTGCCAAGTCTATCTCCAACATTCTGAAATTAATGTAAATTAGACCCTAAATAAAACTGAAAAAAACAGCAAAATAGACCATCTTATGAGTTATTTTCGAAAAAACAAAACTAGTAAAATACAATTGGCACACGTTTTGCTCTTTTCGACCTGGTGCTTTTAAAATGGTTTTACTAATCGTACAACATCTTCAAAATCCTTTAAAAGGATGAACGTAAAATTTTTTATTCATTAGCATCATATAGTTACAGAAAGGAGGTGATGAAAGGATTTAGTTAAATATGTTGAGCATCGTCGAATTCAGGGAAAAACACAGATAAAAACAAATTCGAACATAGGAGAAAAAAAATGATTAAAAAGTTTATTAAATTTTTGAAAGACGAAGATGGTGTAACCGCTGTTGAGTATGCAGTCATGGCCGCTCTGATTGCGCTGGTCGTAATTGGTGGTGCGACAATTTTAGGTCAAAATACAGACGCTACCTTTAGAGATATTGCAGAAGAAGTTCCGGGTCGTCCAGCAGAATGATTGAGACACGGGGATGGTGAGCATCGCAAACCGTGCATGGTTTGCGAATGCTCACCGTTGCCTGCCAAAAATGTCAATTTGGGCCAATCGCTCTGTTTGATTTGAAAACAAAAAAGTCAGGTATGGTAACCATGGACAATTTTTGCATCATGTTTTTATCCGGGATTCTGATAGTGTCAGCCGGTATTGACTTTGACAAACAAAAAATTCCCAATCTGATCACTTACCCAGGCATGGTCATCGCCCTTTTTTATCACGGTATGACGCGAGGTGCCGATGGGCTGTTGTTCAGTCTGGCGGGTCTGGCGGTCGGGATCGGCATTTTTCTGGTACCCTATTTTTTGGGTGGTATGGGTGCCGGAGACGCCAAACTCATGGGCACGGTGGGCGCGGTTATTGGAGCGAAAGGCGTGTTTTATGCAGCGCTGGGCACCGCACTGGTAGGCGGGATTTATGCTTTGGTATTAATTCTGGTCTATCGAGCCCATTTCCGAGGTTTTTTTGGAAAGCATTTGACAACTTTTTGGACGTTTATCTTAACCCGAAAATACATTCCGGATCCGATTCAAAATGCCCAAGCTCGACCCAAGCTTTGCTACGGTTTGGCGATAGCACTCGGAACGGGTTTATATATGTTTTTAAATCAATCAGGATACGAAATTTTTAATAAATTTTAAGGAGGCTAAAATGGGAAAATGGAAAGCACTGGTTCCCATCGCAATTTCACTTTTGATCGCCATCGCAGGCACCGTCTTTTTGTACAAGTGGCTCGAACGTCAGAGGGGACCCAAAGAAATCGTTCAGGTAGAAAAGATCGATGCCGCCCCGATTGTCGTTTCAGCAGGAAATCTGCCGTGGGGCACAAAACTAAAACCCGAAATGGTTAAAATGGCACCTTACCTCAAGGAAAGTTTGCCGGTTGGATATTTTTCCAGCTCGGCTGATCTAAAAGACCGGGTACTTGTCGCACCGCTTAAATTAAACGAAGCGATCACGGAAGCCAAATTGGCGCCGACCAGCGTAAAGACCGGCGGTGTATCGGCTGTCTTGAAACCGGGCATGCGCGCCATTGCCGTCAAAGGTGACAAGGTGATCGGGATATCCGGCTTCATCAACCCGGGAAATCGGGTGGATGTTATCGTTACAGTCGAGGAACCGAAAACAAAAAAAATTAAATCGAAGATCTTCCTGGAAAATACAGCTGTGCTGGCAACGGGCACTCAAATTGAGAAGAATGATAAAGGCGAACCCATGCCTGTGGATGTTTACACCCTGGAGGTCACCCCCGAACAGGCCGAAAAAGTTGCGCTGGCAGCTTCCGAGGGAAGGCTTCAATTTGCATTGAGAGGCGTGACCGACTCGGAGGATCTTTTGACCAAAGGCACCACCGTTCCTGAACTGCTTGCTTATCAAAGGTGGTCTGATCGACAAAATACCGCCCCGAAACGTTCGCTGGATTCGAATACAAAAGCGAGTCAAAAACGCGTTACCAGAAATTCCGCCAAAAAGAAGAAACGATGGGTTCCCAGAGGATCGGTGACCGTAGAAATCATAAAAGGAACCAAAATTATAAAAAAGAAATTTGAGCTCTAAACACTGCACGTGGGAGGTATAATACTCATGGCTTTTTTAACCCGATACGGAAAGATTAAATCCGCAGCCCTGGCTCTGATGCTGGTGATGGTGATTTGTCTGAACTTCTCACTAGCAAGCGACGCCATTGAACTGCAAACGCTTGAGACCGAAAAACTTACTCTGGTTTCCGGCAAGTCAATCGTTTTGCGCAGTGCTGCGCCGGTGAGCCGGGTGTCCATCGCTGCTCCAGAAGTTGCCGATTTTCTGATTCTGTCTGCCAATGAAATTTATATTACCGGCAAAGCAGCGGGACTTACAAATCTAACGTTATGGCAGAATAAAAAATTAGTTGCCATCTATGATCTCGAGGTTGCCTATGATCTGTCGCGCTTGAAGCAGCAAATGCACGAAATTCTGCCTGAGGAAAGAGCGCTTCAGGTTATCGGCACCAATGACTCCATTACGCTCTCCGGAAAAGTCTCAAATGCCGTCAATTTATCCCAGGCCATCGCTCTGGCAAAGTCCTATGCGCCGGAGGGCAAAGTGAACAATCTTGTCGAGGTCGGCGGTGTGCATCAAGTGATGCTGGAGGTTCGCATCGCCGAGATGTCACGCAGCCTAACCCGGCGGCTGGGCATTAACTTTGCCGCTCAAAAAGGGGATCAGTTTGCTGTCAGTTTACTTGGCGGGCTGGCGGGGCTGGATGAAGGTATCCCGGCAGTCGAATCGCTTCTGGCCGGGCCAGCAGTAAATTCGCTTTTCCGCTTTGATACCGGAGATGTGACCTGGACCGGCTTCATGGATGCGTTAAATGAAGATGGTCTGCTCAAAATTTTAGCCGAACCGACGCTAATCACGCTGAGCGGGCAGTCCGCCAACTTTCTGGCAGGCGGCGAATTTCCCGTTCCGGTACCCCAGGGTCTGGGCACGGTAGCAATTGAATACAAACCGTTTGGTGTCGGTCTTATTTTTGAGCCGACAGTTTTGAGCAAAGATAAAATCGGCATTCAAGTCACGCCGGAAGTTTCTGAACTCGATTTTTCAACTGCTGCGGTTATTGAAGGTTTTGTGACACCGGGTATCACCACCCGGCGCGCTTCCACCACAGTTGAGCTGGGAGACGGGCAAAGCTTTGCCATCGCCGGCCTGCTTCGCGAAAGCGTTTTAACGGATGTACAAAAATTTCCGCTACTGGGAGACATCCCTATTTTAGGGGCCCTGTTTCAGAGCAAAGCTTTTATAAAGCGGAAAACAGAGCTAGTCATTGTTGTTACCCCTCACCTGGTTAAACCGCTCGACGTGGCCAAAGTGTCTTTGCCCACTGATTTCTATGTCGAGCCTAGCGCCACAGAATTTTATCTTTTTGGCAAGATCGAGGGGAGTGAGCAAAACCGGCCTGTTACCGCCAGCGGAGACCTGGATGGAGAATTCGGTCATTCCATGCCTGAAGAGGACTAAGGAAGGAGGAACGCTCTGTGTTCTTGCAAGAATCAAGACCCACAATTATTCATATATACACGACAGGGGAGGAAAAAATGTTGACCCGATGCCTAACTTTAATTGCTGTCATAATTGTCATGGCGGTTGTGCTGAGTTGCAGCGGAACCACTCCGGTTTCCGAAAATAGCCTACTGGAAAGAAACTGGGGAAGATCGTTTGAAAGTATGCGCTACATGCAGATGGTCGATCCTGAGGCCGGGAAAAACCTCGATCCGGTTTTGGGGCTGGATGGAAATGCATCCAACCACAACATCGACAAATATCAGAAGAGTTTTCAAGAGACCGAGCAAACGGAAAGCACAACCATACTGCAATTGCAATAATGTTTGGATCTAAATAGGAGCTGCCGTGAAAGCACAGATAACCAATCAAAGGGGAACGTCGGCCGTTGAATTTGCCATTATTTTGCCTTTACTGGTGGTGTTTGTTTTCGGAATTATCGAATTTGGTCTCGTGTTTTACAACAAAGCAATGGTTACCAATGCCAGTCGCGAAGCGGCACGATCAGGAATTGTCTATCGCGATCCGCCGGTAACCGTTGCCGAGATACAGGGTGTCGTCGATAGTTACTGCGGAGGCATGCTGGTCAGCTTTGGCAGCAGCCCGGGTCCTGTCACTACCGTGCCCAGCGGTGCGTGTGCGAATCACGGAGAAGAGCTCGTCGTTGATGTCGCTTACCGGTATGATTTTCTGCTGCTACCTGATTTTCTGACCACGTTTTTTTCCGGGGGTATGCCCGACGGCATTGACGTATCGGCTGTTACCAGGATGAGATGCGAATAACCATAACAGGGAACGAAAAATGATAAATGCAAAAGGCATTTTTTCAATATTAAACGATCAGCGGGGGGTCAGTGCCGTCCTCGTTGCCGTTTGTCTGTTGATGTTGGTCGGTCTGGTCGCCCTATCCATAGACGTCAGCCACCTTGTTGTTGCACGCAACGAGCTTCAAAATGCGGCGGATGCGGGGGCACTTGCCGGGGCCGCCGAGTTGTATACCGATGACGGCAAATCCGTCAACACAAACGCCAACCTGGTTGGCTTTGATGCGGCGACTGCCAATTTCAGTGAACGATTTCCCGTGGAGGTCAACTGGACCGGTGGCAACGCAGGCGATGTGCAAAGAGGGCACTGGAGTTTCGGGCTGGGCAATCTTTCACGCGGGTTTACGCCGAATGATTCTACCGCACCTGTCGCTTTATGGGGCGTAACAACAGAAGAATTGGATGAAAACCCAAACTTTATCAATGCGGTGCGAGTGCGAACCCGACGCGAAAATACCCCCATTGCCTCATGGTTTGCCCGCATATTCGGTTATGAGAGCTTTGATGGGTTTGCAGAGGCCGTTGCCTATATCGGGTTTGCCGGAACACTCAAAGAGGCAACCGCCAATGCGCCCATTGCCATTTGCAGACAGTCAATTGAGACATGCACGGATCCGGACGATCCCGAGACTTGTGAGTATGATTGCAGCCAGGGCCGGTTTATCAACGATGCCGCAGGCAAATCGGACGAAGAAACCGGTATGTGGACGAGCCTGGAACAGAATATAGATACCAGCGTGTCGCCGGCTGTGGATCTATGTTCCAGCGGCACCAATGCGTCCGAAGTCAAACCGCTGGTCGACTGTACGGCAATCAAGAGCAATAGTGGCGTGGATCATGATTCGCTCCGGTACGATTACAGTCTGGCGGTAAACAACGGACAAATTGATTCTGCCTTTAACGCCTTTTACAACTGCTGGAAAGGAGAATTTGAGGATGGTTACATGCGTTTGACGCTGCCGGTTATCGACTGTGCAGAAGATCCGACAACCTGTGCGCCGCTTGTTGGCGCGGTTGAAGTGGTTATCGTTCACGTCACCCAGCAGCCCAACTATAAAAACTTACCGGCAAAAAAGAAAAGCATTACGTCAGAAGATCCGAAATTGGCTGCAGGATGGGATCCGGCAGAAGTTACCTGCAGCCCGGGTGAAAATCCGGATAAATGTGTATGGGAAGATTTTGCAAAGCATTTTAGCTTATTTGATAAAGACGGGAATTTAGCAGCATACAATGCAAAATCAATATATTTTCTTAAAAGCTGTGATCCCAATATACCAAAAGGGGTTACCGGCGGGCCAAACTTTGGCACGTTAGCCGAAATACCAGTGCTGGTCCGATAAAATTGACTTCAAATTTTTTCTAGGAAATATTTCAGAAAAAGGAATTTTACATGCAGAATCAAACGCTCACGATCAAATTAATGCTCAGAAGCCATCAGTTGAGTCAGAATATTGATGCCATACTTCGCAGCTTAGGTGGTTTCGAGGAGCTTCAGGAGGGCGATACCCGCAAACCCGATCTGCTGTTTTTCGAACTGGGGCCGGGTGCCGAAGAAGAGATGGCGATGATTGAATCCCTGCTAAAGGCAAATGAAGTCGGTGCGGTGTTTCTGACGGCCGAACATGCCGAGCCAGCTGTTTTGATGCGTGCCATCAGGTTGGGGGCCAGAGAATTCTTTCCGCAGCCGATCAAAGTCGATGAAGTCAAACAGGCGTTTCAAACATTCAAAGAGCAACTCAAAGAATCGACCTGGAAAGTAAAGGACAAATCCGGCAAGATTATCAGTATTTTTGGAAGTAAAGGCGGGGTCGGAACCACAACGGTCGCCGTAAATCTTGCCACAAGTCTCTTACAGGCCAAAAAGGGGCAGTCGGTTGTGCTAATTGACATGAATACGCTTTTTGGGGAAGTTCCCCTGTTTTTAGAAATGACTCCTAAATTTCACTGGGGAGAGATCACCAAAAACATCGAACGGCTGGACAATACATTTTTAACCAACGTTTTAACGCAGCATCAAAGCGGCATTCACGTGCTGCCGTCTCCGGCGTATTTGAATGGCCATGTGAGACCCACGCCGGAAATCATGTCGCGCTTGCTGGACCTGATGAAGCGTATGTTTGACTATGTTCTGATTGACACCGGACAGTCGACCAACGACACTTCTTTAAGAGTGGTTGAACTGTCGGATACCCTGCTGCTGGTTACCATACTGAGCCTGCCCTGTCTGGCCAATACCAACAGACTGATCAAGTCATTTCTGGATCTGGGATACGCTGAAGATGATCGGATCAAAATCATACTGAACCGCTATACCAAAAATAGTGATCTTTCGGTGAAGGATGCTGAAGCCGGAATTAATAGGGAGCTTTTTTGGGTTATACCCAATGATTTCAGCACGACCATGTCGGCCATAAACAAAGGGAAGCCCCTGGCGCAAATTGCGTCGCGTGCGGCCATAACCAAAAGCTTCGAAGACCTGGCCAGGGCCTTGCAGCCGGCCGAACCCCAGACGGAGGAAAAAAAATGGCGAATATTTAAGCGCTAGTTTTCTAAAAATCGTCATCGATTGAAAAGTGTATGGGCATTACCATTTTTTGCGACAATCTTAATCAAAGGAGCATAGCGTGCTAGATACCAATCTGAATCTCGATGAACTGTCCCAGCGGGCTTCCAAAAAATACATACCGGATGAGTATTTCGAATTTAAATCCATCATCCACGATCGCCTGTTGAATTTGTTGGACCTTTCCCTGATAGACAAACTCGATCGTGAAACACTCAACGCCCAGATTCGGCAAGTGGTGGATAAAATACTGAGGGAAGAATCCTTCTCTTTGCCGCTTAATCTGTCAGAGCGAGAACAGTTTTTCACCGAAATTATCGATGAAGTTTTGGGGCTGGGTCCTCTGGAGCCTTTTCTCAAGGACCACAGCGTCTCCGATATTCTGGTCAACACTTACAAAAGCATCTATGTGGAGCGATACGGAAAGCTGGAGCCGACCGATGCACGCTTTAAAGACGATGCCCATCTGATGCGAATTATCGATAAGATCGTTTCGACTGTTGGCCGGCGCATCGATGAGTCGACTCCCATGGTAGATGCCAGATTGCCGGACGGCTCGCGGGTCAATGCCATCATTCCGCCGCTGGCGCTGGATGGCCCTTCGCTGTCCATTCGGCGATTTGCCGTCAATCCGCTGGAGTTTGAGGATCTGATTGATTCTCAGACCCTGATTCCCGAAATCGCTGAACTTTTAAAGGGAATTGTTGGATCCAGACTGAATGTCATTATTTCAGGCGGCACCGGCAGCGGAAAGACCACGCTGCTCAATGTTTTATCGCGGTTTATTCCGGAAAATGAAAGAATCATTACGATCGAGGACGCTGCCGAACTCCAGCTCAAACAGGAGCATCTCGTGCGGCTCGAAACCAGGCCACCCAACATTGAGGGAAAAGGGGCAGTCGTTCAGCGAGACCTCGTGCGCAACAGTTTGCGGATGAGGCCTGATCGGATCATCGTGGGTGAAGTCAGAGGAAAAGAAGCCTTTGACATGCTGCAAGCCATGAATACCGGGCACGATGGATCTTTGACGACCGTTCATGCCAACTCACCCCGGGATGCTCTGATCCGTCTGGAGACCATGGTAGCCATGGCCAATCTTGAGATACCGAGTGAATTTATCAGGAAATACATAAGTTCGGCCATCAATGTGCTTGTTCAGGTCGCACGCCTGGTTGATGGAAGACGCAAACTCATCAGCCTGCAGGAAATCACCGGTATGGAGGGCAATATTATTACGATGCAGGAGATTTTTTCTTTTAATCAAACGCATATAGACCCTGAGGGCAACGTAAAAGGACGCTTTAAATTTCATGGCGTTCGACCGAAATTCATAGAAAAATTTAAAGTGGCCGGTATACATGTATCACAGGATTTGTTTGATCCTGCAAAATATATAGAGGTCTAGTCAAAAAGGAGTAAACTATGCAACAGTTCATTCTGGGCGCAATCATATTTTTTATATCTGTTATCATTATTGAACTGTTATCCTATGCCTACAGAGACTTTCGCTCTCCGGATCGGACAAAGATTCTCAAGAGGCTCAGAAAATCCATCTATACGCAAGGCGAACAGGCAGGCACCGATATCATAAAAAAGAGGGTGCTCAGTGAAATTCCTTTTCTCAATCGCCTGCTGATAAAAACACCGGGGATGCTAAAACTGGACAACCTCATCTCTCAGGCAAACGCGAAGTACCCGATCGGTTTCTTCATCCTGTTCGCTTTGTTCCTGGCATTTCTTGGATTTCTAATCGGAATGTTAGTTATCAAAAACCAGTTCGCTGCGCTGGGGCTATTTGTGTTGGGCGGCTCAATGCCTTTTCTGTATTTAAACGTCTTAAAGCGCAAGCGTATAGGAAAATTTAAGAGGCAGTTACCTGAAGCTTTGGATTTAATGGCGCGGGCCTTGAAAGCGGGCCATGCCTTTACCAACGGCATGAGACTGGCGGCTGATCAGTTCGATGATCCCCTCGGGCCTGAATTTGCCGAAGCTCTGGATGAAATTAACTTTGGCATCAGCGTTCCCGATGCGCTCAGAAATCTGGCCAAGCGTATTGATTGCGCTGAGATTAGGTATTTTGTTGTGGGGGTGATCTTGCAGCGCGAGACCGGTGGTAATCTGGCAGAACTTATGGGCATCCTGTCCTATCTGATCCGTGAAAAGTTTAAATTTGAGGGAAAAGTTCGGACCCTGTCTGCGGAGGGACGGCTTTCCGCCGTTATACTGATTGCACTTCCTTTTGCTATTGCTGGCTGGCTGCAATTTTCGAATCCCAGATACCTGTCGACTTTATTTATGGACCCTATCGGTAAATTGATGATCATCGGCGCTGTGGTGATGATGATCATCGGCATTTTTGTAATGAAAAAAATGGTTACAATTGAGGTGTAGAGAAAAATGGTGAATATGCTAAACGCGATAAACGAACCGACTATTTTAATATCCTTCGCTGGATTCTTTGTCATATTTCTTTTCTGTATCGGGATATTGCAGCTGCGACGACGCCTGATCGCAAAGAAGAAAGTGTTGGCAAGGATTCGGACCGACGGCGCAGTCATTAATCGGTCTTATGAAAACGCTCTGCCTGAAACGAACCGATCTACGCCTAAAAATGCGATTTCCAATTTCTTTATCAACCTCGGAAATCGCCTGAAGGTAAAAAAATCCGAAGACGGTTCGATCAAGCAAATTCGGTTTCTCAAAGCAGGCATTCGAAGCCCCAAGGCAGGGCTCATTTTTTGGGGTGTCAAATGCTTTCTGGCGATATTATTTTTGGTAATTTTTCTCGTGCTTCGAACTTTTGTTTTTACGGTTATGAGCGCTAATTTGACCCTGGTCCTGGGTGTTTTAATGCCCTTTTTGGGCTTTTATCTTCCCGACATTTGGCTGCGACAGAAAACGGAGAAAAGGCAGGAAAAATTACTGAAAGCCTTACCCGATGCGCTCGACCTGATGGTGGTTTGTGTGGAAGCCGGAATGGGGATGGATGAGGCGATCAACCGGGTTGCCAAGGAGAGCAAATTACAAAGCCGGGAGCTGAGCGACGAATTTGCCTTTTTAGGCCTTGAGCTCAGAGCCGGTAAACGGCGCCAGGATGCCCTGAAAAACATGGCAGAGCGCACCAATCTAGAGGAAGTCAACAATCTTGTCACCTTGTTAATTCAGGCCGACAAATTCGGCACGAATATAGCTGATACACTGCGGGTGTATTCGGATTCATTTAGAACCGAAAGATTTCAGAGAGCCGAAGAGATGGCAGCCAAGATGCCGGTGAAATTGATATTTCCGCTGATCCTGTTCATTTTTCCAGCGCTTTTTATCGTCATTATCGGACCGGCCATAATCAGCATCTACCGCAATTTTATCATGCGGTTTTAAAAAAGAGGGATAAAGATATGGAAGCAAAAGAAAACCAAATGACCTTGTGCTATAAACCGATCTTGCTAATGGGTTTTATCTTAACGATCTTCATTTTTATGGGCTGTGCGTCAAGTCAGCAAAGTCGTATCCAGAGAATGGAGCAAAACGCCATAACCCCCGTTTCAGCTGAATACCCCGATGAGGTATTTGACAAAAAACTACCTGAAATGACCGGTGAGGAATACGAGCGGCTCGGAGATACATTGCTCAGCAGAGGCAAGCTGCATATCGCTTATTTGCAATACGAGAGGGCTCTTCAGGCTGCCCCGAACAACCTGCGGGCCGAGTATAAAAAGGGCTTGGCACTTTTGCTTGGGAAAAAAAGTGATGAAGCCATCGGGCAATTTAAAATTGTGCTTGAAAAGAACCCCGGCTTTGCAAAAGCTTACGAAGGCTGGGGTCGGGCCTTATTTCAGCAGAAAGAATACGCTGAAGCAGAGATTCATTTTCAAAAAGCGATTGAACTCGACCCCATGCTCTGGAAGGCGCACAATTTTTTAGGCAACATTTATGATTTTCAGAAAAGATTCAAAGAAGCTGTTCGGGCATACAAATCTGCTTTGGCGATTAAACCGGATAATGGGTTATTGTACAACAATTTAGGGGTTTCTTACATGATGGCCGAAGATTTCAAAAAAGCTGCCAGCGCGTTCAATCGCGCTATCGATCTAAAATATAACGCAAGCAAAGTGTATAATAACCTGGGAATGGCTTATGCGAATCTTAAAAATTATTCTAATGCGCTGCAGGCATTTAAACAAGGCGGCGGGAAAGCGCGCGCCTATAACAATTTGGGATGTATTTATTTGAAAAAAGGGATGTTTAAAGAAGCGCTTCACTGTTTTGAAAAGGCCATAGAGGCCGAGCCGGGCTTTTATGCCACTGCCAACGAAAATCTGAAAAAGTTGAGGGCAGCTAAAGGGCAATTATAACGGCCTGTTTTGAAAAAGGTAAGCGCAATCCGACATATTTATTGAGTGGATCAATCAGGGGGCTTTGGATGAATAAAAAAAATAGATTATGTCAATATGCTGCGGTATTTCTAACGCTGACTGCTTTTTTGATGGGTTGCCATTCAAAGGATAATTTCGTCCACCGCAATCCTCATCAAAAGGGGACTGCCGGCGATATTCGTCAGGAAAATGTGAATAAATTTTTGTCTTCTATCAGAAAGGTCGATGGAGATGCAGAGGCAAAGTATCGTATGGCCAGATATTTCCAGAAAAAGAACAGGCATAAAATCGCAATCCAAGAACTTAAAGAAGTTGTCCTCATCGATCCCTTCTTTGTAAAAGCCTACAATGCGCTAGGTGTGTCTTATGATCAGGTTGGGGATTACAAAAAGGCCATCCATTTTTATAAGCTCGCTCTGAAAATAGACCCAAATCTGGACTATGTGCATAATAATTTAGGCCTGGCTTACCTTCTTTATGGACAATACGATGTCGCCATAGAGTCATTCGAGAAAGCCATCGTTTTGGACCCTCTGAACAAGCGCTTTCACAACAATCTGGGTTATGCGTACACAAAAAAAGGGCAATATGAACTGGCTATTATGCAATTTAGAATTACCGGAGATGAATTTAGTGCCAATTATAAGCTGGGACAGATTCTTTATCGGGAAGGCAATTATGAGATGGCCTTCCGGTTCAATGAAAAAGCGCATCACGCAAAGACATCTGCCAAAATTATGTCTTCAGTATCGAATTCAGATAACGGGAAAGGCCCGGCCGGTACCATACAGCTGGAAGAAAACGATGGACGATTTGAATCTTCAGTTGAGATATCAGACGAGGCGCCAGGCGCTTTTAAGAGTGACGAGATAACATCGGCGTCAGCAATGCCCTCCTTATCTGCAAACATGGAAGAATATCAAGTGTCTGTGGATGAAAACGCCGAAATAAAACCAGTAATTGTTCGAAAATCTATTAAAAAACGTTCCGGATCGGCTGAGAAACAAGGCCAGGAGGGAGAGCCTGAAGGAAAGCTTGATCTTCCCAGCAAAAAAATAGATGCTGCGCTGACAAACCATCCGGATTTATCCGGAGAGCAACCAGCCCTTGCGGCCAAGAATGAGGATTTGATGAAGGTGGTGAAAAATGAGAAAAGACAAAAAAACGATACCGGAATTGAAGTTGAAATTGAGGTTTCAAATGGCAATGGTGTTAATGGAATGGCAAGGCGATTGGGTAGTTATTTAAGAAAAAAAGGCTTTAAGGTAACGCGAACAGAAAATGCAAATTCTTTTGACCATGAAAAAACTAAAATCATTTATTATTATGGTCATGCTCAGGATGTTTCCAGGCTGCTTAAAGAACTTCCCGGCCAGTTTGATAAGATGGACATCATTGAACTGGAACATTCAGGCAATCATATAAAAATAATCATCGGCAAGGACATGATTCCCTATGGCAACGCGATTTCAAGTGCTGAATCCCTGAATAACGAATCATAATACACCGCGGCCATCGTTATGAATTACCCGTTATTTGCTGCGCTGGAAAGATATATTTCTATTTCCCTGCCTCAAGATTTTGGTAGAATTTATGCCACCTCAATTAAATCGCATATTTGGGTGCATTCGGTCTCCGACAGGCGGGTGGGTTTTCTTTTTTTTCATTCAGAAATTGTCGAACTTTTTCATTATTTTGGAAAACAACCGATTTTCGTATTGTCATCTTTATATCATAGGCCCAATAATTGAGTTGAGTTAGCAGGACAATTAAAATCCCTACGATTAGCCCAAGCAATGTAATCTGCAGAAACTTATATGCCTTTTCCATCTTAACCTCCTTTTGATTCTTTTAGGGTCAAAACATTTTGTCGATAAACATTTATGCACAAGTATCCCATGCATAAAAACCAATATATTACAATACGGCATTGGCATGATTTTTTCTGAAAAACGGGATATAGGCGGATTATAAATGTATTAGATTTTTATAGTAAGGTATTAGAAGGAATTAAACATAAAGTATCAGATTTGTGTTTTCAACCTGGATTCTTGGATAAGAAAGGGGCAGTTTTGGGAAAAACCGGCCGATTAAGACCGTATTGGAGGCGATTTTATGTCGTTTAATATGCCATGCCAATTACTTGGCCCGGCCCGACCCCGGTCTCACCCCGGTCTCAAATTTGGGATTTTGCAGATTGGGTTTAAATCGGCTAAGAATACCCGTCGAAAAAAGTAACTTGCCGGATGGCGGACGTTGGTATAGGGTATCAAGCGGCTTTAACGGCAGCATCTTATTACCCGTTTCTTTAACTTCCAGGCAATGTTCCCACCGGTATATATGGAACAGATGAAAATCCGGCAGGAGCAGGGAGAATTATAAATGCAGGCGTTTTCAGGACCAAAGCGAATTTCGGCCGCCTTTAAAAAGACGTTTACGAAAGAGAACCCCCAGACCGATCGCATCCCGGCCTATCTTTTCACCGGTCAGTGCAATACCCGGCTGATCGGTGCATCCATCAGGGAATTCTTACAGGATCCGAAAATTTTCGTAAAGGCCCAGGTGGCGGCCTATGAGCGCTACCGGCCCGATATTCTTCTGATGATGTGGGATTTGCTTACGGATGTGGAGGCCATTGGCAATGAGCTTAAATTTCCGGAAGACAGCCTTTGTATTTCCACCAAATTTGCGCTTGAAGATAAGGGCAACCTGAGCAGTCTCCAGCTTCCGGACCCCACCAAGGACGGGCGCCTTCCCGGTTACATCGAGGCGGTGGCCGAGACGAAAAAAATCATCAGCGATGCGATCGTATCGGCGGTCATCGCAGGCCCCTGGACCATCGCCATCGGTCTCAGAGGTGCCGCCGAATTGATCCGGGATGCCATGAAAGATCCGGATTATGTCCACGAACTGATGCAATTCTGCACGCAGGCGTCCATCGGCTTTGCCGAAGCCATCATTCCGCTGGGGGTGGGCCTCGGCTATTCTGAAGCCCCGGCCTCCTGCAGCCTTATTTCGCCGAAAATGTACCGAAGCTTCGTCTTTCCCTATCACAAACAGGTTGTCGATCATTTCAAGGCCAAGAAGGTCGGCCTGGGGCTTCATATTTGCGGCTATGCCGATCCGATTTTAGAAGACATGGTTAATACCGGTGCGACCAATATCAGTATCGATGCGCCCACCAATCTGGCGAAAGCGGTGGCAGCAACACGCGGAAAGGCGGTCCTCATCGGTAATCTGGATACCAATCTTTTCTTTTCAGGCACCAGGGACCAGATGAGACAGGCGATAATTAATTGTATCGATCAAGCTCCGCGCGACAGTGGCTATATCCTGGCATCCGGTTGCGAAGTTCCGGCGATTGCCCCGCTGGAAAAAATAGACTGGTTTAAGGAGCTGGTTGATGAGCTCGGTCAATATCATTAACACCTGGCCACGGCGCTCTACCCTAAAGCGCTCTGCCGAATGAATGCCATCCAATAGCTGGTTTAGTTTCATTTTTTCCTTGCGCATAAAAGTTTGCGTATGTAATAAATATTTTATCACAATCCCATTGAATTCCACAGATTGATGGGGTGAAGCACCGTAACCATTTAAATAATTTAAGGATATCGTGCCATTTGCGATGAATTGGGTGTTTTCAAACCGGATGGCTTGCCCCCGGTTACACCCGCCGCGATTAAGGAACTGCCGTACCTCTGGTTTTTTTCGCCTGTGGCGTAAAAATATAAGCCATCCGCTCCGCAGATGGTCGGTGCCTCCGGAAAGGGGTGATATTTTTTTGACATACCGCTAACCTGAACTACCCTGAAAACCATCTGTAAAAAAGCCGTATATAGGCGTTGATCGCGATTTGTTTGAATAAACATTTAACCTGCTGGATGTATAAACAAACAAATCCGGCTCACGAAAGGAGGAGTAGAGTATGTCTACGTTAAAAGCGCTAGAACAATTATTCACAGAAGGAAAAATTACCCGCCGTGAATTCATCTCCCGCGTGTCGGCTCTGGGTCTGATGGCAGCCGTATCTCCGGCGCTGCTGGGCACTTCGGCCGAAGCTGCCGATCCCAAACGGGGCGGTCGCTTAAGGCTCGGTTCGGCCGGCGGCTCGACCACCGATTCCATGGACCCGGGCACGTTGATGCACACCATGCCCCAGACGGTCAATCAATGTCTCCGCAACATGCTGGTTGAAGTCGACTATCAGGGCAACGCGGTACCCGAGCTGGCCGAAAGCTGGGAAGCCGAACCCGGTGCCGCCAAATGGATTTTTAAACTGCGTAAGGGTGTTGAATTTCACAACGGCAAAACCATGGACGCCGAGGATGTGATCTATTCATTCAATCAACATCGCGGGGAAACCAAATCAGCCGCCAAAGGCGTTACGGATCCCATCACAGACATCCAAGCCGACGGCAAGAACACGGTGATATTTACTTTGAAAGAAGGCAACGCCGACTTCCCCTATATCGCCAGTGACTATCACATCCCCATTGTACCCAAGGGCGTTACCGGTAAAGAGTATGAAGAGGGCGTGGGCACCGGGCCTTTTATCATGCAGGCCTGGGAGCCCGGCGTTCGCTTTTTGGGCAAACGCAATCCCAACTATTTCCGTGAAGGCCGCCCCTACTTTGACGAGGTGGAAATTATCGGGATTGCGGACACCAATGCCAGAACCAATGCCCTGATGACCGGCCAGGTGGATCTGATAAACCGCTGTGAGCCCAAAACCTTCGATCGCCTCGAAAAAGCTCCCAACATTCAAGCCTTAAAATTGGAGGGGGCCCGGCATTACACCATCCCCATGATGACCACCATCAAGCCCTATGACAACAACGATGTCCGGCTGGGGCTCAAATACGCTATTAACCGCGAGCAGATCATCAAACAGGTTCTGCGCGGTTACGGTTACCTGGGCAATGATCACCCGATTCCGCGGAACAATAAATATTTTGCCAAGGACCTGCCCCAGCGAAGGTATGACCCGGACAAGGCCAAATTTCATCTGAGAAAGGCCGGGCTGCTGGACCACACCTTCAATCTGCATGCGGCTGATGCGGCCTTCCCGGGCGCCGTGGATGCGTCCGTTCTGATCCAGGAATCGGCGGCCCAGGCCGGCGTTAAGATCCAGGTCGTGCGGGAGCCGGACGACGGTTACTGGGAAAATGTCTGGATTAAGAAAGAATGGGTCCAGTGTTACTGGAGCGGCCGCCCGACCGCGGACTGGATGTTCTCGCTGGCCTATGCCGCCGACGCCAACTGGAACGACACCAAATGGAACCACCCGAAGTTCAACGAGCTTCTCAAGGCAGCCCGGGCGGAGCTTGACGACAATAAACGTCGTCAGCAATACATCGAGTGCCAGCGCATCGTTAGCGATGAAGGCGCCACCCCGGTTCCGGCCTTTGCCCTGCAGCTTTCGGCTGCGTCCAAGAAGTGCGGGTTCAAAAACCCGGCCGCCAACTGGGAATTTGACGGCTTCAGAGTGTCCGAACGCTGGTGGTTCGTCTAATCAGTCGCGCAAAAGCCTTTTAGCATAGGCTTAATCTGATGATCCCCTCACCCCGATTTTAGCGGGGTGAGGGACTAACATAAAATCATCTGCTCAAATCCCGAAAGAGAATGAAAAATGAGTGGGCTTTATGAATTGGTGTTCAAACGCATAGGCATGGGCCTCCTGACGATGCTTGTCATCTCGGTGCTTATTTTCGTGGGCGTGGAGGCACTTCCAGGCGATCTGGCAACAGCCATCCTGGGCCAGGAAGCAACGCCGGAGAACGTGGCCCAGTTTCGTAAGGAACTGAAGTTGGACGAACCCCCGGTGAAACGCTATTTTTTATGGCTGGGTGCGTTTATGCGCGGGGATCTGGGCAACTCCCTGGCCAACCGACGGCCGGTGGCCGAGTTAATCTTCTGGCGTTTTAAAAACACGATTTTTTTGGCGGCTTGCGCCGCCGTGGTTGCAGTGCCGCTATCGATTCTACTGGGGATATTAGCAGCGCTTTATCGTAACAGCTTATTCGACCGCGTCATTTCCATGGCGACGCTCAGCACGATCTCATTTCCGGAGTTCTTTGTGGCATACATTTTAATCGCCCTGCTATCGGTACAGGTCATCATTTTTCCCAGTATTTCCAATATCAACGATTCGATGTCGCTCGGGCAAAAGATTTATGCGATTATCCTTCCCTGCATGACACTCACGCTGGTTGTCATGGCCCACATGATGCGCCAGACGCGCGCAGCCATCATCAATATTTTGGCCAGTCCCTTTATCGAGATGGCCAGACTGAAGGGTATCCAGCGCCTGCGCGTCATCGTTTTGCACGCTTTTCCGAATGCGCTTTCGCCGGTGATCAATGTGGTGGCGCTGAACCTGGCGTATCTGGTTGTTGGCGTTGTAATCGTTGAGGTCGTGTTTGTCTACCCGGGTTTGGGTCAGCTACTGGTTGACTCGGTAACCAAGCGTGACATCCCGGTTGTTCAGGCCAGCGGTCTTATTTTTGCGGCGGTTTACGTAAGCCTTAATCTTCTCGCCGATGTGTTGTCAATTCTCACCAATCCCCGAATGCGAAATCCAAAATAAGGAGAGAAGGGCAGATGGCGGTTTTTAAATTACTGAGACAATCCCCCTGGAGCGCACGAATCGGCATGGCCATGATCGGATTGAATATCATTGCCGCTGCACTTACATTTACACCGTTTCTTCCTTACACTCAAACCGAAGTCGTCGGCGATGTGTGGCTGGAAGCGAGCAGGGACAATTGGTTGGGTACCGATCATCTGGGACGCGATCTGTTTACCCGTCTGATGTGGGGTGCCCGCAACACCATTTTTATCGCCTTAATTACAACGGCGTTAGCATTCGTGCTCGGGATTATTTGCGGATTCTTTGCGGCCACCCTTGGCGGTTGGACGGATCAGATTCTCAGCCGTATTATCGACATTCTGATGGCCTTTCCGACGCTTATTTTTGCCCTGATTGCGTTGTCGGTGGTTGGCACCTCCATAACCGCTTTGGTTGTGGTGATTGCCCTGCTGGAATCGACACGGGTTTATCGCCTATCGCGGGCCGTGGCTATGAATATTGAAGTCATGGAATATGTCGAAGCCGCCCGGCTGCGCGGTGAAGGCATCTGGTGGATCATGCGCCGCGAAATTTTACCGAATGCGTTGCCGCCTTTGGTGGCCGAATTCGGCTTACGGTTCTGTTTCATATTTTTGTTCATCGCCGCGCTGAGCTTTCTGGGCCTCGGTATTCAACCGCCTGCTGCGGATTGGGGCGGTATGGTGAAGGAAAATGCCGGTGCGATTACTTTCGGTATCCTGACGCCGCTTGTTCCGGCAGGGGCGATTGCATTTTTGACCGTCGGTGTCAACTTAATTGTTGACTGGTTCCTGCACGTTGCCAGCGGGCTGAAGGACTAATTGTCAAATTGAGCTAAAGCTCAATTTGGGATAAATTGTTAATTTGTTATGGGTTATTGGTAAAAAAGACGAGCTTCAGATCTTACTTCTGAAAATAAAATGACAGTTATTCCTTTAACGAATAGCTTATAGCGGAACCTGGCCTATGACTGAAATACTCAGAATGACAAACCTGAAGATAGAGGGATTCAGTGATGAACGATGGTTGCCGATTGTCAAGGGCGTCGACGTTAGACTGAACAAGGGTGAAGTCCTTGGCCTGATCGGAGAATCCGGCGCGGGAAAGTCGACCATCGGACTGGCTTCCATGGCGTATACCCGTATGGGCTGCCGCATTACGGGCGATTCGATTGTCTTTGACGGCATGGAACTGTTGGGGCAGTCGGCTGAGTTTCTCAGAAAGATTAGAGGCAACCGCATCGCCTATGTCGCCCAAAGTGCTGCGGGCTCATTTAATCCGGCGCATCGCCTGATAAAGCAGTATGCCGAAGCACCGGTTCAGCACGGCAAAATGAGTTTTGCCGAAGCCGAAAAAAATGCCGTCGATATCTATCGGCGTTTGCTGTTGCCGGACCCTGAACGGATCGGGTATCGTTACCCCCATCAGGTTTCCGGCGGCCAACTGCAGCGGGCCATGGTCGCCATGGCCATGGCGTGCACCCCGGATATTATCATATTTGACGAGCCCACCACGGCCCTGGATGTGACCACCCAGATCGAAGTTCTGGCGGCCATTAAAAAAATCACCCGGGAATTCAATACGGCGGCACTTTACATTACCCATGACCTGGCGGTGGTGGCTCAAATTGCCGACCGCATCATGGTGCTCAGATACGGTGAGCTGGTCGAAGAAAATAATGCCAGGGAGATACTGGCCAATCCCAGAGAGGACTACACCCGGGCGCTGCTCTCGGTCCGCACCCTGGTAGAGGACAAGGATCTATCCGAATCGGAAAAGGATATTGTCCTGGACGTTCAGGACGTATCGGCAAGTTATACCCGCAAGGAAACGGATCTGGTGCTCCAGGACATTAATCTTAAAATTCGACGTGGCCGCACCGTGGCGCTGGTCGGCGAGTCCGGCAGCGGTAAAAGCACCCTGGCCCGGGTCATTACGGGCCTCCTGCCGCCGCTCAAGGGCAGAGTCATTTACGAAGGCGAGGAGTTGCCGCCGGCCTTAAAAGATCGCACGCGCGAAATGCTCAGGCTGGCACAAATGATCTATCAAATGCCGGATACGGCTCTCAACCCCCGCCATAAGGTCCGGAGTGTCCTGGGCCGACCGCTGACCTTCTACTTTGGTATGCGGGGCAAAGAAAGAGAGGACCGTGTTTACGAGCTACTGGAGCAGATCGAGTTGCCCCGAAAATATATCGACCGCTATCCCAACGAGCTGTCCGGCGGGGAAAAACAGCGGGTGTGCATTGCCCGCTCTCTGGCGGCCAAACCGGACCTGATTATCTGTGATGAGCCCACATCGGCCCTGGATCAGCTGGTTGCCGAAGGCATATTGAAATTGCTGCAGTCCCTGCAAAAGGAGCTGCGGGTATCCTATCTTTTTATTACCCATGACCTGGCAACGGTTAAGGCCATCTCCGATGAGATGGTTGTCATGCTCAAAGGCCGAATCGTCGAACAGGGCATTAAAAAAGATGTCCTGGATCCGCCGTATCATGAATATACGGAACTCTTACTCTCATCGGTTCCGGAAATGGACCCGGATTGGCTCGACAATGTTCTGGCGGAACGGAAACGCAAAGGCATCAAGATGCAGGAATTTGTGGATGGATGATTGGGGCGATTCAGCTGCTGACGCACAACGCCCCCCGAATGCTATCCGTGGTGAAAGGCCTTCTTTCCTCAATTTAAATCCAACAGCAATCCCCGGGTTGTTGACAACCGTCGGCGATGACGCCATTATTATCGGTGTGGGTGACATGGTGCTGAGAAACGATCTAATCGAGCGCGTGCAATATATTGCAGAGCAAGTTGAGAAACACACCCTGAGCCCGGAATAAGAAGCATCAAAACGTATTGCACCACGAAGGACACGAAGTTAACGAGGCGTCTTTGAAGCCGAGAGGCGAGCGTCACTTTTTGTGTTCTTCGTGATCATCGTGCTTTTCTATGCAAAGGGAGAGCCAAATCGCCTTATGGAAATTCTAGATCATATACCTGTCCAACTGCCCCTCGGTGAGATTAGACGGCTGCTGCATATGGATAAAGACGAACGTTGGGACGAAGTGAAAACGCTGCTCGAAATTGCCCGGCCGCTTATCACCCCCAGGGCCGCTTATAAGGTCAGCTATATCGATCAGAAGCTGGACAATGCGGTCGACATCGATGGGGTGCGTTTTACCAGCCGGGTCCTACGAAAAAATTTAGAGGAGGTTGAGCGCGTTTTTCCTTATGTCATTACTATCGGGAATCAACTCAAAGAAAAGGCCGGTGAATCCAAAGATCTAATTAAGGAATATTACTTTGATGTCATCGGCAATGTTGCGCTGAGTGCGACACGCAAGTTTTTGGAAAAACAGCTAAAAGCCAGACATGGCCTGGATGGCCTGTCGTTTATGAGTCCCGGGTCTCTGACCGATTGGCCGATCGAGGAACAAAGGCCTTTGTTTTCCCTCTTTGGAGAAGAGGGGACCCCCATTGGCGTAAAACTGAATAAAAGTCTGCTGATGCTTCCGGCGAAATCAATATCCGGAATCTATTTTCCCACCGAGGTTTCATTTTTTAGCTGCCAGTTGTGCCCGCGGGATAAATGCCCCGGCAGGAAAGCCCCTTACGATCATAAACTTGCCAAAGCTTACGGTATTCAAGAATAATCCGAATTTATTTAATTGACAAACCAAAGTCTTTTCTCTATTACCCCTTCATTTTCATTAAATTGTCTATCGGTTGATAAAATGAAACTCAAAATACGATCCTTGGTTGCAGATATCAATTTTCACAAGGTGTTGCCGGACTATTTTTTATTAACAATTGGATCGGTTATCCTCGCTATCAATTTTGATATTTTTTTGGCACCTTTTAATATCGCTCCGGGTGGAACCACGGGGATGGCGATTATCATTCATAAATTCACCGGCTGGCGACAGGGACTGACAATTTTAACCCTGACAGTCCCAATTTTAATTCTGGGGTTTTCTTATCTGGGTCGTTTCCGCTTCCTGATCCGCGCTTCTTATGTGACCTTAATCTATAGTTTCGGCGTGGATGCATTCGCAACTTTTCTTCCACCGGGGGTCACGAACGATCTTCTTTTAAATGCACTTTATGCCGGTATTGTCGGTGGGATCGGGATTGGATTGATTTACCGCGGGGGCACCTCGCCGGCCGGAACGGCTGTCATCAGCCGTATATTGCAATTAAAGACGGGCATCCCCAATAGCCAGGTTTATATTCTCATTGATGGCGGTGTGATCCTGATCGCCGGAGTGGTTTTTGGATGGGAAATGGCGCTTTATGCTTTTGTGACCCTATTTGTGTGGGGGCTGGTGGCCGATTATGTCCTGGAAGGACCCAGCGTGGTGCGCACTGCCTTTATTGTAACAGATGCGCCCGAAGACGTATCTCGCGTGTTGTTAGACCGCATGTCAGTTGGCGTAACGGGGTGGGCCGGAAAAGGCATGTTTTCCAAAAAGGAGCATACAACTCTGTTCTGCACGGTGAACCGGCCGGATGTTAAAATCTTAAAGTCACTGGTAAATGAAGCGGATCCACGGGCATTCGTGGTCATTTTACAGGGGCAGCAAGCAAAAGGCGGTACGTTGCGCCAAACTCTGCGTCATCTTAATCGTTTACAGGAATAGGATTTCGATTCAAAATAGCGCCGGCCTGTCCTCGAATTTAGGTTTTATAAAAAACGCTGTACACATTTCAAAATCATTTTGGAACCTTTAGGATCACAGCGAAGACGATATTGTTTATCTTGCAACTTGGTTTGCGGGGTATTATGTTTGTTGCGTTTTTATGCTAAACATTTTGCTTGGGAGTTGGGGGTGGCTCAAGACGCTGGTAGATTTCCAAGACGCCTTATGTAAATCCATGGGGAGGGCAAAATGAAATTTATGGTATGCTACGATGGCTCGGACGAAGCGAAAGCAGCTTTACAGGTGGCTCAAAATCACGCCAAAGTATGGAATGCGAAATTGGAGGTGGTTAATACACTTTTCCGTATCGAGCCGCTGAAACACGCTCAGGTTAAAAAGGCGGAAGAAAAACTGGAAGCAGAAGTGCTGGGCCTTTTAGGAGGCGATGATCCCCCTTATGAAACCCAATTGCTATTAACTGACCTGACCCCCGGAGAACAACTCGTAAAATATGCAGAGGAAGATAAGATCGATCAAATTTTCCTGGGGATCATTAAAAAGTCCAAGGTCGGAAAATTATTATTCGGTTCCACCGTGCAATATGTCATTTTGCATGCGCCATGTCCGGTCGTTACCGTCCAAAAATAATCGAGATATTTCTTAACCTGCTTTATCTTTCGTCAGCAGGGATCCGTAGTGGCGTTTAAACTGGGTGGATGAATATTTCTCCAGCTTCCATTCAGGAATTCTGCAAACCCCGCACACCCCTTTGAACCACTTGTTTCTGATCCAGCGGGCGGCGCGGCTGTTTCTGGAATCGTTGATGATAAATGTTTTATTGCAGTGGGTTGTGATTTGAGCCTGGTCCCCCATTATCTCGATGGTTTTGATGCCATGCAGAATGCCTTTTCTCGAGGGCCACAGTTTTATTTTGTCGATCAATCGAAACAGCTCCACCCGTTTACGATAGAATCTTCTGGCAGGTTTTTTTGTTTTTTTCTGAGCCGCCATTACTTAAGTGAAATGGATGATATTTGAAATTTGGAGGCACTTATCACCATTGTCGCTACTCCTATTTGCAGGGGATCGTGCAGCAATCGGTTGCCGATTTTTAAGCGAGCTTTCTTATCCAGGCCAACGGGTACGCCGGGCGCACTGATGTAAGTGTCAGAAGTAATATGTCTGGCTTTGATAATATCTGCTGCTGGTGAGGCATCGATAATGAATTTGTGGCCTTCCAGTGCCTGATCTATATCTTTTATAACCTCTATAATTGCATTCGATGATTGTTTTAGCGTTTCAGCCAGATCGATGCTGGCGGCCGTATTAATATCATAAACCGAAATCCGTGCCTGCATCGCCACCAGTTCCGTTGCCGCACTCCTTCCCACCGGACCACAGCCGATAACCAGGACATTTTTTTTATCTAAGCCGCCGCTCATCAGGCTGAGCCCGGCGGCGAATCCTTTTGCGGTGGCGGTTTGGTTATCAACGATCCGGCGGCTTGCAACATGCAGGGCGATAAAGCGGTGGTCGTCTGCGAGCATGACGATGTCAGCTTTTTTTTCAAAGGCCTCGGCCAATCCGGCCACATCGGGGGCCCGTGTTATAAAGGTCTTGCAACCCATGTGTGAAGCGATACCGGCGACGGCATCACAAAATCCGGCAATGACACCTTCTCCAGCGGTGATGGGGATCACACCGACGAACGCGTCTTTCAGGCGATCTCCAATTTCTTTTTCCGGGATGCCGGCAGCCAGACAGGCGACGCCTCTTAATGAATGGCCTGTTCGGGCCGCCAGGTCGGTGTCATATTCGGAAAGTCGTTCCGCAATCGATTTGACATCGTCGCTTGCCAGCCGCGTCACGGTTCTGTCTCTTTGCTATTTTGGCCGGGGCTTAAATCCCGGTATAGATCTAACTTAAAATGTTGGCGGATATCGGATATCACCCGCTCACGCTTCTCCCAGGTCAACTCCCGGCTTTTCTCGGATATTATCAAGGTGGCCACCCACGCCTCACGGCCGGGCCTGTAGTTGGTGATGGCCTCATCGGCGCCAAAAAAATATTCCTGAATCTGAAGTGCGTCCGCTCCGGAGATGACATGTTCTCCAGCGACTTCTAAACGATTGGCGGTTACCCGAATGTGCTCATAAACGACGCCCATCGGAGAATTCAGATCCCCTATGATCAGGTTGCCTTCAGTTAAGAACAGGTTTGCGAGGATTTCCAGCATATTGATACCGGTGGACCAGAATACGACGGTGGGTGTCTGGCTGGGCAACCTGGCGTCGACTTCCAACACTTTGAGGGTATGATCATGCAGGATAACTTCAACATCCATCAGGCCCTTCAATGCGAGTTTTTCGGCGATCGATCCGGAAATCTTTTCAAATTCTGAAATAAGGCCGGGTCTCAGGTCGGTTGGAGCGAGAACCCGTTTACAATCATAATTCGGATCCATCTGGAGGTCGGTCACCTGAAGGGGAAAATAATTTCCGGGCCGGCCGACCACTTCGATGGAATAGGATGGGCCGGGTACAAATTCCTGAATCACCCACTCTTCGACGGATCGCTTTTGATGTGCCTGCAGATTCTTTAAATCGTGAAAGACACTTATTTTCTGACTGCCGCTTCCCCTACTGGGTTTGGCCAATACCGGAAAATCACATTCGGGCCAGGCCCGGGGAGCCGGCACGCCTATTCGGCTAAAGAGTCGTTCTGATTTTGCTTTAGAAGAAGAAATGGAATAAGCACAAGGATCAAATAACAGCGGAATTTCAGATTTCAAGGACCAGCTTTCCATGCAATCCAGCGCATCCTGGTTTTCCAGAGCCGGTATCACCAGGTCTGCACTCCCAAGCGCGCGCTCCAGATCCGTTGGTTTTGTTATATTTATCTGGCTGAACCGATCACAGAGACCGGCTGCCGGGACATGCGCGTTGCGGTCGATGACCGTCACTTCCCATCCGGCTTTTTTCGCTAAATAGGCGGCTTCTACGCCCTGGAGATTCCCGCCGACAACGGCTGCTAGCACGCGATTTCCCTCCGCGAATCGTGCTTGCCGATGGGCTGCTGACGGGACTTTATCCAGCCAAGGTATTCGTCGTTTGTTGCCGTTTTCAGTCCGCTGCCTTCAATAACTTTCAGTACCGACGCATGGGTTCGTTTGCCTTCTTCTATATCCAGAGCGTGCCGGGCCACACCGGCAAGGCCTTGCCCCGGAGGTACGATTGAGGTGACCACATTGGCGCCGGCCTCCAGTCGCTGTTTCAGGCCTTCAATTCCATCGACGTCCAGCGAGGCCGGTATCATTCTGTTCGGGAAGACCAGCCGCATCACCGCGATGATCCGCATTTCCCTTCGCGGTTCCGCCGGTTTTCTGCCCGCCATGGGGGTTCCCGGCTGAGGAACAAAGTTCATAACCCGGATCTGATCGGCGTCCAGGACCTGCATCGCTTCAATCGACTGCGCAATATCCCGCGGGGTTTCACCCACGCCGCAGAGTAAACCCTCCTCGATCAGCAGACCCAGAGAGCGGGCCCTTAATTTCGTTTCCAGCCGAATATCATAATTCTGTCCGGGCCTGAGCCGGCGAAACAGTTTGCGGTTGTGTGTTTCCTGATAACAGGCATACCAGGTAACGCCGCATTCGGTCAGCCGGCGTAATAAATCTTCGGGAATCACGCCCGGTGATACCATGGTCGGCAAGCCCGTTGCCGCGCTTACCGATTTGGTCAGATCAACGAAGCGGTCGAATCCGGCTCCGGCGCTATTGAAAAGGGCCGGATCTTCTCCCATGGTAAGATCGATCAGATGGACGCCGGAATCGGCGAGTCGCCGGGCAGTGGCGATTATTTCCGGTTTGGCCTTGCGATAGCGCTGACTATCTGAATTCGATCGGCGAAAAAAACAGAAGCTGCAGTCATTGCGGCAATATGTGCTGGCGTAAATAAAGCCATAGGTGAAAATTTTATTTCCGAAATATTTACGGCGCAAACTTTTTGCAGATGCAAAAAGTTTGTTAATTTGTTCCGTTTCATTCAAACCCAGAAGAAATACAATATCTTCCGCACATAAGCGCTCTTCTTGCTGTGCTCTGGCGAGGATATTTTCGAGTTTGTTCCGATTCTTTTTCATTATTTTAACAATCGACTAGATGTTCAACCGGATTCCGTCGAGATAGGCCAGGCTGCGTCCGAATTTAGCCAGATTGCGCCTTTTTTGAGCCGCCATCAGGAGGCGCTCCAATCCGAACCCGATTCCAACCCAGGTTTCGTTTATCTTCCATGGACGATCGAGGGGATGGGACCCCATTGCGGCGGATCCGATTTCGATATTATCTTTGCCGGCTTCTATGTCAATGGTATCTCCGTAAATTTCAGAAGTCACGCTTTCAAAGCGGTAATCAGGGACGCCGGCGGCCTCCGTTACCAGTGCGCCGAGTTCCCGGATTCGGTCCTCGCGGTTTCCGGGCGGCAGTCCCATTTCCACTAAATTGAGCATGGTAAATTCGCTGGAATGCTGGGCGCCATGAGATTCTTTTCGAAAGCAGGGGCCCACCTCAAAGATTCGAATCGGCTTATCCCACAGGCGAAGCAGGTCCACCAGGACATAATACAGGTGCGGCGCCAGCATGGGGCGCAGGCATTTATTATGATCAAGCCAATATATCTGCGAGTTCAACGGATGCTGGTCATCAATCGACATCTTTTTTACCAGGCCCTTGGACATCATAATCGGTGTGTTCACCTGGGCGAAGCCCTGGTTGACCAATACTTCAACCAGTTTACTTTCCAGGCGGCACAAGGCCGGGCGCATGTGGATTTCGCGAAATTCTTTCAGTCGTCGTCGTTGTCGAGCGACCCGTTTTTTCTCTAACTGCTGGTATGCCTGCTCACGTGACAATTTATTCGCAAAAGTCTTTTTTAATTCTGCCGCGGAGGCATCCAATTCATTTAAACGCCGAAGCTGGGTTTTTGTCCAGGTAACAGTCAAGTTTATTTATCCATAACGAATCGATAAAGGCTGGATTTAAATTTTTTCGAATTATACCCAGCTGTTAGTTGCTCGTCGGCAGTTGTCCGTTGTTGTCAAAGAGCCACGGACAACGGACAACCAACATCCGACATTGAGCGCTTACGCTCAATGTGGCGGGGAGTACGGGAGTTGCACCCGTCTATGTGGATTTAGAGTCCACACGATCACATGGCGATCCACCCCCCATATTTCAGCTTCTTCAAAGCTGAAATATATAAAAACTACGAATCCGAAACTTTCTTATCGCAATTAATTTAAGGGGTCAAATTCTATCTAGCTGATGAACCAATAACAGATAACAACTAACTTGTAATTTCGCGTTCTAGCGAAATTACAAGGCGGCTTTCTCCTTAAACCGATTGACGCAATTGATTTCAATATCCAGCAATCGGGCGATGTTGAATTTAGCCTCCATACATTTCGGGGATCCTGCGTGTGGATGAAGCACGCCCAGCTTGAGATCTTCGCGCACCTCGTTCATAATGATCGGATCCGTTAAGTCAGCCACTGAAACCTTGAGCTTGTCGGCCACATATTGCTTCGCCTGGTCGATTTTCATGCCTCTGGCAATTTGCATGCGAGCCACCAGATCTCCGGCAGCTCTCATTCCGCCCATTCCCGAGGCAATCGCGTGCGTAATGGCCATGCCCAGCGGATCCCCCACACCCACCTACAATCCATCCAGACGACAGATTTCAACCATGGCTTTGGAGGCCCGTGATGCCACATCCAGCGGCGGGTGATCATGGACCGTCATCGCGCCAACGCCCATGCCCATGTTCACATGGATGGGAATAGTGGCGACTTCGCAACAGGCCTTCATATAGGTAATCGCCCTGGAAACATTCCAGGGCGTCGACTGGTTGGTATTGGTATTGACCACCGGCCCGAATATGGTTACACCCGCCTTTTCGGCTGCTTTAACCTGGTCCTGGGGGTACATGCCGGCCAGTCTTTCACCGTTATAGGTCATTTCTCCATGCATCCCCAGAACAAATTCTCCGGCCATACCGAGCTCCACGCAAATACCCGGATATTTTTCCCGGAGTACCTCCGTTGCCATTAAGGCGGCTAAAAAATCAGCATCACCGGCGGCACCAACCGTATCCAGGATGATGGCATCCGCACCGGACTCATACAGGGCGCTGGAAACATAAACAATGTCTCTGACCGCATGCTCAACCGATGCTTCGTAAGAAGCTCGGGCTTCGTCGATTTTTCCCTGCGGCAACAATTCGGAAGGATTGGGGAAGGGACCGTCAGGCTGACTGTAAAGGCCTAGATTGGGCATGGCCCCGTAAAATACCGGTGCGGTCGTCACCGCAAGCACCTGCTCCAATAGCGGCTGTTCGTAGGTCACCATCGATTTGATCGGTTTAAAGCTATAATCCGGGTAGCCCAATTCCAGGGTATCGGCCCCCATGAGCTTTTCATAGATTTGAAGGCACTGCAGCCGGTCAACGTTGACCTGGGTGCGGCTCATCTTAATTGGGGTGCCATCATAGGAAAGGACGACCTCTTTGCCTGGCGCCACTCCCACGAATCGGTGAGGCGAACTGAAAATATCAAAAAGGTGCTGCAATTCCTCCTTCGAAAGCACCGGAATATTGCCGCGTTGAGCTGCATCCTGTGTTCCTTCCTCCAAATCCCGCCGGACAGCGTCCTCGCTTAGCTCAACAGGAGACCCATCACCATAGCGTGTCTGTATTTTCCCCATGACGACCTCCTTACTCTGTGTAGACTTTTGTGTAATGGGTTATGAAGGGCCTAAAATTGTTTTCTGCCGCTTCACTATGGAAGACAATACCGGTTTCTGCGAGAATCTTAAGCGACGCCTCATGAATCCATTGCATGTCCGATTTGGAAAGGACATTCAAGCTGCTCTTCATTCGCATCAATTCGTTCTCCACCATCCGATACAATCTGGCCTTACATGTTCAGCAGTTGCTTTACTTTCTTGACACCATCGCCGGCATCCTGCGCATAAGCATCGGCACCGATTCGATCGGCCCAGCGCTGGGTCACCGGGGCGCCTCCGACAATGGTTTTGTATTTCTCTCTCAAACCGGCTTTTTTCAAATCCTGCTCCAGTTGTTTCTGCATTGCCATCGTCGTGGTTAACAGCGTGCTGGAACCAATAATATTGGCGCCGAACTTCTCGGCCGCGTCAATAAAGCGCTCAATCGGGACATCGCGCCCGATATCCAGAACATCAAACCCATTGGCCTTAAAAAGGGCGACGACAATCGTCTTGCCGATATCGTGGACATCGCCTTCCACGGTGCCAACGACCACCTTTCCGGTAACCGAGGCTTTTTCTTCGGGAAGGGCGGCATTGATGATTTCGGTGGCCTTCTCCATTGCTGTCGCCGAGTAAACCAGTTGCGGCAAAAACAGCCTGCCGGTTTCAAACAGATCACCCACCTGATTGATTCCGGGAATAAATCCTTTGTCCATCAATTCCAAAGGATCAAATCCCTCATCCAATCCGCGTCTGGCAATCTCGGTGGCCTTGTCGGTATCACCTTTTAAAATGGCTTCGATCGCATCCTGAAATAATTTTTCGCTCATAGCGCCATCCTTTCACTTTTACATTCTGGGCCTCTGGTTTTTGGGATCATAAGGGGATCGAATGTGCACTTTAGCCGGGATCATTTTACCTTCAACTTCGATTTCGTATTTGCCGCTTAAAATCCAATCCTCGGTGATCGTTCGCTCGCTTTTCACATATCCCATGCCCACCGCAGAGCCCAGCTTAAAGCCGTATGCACCGGAGGTCATATTTTCCATCCAGACCCCGGATCGATAAATCGGCTCACTGCCGTAAAGCAAGATATCCTGATCTTCCAGAGTAAACATGACCAGCTTGCGCTTTATACCTTCTTCTTTTTGCTTCAGCAGTGCTGTTTTTCCGATAAAGCTATCCTTGTCCAGCTTGACACCAAAGCTTAGGCCGGCCTCATACGGGGTGTCATCCGGCGTAATATCGGATTCCCAGTGGCGATAACCGGTTTCCAACCGCAGCGAATTGACCGCCTGCATGCCCACCAGGCGCAATCCAAATTTTTTGCCCTCCTCAAAGATGGCATCAAATACCGCCAGGGAAAAATTGGTCGGGATATATAATTCCCAACCGAGTTCGCCCACGTAGGACATTCGCATTGCCCATGGCCTGGCATAGGCCACATCGATCTCTCTGGCAGTACCATAGGGAAACCCATCATTTGAAAGGTTGGTTGGGGTCAGCGTCTTCAGCAAATCTCTGGATTTGGGTCCCATGATCGCCAGCATGGCATAAGCGTGGGTCACATCGGTTATGGTTGCCCGGGCATTCTCGGGCATCAGGCGGCAGAAATGATCATAATCATGCACCACGGTGGCCGCGGCGGTGACGATGAAAAAGGCGTCTTCTGAAAAACGGGTGACTGTTACATCGGTTTCAAATCCGCCCCTTTCATTCAATACCGGGGTATAAACGACTTTTCCAGCGGGCACGGCGATATCGTTTGAACAAAGTTCTTGCAAGACGTGCGCGGCGTCGCGACCCTGAACCAGGAACTTGCCCATTGAAGTCAAATCATAAAGACCGACGCCATCGCGAACCGCCAGATGCTCTTCGCCCTGGTATTTAAACCAATTCGGTTTTCCCCAGGAGTATTTATGAACGGGCTCGACGCCCTGAGGTGCGAACCAATCCGCTCTTTCCCAGCCGGCATTCTGGCTAAATACAGCACCGTTGGCCGCCAAACGGTCATGAATGGGAGAGCAGATCACCGGCCGGGCGCTGGTGCGTTGTCGATTGGGATAATGGTGGTGGTACAGAACGCCGACAGCCTCAATAATGCGATCATGCAGATAACGGGCGTTTTGCTGCCAGGGAAAATAGCGTTTGACATCTACCGGCCAGAGTTGTTCGGTCGGATGCCCCTGATCGATCCAATACGACAAAGCCCTGCCGATACCGGCGGAACTTTGAATGCCCACCGAATTCATCCCGCAGGCCACAAAAAAGTTTTTAATCCCCGGCGCCGCTCCGATCATAAAGGCCGTGTCGGGCGTAAAGCTTTCCGGGACGACCGAGAGGTGGCGTATCTGGGCGGTGGCCATTGCCGGAAACCGCTTCAGGGCACAATCCATAAAGGGTTGAAACTGATCCCAATCCTCCTGGAGCTCGTGATACATGATATCATTGGGGATGCCCTCTGCCCCCCAGGGTTTCGAAACTTCTTCGAAACCGCCGAACAGGATGCCATCGGATTCGGATTTAAAATAGGTCTCTCCATCAAAGTCGCGTACCGTGGGAAAATGCTTTTTCAAACCTTCGATCGGCAATGTCACTGCGTGCATGTGTTCGGCAGCGTGCAACGGGACACTCGCGTTAACCATTTGTCCGATTTGCCGGCCCCACATGCCCGCACAGTTGACGACGTATTCAGATTCGATATCGCCCTGATCGGTTGTAACACCGCGAACAGCACCTTTTTCGGTTTTGATGTCGGTTACCAAAACATTTTCAAAAATTCTGGTGCCACCCATTTTGGCGCCTTTGGCCAGAGCCCGGGTCGTCTCGATTGGATTGGTCACGCCGTCTTTTGGGAGATAGAATGCGGCCACCAGATCATCGGTGCGCATTCCAGGGACTAAATCGCCGGCCTCTTTCAGACTGACTTCATGCATTTCGATGTTAAACGCGCGGGCCATTGCCGCTGCGCGCAGCAATTCCTTTTTGCGATCTTCTGTCTGGCAAACTGCCAGAGCCCCGTTTTGCCTGAATCCGGTGGCCATTCCGGTTTCCGCTTCCAGGCCGGCAAAGCATTCAATACCGTATCTGGCCAGATTGGTCATCTCCTGGTTTTGCCGCAGTTGTGTCAACAATCCGGCCGCGGCCCAGGTTGTCCCGCAGGCCAATTCCTTGCGCTCAAGCAGCACGACGTCGTTCCATCCCAGCTTGGTCAAATGATAGGCCATACTGCAGCCGACGATACCGCCACCGATGATGATGAGTTGCGCCCGGTCCGGGATTTTAACGCTCAAGTTGATCTCCTGTTTTTGCTTTAAATTGCTGTACACAATTGATGTCAATTCCCAATACTTCAGCGATCCGAAACTTGGCCTCAATACCTTTGGCACAGCCCGGCAGTGGCGTTACCGCACCGATCTGAAGATCCTCACGCACCTCGGTCATGATGACAGGATCGGTCAGATCGGAAATCGCCAGGCCTAATTTGCCGGCCACATATGCTTTTGCCTCCTGGATCCGCATGCCGCGGGCCATTTGCATGCGAGCGACCAGATCTCCAGCAGCTCGCATTCCGCCCATTCCCGAAGCATGTGCATGTGTCAGGGCCATGCCAAGCGGGTCGCCGACGCCAACCTACAATCCGTCCAGGCGACAAATTTCAACCATTGCCTTCGATGCCCGCGAAACGATATCTATGGGGGGGTGATCGTTTACCGTCACCGCGCCGACCCCCATACCCATGTTTACATGAACGGGAATCGTGGCTGCCGCGCTGCATGCTTTCATGAACGTAATCGCGCGCGAAAGATTCCAGGGGCAGGACTCGGATGTATTGGTATTGACCACGGGGCCGAAAATGGTTACGCCCGCTTTTTGGGCGAGTTTTACCTGATCATGCGGATACAAGCCGGCCAGTCGCACGCCATCGTATTCAAGCTCACTGTGCATGCCCAGTATGAATTCTCCAGCCATACCGAGCTCGATGCAGATATCGGGATATTTTTCCTTCAGTTTTTGTGTGGCGATCAACGAAGCTTGAAAATCGGCGTCTCCGGCGGCGCCTACCGTATCAAGATTGATGCCGTCGGCGCCCGATTCATGCATGCCGCTGCCGGCATAGACGATGTCTTTGACGGCAGTTTTGACAGTGGCTTCATAGGAGGCCTGCGCTTCTTCAATTTTTCCTTCAGGCAGCAGCTCGGCAGGATTCGGAAACGGGCCGTCGGGTTGGCTGTACAGACCTAAATTGGGCATTGCGCCGTAAAACAGCGGGATATGAGTTGATAAGAGGGCCTGTTCCATAATGGGCCGTTCCATGGTGAGGATAGGTTTGATCGGCTTGAAGCTGTAATCGATGTGACAGAGTTCCATGGTGTCGGCACCGAAAAGCTTTTCGTAAATCTGCAGCGCTTGAATGCGGTCAACGTTGACCCCCACGCGCCTGATCTTAAGCGTTGCCGCATCATAGCTGAGAATAACCTCGTTACCCCTTTCAACGCTTACGAAATTATAGGGGGATTTGAACACCTCGAGCAGATACTGCAGTTCCTCTTTGGAAAGGGCAGGGATATTACCCCGTTCGGCGGCGTCCGAAGTCCCGTTCTCCAGATCTGTCATGAGTTCTTTGGCGCTCATTTCCAGCGGAGTCCCGTCTCCATAACGGGTAAATATTTTCGCCATATGCCCTCCTATCTAGTCTAACTTATCGTAAAGTCGACCTCGTCATAACCTTATGGTAAAATAAATCCGCTTTATTCAGCTATGCGCATATCTTGATAAATACGAAATTCGAATATCGGAACTCGAAACAAATCCGAATACCAAATGACCAAAATTCAAAACAAAAAGGACTTAGCTCCATTATTGGTTTTGCAAGGTTTAACCTCATCGTTTAGAAAATTTGAATATTCGAATTTGGGATTTGTTTCGGATTTCGAATTTCGTGCTTCGGATTTTTATAAAACACCCTATAAAACCGACTCCTGAAAGAAATTTCATGCAGAAAAAAAGTCATTATTTTTTGGATATTTCTATGAGCCCTTCCTCCAGAATCGACAATCCTTTTTCCAGGTGATCGTCTTCAATCACCAGGGGCATCAGCATGCGCATCACATTGCCCAGAGTTCCGCATGATAAAACGACGAGCCCTTTCTGCAAACAAAGATTCACCAGGGCTTTGGCTTCGTCGGCCGCCGGTTCTTTGCTTTGGCGGTCCTTAACCAGTTCCAGTGCCATCATGGGGCCTAAACCCCGGACTTCACCGATAATCTCAAATTGCTCGGCCCATGCATTGCACCGTTCCGTCAATTTATTTCCCAATGCTTGCGCTTTTTGTAGCAGATTTTCTTCTTCAAAAATATCCATCACCGCCAGGGCCGCCCGACAGCAAACCGGATTTCCGCCGTAGGTGCCGCCCACGCCCCATGGATGAACCGATGCCATGACCTCCTCTCTGCCCGTCACAGCAGCCAGGGGCATCCCCGCTGCCAGACTTTTTGCGACCGTGATCATATCCGGCGCCACATTCCAGTGCTCGATGGCAAACAGTTTACCTGTGCGTCCCATGCCGGACTGAATTTCATCGGCAATAAATAAAATATCATTGTCTTGGCAGATTTTAGAGAGCTTGGGGAAATATTCGGGAGGCGGGGTGATAAAACCGCCTTCACCCTGAATCGGTTCGGCAATTACGGCGGCACAGGATTCAGGCGCCAGATGCGTGTGTAAAAATTCTTCCAGATAATCGGCACAGGCCACTTCACAATCCGGATATTCGAGATTAAACGCACAGCGGTAGCAATATGCCGAAGGTATACGGTAAATTTCAGGTGCATAGGGACCGAATCCGAATTTATATGGTTTTACCTTGTGGGTCAGGCTCAGAGCGAGCAAGGTGCGTCCGTGAAATGCGTGTTCAAGTGCGATGATCCCGGTTTTTGCGGTATGATAGCGTGCAAACTTAACGGCATTTTCTACGGCTTCGGCGCCACTGTTGAGGAAGATCGTGGTTTTCGGAAAATCGCCCGGAGCAAACGCATTCAGTTTTTGAGCCAGTGTTATCGCCGGCTCATAGGGGAGAACCATAAAACAGGTATGGGTCAGTTTTTCAACCTGATCTTTGACGGCCGCCACCACTTTCGGGTGGCTGTGACCCACATTCATCACCGCGATGCCACCGGCAAAATCGATGTATTCTCTGCCCTCGACATCATACAGCAGTGCGCCCTTTCCGGCTGCGACATAGCAGTTGGTGACGCTGGCCAGACCCGGCGGCATAGTTTCGGCTCTTAATTCACCTAACGCCTTGCTGCTGGTTTTCGTCTCCATGGCATTCCTCCTCCAATAAAACAGTTCCAAAAGGTGTTATTGGAACGCTCAATTTAGATCGAATAAATTCGCGCGGTAGGCTTTAAGATATTCCGCGCAATACGCGTCTTTGCCGGCCAGCGTTTCGGCGGTAATGATATTTGCCATCATCATCTTGTCTAAAGGATTTATAATCGCTCCGTCCAGCCCCTTGGCGATGGCCATGCTCATGAATGTCTGGTTTATAAATTTGCGGTTCGGCAATCCAAATGAAATATTGGATAGACCGCAGAGAGTGTGAACCCCTTTAAAGGTTGTCATTATCTTTTCGATGGCATTCACAAATTCCATCCCGAATTGAACATTCGTTGAAATCGGTTGCACCAGCGGATCGACGTAAATGTTATTGATGGCAACATTTTTTTGTAGAAGACTGTTTATCAGTTTATCTGCAATCGCCATGCGGTCGTCGGTCGTCTGCGGCATACCTTCATCACTCATACACAGGGCCACCACCTTGAGATCGGTTCCGGCCACAACCGGCAGCAAGCTTTCAAAACGATCTTTTTCCAAAGATATCGAATTGATCATGGCCGTTCCCCTGTGAACCGCCAGGGCGGCTTCGATCGCCTTGGGGTCCGGGCTGTCGATGCAACAGGGATCTTCCACTGCGGATTGAACCGTTTGAACCAACCACTCGAGGTACTCGGCTTCCCTGCCAACGAATACCCCGGCATTGACATCCAAATAGTTTGCGCCGGCCTCGACCTGATCCTTTGCAACCTGCCTGATTTCATCCCGGTCCTGGGCTTCAATGGCTGCGGCAATGGCCTTGCGACTTGCGTTAATCAACTCTCCGACAATAAGCATTGCGGTCTCCTTATTGATGCGTCATCTCTATTGGTGTTATACCGACCGCCGAACTTCGTTTCAGCGTACCAGCTCTTTGGCTTTTTCAGTGGCGGATGCGGCATTGGCGCCATAGGCATCGCCACCGATTTTATCCACAAAATCCTTGGTGACCGGAGCACCGCCGGCCATGATTTTAACCTGATCGCGAATGCCTGCCTCTTTTAGCGCCTGAACCGTCTCTTCCATACGCGGCATGGTCGTGGTCAACAACGCCGACATTCCCAGAATGTCAGGTTGATGCTCCTTGACTGCTTCAACAAATTGCTGGGCGGTGATATTGGTTCCCAGATCGATAACCTTGAAACCGGCGCCCTGAAGCATCATGGACACCAGGTTTTTGCCGATATCATGCAGATCACCCTCTACTGTACCGATCAGATAGGTGCCCACACCGGCCGCATCGCCTTCTGACAGCAAGGGATTGAGAATATCCATGGCCCCGTGCATACAGCGGGCGCACAAAAGTACTTCGGGGATAAACATGTCACCGGCCTTAAACCGCTGACCCACCACATCCATTCCGGCCAGCAAACCTTTATCGAGAACATCGCGGGCCGAAACCCCTTTGTCCAGGGCTTGCTGGGCCAAGCTTTTAACTTCCGCTTCTTTACCGGCAATCAGCACTTCTGCCATTTTCTCAAACAATTCTTCCATCGCTCCTTCTCCTTTGATTCGGTATTCTCAATTTTTCCTTCCCAAACGGGAGCAATACCCGTGCTATTCTTTAGATACACCCAGTTCTGCTTCCGTTTCTTCAACAATAGATCGCATGGTCGCCAGAACATATTCGGGCAGGGGTTCGGGTTTATGATTTTCCAAAATAAAGCGCGCCTTCTCCAGCGCCTTTTGGTAGAGATCGGTTCGGCCTCCGGCTTCCCAGTCTTCACGGGTCCTGCGGTCGATTAATTTGGGCTGGGATTGGGATCGCATATGTTTAAACGTGTGGTCATGACTGAGAAAATTTTTCCCGACACCGATTTCATGAATGACATCCACCGCCAGGGTTTCGTCGTTGACCGGAATGCCCTGCACGACGTGTTTAATCATGCGGGCAAACTCGTTATCCATGACCAGCTGGCCATAATCAATTGTCATGCCCATCTCGATCATCCCCAGGCCGTATATCAGGTTGGCACCTGCCAACGCCGGCAACAAGCCTGTAATGGTTTTTTCATGACCGGATTGGGCATCACAGACCTTGCTGTCGCCCTACCCACCGGCGACCCAGCTGGGCAGAAGATAGTAGGTTGCCATATGCGCCACCGCGGCATTGATCAGGGCACATTCAGGAGAGCCTACCGATGCTGCGGCCAACCTCAAATCCATTGCGGTTGTTGAACTCCCGTAAATAAATTTGGCGCCTTTGCGGGTAAGCTGGCTGAGGACCAGGCCTCCTAAAATTTCAGCATTATGATCCACCAGCGTTCCGGCCAGGGTTACCGGTGAAGAGCCTCCGGCCATGGCCATGGATAAAACATTGCAGGTCATCCCGGCGCGGGCGGATTCAATTATAATTTCACAACTCTCTTTGACCAGTTGTAAAGGACTGACCGGACAGGTAATAAAGGAAACGATCGGACGCTCCTGAAGTTTGTCTTTGCCACCGACGATGGCCGCGGCCATTTCAACAATTTTTTTAAGCAAATAGCCATTACCCGGGCCCATAAATCCATGCTTGGATGTATTCGGCAGCCATGCCTCTGCATTGTGAAGCTGTACCGATTCCGGAGGGACATCGCCGGCCCCTACGGCGCGCTCATAGACATCTATTTGATCCAGATAATCGGCGAGCAGGGCTGAAGATGCGACATCGGCTTTGGTGGTTTCGCGATGCGCTCCGGTGTACGGGTCAATGATGAAAACACCTTCCCCGAAATTGGTGAAGCCGACGCGGTTGCTCTCCATAACAAAATCGTGCTCAGGATTACGACCGGCCAGCAACAGCTTCGAAGGTGCGGATCGGATGGCATCCTCTACCAAGTATGGCGGCAGTTTTGCAATCCGGGTCTTTTTATCGATAATCGCTCCACCGCCGTGCAGGATTTCCAGGGCCTCCTCATCATCAAAGCGGAGGCCAGTTTTCTCGAGTACTTCCAGGGTGGCGAGGTGAATTTCATCCAGTTCCGCATCGGTGAAAAGCTTTAGACCCAGTCCTCCGCTTTGCGGCTTTCCGGCATGTAAATTGCGTTTCAAGCTCACACCTCCTTTCCAGGTAAAATTAGTTGTTCAGGTTGCTCTTTTGATCCTTTTGAAGCCGGAAGAGATCCACCTGTTGTAAAATGGGGTTCCGGCTGAACATGATCGCAACAAATTGCGATATTTGATTCTATTTTTTCACCTGGGCGACACCCAATTCTTTTTCGGCCTCAACGACAATCGAGCGAATCGTTTTGCGAACATCATCGCGGAGCTGCGGCGGTTTGTAATTTTCCAGGATGTCAATCATCTTTTCGCGGGCGCGCTGATACATATCTTTGCTGCCGGCAGCTTCCCAGTCTTCGCGCATGCGCCGGTCGAGCAGATGGGCCTGTGATTGAGATCGCATGTATTGATATGTCGTCTGGTGCGCCAGGTAGTCCCTGCCGATGCCCAATTCCTTGATAACATCCACCGCCAGCGTCTCATCATTGACCGGTATTCCGTTCAGCGCGTGCATGATCATGCCGGCGATTTCATTATCCAATACCAGTTGTGCCAAGTCGAAGGTGATTCCCATCTCAAGCATTCCCAATCCATAGATCACGTTGGCCCCTGCCAACGCGGGTAAAATGCCGGTGATGGTTTTTTCGTGACCCGACTGGGCATCGACCATCTTGCTGTCGCCCTATCCACCGGCGACAAAGCTTGGCAGGCTATAATAACGGGCCAGTCGCGCCACGGCTGCACTGATCATCCCTGTTTCCGGGGAACCGACTGTCGCTGTCGCCATTCTCAAATCCATGGGGCATGATGAGCTGCCGTAAACAAATGGCGTGCCTTTTTGGGTAGACTGGCTTAAAACGAGGCTCGAAAGGATCTCAGAATTTTGAATCACCAGGGTACCTGCCAGATGAACCGGGCTGGATCCGCCGGATAAGGCCATCCCGATAACATTAACCGCCAGGCCGGTTGCGGCAGCATCCATAACAATTTCACAATGATGTTGGGGCAGTTTTAAGGGACTTATGGGGCAGGTTGTAAAAGTGAGTATGGGCCGCTCTTTTAGTTTCTCTTTGCTGCCGACAATGGCCGCACAAATGTCGATAATTTTAGGTGTCTGGTTGCGGTCCACCGGGCATAGCCAGTGGTGCTTGACCGTGTGCGTCATTGATGCTTCGGCGTTGTGGATCGCCTGAACTTCGGGAGGCTTATCATGGGAGCACATGGCCCTTTCAACGGTTTCCACATATTCCAGACTGTCAATAACCAGGGCTGTTTTTTCAAGATCCGCTTTGGTGCTGTCGCGGTGTTCACCACTATAGGGATCCACAAACCGGATGCCCTCTCCGAAATTTGTAAATGTCACGCGATTGTCCTGCAGAATGACGTCATCTTGGGGTCTTCGCCCGCAGGCCACAAAAGTGGACGGCGCCGAACGGATGGCGTCTTCCACCACCCAGGCAGGAAATTTTACGGTTTTGGTTTTGGGATCGACGATGCAGCCTGCGCCATCATAAATTTCGATGGCCTCCTCGCTTTCAACGAAAACGCCGACATCCCTGAGGACCTCCAGGGTGGCCAGGTGGATCTCGTGAACTTCATCATCGGTCATCACATTCAGGCTGAAGCCTGAATTTCGTTGTATGCCGGCTTTTATTCTGCGAATCATTCATATACCTCCTTTTCGCCCGGAGTGCGGTTACGAACAAATTCGTATAATGGCCGCAAAAAGATTGTGCTGCTATTTTTTAATCATCTTTACTTCTTTTTCGAACGCTTTCACGATTCTGCTCATTTCCCCGGGTGCAGCATCGGGCAAGGGATAAGGGTTATGGTTTTGAAGAATATCAATTGCCGTTTCATAGGCCCTATCAACGATGGTTTTCCCTTTCGTCACCTCCATCCAATCGCTGCGTGTTCTGCGATCGAACAATTTCGTTTGGGATTGGCTTCTCATGGAACGCAGACTGTGTTCATGGGTGATATAGGCGCCCCCCGGTCCGACTTCGTGGATGACATCCATCGCCAGCTTTTCGTCGGTAAGCGCTATGCCCTTAATGGCGATTTGAATCATGCGGATCATTTCGGCATCCATGATGATTTTGGCATAGTCAATCGTCAAGCCCTGCTCCAAGACACCGGACCCGAAGACAATATTGGCACCCGCCAGCGCGCTCATGGTCGCGCTCAGGGCAAACTCGTAGCCGGACTGGATATCCGGGACTTTGCTGTCGGAGGCACCGCCACCGACAAAGCTCGGCAGGCGATAGTACTGGGCCAGTTTTGCCAGGGCGGCATTGATCATTCCGTATTCGGGTGAACCGATGGCTGAGGTCCCGAATCTTAAATCCAGAATGGTGCTGGTGCTGGCATAGGTACAGGGGAGCCCTTTTTTAGCAAGCTGGGCCAGAACGATGCAGCTCAGAACTTCGGCATTGTGGGTCACCAGGGTGCCGGCCAATGTTGCTGAAGACGTCCCCCCTGAAAGGGACATCGGCATTATCATAATGCCCAATCCCAGCCGCGCAGCCTCGACAATAACCTCACAGGTGTTTGTCGGCAACGTCAGCGGACTTATCGGGCACACGTTTACACTGAAAATCGGCCGCTTACGTAAACGATCCATGCCACCGACACAAACTGCGGCGAGCTCGGCCATTACATTCAACGCCCGCGGTGAGTCAGCACCCACAAAAATGTGCTTGCCGGTATTGTTTAAAATGGCCTCTATGTTATGAACGGATACGGTTCCTTCAGGGACGTCGGTTGCGTTGACCGCACGTTCGAGTACGGATATTTCATTTAAGGCATCACACACGCGGGTCAGATCTGCGCAGTCTTTTTTGGTGGCCCGTCGAATCTCACGTGTAACAGGATCAATAAGGTTGATGCATCCGCCGAAAGTCGAGAAACCGACCCGATTGGGTTCGGCAATAAAATCATCATCCGGATTGCGGGCATCGTAAACAATGGTCCGCGGAGCCCAGAATGCACATTCTTCGACCACGTAGGAGGGGATCTTAACAATGCCATAGTTTTCAAATCGTTCGATCTCACATCCGCCGCCATGGAATATTTCCAGGGCATTTTCACTCAGAACTTTAATGCCGGTGTCCTGCAGAATTTGAAAGGTGGCATAATGAATGGTATCGAGTTCGTCTCTGGAAAATGCAGCCAGCCCGAAGCCGGCGGTGGTGCCGATACCGCTTCTGGAAATTCTTTTCATGACATTATCCTCGCCTTGCTGATTTTCAGATTCCTTAGATCAATCGGTTCGGATAAAGAATGGATGCTTCTGATATGTTCTAAGTCGACCGCCGATATAAATTGACAGAAAATTTTGCCCCTTGTAAATTGTTGACAGTTTACAGTCAAGTAAAATCGAACAATATTTGAAATTATTTATTATTCAAAGGCTTGGCCCAAAACCATCGATTAATGCGATGCTAACACATCCCCTGTGAGCCTGAAATGGACTTGACATATCCTTTTATTACAGTAAATTGTTGACTGTTTACAATATGCCTTAAATCTCGACTTCGGCCTTATTGTGAGATTCAGACAAAGGAGACCTTATGGCGCGCGTTTTTTCAGAGCAAAAACGGCCCACGTTAATGAACCAGGCGCTGGAAGAAATCAGGGAAGCGATACGGAAGGGGAAGTTAAAACCGGGCGACCGACTCATCGAGATGCAACTGGCCGAAGAGATGCATATCAGCCGCTTTCCAATCCGCGAAGCGCTGCGCTATCTGGAAAAAGAGGGTTTGGTTGAAACAAAGCCGTTTAAAGGGACCTATGTTGCCCAACTGACTGAAAGGGATATGGAAGAGCTTTATTCCCTGAGAAGTGCCATCGAAGAGTTTGCGGTCCGGATTCTCATCAAAAACATCGATGCGGAAAAGATTAAAAAGCTTGAAGCCATTTTCCATTGCATGCAGCAGGCTTCCAGGAATGAAGATTTGGACAAACTCATTTCCGAGGATTTTCGATTTCACCAGACCATCTGTGAATTATCCGATCATCGTAAGCTGCTGGATGTTTGGTTGACGCTTGAAAATCAATTGAGGGTATTTCTGACCATTGAGAAACAATTGTTTGGAGATTCAGTCCAATTCGTGAAGAGCCATAATCCGATTTTAAAGGCCATCCAGGCACGAAAAATAAGGCCGGCTCAAAAAGCGATCAGAGAGCATCTGAATTGGGCCATGCGGGTCATTCGTCAGGGCTATTGGGCAAAAGCTTCCGAATAACCCAATTCTGCAAACCGGAAAATGTACTGGCGATGATCAACGCCAGAAACACATATGGCAAATACCCGGAAGCGTGGTCACATATTGCCGTCAATGCAAGTTTGCCTGTCCGGTGGGTTGCTCGTAAATGAAACCGCCTCTTTGGGTCACAGGTGCCAGGCTTTGAAGGGAGCTGATTATGCCGAAAACAGATTATCAGCCGGGAGAAAGCTATGCCTACCCACTCATCCTCAAGAAATTGCTTAACACCCCTTTGATTTATTCGCCGCAACGCGAAATTGTGTACAGCGATAAACTGCGCTATAACTATCGAACATTAAATGACCGTATCCACAGGCTTGCCGGCGGGCTTGAAAAACTTGATGTCCGACCGGGCGATACCGTGGCGGTGTTCGATTACGACAGCAACCGCTATCTTGAGTGTTTTTTCGCCATTCCGATGATGGGAGCCGTGCTGCAAACGATTAACTGGCGCCTGTCGGCCGACCAGATTCTTTATACGATCAATCATGCCGAAGCGAAAATGATTATCATTCATGCGGATTTCCTTCCCATCTTAAAAGATATCCGGAAAAAATTGGAGACGGTTACCCGCTTCGTGTTGATTTCAGAATCTGAAGCCAGTCCGGATGCGGGATTTAAAGTTGCAGCCGAATTTGAAGAATTGCTGCAATCCGGATCCGGTACCTATGCTTTTCCCGATCTGGATGAAAACACCAAGGCGACGACGTTCTATACCACCGGCACGACCGGCAATCCGAAAGGGGTGTACTTTTCCCACCGGCAACTCGTGCTGCATACCCTTGGGGTTGCCGTCGCCTGCGGGGCGTATCACACCATCGGGCGGTTCAGGTCCAATGATGTGTATATGCCGCTGACACCCATGTTTCACGTCCATGCCTGGGGTTACCCATATGTGGCCACGATGCTGGGCGTCAAGCAGGTTTATCCCGGTCCATATGAACCCGAAAAGCTGTTAAAACTCATCGAAGATGAAAAGGTCACCTATTCTCACTGCGTGCCGACCATCCTGCAGATGCTTCTGAGCTGCCCGGCGGTCAAGGATGTGGATTTGTCGAATTGGAAGGTGGTCATCGGCGGTGCCAGGCTGCCGAAGGGATTGGCAAGGGCCGCCAAACAGTTGGGAGTTGAGATTCATGCAGGATACGGCATGTCCGAGACCGGTCCGGTCATGACGATGGCCGCACCCCAGGAATATATGCTGGAATGGGAAGAACCGCAATTGCTGGATGTGATCATTAAGACCGGAAAACCCATTCCGCTGGCCGAGTTTGAGGTCTTTGATACCGATGGAAATGCGCTGCCCCATGATGGTCAATCTTCCGGTGAAGTCGTCATGCGATCGCCCTGGTTAACGCAAAGCTATTTTAAAGCGCCCGAAAAAACAAAAGAGCTGTGGCGCAGCGGCTGGCTGCACAGCGGTGATGTCGGCCACATCGATGCAGAAGGCTATCTGCAAATTACCGATCGCATCAAAGACGTGATTAAAAGCGGCGGCGAATGGATTTCTTCACTGGATCTGGAAAATTTGATGAGCCAGCATGAAGCGGTTCTGGAATCGGCCGCCATTGGCGTTCCGGATGAAAAGTGGGGCGAGAGACCTCTGATGGTGGTTACCCTCAAGCCCGAATATAAGGACAAGGTCAGCGCGGAAGATTTTATCCGCTTCATGAAAAAATTTACTGAAGAAGGAAAACTACCCAAATACGGCGTTCCCGACCGCTATGAATTTGTGGCGCAAATCCCTAAAACCAGTGTGGGCAAATTAGATAAAAAGGTGCTTCGAAAATTATTCGACAAATAATTACAAACAGGAGGGATATCTGCATGGAACAGATTATCGCATTTTGGGTGCACCCCCGGTCTATCTCCACTGCTTTTGAAAGGGTATTTATTGAAAGAGGTGATTATAAAGTTCTGCATGAACCGTTCAGCCCGTTGTATTACGTTTATGAGAAACGGGTGGATTGTCCCGGTCAACACATCGATCCCGGCGTCCCTCACAGTTACGCGGATATTCGAACGTGGATTCTGGAAGAAGGCGACAAGGCTGCCGTGTTTTTTAAAGACATGGCCTATCATCCCTTTGACCATATGATTAAGGACGACGAATTTATCAAGAGACTGACCCATACATTTCTTATCAGGGAGCCTGAAAAGACCATCCTCTCCCATGCGGTCATGAATCCGAATGTTACCCGTGATGAGATCGGATACGAGTTGGAATTCAAGCTCTTTGAAAAAGTTAGGGCGGTGACGGCCGGGACACCGGTCATCATCGATGCCGACGACCTTGAAAATGACCCCGAAGGGATTACCAGAGCGTATTGTGAGGCCATTGGCATCCCTTTTATCAAAGCGTCCCTGTCCTGGGATCCGGGCCACATACCGGAATGGGATTCTTGGAAAGAATGGCACGTGGATGCGGCTATAAGCAGCGGTATCCAAAAAAACATGGAAACATTTGATTTCGGGTTGGACGACAGACCCAATCTCAGAGACCATTATGAATACCATCTGCCGTTTTATGAGAAATTATATCAAGATCGGATCACCACATGATCACTGAAGCTGTCGGCATTGCAAAAGAGCACTATGCGCTGGGGGAGCTCTTACATTGCGCGGAACTGCACGGCGGATATGTTAACCGCAGCTTTGCGACGCTTGCCAAAATAAATGACAGCCAGATCAAATATCTCATCCGCAGGTATAACCCGGCTGTTGCCGAAAATGAAATTCGGTTCGAACACGCCCTGATCAGCTATCTTAAAAAAAACGGATTCGACCTGGCCGCCGGCGTCATATGCTCAAAAAGGGGCGCAACCTATGTTAAACAGGAACGAACGATTGCAGGGAGCGCGCATGATGATTTTTGGGCTGTGTTTGAGTTTTTAGAAGGTGAAGATCGCTATACGTGGACGGATACAAACATTGCGCCGGAGGATCTGATCAGCGCCGCCGAAGTGCTGGCTGATTTTCATGCAGCCGGGCAAAATTTCCACGCACCCCACGGCGCTGAACGCAACCAGCCCAAAATTAATGATTTTCTTGTGACCTTTCGGCAGACTTATGACGCCTATTCCCGTAGAGCTGGCAAGACCCGATTTGATCAATGCTTTATGCAGCATCGCAGCCGTGTCTTGAGTGCCGTTGACCGGGCGCTCATGCCTGAACAGGACATCGCTGCAATGCCCCAGATTCCGGTCCACTGCGATTATCATCAGGGGAATTTAAAATATAAGGGCTCCCGGGTAGTCGGTGTATTCGATTTCGATTGGTCAAAAATTGACCTGCGGCTTTTTGATCTCGCGCTGGCGATCGTTTATTTTTGTGCCTGCTGGGACGGTGTTGCAGGCGGCAGTCTCATGCGCGATAAATTGAAATTGTTTCTTGGGGCCTATAACCGCAGATGCCGGGAACCTAACGGCCCCGGTTCCCTGAACGCAACGGAAAAAGCATATCTGCCGGGTATGCTGGCCGCCGCCAATCTTTATGTGCTTCACTGGACCCTCGCCGATTTTTATCACATTGAGGATCCGGATACGGATGCGTACCTGGCTTATTTAAGACATGGTCTCAAACTAATGGACTGGACTGAGGCTAACACGGAACGAATTGCAGCCCTGGTGGATGAAGTCTGTCGGATTAAAAAAAATCATTGACAAAACCGAAACTGATTCTATACATCAGTGAACGTCTGAATGTAAGACATTATGGTCGCAATCAAATTGACCATCAACAACCATTCGCCCCGATTTGCGACCGCGATAACCGGGAAGCCATAAAAAATATGAATTCGCAAATCTCAATTCGGCCATTAAAACGCAAACGCCTTTCGGAAGAAATCTCCCAACAGCTAAAAAACGAAATATTCAGCGGCAACCTCAAACCCGGGGATAGACTGCCTTCCGAAAATAGATTGCGCGAAATGTTCGTCGTCGGGCGACCGGTAGTGCGCGAAGCATTGCGGAGTCTTGAAAATTCGGGCCTCGTCTATGTCAAACCGGGCGCCGGGGGCGGTGCATTTGTAAAGAAGATCTCTTCAATTGATTTATCCCAAACCTTTGAAGGGATCATCAGGCTGGACCCGGTGTCCATGGAGGAACTGACCGAAGCCAGGCTGGCCGTCGAAATGGCGATGGTGCCAATGATCTTTCAAAACATCCGGCCGGATGACATCAAGGCCCTGGAGCAAAATATCATCGAAGTTAAAGAGGCGCTTAAAAACGGGATTCCGGATGCCAAGAACCTCAGATTTCACGTTTTGCTGGCAAACGCGAGTCACAATCAGTTAATGACGAAAATCACCGAGGCGCTCCTGCGGGTGTTCGCCAAGATGCTTGAAGCTCTGGAATACAGCTATAACAGGAAAAAAAGGATCTTAAAGGATCATGAGACGCTTTTAAGCCTTCTAAAAGAAAAAGAATATAAAAAATTTGAACAGACCCTGGAAAAACATATAAGAGACACCGCCAATTTGCTCTAATACCTAACCCCAAAGGAGGTTTATTATGGCTAAATTAATGCAATATCGGACTGGACTCATGTGTGGTGCTTTACTGGCCTTTCTGCTGGTGTTTACCATCGTCGGGTCCCAGGCAGCAGACAAGATAGAAATCAAATTTACAACCATTCAGATGCCCAAACAGCAAATGGGCAAGGCCGCTTTGGAATTGGGAAAAGCCGTCAACAAGGAACTGGGGGATAAGGTAAACATGAAAGTTTTTACCTCTGCTCAGCTTTATCGGGGAAAAGAGGAACTTGAGGCCCTCATTCGGGGTGAGATCAACATGGCTTTCGTGATCGGCTCCCGGCTAGAAACGATCGACCCCGCCTTGCAGTGTTTTAAACTCCCCTTTCTCTTCAGCAACGTCGATGTCGCCTACAAAATTATTGACGGTCCCATGGTAACGGAAATATTCAAGAAACTGCCACCCCGCAATCTCAAGTTTTTAGGAGCGGTCAACTCGGGCAATGTGGTTTTCTCTAACGCCAAGCGACCTTTAAAAATGCCGGCGGATTTCAATGGATTAAAGATAAGGTCCTATGGCCGCATGGGTAAAGATACCGCTTCCTTTCTGGGAGCTACCGCTGTGGTGACACCGTCTTCCGAGACCTTCAGTGCCCTCCAGACCGGGGTGATTGACGGCGTCATGACGCCCAATTCCGTGTATCTGAAACGCAAATACAATACGATCCAGAAATACGTCACCGACGGCGGACTGGTGAACTTTACCAATACGGCGCTGCTGGCCAATCTGGAGTTCTGGAACGGGCTACCCGATGACGTGCGCACAAAAATGGAGGCGATGATCGCCAGCATGACGGCCAGGATGCGAGCGGAGATGAAAGCCGATAATACCAAGATTTTTGATCGCATCAGGGAAGCAGGCAACGAGGTTCACCATCTAACCCCGGAACAGGAAGCGGCCTGGAAAAAGGCGCTCCAGCCCCTCTATGACAAATACGGCCCGGAGATCGGCCAGGAGTTCATAGAAAAACTTCAAAAACAATCCGCCGCACTTTCAAAGTAAAGCGCTGACAAAAAGTGACGGGTGTTCTCTTTCGAGGGAACACCCAAAATAATCTGAGAGCACCATGCAAGGTTTGATTGAAAAGTGGGACTATATTGAAGGCAAGATCTGTGCTCTTTTGCTCGGTGCTGCGGTGACCCTCGCCTTTTATGAAGTCATTTCCCGGTACTTTTTTCACTTCTCCGTGGATTGGTCTTCAGAACTCACCATCTATGCCATCGCCTGGTGTACCATGTTCGGTTCCAGCGGCTTGATAAAAAGAGATGAGCATGTGAAGGTCACGGTACTTTTCCACTTTCTGAGCAAGGAACGCAGCAACATCCTGAATTTTATAAATGCGGTCGTTTCCCTGATCTTTACGATCGTGGTCACCTATTCCGCCATTTTGCAGGTCCATGAAGCCCATGCCAGCGGAATTATATCCGAAAGTTCTCTGAGACTTCCCCACTGGGTGGTCTATCTGGTGATGCCTTTAGGCGGGTTTCTTTTTTGCTTCCGCCTCATCGAACGTTTAGTGACCCTTCGCCGTGAAATTCAACTAAAGCAGGTCATAGCCGATCCCCTGTTCTTTGCCTATATCTTCTTCGGTCTCAGTCTTTTGTTGCTGTTCCGGATGGAATTCAATCCCACCTTTATTCTCACCTTTGGCCTGATCGTCCTGCTTGTTCTGGGCGTACCCATCGCATTTGCACTGGGGTTTGTCTCAATGGCCGTGCTTTACTTTATGAATCTTCTTCCGCTGACAGGTATCGCCCCCAAAATGTTTGAAAGCATAACCAAGTTCGCTTATCTGGCCATCCCATTTTTTATCCTCAGCGGCACCTTTATGACCAAGGGGGGCATTGCCGGACCGTTATTGAATTTTGCCGATGAATTGCTCAAATGGGTAAAAGGCGGTTTCGCGATTGCGGTGATGCTGGCCTGTTTGATTTTCTCCGCCCTTTCGGGTGCCAGTGCGGCCATTGCTGCTGCGCTGGGTATCATGGCGGTGCCCGTCATGGTTGAGAAACGATACCCGAAACGCCTTAGCCTGGGGATTCTATCAGCCGGCGGGACCCTCGGTGTACTGGTTCCACCGAGTAATATCCTCATCCTTTACGGTGCGATCAGCGGGGAATCCATTGCGGACATGTTCAAGGCCGGAATCGCGCCCGGCATGATCATCGGTGCGGGTCTTTGTGTTCTGATCTATTTCATCTGTAAAATCAAGGGGTACGGTCAGACCAGAGCAGGGGAAGGATTCAACCTGGGAAATCTGGGCAGAAGTTTTATCAAGGCCTTCTGGGCCTTGCTGATGCCATTTATCATTTTGGGCGGCATTTACTCGGGGGTCTTCACCCCGACGGAAGCGGCGGCTGTTTCCGTATTTTATGCCGCCGTGGTCTGCAGCCTGACCTATAAAAAAATTAAGCTCAAAGACATTATCGTTGTCCTGGAAGAGTCCACCAAACTCAATTGCCTGATCTATTTTATCATTATGTCCAGCACGCTTTTTAGTTTTCTGGTCACCATGGAGCAGGTGTCCAATCAGATCCTGCAAATGATCATAGATATGAACATGGCGGTGTGGCTTTTCCTCCTGATTGTCAATCTGACGGTCTTCTTTATGGGATGTTTCCTCGGGCCGGGGGCGATCCTTCTGATGGTTGTTCCGGTGCTCTATCCCATGCTGGCAGAGCTGAATATCAATCCCATTCATTTCGGGGTGCTGTTGACGATTAATATGGAACTGGCTTTCATAACCCCGCCTTTTGGCATGAACCTTTTTGTATTGAGCGCCGTCTGTAATGAGCCGGTACTAGAAGTCGTCAAGGGACACATCCCGTTCCTGATTCTTCTGCTTTCAGCGCTGCTGATCATCACTTATTTTCCCGCTGTGAGCCTTGTTTTTATAAAATGATAAACGTCATTAACATCTAATCTTGTGCTGGGTGCATAAAGCACGCCTTAAGAGGTTGAGAACAATGGGATTTACAGCCATCGAAAAAATCTTAATGAACCATGCCGTGGAACCGGTGACGGGCCTTTCACCGGGTGATTTTGTCACCTGCAACATCGACTATGCCGGAATTCACGAGGGGGTCGATGCCCGCAAGTTCGAACAGTTTGCCGAACTGGGTGAAATGAAGGGTGTCTTTGATCCTGATAAAATCGGCGTTTACTTGAGCCATCATTTCTGCACGGCCCACAGCGATGAACTGGCCCAGAATCAGAAGGAGACCCGGGAATGGGCCGAAAAGCTCGGGTTGAAGGTCTTTGATTTCGGAACGGGGATCGCTCATATTATCATTATGGAACAAGGATATGCCTATCCCGGGGCCCTGTGTCTTTTTGGCGACTCCCATGCCAATGCTTACGGCGCGGTGGGGGCCATGGGGACCCAGAGCGGGTTGGAGATGCTGGAAGTGTATCTGACGGGCAAATTGTGGTTCAGGGTTCCCGACACCCATAAATATATCCTCGAGGGCGAAACCCGGAAAGGTGTGTATCCGCGAGACGTCATCCAGCACATTGTTAAAGACGTGGGAATGGACGCCTCGGTCTACAAGGCGATCGAGTTTGACGGCGCCTATATTCATGCGTTGCCCGTGCCTTTGAGATTCCCCTTTACGCTGATGTCCACGGAACTGGGCGCCAAATGCTGTTTTATCGAACCGGACGAGATCACCCTGAAATACCTCGAAGGGCGTGTGAAAAAGCCTTATGAGATCGTCAAGAGCGATCCGGATGCCGTCTTTGAAAAAATCTTCGAGTTCGATGTGAGTGGGTTAGAGCCGCAGGTAGCCGCGCCTTCTTCGCCCGACAATACCAAGCCCATATCCGATGTCCTCGGTGATCGCGTCGACCAGGTGTGCATCGGTACCTGCACGGGTGGAAGCATCTACGACTTCAGGGAAGCCGCCAAGATTCTGAACGGCAAACAGGTGAAAGCCCGCACGCTCATTATTCCAGGTACCCGCGAGGTGACCCGGGCGTGCACGGCTGAAGGTCTCATGGCGGTTTTTGTAGAAAGCGGCTGTGATGTTTTTCCGGCTTACTGCGGGACCTGCCAGAGTTTCAGTGTGGGGCATCTGGCAAAGGGTGAGGTGCAGATGCATCCCGGCCCCAGAAATTGGCCGGGCCGGACGGCTGAAGGGTCTCTGACATATCTGGCATCACCGGCCACGTGCGCCGCAACGGCCATAGAAGGTAAAATAGCCGACCCGCGAGATTATCTCTAGGTCGACTGAGAAATATACAAGTGTTCTACCCGGCAAGTTATTTTTTATTTAAGTGCCGGCAAAATACAGAGGACAGAGCACAGATAACAGATGACAGAGGACAAAGGGCAAGCTGTTTTTCTGTCTTCTGTCATCTGATCTCTGTTATCTGACACCAATAATATGACTGTGTTTTGTAAATTCATTGCCGGACGCAACACGGGATAAATACCAGGAGGTTAGTTTGATGGATACAGAATGGATCGTCGAAGGATCGGTCTGGAAGGTGGGCGATAATGTCAACACCGAAAGCATTACACCCAGCAAATGGCTGCATGCCGGGCATGCCCAGCTCATGGAGCATATCGGAGAGTTGCTGATACCCGAATTTCCCCAAAAGGTTCAGAAAAATGATATCTGGGTGGGCGGTTCGAATCTGGGGTGTTCCTCATCGCGAAATGCCCCTCTTTTTTTAAGGGATAAGGGTATCGGGGTAATTGTTTGCAATAGCGCGTCCCGAATCTTCTATCGCAATGCCGTCAATTCGGGACTTCCCGTATTTGCCATTGGTACGGATGTCGATAAATTAAATACGGGAGATCGCCTCAGGGTCAACATCCATACGGCGGTCATGGAGAATCTGACCACGGGGCAGGTGATCGAGACCAAACCCTTTCCTGATTTTATTATGGCGATCATCGCCGCTGGCGGAATCGGTCCCTATATCCTGAGCCGCAAGAGTGAATATGAACTTTTAAAATAAAGGAACAGGCCGTGACGGAGAATCTGAAGCTTCAAAAGACCGCTGAACTCATACAGGCAAAGCAACTGGAAGGACTGGTTATTTATTCCGGCGGCACTTGCAGTATCCTGCGTCCGAGCTATCTGCACTATTTTTCCGACTTCAAACCCCTGGGGCCTAGAAATGCGGCCGTGGTTTCAAAATCAGGTGATGTTGTGTTGCTGGTTGAACCTCCATGGGATGAAGATCGGGCCTCACGAAAAAGCTGGATTCCGGAGATCCTCGGCAGCGCTCACTTTATGGAGGATCTTCGGTCCGTTTTAGAGAAAATGGCAATCTCAGGGCCAGTGGGTGTCGTTGGATCCAGAGAGATGACCGCCGAGGTCTACCAGACCCTGGAGGCACTTATTGAAATTCAACCTGCCGATGATATCATCGAACAAGTTGCCCGGATCAAAAGCCCTGAAGAAATAGCGGTGGTCCAAAAGGTCGCCGCTCTGTCGGACATCGGCTTTAGCGCGTTTTATAAGTTTGCCAGAGAAGGTATCCGGGAGTATGAACTTGCAGCCCAGATGGAATTTGCCATGCGAAGCGCAGGGGCAGAGGATATTTTCATTCTCCTCAGCTCGGGTGCGAATAATTTTGAGATGCACGATCCGACCGATCGCCGCCTGGAAGGGGGCGATATTTTGATTGGGGAAATCACCCCTGTGCTGCAGGGTCAGTTTTTCCAGCTTTGCCGCACGCTGGTCCTGGGAGAGGCCAGTCCGTTGCTCCAAGAAAAGTATGCCTTACTCATGCATGCTCTTGAACACACCCTGACAAAGGTCAGGGCGGGCGTTCCGGCATCCGTTATCTCCAAAACGATGAACCATATTTTCAGCGAGGCGGGTTATGAAAAGTATTGTTATCCGCCCTATATGCGAGCCCGGGGCCATGGCTTCGGTGCCGGTTCCCTTGCACCGGGAGGAGTGATAGACGACAATACCGAGGCCGACCTGGTCAAGGATCAGGTGGTGGTTATCCACCCCAATCAATGGTTGCCGGAGACCGGTTACCTGGCCTGCGGCGGGACCTTTCTGATTACCGAAAACGGATACGAAGAACCGTCGCGGACGGAAACCAGGCTTTACATAAAAGAGGGATGATCATGCATACGATGCAGCCGACGTTGAGAAATGGGCGGAATATATGGGACCGGATCAACATGCCCATGGAGGAGTTCCAGGGTCGAATCGATATCCTCAAGGAGAAGATGACCGAGCACCAACTCGACATTCTTCTATGCTATGGTTACGCTTTTAACAATTACGGAAACCCCTGCTATCTCAGCAACTATGTGATCCGGCTGCCACGAGGCACCCTTGTTGCGCTGACTCCCGATGATGTGGTGCTATTTTTTGAAGGCGCCTCGAGGGGATTGCCCAGTGCAAAAAGATTGACCTGGATTAAAGATGTTCGACCCTGCCCCGATATCTCAAAAGCATGCGTCGGTTACCTTGAGGAGAAATCCTTGACAGAATCGCGAATCGGGCTTGCCGGCGTCGATGAATGGATGCCTTATGATCAGCGGCAATTTTTAACGAATGCCCTGAAAGAATGTACGTTTGTCAACTGCCAGCCCTTTTTTCGCGATATGCGCATCATCAAGTCCGCAAGGGAATTGGATCAGATCCGCAGAGCCTCACGTATTGTTAACGCGGTTTTTGAGAAACTGACGAGCAGCGCTTTTCCTACTCTCCTTGAAAGAGAATTTGAGGCCACCATCATCAAAGAAGCACGCCTGGAGGGCGCCGAAGACGTTCGGATCCTCTTCGGCCTGCCCCGGCAGCAGAATTGGGCGCTGCGACCCGCCGGTGAAGGATCTCTGCCGGCCGGCGAAAGTCTCGTTATATTCCTGGCACTGGTGTATGAACGTTACTGGTCGGCGGCTGCAAGAACTTTTCAGATTGAAGGTCATGCCCTCAAGATGCCGGAACTCGAAAGATGGCAGGCTTTTTACAATGAGCTGGCAGACTGCCTTCAGCCGGGAAAAGATATCGCCGCGTGTCGTCAGGACATATTGGCCAGGATCCAAAAGCATCATACCGATTTTATTTCCGACTTTGGACTGGGGCAGGGGATCGGATTGAGTCCCGAGGAAGGACCCTGGTTGAATGCAACGGCTGATGGCATTCTTGAAAGCGGTATGTGTTTAACGTTGCACCCCTGCATGCAGGATGCAAATTTGGGCGCGGTAATGATCGGGAATACACTGGCAGTTTCCCAAAACGGTCTTGAGGTGTTAACGGCGTGATTGATCCGGCCAAGGCCTCTCAGAAATAGAGTCTGTCTCCAAGACGGATAAATGCCAAGAATGCCTAAAATGAGCTGTAGACTTTAGCCTCACGCCAAGACGCCAAGACGCCAAGGGCTTTTTAGTTTTTAGATTATCATTCTTTGCGACTTAGCGTCTTTGCGTGATCAATAATATTAATATAGATAGAGTTCCTCAATTTTAGGCATTTTAAACCATTTTTAATTTTGGCTCATTTGATCAAGGATTGAACATGCGCGCAGACTACCCGGTTAAAAAATGTGATGTTCTGATTATCGGAGGCGGCGGTGCCGGCGGCCTGGCTGCAGTTGAGGCCGCCAAATCCGGCGGATTAAAGATTGTGCTCGCGAGCAAAGGGCCCATTGGCCAAAGCGGTCTAACGCCGACTGCCAACGGTGGAACGGCCTTTCACGGCTCACCGCAAGATACCTTCCGCGATATGATTACCGGTGGACGTTATTTGAATGACCAGCGCATTGTCTGGTTTATGGCCAATGAGATCTACAATGCGATCGAAAAGATCAAGGACCTGGACATTGCGATCACCCGCATTCGGGATATATCCGTATGCGTGCCGAGTGACGTGCTCATGGAAAGATTAAGAAAGGCAATCTTACAGACACCCAATATTGATCTATTGGAAGATGTTCTCGTTACAAGACTCATCGTAACGGACGGCAGGATATCCGGTGCCACCGCGCTGAATGCGCGAACCGGTGAATTTTCCTGTATTACCGCCAAGGCCGTTGTTCTGGCCACCGGCGGTCTGGCCGGCGAGCTTTGGACCCATACGAGCAATAATCCTTTTGGCATCACAACCGATTCCAGCGGCGCCGGACATGGCATGGCCCATCTGGCCGGCGCCGAACTTATCGATATGGAAATGGTCCAATTTGTTCCCCTGCCGGCGAACCCGCAGTGCCTGCATCTGCGTTATTTCCCGGATTTCTGGACAGGGCCGTATCTCAATCGAAAGGGTGAAAACATCGACCCGAATCTGGATTCGCACAAGGGTCGTTCCTATTCGCACCAGTTTATTCAGAACCTATGCCGTGAAATCGAAACCGGCAACGGCCCTGTTTATGTAGACAAACGGGATAGCGCGCCCTTTGTCCCGACTGTAAAGATAAAAAGCTGGGGCCGCAGAAGAAAACTGATTAAAAAACTGAATATCGATCCCCATGAAAACAAAATAGAAATAATTATTGGTGCCCATTTCGGAATGGGGGGTGTCCGGGCAAATGAAAAAACAGAGACAAGCTTGGCGGGGCTTTTTGCCGCCGGTGAGATGATGGGAGGCGTACACGGCGGGTTGCGAATGCCGGGCTTCAGCTTTTCGCAAATGATTGTCTTCGGCCTCGAGGCCGGTAAGCAGGCAGCTTTGTATGCCGCCGGCCAGCAAGACGATCCCATTGCTGATGACAGCCTGGTCGAAATCGAAAAGCAAAACGTGTTTCAATATTTACAGGCAAAAGAAAAGCCGGTAACGCTGGTCGAATTGAAAAAGCAATTAAACCGGATTATGGATGATGCGGTTTTTGTTTTCAGAGATAAAGCGGGATTGGAACATGCGTGCGGTGCCATAGGTGAAATCAAGAAAAAGGTTTCGCGTCTCAGCGTACCGGGGTTTAAACGGTTCAATCTCGATTGGTCGCGCGCCATCGAATTCTCCTTGATGGTAGCGGTCGCGGAATCCATTGCGCACAGCGCTCTGGTCAGGGAGGAAAGTCGCGGCTTTCACTATCGCCGGGATTTTCCCGATGAAGACAACGCAAACTGGCTGCGGCATACGATTGCGCGACACGATGCCGGTCAGCTCAAAATTGAAACGTGTCCGGTTGAACTCGATCGCCTGGCCCCCGAGGATTAGTTATGGAAAAATATGTCAACGTCAACATATTCAGATATGATCCGGATACGGATGATGCCCCCTATTTCAAGTCTTACCAGGTTATGGCTCCCGAGGAGGCATCGGTCCTGGTTTTTCTGGATCGCATTCAAAAAGAGCAGGACCAAACACTGAGTTTCAGAAGTTATTGCTGCGGTCTTCAGAATTGTCAGTCCTGCCGTATGAAGATCAATCAAAAACCACTGTTTGCATGCCTGACGATAATAAAACCGGGGGAGGAAATCACGGTTGAGCCGCTTTCATTTCCCGACCGCCATATCAAGGATCTTGTGGTTGATGCAAAGGAGTAAATAATGACGATCGTCGAAAAAATTCTGGCGCGGGCTTCGGGTAACACCAGCGTGGCTCCCCACCAATATGTAACCGCGCGGATCGATGTGGCCATGATGCCGGAAAATTTCAGGCTGGTGAAAACCATCCTGGATAAAGCCGGCATCAAGGAAGAAGAATTCAAAATCTGGGATCCCGATAAGCTTTTTGTTCTTCTGGATCACCGAGTTCCTCCGTTTTCGGTCGAGACGGCCGAAAATCAGAAAATAAGCCGGCAGCTGGCCAGCAAAATCGGTGTGAAAAATTTCTATGACGTGTTTCCCGGTGTCTGCCATCAGGTGATGATTGACAAGATCCATGCCTATCCGGGCGCTCTCATTGTCGGTGCCGATTCACACACCACAACCTATGGCGCCATGAATGCGGCGGCCACCGGCATCGGTGCATCCGAAATGGTTTACGTGATTTTAACCGGCGAGCTATGGTTCCGCGTGCCGGAAACCATAAAATTCGTCGTCGACGGTGAGCTCCCAGATCACGTATCTTCTAAAGACATCATTCTTTATGTCGCCGGCAAATATGGCACCGATGTTGCTCAATATAAAGCCATTGAATGGACCGGAACGGCTGTTGATGAAATGAGTCTCGATGCACGCCTGACAATGGGCAACATGTCGGTTGAACTCGGTGCTAAATTCGGACTCTTTAAAGCGGATGAGAAAACGATGGATTTTGTAGTGTCCCGAACCGATAAAAAATTTGAACCGGTGGAGCCGGATGCCGATGCCAGGTATGCTGAAACCCATACCATCAAAGCAGCCGACCTCGAGCCCCAGTTGGCCCTGCCGCACAGCGTCGGCAATGTTAAATCTGCCGCTGATGCAAAAGGGATAAAAATCGATCAGGCCGTGATTGCATCTTGCTGTCATGGTCGCATCGAAGATCTCCAGATCGCAGCGGACATGTTGACCGGCAAAAAAGTCTTTCCGGGTGTTCGTTTCTATGTTGCACCGGCTTCCTATGATGTCTACCGGGAAGCTATAGATCAGGGCCTGATCGGCAAACTGATCGATGCAGGTGTTATGATCGGAAATCCGTCGTGCGGATTTTGCACCGGATTTCAGGGCGTGTTGACCAAAGGCGAAAAATGCATCGCAGCGGTGCCCCGAAATTTCAAAGGACGCATGGGCAGCCCCGATGCGGAGATCTATCTGGCTTCGGCAGCGACCGTTACGGCATCTGCCATCAAGGGCGAAATAACGGATCCAAGGGAGGTGATGTAGATGGCCACCGTAAACGGAAGGGTTCGCAAGTTTGAAGACAACATCGATACCGACACGATCACACCCGGAAATATTTTACATCTGCCGATGGAGGAATTAAAGCAACACGTATTTTCACCTGTCTCTGCGGATTATTACAAAACGATACAGCCCGGTGATATCATTGTGGCCGGGCATAACTTTGGTTGCGGATCAAGCCGTGAACAGGCCACCGCAGTCGTTAAAGAACTCGGCATCGCCTACATTGTATGTGAATCCATGGCCAGGATCTATTTCCGGAACTGCATTGCCCTGGGGGTCTACCCCATCATGTCGCCGGGCGCCAGCGGTATTTTCAGTGAGGGGGATCCCATCTCAATCGACCTAGACGGCGGAAAAGTGGTTAATCCCAAAACGAAAGAATCAACTCAATTCGAACCGCTCAGCGGTACACCCAAAGAGATTCTAGACAGCGGGGGCATCCTGCCTTTGATAAAAAAAATTGCCAAAGCTTCCGCCTAACCTCGTTGCTGTTTCGGTAGAATTTGAAATTTCACCAATAAATAGTTGAGGGGTCGGAAAGTTTTTCTTTCTGCTTTTTTCGGCTATCCCGGCTGGGGCTCTGCCGCTGCGTGCCGGTATTGATGGTGCGCGCACCCGGTTGTGTGATTGAGGTGTAACTTTATCCTCCGGGTCCTATCCTTATTTATGAAATCCGCCGGTAGATCGGTTACACGCCTTGATGAAGGATTCACCCTTTGCCAGCAATTCTGAGTGATTCTCCGGCGGTTGGCTTTCCTCCAATAACTGCCGGGTGTGGCCCCTCAGCAAATCCTCCGCCCGGGGACGACCTCTGGCCCGCCATTCATCTATGGGCAGGTTGTCGAAAATGTGGCTGAATTGGCGGGTCTGCCGATAGAACCTGAGTGTCAGATTCGACAACAGGAAATTTCCGCCCGGGCCTATCTGGGAGATGTCTTCCAGTCCAATGGTGCTATCATCTATCTCAAATCCCTCGGCAAAAAGACGCGCCTGGTGGATAATTTCGTTGGCATATACGATTACATTTGGAGAAAAGGCCAGAGAGCCGAATATGTCTCCGACAAAGGGTGCCAGCCCTGCCTGGCCGACATTGGTTGTCAGGTGGTTGAACCATTGATGCCCGCCCGAGATAAGGTCCGCCCCCCAGCCCATGCCGCTTCCGGAGGTGCCGGAGTGGGGCAGGTTGTAATGCGCCATCATTTCCGCACAGGCCAAATTGATCAGATAGCTTTTGGGGTCGTAGTAACTTTCGTTTCCTTTCATATCAAAACAGGCCGGATGATTGCCGAGAATCATAGGCGTGCCTTCCTTGAGCAGTTGGCCGAGGGTGAGGCCGGCAAGTACCTCGGCATTCATAAGCGCCAGCTGCCCGGCAGGCGTCATCGGCACCGAGCTGCCGGCCATCCCATAATTTGCGTAGATAAACGGTAAGCCGCGTTGGATGGCCATCCGCATTTTATCCACAGTGCCTTTGTTGATCACCAGTGGGGAGATGGGATTAAAATAAGGGATGATCGAAGGGTGCGGGGCCAGATCACCATGCAGGTGTTCCAGAAGATCCAGTACTTCCGGAAATGCACCTTCATCTGAAATCAGTATAATCAGCGGTTTGAAAGTGTTCGCGGCCATCTCCAGGGTTGCATAAAGGTCCGAGACTTCCGGCGCAACATCCTGAACAATGCCGATTGTAGAAACAGCGTCAAAACTCGGCAGGGCATTGCCCAGGCGGACACAGGCGGCCATGTGTTTGCGGGTGAAAGGAATCACCCTGTCGGTTTGCGGATCCTGATAGTAAAGCGCCGTTACACCCACACCGTAACGCGTCTGATCGGGCAGACGAAACGCCGGCGAGCCGTTGCGATCATAAACATCAAACCGTGCAGGGGCTGCTTGAATGGCCCATTCGACCAGATCCGGTGGAATGCGGACGTTCGCGCCATCAACCGCCTGCGGGCCGATAGCCTTTATAAAAAGCTTGCGGGCCCGTTCTGAGTCGACCCTTAAACCGACCGACGACAATATCTGCAGAGAATATTCATGAACCCTGTTTATCTGTTCCGGATTCATTACCCTTAGGCTGGGCTTTATCATGTCTGCTTTTTTCATAGCTCTCCCTTTGTTCGAATTTAAATTGCTTCATGGATTATCCTGCGCCGACCAACGTCAGTCCGAGAAAAATAAGGATATGCAATCGAGATATCGCCGGTGCGATCGGCGCCGGCCAATGCCGCCATATAGGCCGCCAGAAAAAAACCGGACCGGACGATAAATATCCAAATCGAACCGGGGACCCAAAGGATATGGCTTCTGTAAAACAGTAAAATCGGAAGGACCCAGATCACGCCTATGGTATTGGCAACCAGGAAGAAGGCTGCCGTCGGGTGCTCCTTTTTGCTGACATAATTCCAGCCGGCGCGGGTGACGGCGGAAATGAGAAGAAGCGTCACAGCAGTTAAAGGCATATCACCTTTCATAGGCGCCGGAATCGTGTGCCGCATCTATCGCAGCTTTGATATTTTCTGAGGGAGTGGTGGCGCCCACATTGCACAGGTAGAGACAAAAGCGTCCGTTTTTGCCGCCGACCGCTATGTAGTTCTTAACCCGCGCAGAGATTTCATCCGGCGAACCCAATGCCAGAAAACCGGCGCCAACGCCGAGAATCAGCGGCACCCCTTTTGTCCCGGCATAGGCTTTGTAAACCGCGGGGCCGATCTCGGCCACATCCGGGTCCTGGCCTTCGAGAAAGTCCGGGCAGACCTGCATTTTGAGCGCGAACATTTCTTCAGGATTTTTGAGCTGGCTTTCGCCAACCCAGTTGGGCACATAAATTTCCGGGCCGCATATTTTTATGAGGCATTGAATATAGGGGACGACCCAATCCTTGAGAATAGCCATATTGATGATCGGCAGCGAGCTGGTGGCATCATTGCCGCAGATAGACTTGGCTTCCGGAAATTTTTCTTTAAGGTAAAGTATCCAGGGAGCCAGCAATTCTTCAACAATACGATCGAAAAGCTCGCCGGCAAATGCCGGCTGCATCAGAATGTCCATAATCAGCTGTTCGATTCCTCTTATATTCGCTGCCAGGCTAAACGGGGCGCAGAAATTAAGGGCGGGTGTTTCTCCAACCAATTCACAGAATAGATTGCCTGTCTCGACCACCATAGCCAAACGCCCGTCCGAAGCAAAATCCGGCCTGCGAATCTTTTTAAGATCAGCCGGGCTTTTTATCAGCGGATCTGAGCGATCCACATCGGGCATGTAATGATCATTGAAAATAACGGTCTGTCCGATCGCTTCGGCTTCGACATTGTATACGTCATAATCAACCGTTGGAACATCTATCTCAAATCTTTCCAGAACAGACAGATAACCGGCCACCAGAGCCTCCGGGCGGGTAAAGAATTCCCTGGCATTCAGGCCCAGTTCCTTCATGGCAAATTCATGCATCTGAGCAAAAACAGGAACACGGTCCGGAATCCCACTCATGGCCGCTCGCAGGCGACTCAGACCCTGTTGGAAACCGGAATAATCTTTTTTGAATTTTCGCATGGCAGATGGTTCCTATGAATCTAAAAGATCACCATCATTTTCGAGGTTGATGCGGGTTGGGGTGAAGTCCTCTATTCGAGTACTGACATACCCAATGTATATGGGAGATGTAAAGAAAAGAATTGGTTTTGTATTGACACTTAAAAATAAATCTGAAATGCCGTACCTGGTTTTACGATTTTTAAAATCTGCAAAATTCATTTGAAAGGGGATCACATGCATTTTGCTGAATTTCTCACCGCACAGGAAGTTAAACAAATTCATGAAGCATCGCTTGAGATTTTAGAAAACGTCGGCATTCTGGTGCACAACGAAAATGCGCGCACAATTTATGCGCAGCACGGCTGCCATGTGGATTCAAAATCATTGATTGTCAAGATGCCGCGTGATGTCATTGAAGACCATCGAGAATCATTCGTGCCCCAATTTACATTTAAGGGCAGGGATCCCCAATTTGACCGGACGCTGCCCGATGATAAACCCGTTATCGTAACGGCGAGTACAGCCCCCAATGTTATCGACCCCCAGACCGGCCAAGAGCGCCGCGGCACATCCACTGATATCGCCAACATCGCCTTTTTGATCAACGAGCTTCCGGGTTACGATGTCTTCTCGATATCAACGCTTGCCGACGACGCGCCCGATGGCCAATTGAGCCTTTCACGCTTTTATCCGGCCTTGAAAAACTGCCTGAAGCCTGTTCGCAGCAATACCCCGGACATGAAAGAATTGCTGAAGGTACTTGAACTGGGGATGCTTATTGCCGGAAGTGAAGATGCCTATCGGGAACGGCCCCTTATTAATCATCACTGCTGCCCGGTCGTATCCCCGCTGACAATGGACACGCAGATCACCGAACAGATGATCTATCTGATCGACAATAAACTGCCGGTATACTGTACGATTGCCCCCAACGGCGGTATGACTTCACCGATGAGCTTGCTCGGTACCCTGACGATTGCCAACACTGAATTTCTGGCATTGGGCGTACTGATGCAGATGGTCCGACCCCAAACCCCTCTGATTTATGCGGTTTTATCCACCATTGCGGATATGCGCGATGGCAGCTACGCCCCGGGAGGCATCGAAACCGGAATACTGCAGATGGCACACTGCCAGATGGCACGCTTTTATAATGTTCCCTGCGGCGGTTATGTCGGCTTAACCAACGCGCACCTCAATGACGCGCAATCAGGTTATGAAACCGGGATGAGCACCACGGGGGCGTTGCTCGGCGGGGCCGATATGTTCAACATGGGAGGGCTTTTGGGCAGTCTCATGAGCTTTGATTACGCCAAAGCGGTGATTGATGGTGAAATCAGCCTGATGCTCAAACGTATGCTGCGCGGTCTGGACTTCAGTGTGGATAATTTTTGTCTTGATGTGATCTCCAAAGTTGGACCCGGCGGGACCTATATGGAAGAAACCGATACCTTCAACCGTATGCGTACGACTGCGGTTTTACCCAAATTAGCTTTTCGCGGAATGCGCAGCGCCTGGCAGGATACGGGAAGCCCCGAGATCAAGACCAGCGCCCTCAACCAGGCCAGAGAAATCCTGACAGGTGATAATCCGGCCGTTTTTTCAGAAGATGTGGATGCGCGGATCCGGTCACGGTTTGAGGGTCTGGTAGACGGCACTGCCCGATGGGAGGGCTAAATTCAAATGAACTTCACCCGGCCAAAAATACGAGACGTACCTATTGGCTTTGTATTTTTATCAAAAATAGGCGTATAATGAACTTTTAGGGCCGAGATTATATCCTTTGGGCGTTGTCTCGCAATTCAGGTATCGGCGCAGGTGAAGCGGAGGTGGCGGCACGATCGAACCTATACTTTTCCTAATACTGGGTGCCGGCGCGTATGTCGGGTGGAACATCGGTGCCAATGATACGGCCAACTGTGTGGGCACTTCGGTGGGTTGTGGCTTAATTTCATTCAGAAATGCTGTAATATTAGTAGCCTTTTTTTGTATTTTAGGCGCCCTCTTGCAGGGTCAATATGTGATGAAAACCATCGGCAAGGGGATTGTCAAAACAGATCTGAGCTATCTGGCTGTCATTATCGCACTGGTATGTTCCGGTTTTTTTGTTACCCTGGCGACCTTTTATCGCATTCCGACATCCACATCCCAGGCCATTGTCGGCGGTGTTGTCGGTATCGGGCTGGCCCTGGGCGCAAAAATCGATCAATCCAAATTTATTTTTATTGTGGAAAGCTGGATAATTTGCCCGATCTTGGTCATGGTGCTGGCATTTACGCTGATGCATATTTTGAACCTTATTCTCAGAAAATTTGAATCACGAACTTTTCTGATGCAGCACGCCATGGGGCGACTGGCTATCCTATCTGCTTGCTATACAGCCTTTGCGTTAGGGGCAAACCATGCCGGCACTGCGGTCGGTCCGATTGCCAATCTGAGGATCTTCCATCCGAACATTTTACTTTTTATGGGGGGGCTGAGCATAGCGTTCGGCGCGGCAACCTATGGAAGAAAAGTTGCCGATACCGTCGGCAAGGGCATAACCCCCCTGGATATTCCGGGTGCATTTATTGCGCAAATATCATCTGCTTTTGGCATGCATTTTTTCTCGGTGCTCGGCATACCGGTATCGACTTCGTCGGCAATTGTGGGCGCTGTTGTCGGCGTCGGGCTTGTGAAAGGTGCGAAGGCCATCAGCAAAAGGACGATAATAATAATTTTTCTTGGATGGTTTTTGACGCCAACTTTTGCAGCAGCAGCCACCTTTTTGGTGTACAAATTAATCAAAGCCGTTTTCGCATAAAAAGGAGAGATTATGGCACTGTTTAAAAAGGAAAAAGAAGTTGTAGAGCTGATTATAAAGCATCTGGATCTAATCGTGGAGTCGCTGGAGAGCGGTTTGAAAACAATTGAATTCTACCTTGATGACAACATCAGTGATGCCAAGGTCTGGGCCCGTAAAACCCGGAGTGATGAATCGGAAGCTGACCTTATCCGGCATGATATTCGCGATAAATTATACCTCGGCGCCTATTTACCTCTGCTGAGAGAAGATGTTTATAAACTGGTCGAAAGTATTGACAGGGTGGGCAATGCCGCTGAAGCATGCGCGGATTTCTTCCTCAATCAGCGCCCCTTGATCACGGCGGAAATGAAGCCCCATTTCCTTGCGATCAGCACGGAATCCCTGGGTATTGCTGATTCTCTGAAACTTGCGGTGATGTGCTATTTAAAAGGAGATTGTAAAATCGAGACGGTGCGCGACCATACCAGAGAGATCGGCCTCCAGGAATCCAGGGTGGATAAGCTCGAATGGGATCTGACAAAAGAGATCTTTATTTCCGAGCTTGATTTCGCCCATCAAACGCATTTGAAACATTGTCTGGACGCTATCGTTGAGGTCTCAGACAGGGCTGAAGATGCCGGCGATCAGCTCGAACTGGCCACATTGAAATCTATGGTATAAGGACGGGTGTTATTGGTTATTCGTTATTTGTTATTGGATGTCTATTGATTGATCAGACCATCTTCCAATTTAAGCACTTTGGACGCTTTAAATTAGTGCTGCTTTCAAAAGCTTGCCGTTAAATCACTTCTGCCTCGGTGAACTTCTTGATTTCGCTTTCAGAGTATCCGAGTTCCTTCAAGATCGGGGCGGTGCTTTCTCCAAAATCTACGGCCCGGCTGCGGATGGAGCCGGGGGTCGCGCTCAATTTAACCGGCACCCCGATAGCCGGTTGCGTTTCTCCGGTTTTGCCCTGCAGGTCTAAGATCATCTCGCGTTCCCGGAAAAGCGGATCATCCAGGACCTCGGAAAGGGTTTGAACCCTGCCCCAGCATATTTCCAGATGCCCCAGCTCGGTATCCCATTCATCCAGGGTCTTGCGCTTAAAGGTGGATCGCATAAAATCCAGAATTTCCTCACGGCGGCTTTCATCGTATTGAAGGTCTGCATATTCTTCAACACCGAGGTGATCACATAGCCTTTTCCAGAATCGGTTCTCAACAGCGCCTATGGATAGATACCGTCCGTCGGCCGTCTCGTAGGTGTTGTAACATGCATAACGATGAGAAAGGATGGCATCCCCGCGCTCTGGGGCTTCGCCGGCCAGCTGTTGAAAATGAAGCGCCATCGGCAAAAAGGCCACCATGCCGTCGGTCATGGAGATATCGATATATTGTCCCTGGCCGGTCTTTTCACGGTTAAAGAGGGCCAGCAGGATTCCGAGAGCAGCGTTGGTGCCGCCGGCGGCGATGTCGGCGATCTGTATTCCCGGAATCGATGGGGGCCGGCCGGCCTCGCCTATAAGGTTCAAGACACCGGCGAAGCTTAGATAATTGACATCATGACCGACCCGGTCGCGAAAAGGACCGTTCTGGCCATAGCCGGTGATGGCGCAATAAATAATTTGGGGATTCACCTTACGAACGCTCTTATAGTCAACCCCCAGGCGCTTCACCACACCGGGCCGAAAGCCTTCGAGCACGACGTCGGCGCGTTCAACCAGTTTGAAAAAAATCTGTTGGCCTTCCTGGGTTTTGAGGTTGAGCGATATGTGTTCTTTGTTGCGATTGATGGCAGGGATAAACAGGCCGTCGGCCAGGAACTGTCTGCTTTCGACCGCAATCACCCGGGCACCGTGATCGGCCAGAATCATGGAGCAATACGGCCCCGGCAATAGGCGCGAAAGATCAATGACCGTTATTCCTTCTAAAGCACCAAACTTTGGCTTTGGCATAACCCACTTCCTTTTATGTTCCAGGTTATTTGTTATTCGTTAATAGGTATTCGCAAAAACCATAATTACGATCGCCCTGGATATGCCCCGCTTTTTCTATTAACCAACAACCAATAACGATTAACTTAAAATAAATTCTGCGCGCCATGCGCAGAATTTATTTGCCTTTAAACACCGGCTCTCTTTTCTCCATAAATGCGCTCGCCGCCTCAATAAGGTCTTCAGAAGGCAGAGCGGCGGCATTTTTCGATTTTAGTAAAACTTTGCTGCAGCGCTAAAATCTCTCTGCACATGTTTTCGCGTCCATCCGCAGAGCGCTGACCAAGCAATTTTGCGGCTGCCTTGAGATCGGTACCCGCAGAAAAGCTTTTGCCTTCGGCTTTAATGATCACCGCGCGGATGTCCGGATCCCCGTCAAAACCGGCGAACAATTCTCCGATCTATTCAAAAAAGGCGAGCCCCATGGTGTTTCGTTTTTCCGGACGATTCAGGATCAACCGGGCGATATGGCCTTCTATTTTCACCTTAAAATTGGATGTCTCTTTCATAAAAAATCCTTTCTGATTTCCTCGGCCCGGGACATCATGCGGTCAAGAAGCGTTTTTACCGGCAGAATTTCTCTGGCAAAGCAAATTCCCTGTCCGCAGGCTAAAATCCCTTCATCCAGATCGCCGTTATCATACATTTTCTTCGCCCGCTGACCGGAAACGACCTCCAGGATTTGGGGAAAATCTGCACCACAGCTCTCCAGATCCGCACAGGTGCTGGCCGCTGCGTTGTGCCAGACGCGGTGGGTCGCATTAAGGGATCGCATGATAAGGGTGGTGTCCAGTTCGCTGGCGCCAATCAAAGCGTTTTTTAGGTTCGCGTGAATCGGGCATTCTTCCGTTACCAGCAGGCGCGTTCCCATTATCACGGCTTCGGCCCCCAGAGACAGCACCGCCATTAAGCTGCGGCCGTCGGAAACACCGCCGCCCCCGATGACCGGAATCTGAACGGCATCCACCACGGCCGGTACCAGAACCAGTGTTCCGATATCCAGCTTGCCGGTGGCCCCGCCGTTCTCATAACCGACGACGGTGACAATATCCGCCCCCATATCCTGGACTTTCAGCGCGTAACGCACACCCACGCATTTGTGAATCCAGGTCATACCGGCTTTCTTGAAGCGTTGGCATAACGCTTCAGGGGCTGAATGACCGGATGTTTCCACGATCTTTACCCCTTTTTCCTCCAGCACTTCCACGTAGATCTCATTGTCCATCTGTCGCATGGCAGGAAACAGATTAATGTTGACCGCAAACGGCTTTTCGGTCAGTTCCCGGACGCGATCAATTGCCCGGCTGAAGGCCTCCCGGGAATCGTACATCGCCGAAGCCATGATGCCCAGTCCCCCGGCGTTGGAGATGGCGGCAACGAAATCGGCATCGCTGATCCACATCATGGTGCCGCCGATGATGGGATATTTGATCTCCAGCATTCTGGTTATCTTTGTTTCGATCATCTCGCTCTCCTTAAAATTTTCGTTAGAAATAGATAAATTTCAAAGCAGGAATGCTTGGAAGCCAGGAAGCTTGATGGGGTGAAATATTTTTAGCTTTCAGACCTTCTGGTCTCCCAGCTTTATCGCCCGCCTGCCTTTTCGATAAATATGGGAATCGTATTTTAAAGTCAAATCTCTTTTCGACTCGGTAAAAATGCTGATTGACGCCTGTTTCGGCTTGGAGTATGGTGCCTGCCAAACGGAATCAACCGCCTCGAGGCATCAAGGCCTTTATCACGGGTATGATTTGTTCAGCGCAAACGTTCCGGCAAGGTAAATGACACGATGACATCGCAAGTTGACAAGACAAGATCGGACACCGTTCTGGGTGTTGTATGTGCATCCAGCGCTTTTTTGATCTGGGGGGTCAGCCCGGTTTACTGGAAAGCGTTAAAAGCGGTTGCGTCCTTCGAGATCATTTTGCACCGCATTGTATGGTCTTTTGTCTTGCTGGTGCCGTTGATTCTTGTCATGCGGCGCTGGCGGGACTTGATGGATGTTTTTAAAAACTACCGCAATCTGCTCATTCTTTTATTTACCGCCGTAATTATCGGTGGCAACTGGTTGCTGTATGTCTGGGCGGTCAATACGGATAACCTGTTGCAAGCCAGCTTAGGTTATTACATCAGCCCCCTTGTGAATGTGCTGCTGGGAATGGTCTTTCTTAAAGAGCGCTTGCGGCCCCCGCAGATTCTGGCCGTGCTGTTGGCCGCGGCAGGCGTTTTGCTCCTTACCATTTACTACGGTGAGTTTCCCTGGATCGCCCTGGCACTTGCCATTAGCTTTGGACTTTACGGCCTCATTCGAAAAACAGCACCTGTCGGCTCTCTGGTGGGACTCGCCGTGGAGACATTTTGGCTTGCGATTCCCTCCCTGGCCTATCTTGTTTATCTGGACAGTCATGGCGCCGGCTCAATTTTCCGGGTAAGTCTGAAAGTGGACCTGTTGTTGATGGGCTGCGCCCTGGTTACGGCCATACCCTTGCTCTTTTTTACCCTGGGTGCCAGGCGGCTTTACCTGTCGACCGTCGGGTTGCTGCAGTATATCTCCCCCAGCTGCATGTTCCTGCTGGCGGTGTTTTTATTTCGTGAACCCTTCGCAAAAGCCCAGGTGGTGACATTTATCTTTATCTGGACAGCACTGGCCATTTATTCAACCGACTCCTTCAGGTATTATAAGCGTACGGAGCAATCGCCATAAAAGAGAGGTTTTGGGCGAATTCAATCAATACAGATCGGGTCGGCGATTGGGCAGGAAATAGCGCATGCGGTGGCCCCTTACCTTTTCTAATTCCGCCTTTTTTAGATCGGCAACCATCATATGCGCTTGTCCATCGGTATATTTTTTGATGATTCGACCGGCAGGACCAAGAATGACACCGAGGCCCGGAAAGTTGAGGCCGGCTTGATTGTCGCCGCTCTGATTGCAGGCCACCACATACAGGCTGTTGTCGAATGCACGGGCGGGCAAATGCCGCATCCAGGAATGAAATTTTTCATCGGGTGTGCCTCTGGGGGAGGCATGGGGCATAAAGATGACATCGGCACCCTGGGTGGCCATGTGGGTGGAAAGCTCGGGGAAGTGCACATCATAACATAGCTGGATTCCAAATTTAACGCCTTTGATCTCAAACAACGGTATCGTGTTGCCCGCCGAAAGCACCTTGACCTCCGGAGGGGCAATATGGATCTTGCGATAAGTGCCGGCCAGGCCTTGGGGCGTAACCACCAGTTGACCGGCAAACACGCGGCCCCTGGCATCCGCCTCGGCCATCCCGGATAAAATAACCATCTTAAACTCACGGGCCATTTCTACAAGAGATTGGCTGATCGCCCCCGGCACGGTTTCTGAAAAACCCTTGATGGCATTCAGCGTGCTGTATCCGGTAACATTCATTTCCGGAAAGCAGATCAGATCCGCCCCCCGTTTCTTTGCGGCCGCAACCCAGGAGGCCATGTGATCCAGGTTGTCCGCGATCCGGCCGACCGGACAATTAAGTATAACAGCAGCTATGCGAATGTCGTTCATAATTGTTTATCAGGCATCAGGCATCGGGGATCAGATGTCGAAGGTTAGGTTTCATCTCTCGCGCACACGTTATATTGGTTTGATTGGTTTAATTTGTTCAATTGGTTCAGTTTAATCCAACCAATTCAAACAATGAAACTAATAAAACCAATGAAACAGGTCCTTGTGCCTTGTACCTTGAACCTCGGAACCCTTTAAACCTAAACCTTAAATTCCGCCTTTATCTTAAACACCTTTGTCGCCGGCAGATTGAGGATGTCGTTTATTCCGGTCTCAGCGGCGATCTGATCAAGATTTGCGTTAATCTCGTCCATAGTGGGTGCAATAAAGGTAAACCAGATATTGAATGTGTTTTCCCGGCGGTAATTGTGGGTAACACCCGGATAGCGGTTAACAACTTCAGCAAAAAGGGGGACCTTTTCTTCAGGCACTTTCGCTGCGCACAGGGTGCTGACAAATCCCAGCTTTTCAGGCGTAAAATTGCCACCAATCCGGCGGATAATCCCGGATTCTTTTAACCGTAAGACGCGCTTTAAAACGTCATTTTCGGGCAGGCCCAATTCCCGTGCTATTGTGCGGTAAGGGCGAGACGTGATTGGAAAATCGGATTGGATTCGATTCAAAATGGCCCGGTCGGTTTCATCGATGGTTATTTTGGGCTGACCCATGGCTTACTTCCAGAATTTTCCGTCCAGAATCCGAATGTTAACCTTTCTCGTCCGCGGTCCATCAAATTCACAGAAAAAAAGGCCCTGCCAGGTCCCCAGAACCAGTGAAGCGTTTTCGATCGCCACCAATTCCGATGCGCCCACCACGGTCGACTTGACATGGGCGGGCGAATTGCCCTCCAGGTGTTTGTAATTTGCATCCCAGGGAATGATTTGATTTAAAACCATCATGATATCGCCCCTGACGCTGGGATCGGCACTTTCATTGATCGTAACGGCGGCCGTCGTGTGGGGCACGTACAGCATACACAGACCTTCGCGAACACCGGATTCTTTTACGCATTTGGCAACTTTTGATGTAATATCGATTAATTCCGTTTTGGTCGATGTTTTTACGGAGAGATTCATTAGGCCTCCTGAACAAAAAAGGCCCTGCGTAAACAGCAGGGCCTTTTTTAAAATGATAAATCGGTCACGATCTTTTGATTAGACGCATCCGGTGGGTTTGGGAAGACCGGCCATCTTGCAGGCACCCTTACCCGGACCTGACGGGAACAACTCATAAATATGTTTCAGTTTAAAACCGGTTACTTTGGATAGAACACGGACCATCGGCGCAATGCCATTTTTCTCATAATAATCGCGAAGGACCTCAATTACTTTCTGGTGCTCGTCATTGAGTTCCTCGATGCCTTCCTGATTTTTTACCCATTGAACCCACTCATCGCACCAGTTGTCGTAGGAATCGATAAACCCGTCTTCGTCGACCGTAAACTCTTTTCCCATGAATTCTACACTTGGCATTTAATGTCCTCCTTCTTGATAATTTATATATTATATAATTGTTTCTTTCGGCCGCAGCCTGATTCATCTTATTTTTGAAAAGAGATTTTTACCGTATATGATATAGCGTTGTCAATATGAAAATTTCTTTTATTAATTCTTAAATTTAGAATTAGATGGGGTTTTGAAACCACGCCTAATATTCCCTGGGGGTCCTGTTGAGTTCTTCCAGCGTAAAAACCGGCCCGTCTTTACAGACGAATTCTTTGCCGATGTTGCAGCGACCGCACATGCCGATCCCGCATTTCATCCGATTTTCTAAGGACATGATAATGTGATCGTGGGAATAGTCCAGCTTATCCAATACCGGTTGGGTAAATTTAATCATGATCGGGGGGCCGCATACCACCGCGTAGGTGTCTGCACCGCCGGGTGGCGCTTTTTGCTCGGTGATGGTCGGCACAAAACCGGTGTTGTATTTCCAGTTCGGGTCGTCGGTGCCGTCTACAGTGATATGCATCTTGATGTCATCGCGCTTTTCCCATTCGATTAACTCATTCCGGTACAGCAACATACCCGGTGTGCGGGCGCCGTATATGACGTTTATATCTTTAAATTTCGGGCGATTTTCCGGGTCCAGCATATAAATGATGGATGACCGCAGGGTCGTAAACGCAAAACCGCCGCCGATGATGACCACATTTTTACCTTCCATCCGCTCCCACGGATACCAGTTTCCCAGAGGGCCGCGAACCCCCATAATGTCACCTTCTTTCATGGCATGTAGATAAGACGATACCAGCCCCACTTTGTTTACGGTGAACATGACAAACCCCTTTTCCGTAGGCGATGAGGCGATGCCGATGGGAATTTCACCCTTTCCGGTCACGGAAAGTTCAGCAAATTGACCGGCGCGGTAGCTGAATTTTTCTTCATCTTCCGGGTTTAGGAAGACCAGGCGAAATGTTTTCAAATTCTTATCTTCGGTCTCAACGGTGATATCATCGATACGAACCGGATAAGGCAGGTACGGATTTTCCAAAATTTCCCCCTCCGCCGGATTTCGGATTTTATTGTTACTGGTAAATTACAATAATGGACGAATAAATCTATGTCCCCAATGTTTTTTAGACCGCACATGTATCTTTTAAAGAATCGTGGTTGTTCATTAATTCACAAACACGGCGGATATCGATGTTGACCGGACAGAGGCGCACGCAGCGGCCGCATCCCACACATTGAATTCCGGTGTCATATTTGTCGACATAATATTTTAGTTTGTGCATAAAACGCTGGCGGACCCTGTGCAATTTGGTGGCTCGGGGATTATGCCCGGATCCATGCGCGGTAAAAAGCGGGTACATGCAGCTGTCCCAGTTGCGCATTCGATGACCGCAACTGCCGTAGTTTTCATCCTGAATATCAAAACACCAGCAGGTCGGACACACATAGGTACAGGTGCCGCAGTTGATACAGGCAAACGAAACCGCTTCCCAAAAGGGTGCATTGTAAAGCGCGTTGGTTTCTGATCCCCTCAGGTTGTCTGTTTTTACCCTAGCGCAGATTTTATCTTCGGCTGCCTGTTTCCTGGCTTCGATTTCTTTAAGGGCCGTTTTTTCATCCAATTTGTGGTTCCATCCGGCGGCCTCTAAAAATGCTTCGCCTTTGTCGGTGATGACTTTGGCGTAGTATTGATCGCCGCTTTCGATCAGCAACAAATCCAGTTCTTCTTCATGATAAGGTCCGCAGCCGGCGGTGGTGCAGAAACAGGAACGGCACGGAGCGTCACATGCCAGGCCCACCAGTGTGGTGGCTTCATAGGCTTTGAGCCAATACGGGTCTTTATACGCCGGTGTGTCAAAATTGAGTCTGACCAGCGCAAAGGCCTTGGCATCACAGGGCCGGATACCAATAACCGCCTGCGGTGGATAAGTCTTGTTGGCTTCTTTTAATATGTGGTGGTCATCCCGGTTTTCATCCAGAGAATATTCGAACATTACTTCCGTTTGGGGGTAGATGATCGATTTGGGTGAAAGGCGGGTGTTTAAACAGGTTAAATCCGGCACCTGTCCCTGATCGAGTTCCTTAAAATTATGAAAATCATATTCCTTGACGGGACCGAAAAGGCGATATTTCTCTGTTAGTTTTTGGAAACCGGTCTCCCACTTATCCTTGTCGATTTGTACGATCTTCATAATCAAGCCCTTGATCTGTTAGTGGTCCGTTGTTCGTCGTCAGTTGCGGTTGCCACGGACAACATCTTACGGACAACAGACGGCTTCTATTTTATAAACGCATCCGGATCACTCGGTTTGTATGTATCCAGGGGCGGCCGCACATCCGGATTGAGGCCGGCTTCCCATTCGAACAGCTCCAGGCAATCTTTTTCCAATTTTTTGGTAAGGACGCGCATATTGATGCCCACCGGGCAGGAGCGCTCACAGGCGCCACAGTCGGTACACCGGCCGGCACAATGATATGCTCTCAAAAAGTGAAATGTACGCACATCGGTCGGGTCCTGGCCTTTAGCGACCCACTGCGGCCGGGATTCATCGGTAAAGCAGGTGGGACAATAGCAAAGCGGACATGCATTGCGGCACGCATAACAGCGGATACAGGGTTCCAGCAGCTTCTCAAAATATTGGGTCTTTTCTTCGGGTGACAACGCTTCAATTTCACGGACATCCGCATAGCGATCCACATCGGTCTGCTCTTCTACCGGATCGCCGGCCAGTTCGTCGTGAATGACCGGGTTGCGGTGAATGCAGATGGAACAGTTTTGCTGGAGCACATCGGTTTTATTTAATGTTTTTTCAAAGCCGTCACCTTTCACGGTGATGTTATTTGCATCTTCGATGACCTCATCGATTTCCCCATCGAACATGGCGGAAATTTTGCGCTTATCAAGCATCCCTTTACAGGGGACCCCGATGATGACGAGTTGATCCCGTTTGATTTTATTCTCAATAATATGGGTAACGATATTGCGGGAATCGCACCCTTTGGCCAGAATGCCGATCTTTTCTGAGCGATTTGTCAGATAATTGCACAGGTTAATGCCGCAATTGCTGTCCCAGACGAAATTTTCGACCTCTGCCGGTGATTTGGCGAAATGGGGTTCATTCATCATCGGAACGGTTCCTTTACGGAATCCGATGACCATTTCCACCTGGCATTCTTCCAGGAGCCGGGCGGAGATTTCCTTTATTTTATCAATGTAACCCAACATCTTAAGCTACCTTTGGAATGGTTTTTACGAAATTTTTATTGGGTCCCAGCGCCTGGATGGTCTGGGTAACTTCGGTAACCACTTTGACGAATTTGGTAGACTCCGCTGATGAGACCCACGAAAACTGCAGGCGACCGGATTCCATCCCCATATGTTCCATCAGGTTTTGAAAGAGGGCGAATTTGCGTCGGGCGTAATAATTACCTTCCAGGTAATGGCATTCGCCGGGATGTCACCCCGACACCCAGACGCCGTCTGCTCCCTGGCGCAAGGCGGCCAGAAAAAATTTAGGATCCATCCTCCCGGTGCAGGGGATTCGAACCACCCGTATGTTGGATGGATATTCCATCCGTCCGACCCCTGCCAGGTCGGCAGCACCGTAGCTGCACCAGTTACACAAAAAGGCAACGATTTTAGGTTCCCATTCGGACATGGCAATATTCTCCTTGGTAAGGATACTGGGTAACCCGGTAATCAGGAAACCGCCGGCGTTGCGATTTCAGGCCGGCCAATGATTGAAGAGCGTTGAGAATATAAACTCAGCATCTTTTTGTCAATGAATTTTGATACCCGCTATGCCAGGAATAGGGGGTGGGCTTTGAGCCAGATAGATATAGATATCAAATGGTTAATCAATTAAAACGCCGGTCTGACGGTTGCTTCAAACGTCAAAACCTGAGGCCTTATTGCGGCCGATAGCGGCGCTTTGGGCAACAAACCTGAAAAACAGCTGATTGACTTTAATTCCTTGCATATGTAATTTAAGCTGTATAATGCCTTCTGCGAACCAAAAGCCCAAAATAATCATTATCTGTGGCCCCACCGGTATCGGCAAGACGGCTGCCGGGGTCGATATGGCGCAACATTTTAACGGCCAAATCATCGGGGCCGATTCCATGCAGGTCTATAAGTATATGGATATCGGCACCGCCAAACCCACCGTTGAGGAACAAGACCGTGTTGTCCATCACATGATCGATATCGTGGAGCCCGATGAAGCTTTCGATGCGGCCCAATACGCGGGTCTTGCCCGTGCTAAAATCTTTGAGCTCAACAAACAGGGTATTACGCCCTTTGTCGTCGGCGGAACGGGACTTTACATTAAGGCGCTTCTCTACGGCCTGTTCAATGCCGAGGGGTCCGATCCGGATGTCCGCAGGAGATTAAAAGAAGAGGGGACAGTGCATGGCATCGAATATTTGCACGCACGTCTCGATCGCCTGGATCCCCAAACCGCACGGCGGCTGCATCCGCATGACACTTACCGCATTTTTCGGGCCCTTGAGGTTGTCGAAACCACCGGCAAGCCCATATCCCGGCATCACCGGGAGCACGGGTTTTTAGAGCAGCCCTTTCGATCTTTAAAAATCGGTCTGAACATGAATCGCACCATTTTATATGAGGGCATCAACGCCAGGGTGGATGCCATGATATCTGCCGGATTTGTCGATGAGGTTAAAAACCTGCTGGCCAGAGGCTACACCGGAGATCTTAAGCCCATGCAATCCATCGGCTACCGGCATATGATCGATTATATTCAAGGGCGCCTGTCCTGGGAAGAATGCACCCGCACCCTTAAGCGGGACCATAGACGTTATGCCAAACGCCAGCTGACCTGGTTTAATGCTGACCCTGAAATCATCTGGAAAGAGCCGGGGCAAAAGAAAGCAATCATGATGATGATAGAAAAGTTTACCGGCGAATTCTAAAGGGGTGAATATTTTCATAACATATTGATTTTTTTTTTTGACACCTTAATATTAGTCCATAGCTTAAATGATAACTGTTCGCAGTATCGTATAGTTTTGCCGCATGCTGTTATACAAAAGACTTTTTATAAATTTGGAGACGGACATTGTCGCCGGACACGGGTTTGCATCGTTATTATGAGCGCCTTGAAAGCGTCATCAGAAAAATTGCCCTTCGCCTGAAACTCCTTATCGCCCTTGAATCCCTTCTAAGACTGGCCTCGCTTTTTCTGATCGTCCTTTTAGGAAGCCTCTTTTTTCAGGAGACCCGGGAGACATCCTCGTACCTTCCTTTCATTTATTGTCTCCTGGCTTTGATTTCTCTGGTTGTGGTCTTTTTCCTGGGGCTCTGGAAAATCGCTGCCAGGCTATCCACGCCGCGTGTCGCCAGAGGGTTTGAAGAAAGGTTCCCCTGGCTGAGAGATGATGTGACCAACGCCGTCCTTCTTTACCATCAAATCAACCGTTCCGCGGGAAGCGATCATATCTCAGGGGAACTGGTTAAAGCCCAGCTGCACAAAACAGCTGATATGGTTTCAAAAATTCATCCGAAACAGGTGGTAAGCTTCAGAAGCACATTGCCGCACCTAAAACTCCTGATTCCCCTGTTGCTGGCCTTCACGGTGGTCTTTGCCCTGGAACCTTCGTTTCCCGGTCGATCCTTAGCTTTTATCTTCGATCCCCGGTCTGCCTTACCGATGCGTGAAACGGTCATAACCGTCGATCCCGTGCCCCCCATTGTGTTGCGCGGAACGCCGGTGGTGATAAAGGCCAAGGCAACCGGTTACGTTCCGGACCGCGTTTCGCTGAGGTACTGGCCCGATAATGGCGAGGTTGCTCATTTTGCGATGGATTCTGAAGGAAACGGCAGCTTCAATTACAGGATCGACACCGCGCAGACCTCTTTCCGTTATCAGGCCTTCAGCGATCGGGCCAATTCTGCGCTTTACGAAGCGCGGGTGGTGGATGCGCCCAACATCGGGAAAATGAAGCTCACGCTGATCCCTCCCGGCTACACCGGTCTTCCCGAGGAAATTAAAGAAGCGGGCCACATCGAAGCCCTGAAAGGGACGGTTGTAAATCTGGAAGCATGGGCAACAAAGGAAGTCATAGAGGGCAAACTGATTCTGGATCATAAAAACCAGCTCCCGCTCGACATTGAAGGCGACCGGCTCAGAGGGAACCTTTATGTTTTTAATCCGGGTACCTATTCTCTATCGGTCAGAGATGAACTCGGGCTCGAGAATGTCAATCCCGTCCAGTACAGGATCCATCTGATTCCCGACCAATATCCCCGGGGAGAAATTATTAGCCCCACCGAAGATCTCGAAGTCACCGGAAGTGAGATTCTGCCCCTTTTTTATTCGGCCAGCGATGATTACGGCCTGACGGCGATCAGACTGATCTATCAAATGGCCGGAACGGAGCGGTCCATCACCCTAAAGGGCTTCAAGGACAATCGTACCGCAGGAATGGAGCGGTTCAGGTGGGATCTTTCCAGCCTGGCGTTAACCCCCGGCGATCGTGTGGCCTACCGCCTGGAGGTGTTGGACAACGATTCGGTCTCCGGGCCCAAAGCCGGTTATTCCAGGACGCTCACCCTGCGTGTGAGGGACGAGAAAGACCGGGTCGCCCGGGAGGTGGAACGGGCTCAGGAGATTGCCGACGCCCTGCTGGATCTTTTGGCGGATCACTTGGAAAGCATCAAAGACCCCGGGGCGCTGGCCGAAGAAATCGCCAGCCTTATGGAAAAGGTGGACCGACACCTCGAAAACACGGGGGCGGAAAAAATTGAGCGCTTTGATCTGAGGTCTTTGAAGCGCAATCTGGCCACACTGCACAGAAGGATCGATCGGCTGCCCAGAGAGGCGATCACCCAGGAGCTGGAACGATTGGCCCTGCTGGCCGAGAATATCGCCAATAAAACCCGGATGCATGAAGTCGAAACCGTGGCGCGTGAAATCAGAAATCGGCAGAGACGCCTCCTCGATGCGCTGCGTGAACACAAGGGGCCGCTTACACCGGAGACCCGCCAGGCCATGCTGGAGGAGCTCGAGAAGCTCAAAGACCTTATTGCTCAGGTCATGGAGGCGATGAGCAAGATGGCCACGCGGCTTCCCGATGAGTTCATCAACAGCCCCGAGCTCAGCAATTTGGAATTCCAGGACTTTTTCAAAGACCTCGAGGAAATTCGGAAAAAACTCATGTCCGGAGACATGGCCGGTGCCATTGAAGCCGCCCAGCGGCTGCTGCAAAACCTCTCGGAGATGATGGCAGCCATGGCCAGGGCCGGGGCGCAGGCCAATATGGGCGCGTCCGGCAGACTTCAGTCGGAAATGTCCCGTCAGGCCGGCGAACTGGAAAAAATACTTGCCGAACAAAAAGAAATTCTGGCCGGCACGGAAGCGGTCGATCGCGAATTGCAGCGCTTGCTTGAAGCGGAAACCGAAAAACGCCTCGATGGCGTGCTGTCCGGTTTTCGAGAACGTTTTGAACAGCTGCGGGACCTGCTGACTTCTGAGGAGAGCGATTCGATTTCAGAAATGGAAAGACTCCTTGAGGCCAAGCAGGTCGAACGGCTCGCCCAGCTCCTTGAAAATCTGGAGAAAGCGCTTGCGGAAAATCCGGATGCCCGCAGGATTTTGGACCAGTTGAGGCAGCAGATGAAGGCGGTGATGCCCGATCAAAGCGAGGTCATGACCGCAGACAACCAGGAAACATTCCCCGGCCTTTCCGCACGCCAGCAAACACTGCGGGAAAGGACCGCCGATCTGGGAGAGAAACTGGAGATGCTCTCACAGCTTTTCCCGAGCATGGACACCGAAATTATTAACGACCTCAAACAGGGGGCGCGTTCAATGGGCACGGCGTCCGAAGAATTGGATGGCGAAGACGCCGCCGGTGCAATCCCTCCGGAACAGGAAGCCATACGAAGCTTGAACCGATCACAACAGGCCATGCAGCAGATGGCACAGCAAATGGCCCGGCAGATGGCAATGCAAATGCAGGGTAATCGATGGGCCTATCCCGGGGGGTATGATCCCAGATCCGGCTGGTATTACGGACCCCGGGTCCCCATGCCCACCCTGCCGCAGCCGGACGTGAGGAGGCCTCGCGAACGGGGTTATACCGGCATTGACAGGGAAGAATTTGATCCGCCCTCCAAGGACGCTTACAAGGCTCCCCCAATGTTAAGAGAAAAGGTCATGGAAGCCCTTAAAGAAGACATCCCTTCGCGTTACCGGAGAGAAGTCGAACAATATTTTAGAGATTTGACGCAATGAAAAAACGTGTCGGTATCATCGCACTGGTATTGGTTGCGCAGCTGACTTGGATCGTGCCGCATGTCTCGGCGACGACCGCTTCACAGATCGTACAGTTATTAACGGCTAAGCTTGAAAGCTGGGAGGTAGAAGAGATCTGGCCGCAGGTGCAGGCGGCGCTTGCGAAACAGCCGTCGGATGCGGAGCTTCTGGAGGTCGCAGCCCATATTGCGTTTCACCGCGGCGACTACCCCGAATCCCTCCGGCTGATAAAACGCGCTATGGAAGCGGGGGGAGAGAACCCCGAACGCCGGGGGTTCGCTTTGTTCATCGAAGAAACGATCAATGTCCTGGCACCGTATCGGGAATACGAAACACCCCATTTTATCATACGTCTAAATGAGGCGCAGGACGGCATTCTGATCGATTATCTGACCGCTGCTCTGGAAAAAACATACGCGGTCATGTCTCACAATTACGGCTTTAAACCCAAGGAGAAGGTCAGGGTTGAACTGTTTCCCGATGCCAGGGCGTTTTACCTTGCCTCGACGCTCTCTGTTCGGGACATCGAAGTAACCGGAGCGGTTGGTTTGACCAAATTCAACAAGTTGCAGTTTCTTTCACCCCGAGCTCTGGTATACGGTTACCGCTGGCTTGACTCGATCAGTCACGAATACATGCACTACCTCATTGTAAAGCTGACGTCGAACAACGCACCGATATGGTTTCACGAAGGGTTTTCAAAATATGAGGAGACCCGCTGGCGCAATGGCCCCACTTATCTTTCACCGCTTTACCGGACACTGCTGGCCCAGGCCCAGGCAGATAGCCGGCTGATCGCGTTTGCGAAAATGGAGCCATCTTTAATTCATCTCGAGACACCCGAAGAAGTTCAGCTTGCCTATGCCCAGGCGGCCTCTGCCATCGAGTTCATCATCAGCCGCATCGGCCATGAAGGTCTTAAAAAGGTCATGGAACGCATGGGCCGGTCCGAAACAAAAGGCGCCGGTGAGGCCATCAGGGAAATGATGGGGATGGAATTTTCTGAATTTGAAGAAAAATGGAAGGCCTATCTGGCCGCCAAGGAGATTAAGCCGGTAACCGGCGCGAAAATTCAGCCATACAAGGTCAAGGAGGGAAGGGCCAGCGAGGAACGCATGGACATGGAGGAGATTAAGTCTCTGGTAGCGAGGAACCGGGCCCATCTGGGTGACAAACTCAAAGAGAGGGGGCGCATGCGTGCTGCGGCGATTGAATACCGAAGGGCCCTGGCCGAGATGCAGCATGCCGTGCCCGTCATGAACAGACTTTCTTCGGCGCTCATCGCGCTCGGCCGGGATGAAGAGGCATTGGATATGGTGAAGCAAACGCTCGATTTGGCTCCCGACCACCCCACGCCGCACACTCAGCTTGGCCAGCTCTATTTGAAACTGAAAGATTTCAAGAAGGCCAAAGCGGCATTTGAGGAAGCCATTCAGATCAATCCATTCAACCCCGATGTACATGTCGGACTGGCCAATGCCAGTGCGATGCTCGGAGACAGTGCTGGCTCCGCGCAGGAAAGAGACATTGCCCGAAGATTAAGAAGGTGAGGAAATCAATGGAAGCTAAAAATGGGTATCAATTATCGGATGCGGATCTCGCCCGGGCGGAGGAGATGGGCAGGAAGAAATTTGAGATCATTTCGGAGATCAAGAAAGTCATCGTGGGACAGGACAGGGTGATCGAGGAAATCTTAATCGCCCTTTTCTGCCGGGGTCACTGCCTGCTTGTCGGTGTTCCCGGCCTGGCCAAAACCCTGTTGATCTCAACGCTGGCCGGCATTATGGAACTTAAATTCAAACGGGTCCAGTTTACACCCGACCTGATGCCTTCCGACATAACGGGGACCGATGTCCTCGAGGAGGAGGTCAGCAGCAAGCAACGCACGTTTCGTTTCATCCGGGGTCCAATTTTTGCGAATATACTTCTAGCGGACGAAATCAATCGGACACCTCCCAAAACCCAGGCCGCATTGCTTCAGGCCATGCAGGAATACAAAGTGACGGCCGGGGGCGTAACCCATTCCCTCGATCTGCCGTTTTTTGTGCTGGCTACCCAGAACCCCATCGAACAGGAGGGCACCTATCCTCTGCCCGAGGCTCAGCTCGACAGGTTTATGTTCAATATCGAGATCAACTATCCGAGCTATGACCAGGAGACGGAGATCGTCGCCTCGACCACGAGTTCTCAACAGCCTGTGCTTAACAAGGTCATCCGTGCCGATAAGATTTTAAAGTTGCAGGAACTTGTGAGAAAGGTGCCCGCCTCTTCACACGTCATCCGGTACGCGGTTAAATTGGTGCGCGCCTCGCGGCCTCAAGAAGCCGAATCCCTGCCGTTCATCAAAGAGTGGACGGAGTGGGGTGCCGGCCCCCGGGCCTCACAGTATTTCGTCCTGGCAGCCAAGGCGAGGGCCGTGATGGACGGACGCTATGTTGCTTCTACAGAAGACGTAAAAGCCGTGGTGCCCTCTATTTTGAGGCATCGAATTATTACCAACTTCAAAGCGCAGGCAGAAGGGATCTCCTCAATGGATGTCATCGATCGTCTCTTAAAAGAGGTGGCGCCTTGAACTATTTCGACCCTAAAGTCCTGGCCGGGGTAAAAACCCTCCAGCTGAAGGCACGTTTCGTGGTGGATGGCGTGATGGTCGGTATCCATTCTTCCAGAGCCAAGGGGCTCAGCTCTGAATTTGAGGAACATCGGGGATACGCCCAGGGGGATGAAACGCGTCATATCGACTGGAAGGCCTATGCCAAGTTCGATCGCTATTTTATAAAGGAATATCGTGAAACGACGAATCTGCGGGCATACCTGGTCATGGATTGCAGCGCTTCGATGGCCTACGCTTCCGACGGGCTGAGCAAGTTCGATTATGGCTCGGTGCTGGCTGCCGCTTTGGCCTCGCTGATGCTGAAGCAGCAGGATGCCGTCGGCCTGATCACCTTCTCCGACAAGATCGAACAGATGATCCCCCCCAAGACTGCCCACGACCACCTCCTGGCCATTTTGAAAGCGCTGGAGGACACACGGCCGCAGGGGGAAACCTCGACCGCTGCTGTGTTGCAGGACCTGGCAGCCTCCTTGAAAAGACGGGGGCTGATTATTCTAATCTCGGATCTTCTCGATGAACCGCAAGACGTCACCAAAGGCCTGAAGCAGCTGCGCGCCAGGGGGAGCGAGGTCATTGTTTTCCACCTCATGGATCGGGAGGAACTGGAATTTCCCTTTAAAGCGCCTTGCCTGTTCCAGGATATGGAGGCGGATTTGAGGCTCCTGGCCGATCCGCAGGCCATTCGGCCGGCCTATCTCAGAGCGCTTCGATCGCTTATGGACAGATACCACCAGGCCTGCGTCTCGCATCAAATTGACTATTCCTTGTTCGACACCTCCGTCGGACTGGATCGCGCTTTGGTTCGGTACCTGACCTGGCGGCAGAAGTTTAGACCGCGGTAAACATAAGATGAATCTTACCTTTCACAATCCGTTACTTCTTTTTGGGCTGGCAGCCGCAATCCTGCCCATTCTCATTCATCGGATAACGCAGCGGAAACCGGAGGTCCGACAATTTTCTGCGGTTCGCCTTTTGCTGCAATCCCAGCGAACCTCGGCAAGGCCCCGGCGGCTGAAACACCTTCTCTTGCTGTTTCTAAGAATCCTCGCCATCGCGGCCATTGTGTTTATGATGGCGAGGCCTGTGCTCGACCGCCCCGGTTCCGCCACGCTCCTGCCGGAAGGCGCCAAGGTGTTGATCGTCGACAACTCCCTCAGTATGGGTTATCGCGAAGACAGGGGCCAACGCTACCATATTGCCAAAAGCGCAGCCAGAAAAGCGTTGGAGGGTTTCGATGGCAGGGTTGCGCTCATTCCGACGGGCCGCGCCCAGAGGGCTCAAGCGTTTGAATGGATGCAGGTGGAAGATGCCCTGAATGCTTTGGAGGCACTGCCCCTCTCATTTGCCCGCGGAGAAACCGAGGCCGCCCTTACAGCGGCCTATCAGCGCTTAAAGAATTTAGAAATGCCCATGCAAATCTTGATTCTGAGTGACCTGGCGCGCAGCGATTGGGACGGCTTCGATCTGACCCGGCTCGGGATCATCCCGGACGCCGACGTCACCTTTTTCAGAATCGGGCCTTCCACCAGGGATTCAAATTTCAGCATTAAAGATGTCAGCCTGACTGAAGGGGAGGTCCTGGTCGGCGTCCCCGCCCGCCTGGCCGTTAGCGTATCGAATCTCTCCGATGAATCCGGTGCCGCACTCGTGCAAATCCACCTTGCGGGCCTGAAAACCGGACAGAAATCGATCGATCTGAAGCCCGGTGAAACGGCAACGGTATTTTTTGAGGTTTTAGTTGATAAACCCGGTTGGGTTGATGCCGAGATCAAATTGTCACCCGACCGGCTCAGCAGCGATGATGTTTTTTATTTTCCGATGAACGTCAGGGATAAAGTGAACATTTTGATCGTCGATGGTGATCCCAAGACCTCTCTGAAGGCCAGTGAGAGTTACTTTTTGATGAGTGCCCTGCATCCGGGCGCATTCGAAGCGTCACCCTTTCGGACCCGCGTTATCACTGAAGGCGAGGTGGCCCGGACGGACCTGGGATCGTACGACGGCATTTTTCTGCTTAATGTCGCCCGACCGGATTTCTCCCGGCTGGCTTCTTTCCTGGAAATGGAACGGCCGGTCTTCATTTTTCTAGGCGATCGAATCGTTGCCGAAGAATACAATCGATTTTCGCTCGCGCCATGGCAAATAATAGGATTGAACGATCAAAATGCCGGCGCTGAGACCATCACCCGGGTTGATTTGAGCCCCGAAGCGCGCAAGATTCTGGCACCATTGGAAGGTAGCCTGAAGAGCGTCTCTGTCCGCAGGTATTTCAAGATTGAGGGCTCGGCCAAAAATCTTCTTACCCTTGGAAATCATGATCCGCTCCTGCTGGAAGCGGAGGCCGGGAGGTCCAAGCTTTATATGTTTGCTTCCAGCGCCGATCTCGACTGGAATGACCTTCCGTTGAAAGCGGTCTATCTTCCGCTCCTGCAGGGACTCGTAAAGGAAGCCGTGGGATTATCAGGAACTTTCCAGACGGGCAAAATTCCTTCCGGAGAGCCTTATGGAGAAAAAGGCCGTCCGGTCAAAATAAGCGGACCCGAGGAAGGCCCCGGAATTTTCCAATTTCATCATCCCGGCGGTGAACTGAGGCGCGCTGTGAATGCACCTTATGCAGAATCGGATCTGGCAAAGATTTCAAACGATGAGCTGAATAAGAAGTTCGGCGCGATCGATGTGAAAGTCGTGGAATATCAGGAGGGCGGGCCAATGAACCTGCGCAGAGGGCGCCAGGAGCTATGGTCTTCTCTGCTGATCTTCCTTTTGGCCGTCCTGACGCTCGAAACGATTCTCGCAAACGGTATCTGGTGGTATAGAGCTTAAGTCATGATCTCGCGAAGAAAATTTTTATCGATGGTTGTGGGTTTCATGGGAGGATGGATCTCATCCTGGTCCAAGCCGGCATTGGGTTCGCTTTTTCCGCATTTTTTCTTTGCGCAGCTCAAATACCGGGGCGGGGAATGGGATCCAAATCCGCTGTTTGCCGAAGCCATCGTTGAGGAGCTCGAGCTTCGGACAAGTATTGACGCCAGGAAGGAAAGACGCATCATGCAACTGTCGGACCGTGATCTTTTCTTCTGCCCTTTCCTTTATATGGCGGGTCGCTATGAATTTGAACCGTTTACCCAACAGGAGCGGGAAGTTTTACGGCGCTTTCTGACTTACGGCGGTTTCCTCTTTGCCGAAGACACGGTCGGTGCCAAAGGATTCGGGTTCGATCGGTCCTTTCGAAGGGAGATGCGCGAGGTCCTGCCGGGTTACGAGATGAAAAGGCTTTCTTCCGAGCATTCCGTCTACCAGAGCTTTTATCTTATTGGCAGCTTCGGCGGCCGCCAGCGGGTCAATCCATATCTTGAAGGCGTTACGATCGATAGCTGGACCCCGGTAATCTATTCACAGAACGATCTGTCCGGGGCATGGTCGCGGGACAGATTCGGAAAGTGGCTTCACGCTTGCGTTCCGGGAGGTGAGCCTCAAAGGAAAGCGGCATTTAAAATGGGTATCAATATAATTGTTTACTCGCTGACATCGGACTATAAGCGGGATGTAATCCATCATCCCTTCATCAAGAGGCGTCAGAATCTATGAACGTGAACCCGATCACCATCGCCCCTGTTTTTCCCGTGTGGCTGATTATCCTTTTCTTCGGCCTCGCCCTGGCCCAGACCGCAGCCCAGTGTGTTAAGAACTGGGCTAAACTGGGGTCCAGGCGGACCCTCGTCGTTTCTTTGCTGCGGTGCACTGCGATCGTTGTTCTGGTCATCTTTGCCTTAAACCCTTCTGTGGTTACCCGCAATGAACACAGAATCTCACCTGCCATTGCCATCATTGTGGACACCTCTGAAAGCATGGGGCAGTCGGCCGCCGGCGGCAAAGCCTCCCGTCTGGCTGAAGCCAAGGCTTTGCTGATGGAAGGTGACAGCCCCCTGCTGGCGTCTCTAAGCGAGAAGTATGAAGTGCATGTTTACGGGTTGGCCGATTTGCTCAGACCACTGGAATCTGGCGATGTGGCCCGTTTGGAGGCCGCCGGCAGAAAAGGGGATGTAAGCGGAGCCCTGAGCGCAATCAGCGACCGGAATGCCGTCGCCGTGCTGCTGAGCGATGGCAGCGTAAAATGGGATGAGAGCGCGGCACCGATGCTTCCGACCGTGACCGTTCCGTTCGGGGATCCAGAAACGTATCAGGATATCCTGATCAAAGAGATCAGCGCTCCGGTGATTGCCTTCAGGGACCGGGAAGTCACCATTGACGTTACGCTAAAAAGTTATGGATACACCGACTTGACGCTTCCGGTTCTTCTCAAGGATTCGGGAAGGTTGCTCAGCGCGAAAGACATCCGCGTGCAGGCTGATCCCGGAGAGTCTACCGTTGCACTTTCCTTCGTGCCGAGTGAGGTGGGTCAGAAAAACCTTTCGATATCGATCCCGCAGCAGGTAGGAGAGCGCATTGACGACAATAATCAGGTCAGCCTATCGATTAAGGTTGTCCGTGACAAGACGCGAATTCTGATGGTTTCGGGAAACCCGAGCATGAATTACCGTTTTATGCGCACTGCGCTTAAGAGTGACCCTTCTATCGATCTGCTCTCATTTGTCATCTTGAGGACACCTTCGGATATCTTAAATGTTCGCTCTTACGAACAGAGCCTGATCCCGTTTCCGGTCAAGACTCTTTTCTTAACGGAACTGACGAATTTCGATCTGCTCATCTTTGACAATTTCAACTACGCGCTTTATTTGCGTCCTGAACATCTTGAAAGCATCCGCGCGTTTGTTGAGGGTGGCGGCAGCTTCGCAATGGTGGGAGGTCCGAATCTTTTCGATGAGGGCCGATACGGTTTATCTCCGATAGGAGAGATTCTTCCGGTCCAATTTGCGTCGGGCGAGTTTTATCGAAGAGATCCACCTGTTCGGGTAAGACTGAGTCCGGCAGGTGCCCGGCACCCGATTTTGCATTCCGGCGGCGAATATCAAGAAGGTGACCGGGACCCGGGTCTGCTGTGGCAGGAAATGTCCCCCCTGGACGGTGTCAATCTGATGGAAGCCAAAAAATCTGCTACCGTTCTTCTGGAGACTGCCCAGGGGATCCCCTGGCCGGTTCTGACCGTCTCGGAGAAAGGAAAAGGGAGGGTACTGGCTCTGACAACAGACTACGCCTGGAAGTGGTACATGGGAATGGTCGCCAATGGAAAAGGCAATCAACACTATCTGATGCTTATCCACCGGATGGTGCGGTGGCTCACCAAAGACCCCGGTCTCGAACTGGTTCAAATGATCCTTCCGGAAACGACCGTCTCCACCGGGCGGGAGACCGAGGTTAGAATCCGGTATCAGGCCGGGGTGCCGTCGCAAACTTCTGATGCGGCCGTTTCCTTCTCTGTTTTTGACCCTCAGGGAGTCAAAATTGATTCGGCGCTCAAACCCGCCGCGCAGCCCGGTGAGCACATCGTCTCTTTCTTTCCGCAAAATGGCGGGATCTTTCGAATAAAGGTTGAGACGCCTGTCGGGGAACTGGAGGAATCCATGGTGGTCGCAGGGCCGCTGGCGGGCCTGGATGCGGGCCCGGATCATGACCGGCTCCAAAAGATCTCCACATCGACGGGGGGAAAATATATCCCGCGGGAAGCAGACCTTGCCAAGGAAATAGAGCAATTCGCCCGAAAAGCGGAAAAGCGTTTTATTGAAGAAAAGCGTGTGCCGATATGGGCAACCGCATTTGTAATGGCTCTTGTTTTGGCCCTTCTGTCGTCGGAGTGGTATCTGAGGAGGCGCTGGGGCCTGATTTAGAATTCATCTCAATCCGCATCTTTGTGATGAGTTCTATATATAACACCAGGTTTGTTTGCATGATCGAGAGGTTGATATGAAAAGCAATATACGCATTTTGATTCCACTGATCGTCGTTTTTCTCTTTGTCTTTCCCGGTCGAGGGAAAGCGGCTTGCCGAAACCCCAACCTTGTAGATGGCAACGGTTCCTTCTTTGTGCCGGCTGCGGCTTCGGGTTTCATTGAGATCCAATGGTTCGGCCACTCCTTTTTTCAGATCACCTCCAGTGGCGGAACAAAAATCATCACCGATCCATTCGGCCCCATGGGATACCCCATGCCCCAGGTCTGGCCTCACATCGTAACCATTGGAAGGGAACACAGGAACCATAACAACGCCGGGCTGGCAAAGGGAGGTCCCCTTGTTTTGCGGGGCCTGAAAGAGGGAACCTCTGAATGGAACGACATCAATCTGACCTTCCGCGATGTCCTGATCTACAATGTGCCCATCCATCAAAGAGGCTACATGGAATATATGCCGAGCCTGAAGGGGGCCGCCTTCATTTTTGAGATGGACGGCATGTGCGTCCTGCATGCCGGCGATGTCAGTGAACCGTTTAACGAAGACCAGCTCCAGTTCATCGGGCATATTGATGTGCTCATGGTGCCCATCGGCGGAACCTACACGGCAGGCCCGGAGGAGGCCAAACAGATCATCGAGCAGTTAAAACCCAAGATCGCGGTCCCCATGCATTACTGGTATCGGGAGAGCGATCTGATGCGCTTTACGGACGGTCCTTACCCGGCACGGGTCCTGAATACCAACAAATTTACCATCAGTAAGGATACCTTGCCGCCCACAACCGAGATTTACATTCTCATGGTGACCCGTGAGGGTGATCTTTAGACAAAGCCGGGTGCCGGCCGGCACGTCTTTCTGACCCGGGGTAACACAAGGAGCCGTTTCTATGAAACGAACGTTATTCATCCAGCGGTTTGCCGCTATTTTTTGTGTGTGCATGGTTTTATTCCTGCCGGAGGCCCAGGCCGCGTGCCGCAATCCCGATATCGCTGGAGGGGGCCAACCCCGGATCAGGCGCGTTGCCGCTTCCAGGTTCGTGGAGATCAAATGGTTCGGACACGCGTTCTTCCAGATCACTTCGAGTGCAGGAACGAAAATTATCACCGACCCCTTCCGCTATTTAGGCTATCCGATCCCTGAAGTCTGGCCGGATGTGGTCACGGTGGGAAAAGAAACGCCGAATCACAGCAATGTCTCACTGGCCAAAGGAAAACCTTTAATTCTGCGGGGCCTGAAGTCATGGGGGGTCGAATGGAACGAAATCAACACCGTTTTCCGTGATGTTCTGATCTATAACGTACCCGTTCATATGAGAGCGCCGGAGGAATTTATAAAGGGCTCTGCTTTTGTCTTCGAATTGGACGGCCTTTGCATCTGTCATACCAGTGATATCGGAGAGCCCTTCAATGAGGGGCAACTCGACCTCCTGGGGCATATCGATGTTGCCTTTGTTCCCATTGGCGGTGCATACACAATGGGTCCCGAAAAAGCCAAGAAGGTGGTCGAGCAGCTTAAACCCAAAATAGCGGTCCCCATGCACTATTACGACGATACCACAGTGCTGGAGAGATTTCTTGAGGGACCCTACCGGGCTCGGTTCCTTGAGACCAATGCATTCAGCGTCAGCAAAGACACGCTTCCGCCTGTCACCGAAATTGTCATCCCAAAAGTTAGCCGGCAGAGCAGGGCAGACGATCTATAAGCAGAAGATCACCGCTGTTATTTCAATTCGGTCTGCAATCGTTCAGCCCAGTTTTTAAAATAGGGATCACCTGACTTTAGCCCCTTCTCCAGATAGCTTTTGGCTTCGGTCTTATTCTCATCTCCGCCGATTTGAATTAAGAGCTCCGCCAGAAAAAGCTGGGCTTCGGTATTGTTGGCGAAATATCTGGTTTGCTGGTATTCGCGGTAATACGCCAGTGATTTTTTACGATCCCGCAAAGGCCAGGGCAGGACCGCCCAGAATCGGCCCAAAGACAGCATGGGGCCGCCTTCTTTGTACATTTTGTTGATCTCATACGTTTTTTCGAAACTCTCCTGAGTTTTGCCTTTCAAACCTTCACTCAGAGCCGTCAGGATACTGACGCCATCGGAGTATATGCCGACGTTTAACCCGTAGTAATAATACCCGTCGGGACGCTGTGGTTTCAATGTGATGGCCTTCTGGGCGTATTGCATGCCGGATTTGCCGTATTGGGCGCAAATATCCTTCCAGCCCGCTGCACCCTTCTTTTTGGCCTTATCGGCGTATTCACGGTGGGCCCGGGCGCATTTCCAGGCGGCCTCATAATCGTCGGGTTGCTGCTCAACGGCTTTAACATACAGGTCAATGGACTTTTTGTAATTTTCAATCTCCCCCTGGTCAAAAATCCTGTCAGCTTCAGCCAGATAGTCCACCGCCACCGCCGCTATGGGAAAGATCAGCAAAATTGCGGCTGTTATTGCGGAACGGATAGATCTTTTCATTTTTCAGCCTCCTATACTAGTGAAATTCGAAATCCGAAGCACGCCTGATTATATAAAATTTGTCGAAACAAATTCGAAATTCAAATTATCCAATGATCAAAATACGATAGCGGATTGGTGATTAGAAAAAGCACATATTTTTTGTTTAAAACATTCGAATTTCTGTCATTCGATATTGTTTCGTATTTCGATATTCGGGATTCGGATTTTGATGCCGGCGCTTGAATCAATTATGTTTTTATCTTAAAGCCGCGAATGTTGTTATTTAAGCGTCTAAATTAATTCTACAGCGCAGGCCATCGAAACACCACCGCCCCCGCAAAGCGTCGCCAGCCCCAGGCTTTTGTTGCTTTGTTTCAGTGCATGGATCAATGTGACGATGATCCGGGTGCCGGTGGCCCCTACCGGGTGCCCCAGACCGATTCCCGAGCCATTGATGTTGGTGATTTCCCGATTCAAGCCCAGCTCCTTTTCACAACCCAGGTACTGGGCGGCAAAGGCCTCGTTGATTTCGATCAGATCAAAATTGTTTAATTTCAGGCTGCTGCGTCTAAAAAGATCGGTAAGCGCGGGCACCGGGGACAGGCCCATAATGGACGGATGGCAGCCGCCTTTACCGGTGGCCGTTATCTTTGCCAGCGGATGTATATCCAGATCTGCGGCTTTTTCGGCGGACATAATGATAATGGCGGCGGATCCGTCGTTTATGCCGCTGGAGTTTCCGGCCGTCACTTTGCCGATCTCCGGGACAAATACCGGCGGCAGCTTCTGGAGGTCTGCCAGGGTCAGTCCGGGCCTGAAATGCTCGTCCTGGTCGAAAATGGCAGGCGCCTGCTTTCTCTGGGGGATTTCCATCGGGACAATTTCATCTTTAAATGAGCCGTCCCGGGTGGCGCGTTCAACGTTATTGTGACTGCGCAGCGCGACTTCGTCCATTTCTTCCCTGCTGATATTGAGGTGCTGGGCAACGAATTCGGCCGTGTGCCCCATAATATAGGGTTTACCTTTAAAGAAGGAGAGCGGCGGCTTTTCGGCATCCACCGGGCCTTCTTCGGGGTGCGGCATGATGTGGGACCCGCAGTGCAAACCGCGGATTAAATTGTCGATGCATTGCTGGTCCTGCAGGCGGTATCCCCATCTGGCGCCCGGAAGCGAGTAAGGCACACCGGACATATGTTCAACCCCGCCGGCCAGGATGACGTCCGCCATGCCGGCCCGGATCATCGCCATCCCCGAAAGAACGGCCTCCATCCCGGAAATACAGACGCGGTTGATCGTAACCGCCGGGACGGTATCGGGTATGCCGGCTAAAAGCGCGGCAATGCGGGCCACATTTAGGGTGTCCACCGGCTCCATGCAGCAGCCGAAGCGCACATCATCGATCAGGGCGGCATCGATACCGGCTCTCTCCACGGCGGCTTTCATCGTCACACTGGCAATGGTCGCCGCATGGCTGTTTTTTAAGGTCCCGCCAAAAGCGCCGATGGCGGTCCGGCAGGCCGAAGCAATCACAACGTCTTTCATTTTTAGCTCCTATCCCCCAAACGACCTTTCGTGAATATCGATCGCTGCCGGATGGGGTGCGGCGATGGCATTCATCTTTCCGATGGTAACCGGCAGCATGGCGTGAATGAAAAATTCGGCGGTTTTTAGCTGACCGTCGTAGTAGGCCGCATCTTTGTTTTTGGCGACCTTGGACCGAATCGCCGCCTCATCTGCGCTGCCGGCCAGTTTCTCCAGTCTGGGCACGGCCACCTCCGCCCGCCACAATAGCATCCAGGCCATGATCACATCTCCGATGACTTCCATAAACGGGTGGGCGTAGGCGAACGCTATTTTCATATCCTTGGAGAAGGCCGTTTTGCTTATATGCATCGCGATTTCACTGAGTCGGTTCAGGGCCTTTTCAACACGGCCGGCAAGATCCTGCAGGCGCGGTATAGCCCTGGCTCTCACAATTGCGGCCTTGATTTCATTTAGAAAATCTATAAAGGCGGCACCTTTTTTCATCCCCAGTTTGCGCCCCAGCAAATCCATGGCCTGGATTCCATTGGTCCCCTCATAGATGCTGGTGATCTTACAGTCGCGGTAAAGCTGTTCGACCGGGTATTCTTTGGTATAGCCATAGCCACCATGCACCTGAATAGCCTGTTCGCAGACAAACTGTCCGCGTTCACTGCAGTAGGCCTTGATAATCGGCGTCAGTAATTCGATAAAATCATGGTAGCGTTCTTTTTCATCGCGGGTTTTTGCGGTGGCTTCTTTGTCAAAACAATAGGCGACGTAAGCGACAAAGCTGCGCATGCCGTCTACATATGCTTTCATCTGCAACAGCATGCGCCTGACATCCGGGTGGCGGATAATCGGTACCTGGGGCGCTTCCGGATCTCTGCCTTCTTCGATATCTTTTCCCTGTAAGCGCTCACGGGCATAGTTGACGGCGTATAGATAAGCGGCCGAGGCGTGCAAAAAGCCCTGGGTGCCGACATCCAGGCGGGCCTCATTCATCATGTGGAACATGACCATCAGGCCCTTGTTTTCTTCCCCGAGTAAAAGACCGCGGCATTTTCCTTTGCCGCCCAGAGCCATGCTGCAGGTCGGGCTGCCGTGGATGCCCATCTTCTCTTCCACGCCGCTGCAAACGATGTCGTTGGGCTCGCCCAGACTGCCGTCGTCGTTGACCCAGATCTTGGGCACGATGAACAATGAAATGCCTTTGGTTCCCGGAGGTGCCCCTTCAATGCGGGCCAACACCGGATGGATGATATTTTCCGTCAGATCGTGGTCGCCGCAGGTGATAAAGATTTTGTTGCCCGAAATAGAATAGGTCCCGTCAGGATTTTTTACAGCGGTTGTGGTTAACGCGCCCACATCCGAACCGGCGCCGGGCTCGGTGAGCAGCATGGTGCCGCCCCACTCGCCGGAATAGACCTTTTTTAAAAACAGCTCCTTTTGTTTGGGAGTTCCGAAAAGCTCGATCATTTTAGCGGCACCGTGTCCGAGGTTGCCGAAACCGGCGATGGCAAAATTAGCCCCGATGATATACTCGAAAGCCGCCTGCCGGATGACCCAGGGCAATCCCTGGCCGCCCACTTCAGGGTCTTCGGACATGGCAATCCATTCGCCTTCTACGAAGAGTCCATAGGGGCGATGAAAGCACTGCGGGACGATAACCTTGCCGTTTTCAAATTTTACCCCTTCACGGTCGCCCTCCTTATAGGTGGGATAGATTTCCTTAATGCCTAAATTTCGGGCTTCGGAGATGACCATGTCGAGCATCTTACGGTTCAGGTCATTATATTTTTTCGTTTTTAAAATATCCTCGATCTTTAATTGCTCATAAAGGACAAAGTCAATGTCCCTGCGGTCTGAAAGAAGCTGTGCCATATGGTTACCTCCAAATGATGAATTGGGTTTTCCAAATCCCGCCACGGCGGGATTCCACCCGCAACGATTGGGGCACTTCGCGCCCCTGTCTTTTACCGCCTACGGCGGTAAAATCCAAGCCACCCGCTTTGCGGGTGGTCGTTG
>Ga0209536_100000116_pt1 | contig 115617 bp, 97 predicted proteins | sample DeeMarSeWOR28_12_FD_187461 | JGI IMG/M metagenome (GOLD analysis project Ga0209536, IMG submission 187461) | Marine sediment microbial communities from White Oak River estuary, North Carolina - WOR-2-8_12 (SPAdes) (version 2) | ecosystem: Environmental > Aquatic > Marine > Intertidal zone >...
ATCAAAAGAATGATGTGTGTGTTTGCACGACAAATATTAGCAATCTGACCGGACAACTTAAAAACGATATCTCGTGAAGATCCACTCTAGATATCCCATGTCCCCCAATCAGTGCAACTGAAAATCTACCATCCAAAACTTAAATCTGCCTGTTCTGAAAAAATGTGACCAACACTACAACATCTTTTTTCTAATTGCCTATGTTCTAGAAGCGGTTAATAGGAAAAACAAACAGTAAAAAGATTTGAGGAGAAGCCATGACACCTGGACAATCATTTTTTCAAATTGAACTCCACAGAACACGATATATTATGCGGATAGCAAAAATAATTGGATTATTATTTGTACTGTTTATTAGATGTACCACGACAACAAAACACCACACGCCCAGTGGTAAACCAGAAACCGTTATAAATGATAAAGTGGGTGAGCAGGTTACAGCAATAATCATGGAAGTTATGGCAGATCGTCAATATTATGCTAAAACCCTATCAAGAAATTTGTTGGTTTTTGAGAAACCGTTGAACAATTTCAAATCCCACAAATCTTTTGGAGGAAAATACGATCTAACTCCTGCAGCACGAATTATTTATACCATTCTTGAAACAGATTCAACAACCAGAATCATTGCCTCGCTCTTAGTGGTTACCAATCCAAATTCAGAACACGAAAAACTAACAGCAATGAATGAGAGTAGGGATTCTGTGTATATGCAGGAATTTTTGAATAAACTGAAATCGGGTTTAGAAGAACAATAGTACAAATCAAATTAAAAAAGAGGTTTTTAACCGATTCATAATTATAATCCTAAGATTATCCATACACTTAACAAATTCAATAGATTACTGCTAATACTATTCCCAATGAGTTTTAAGTACCATCCCTCTTTTTATGTTAATCATCATAAGACCCATTTTGTCCTTACTTAAATTCTAAGTAGGTAGATGCTCACTAATTGTATGGAAAATTCGAAATTTGAAATGCACTCTTGCTAATCGCCTATAATATGTTCAAATACGTGCCACCGGGCGCGATACAGGGTTAGATTTCTTCATGTTATTTAATTATTCCTTGTTTCTTCATGGCTAGAATATAAATTCTTAGGGTGTGATCTTTAACTATAATTACTTGTTCACGGCGACGCTGCGCGCCACATTAGCGCGAAACAGGCGATTAAAATCTAAACTGAACAAATAGGATTTACAAATGACACTCACAAAGAAAGTAACGCAAAAAGCGGAATTCAATCAGAGGATAAAAACCTACATTCTATTATTAGTGGCATTTTATTTAACGATATCAGTCGTGGGGATTCCTTTACTTCTAATTTGGCTTTTGGGAGTTGGACAACACGTAAGCAAGCGTTTTTTTGAAAGCCTCGAATGCAAGTTAACCCAAAAACATTTGGAGTTCAGAAAAGGTGTCTTATTCAAGCTTGAGAAAACCATTCCCCTCGAGAATATTCAGGATATTACTTTCATTGAAAATCCTTTGTTGAAATACCTCGATTTAAACATCCTGAAAATTGAAACAGCCGGTCAAAGCAACCCGCAGGGAAGTGATATGAAATTAATTGGAATTATTGATTCTTTAGCCTTTAAGGAAAAGATTCTTCGTCAAAGGGCTTTAATAAAAAATGACAATTTTCCGGAAAGCACTGAAAAGGGAGTGGGTAACCAACAAATCATTAAGATATTAAAGGAAATCAGAGACATTTTAGTTGATATTAAGAATAAATAGACCGTGTTGTATTTTAGACAATAGTTGATGCTTCATCAGAGTTATTCAAAGAGTATCAGCCAATGATTTAATAATTCAATTCATCTGTGGTGGTCGCGTTGACTATTCGTTCAACCGGAACGCTAATAGCTAATTGTTTTTTGTTGCTCATGAATCATTTGGTTCAGATCTTTCGTAGATGATCAAGCTAGTTTTTGTTATTAGCGGAAGTTTAACCTGACCGTTATGTGTTATATGGCAAGAACAACCATTTAATAGGAATATAAAATGGGGAATATGATTACTCGACGTAACTTTATAAAAAAGAGTGCGGCATTGGGTGCAGCAACTTCAATTAGCACCACTGGTTTTTCTAACATAATTGAACGTGTAATAAATTCAGGTAAAAACATTGATATTGCCGTTACAATCGGTAGCGACTATTTTGAAAATACTAAAAAAGCGATTGAAATACTTGGTGGTATGTCAAAATATGTTCCAAAGAATTCGAGTGTGTTGCTTCTTGGTAATGTATGGAGAGTTCCTGGAACTTTTATAAAACCAGATGTTTTTCGTGCTATCGCAAGAATGTGCTGGGATGCTGGTGCCAGAAAAATAAAATGTGTTAGCATGATGCCAAAACGGAATTGGGAAACAACTGGTAATATGGAAGCTCTCGAAAAAGAAAATGTGGAGTTAAAGCTATTTGATTATAAAGACTATTCTCAATATACTACTGTTCCAATTCCCAAAGGAGTCTTACTCGAAGAAGCAGAGATACTTAAGGATTTCTTTGTTCATGATGTTTTTATAAATATACCACTTTGTAAAGATCATGTTGATACCGTATTTTCATGTACGATGAAAAATCTCATGGGATTAACTTCTTATAGGTGCAATAGAAAATTTCATATTGAAGAAAGAAATGCGAAAATTGACAAGGCGAATTATCTAGCACAATGTATTGCTGATCTAAATACAGTTATTATACCAACTCTAAATGTTGTAGATGCAACCGAATTCATTTCAACAAACGGACCAATGGGGCCAGGAAAAATTATCAAACCTCGTAAGATTGTCGCTGGAATTGATCGTATTGCAATCGATGCATATTGCATAGGTTTGTTGGATAAAAAAATTAACGACGTTATCAAGATCAGGAAAGGATATGATCTTGGTCTTGGAGAAATAGATATTTCGAAAATCAAGATTCAGGAAGAACGGATATAAAATCAAGTGAGAATTTTAAGCCATATAACCCGCGGTTTAAGTCTGACGTAAAAGGCCGTTTGGTTCTTTGAAAATTTTTCAATCCGAGGAGGGCTAATTTAATCGGGCGAGTTACTGGCCGCGATGTTTTGTGCAACTTAATCGCCATCCGTTATGCACATCTGAATTTTGATTTAAGGTTCCTTTTATAAAATTACACTCTGGGGAAAATCCCACCTTTTCTTGTGCCGTCACTACCCCTAACAGTCCATCTAAGCAGACTAACGAATCTATGAAAATATACCACGGTCTCTTAAATACCAATTCTATAGTTTCAATAGCGACGCTAGATAGACACACCCTTTCTTACGGTCTGAACGGCTATTTATTTACACTTTTCGTTCAAAGTGGATAAAGAACTGCGGAGGGGAGAGAATAATGATTAAATCTTGCTGAAGTCCAGAGATATGTGATATGGCTCGATGTAATAGTTCTTGCAATCAGGTGAATTTCCTTCTGAATAGAAAATCGATGATAATCCTTGTTCAATTGTGGAGATATGTCAAATATCAGAAGTTATGCAGATCCTCGTATTGCCCTGTAGCTTGGATTATACAGTTAAGTCTAATGGAGTATATTTCCCTTTTGCTTGTCACCCAATGAAAAAATGGTGATATTTATGAAGATATCAGAAAGACTATAGAATAACTTGTTAGCAATAAATGATGAAAGAAAATATGAAACCAAAACCTTCTGACTCAATAAGTATCTCACTTATAGTATTCATTTTTAGCTGTGTTCTAATTTTATGGGTATTGACTTTGATAATCATTTCTGTATTGTTTGACACACCACAGGATAGAGGACTATTTGGAGATATGTTTGGTTCTGTCAATGCTCTTTTCTCTGGATTGGCTTTTGCAGGAGTAATAGTGGCTTTGATTTTACAGAAAAAAGAACTATCTCTTCAGCGCGCCGAATTAGAACAAACAAGAGAAGAATTGAAAGGTCAAAAAGAACAACTTCAACTCCAAAATATCAATCTATCCAAGCAGAATTTTGAAAACACTTTTTTTAACTTACTAAAGTTGCACCATGAATATATTTCTCACATAGAAGTACCTGGATTTGGCGCTAATAAAGGTAGAAATGTCCTTGAAGAATTTATCAGAAAGTACAATAATATCCTAAAAAGTAATACCCATGTACAGTCTCAAACTGATAAAAAAGATAAAATTTTAGAAGCTAATAGGGTATTCAAGAGAGATTATCCCGGCCACCTAGATATTTATTTTAGAAATATTCTTAATGCGTTGAGCTTTATTGAAAAAAGTGAGATTGAAGAAAAAAGGTTTTACGGTGATTTATTAAAAGCTCAATTCTCGATATTTGAATTACAGTTAATAAATTATTTCTCTATTGATACTTCGATTGATAAGGATTTTGGTAAATTAATTAAAGAGTATAAAATACTCCAAGATCTGACTGAGCAAGACAGAATATTATAAAAATTATGGCTAACTAGGGCTTCAAGCTGACCGGGAGGGCTGGACGTTCCTTAGATCTCTGGCTTGCATTGCCTGGCTCGGAGTAGACTCGGCTTGATGCTCGCCGGCAGCTTATGCCCGTGTCGTTAGGCGTGAAAAATGCGTAAAGGAATAAATGAAATGATAAGATGTATATTTGTAGCAATATTAGCAAGTGTTATCATCACCATACTTCCATCGGACAATATCGCAAATGAATGCCTACCAAATTCCAATAATACTAACAACTCTCAAGAAAATGAGCAAAAAGGCAACCATCACAAGAAAATATCGCCTGAAAGAACTTATCGTTTTGAGACGCAGATTGTCGATGTTGAGGATTTTGATGCAGAAGGATATATATTGGCAATTGGAGGAGGAGGTGAAGGAATTATCGGTCAACTTAAAGGGAACCAGGTCATATCCATTGATATCAGTAGACGAGAATTAGAAGAGAGCCATCCAGGTCCATTAAAGATAATAATGGATGCCAGGGATTTATTGTTTCTCGATGATAGTTTTAACACAGCAGCTTCGTTTTTTACACTTTGCTACATTTCCGGTGAAGATCATGAAAAGGTATTCCAGGAGGTGTTAAGAGTTTTAGCTTCACAGGGGAAATTTTTAATATGGGATGTTGTATTAAAAGAGCGCAAAGATAAGGCAAAAGATATTGCGATATTTCCGTTATTAGTTAGATTGCCAAATAAAGAGATAAATACAGGTTATGGTGTTCATTGGCCTGAAAAGAGCCATGATTTATCATATTATATTCAATTATCTAAAAGGGTAGGATTTGAAATTGTTGTAAAAAAAGAACAGGGTCAATGGTTCTATCTTGAATTAAAGAAGCCATAGTTTTTTTTGTTAAATTTTTTGTGAAAATTAATGCAAAGATTCTGCTCAGTAAATTTAGAAATGAACATCTCGAGAACAATGCTACAAGACTAAATATTATCACACATTGGCTATAGTGAACGCATAACGATCTCCTGCAGGCGTCGTCCTAACAGCCGCGCCTGAAAAGTAGCGTTAGGTGGCCTAATAGTATTCAAAAATCAAATCTCTAATCTATGAGCAAGATTATAAAATAATTGGGCACTTCAAAGTTTGCAGGGTAAATTGTTAGAATACGCAAGACATCAGACAAGGAGAGAGGCATGCCTAAACTAAAAATTGAAGGGGTTGGAGAATTTGAAGTTCCAAAGGGAACACGATTAGTGAATGCATTGGAAGATAATGGCGGGGAACCATTACATCGATGTGGGGGATATGCCCGCTGTACAACTTGCAGAGTAGAATTTCTAAAAGGCGAACCAGATAAAATGACAGAAGCAGAAAAAGTAAAGCTTGAGAGTCAAGGGAATATAGGAAAATTCCGTCTGTCTTGCCAATGCAGCGTTGATCACGATATGCATGTAAAGGTGCTCATGCCATTTAGCGAAAGCGGGTTAGACGATCCGGGATCTAGGCCCGAAGATCACATTACCCCATAGTAATGTTGTTACTGAAATAGCAATGAAGCAAAATCATTGGGTAAGGGCCACCTAACCCTGCTTGCAGGCGACCGGGCTGGCGCCGGAGGATAAGCGCCGCGAAAAATCTGAAGATCGGATAAGTTTGATATTGTCGAAAAGCTAAGACGCCGGACACCTGAAGCTCTCGTTATGTGTTAGACGCTAAGCATTAAACCTAAATCAGAATAGTCTATTTAAATGAATACGGGAGTAAATTTTGAATAAGCACATCATCTTTTTGCGAATAAGCTATTGGACAGCTGCAATTGCAGATTTTATCATTGCTGTTATGGTATTAATTCCTGAAAGAATGGGATTAAATGAAACTGTATATCCAATGGGTTTAACGTCAGCTGTTGCATTCTCATGGGGTATCTTATTAATAATTGCTGATAGAAAACCTTTGGAACGGAAATGGGTACTAATTCCAACCGTAATAGTTGTAACTTTACTCACAATGACAAGAATTATCTTCGAACTGAATGAGACTATTAAACTCAATATAGCCTTCTCTCTCTTTGGTCTAGCATTGGCAATATTTATGATATACAGCTACTATATTGCTACTAAAGTTATTAAAAATAAATAATTGTTGATTGACAGCGTCTATCAAGCGCATCAACTGGACGCGAAGGGCGCTAGCATGCGCGCCGAGAAAATCAGAGGTCGCGGGTAAATTTGTCGTCGCGCCAGTTATGCGCTAGCCGTTATGTGTTAACACAATAAACAAGAAAGGGTAACTAAAATGAAAACAAGAACATTTTTTGTGTTTGCACTGATGGTACTTGCAGGTAATAACCTAAATGCTCAGGTTAAAGGAAATTCTGATATTTTAAAAACGACAGGTCCCGGAACCTACAAAATTTTAGGTGAAATAAACAATCCAATTAAAATTCCTTTTAAACTACATAATGGAAAACCTCTAATGGAGTTGGAAATAAATAATAGAAAGGCATCTTTGATGATCGATAATGGAATTTTATGGGATCGGGTTTGGTTATTTGGTACTCAACTAGTGGAGGACCTTCAATTGAAACCAATAGAAGAATCATTCATTGGTGGAACAGAAGAAGGTGATCCAACACAAGCATATACTTCATATGATCTAACATTAAAATTTAAAGACATCATATTTTATGAGCAGCCTGTATTGGTATCTCCACCTGCAGCCGGATTTGCACGAATGTTTCCAGGAGCGGATGGACAATTATGTAATACATTTTTTAAGCATTTTATTGTTGAATTTGATTTTATTGACAACGAAATAACATTGCACAATCCAGAGCAATTTCGATATGAGCAAAATGGAAGCATGTTGGATATGCAAGCTACTGAATCGGGCACATATTCGATACCATTTAGTTTTACTATGCTTAATGGAAAGGAATTTACAGACAGGGTGGATATTGACTTGGGTGGAATTTATCCTCTAAAAATCGCATTAAATAATAAACATCACATTCCATTACCTTCTGATGTTAAAACAACATTCAGTTATGGCGCACAAGGAAAGGCTTCAGAATATAGCGGAAAAATCCAAAGCATGACGATTGGAAAATATAAATTTGATAATCCGACAGTAATTTTTGGAGACGAAAAGACGTCAAGAATTCACCCCGCTAATCTAGGTGTCGTCGGGCTACCTTTACTTATGAAATTCAAGGTCATATTTGATTATTTCAATTATAAACTCTACATAGAGCCGTACCAAGACCGACACTAATTTTCCTGAACGAACAAATGGGTGGTTTTAATAGTGTCGATGTAACTTTAAATACAAGGAAATAAATCATGGATAAAACAACTTTGCTAAACGGTTTCAGGCTTAACATTGAATATTCCATGCAGCTAATCGCAGATGTGGATGAAGCCGACATGACCAAACAACCTAAAGGTTTTGCCAATCATCCAGCCTTTACGATTGGTCACCTTGTCACCGCTACTGCTTTGACTGCAAACGTATTGGGACATGAATACAAGGTGCCCGATGGATGGGATGATTTATTCAGACGAACGGGACCGGGGGATCCGACTATGCCGGTAAAAGAAAGTGATAAATATCCAAATAAGACTGAGTTAATGGAGGCCCTACAAGAAAAATATGAACTAGTGGTGAAGCTTATTAAGGAAGCAGATGAAAAATTGTTTGAAAAACCTTATAGCTGGAAACTGGATAGATATATGCCAACTGTGGGGCAAGTGATTTACTTCCAGTGTCTGTTGCATCACTCATGGCACATTGGTCAGCTGGCTGAATGGAGGAGGATGATGGGTTATGATTCAGCTTTAAAAAAATTAATGATGTAATAGAATTGGATTCAAGCCTTTCCTTTTTGACGAAGGGGTTTCCTCAAGAGAAGGAAAGAATTGACAATGTATACCAAAGCCCACCTCAAATTCACAAATTAAGTAAAATTAATAACTTACAAAGAATTCTATTGCCACTATTCTACATTTCCTGACATATTGTAATTGTATATCTTATCGCTGAAATTGTACAGTTTCGCACAAACAGGTGGTGGCAGTATAGTGGCAATGAAACCGTCAAAATTATTTAATGAGACTTATTTCTGATTTTAATAAAAATACTAAATAAATTGGGATTGATATATTTGAGGAATGTTCATTTTTGAAATGATAAATATACTTTCATATTCAATGACTTGAAATTTAATTTGTCAAAATAATTCAAATCGCCTTCCAGAATGGTATTTCTTTTTGTATAAACTCTTTTCGATATTGTTGATAAGATTTTTTTATAATACTAATTAGAGTACTTCTAAATTATCAAAGGTGTTTGCATTTACTTATAATTAATGCAGTTTAAATTACTATTATAATTTAGCATACTCCCATATTTTAAGCGTTATTGCCAGAATGTTACTTTTAATACCAGACTAAATATGGCCAACCAAACTCGAATTGCTCTAAAGGATAGGAATCTGTTAATACTTAATTAGTAAGAGAAGGGATTAAGAAATTAGCTATATCTAATGTATCTATGAAACTCAAGATTCAGGCTATCATCAGATATAACTAAATCCTCCACTTTCTGCCAACCTTAAAACATCTCCTCGACGGTTTCAAAAAAAAGAGACTCTTCATAGGTTTTAACCATAACCCTACTCAACTGAATATACTGTAATTCCCCAATGTATTGGATCCCATGGCGGTAAATCATTCCAATCATTAAATGAGTGGGAATCATCAGTTTCGTAATGAACTTCATACTCACCAGTTTTAAGAATAATAGTGTCGTCAAAAATGCGATTTTTTCGTGCCCCCCCTGCTTGATCTGTCATACGGTAATTCATTTCCCATATTACCCGACCTGTATTTTTATCTTCAATCCAACCATAGTCGTACATATCGCCCCTCATTCCTTCCCCAATAGCATAAATCCGCACTTCTGTGTCTTTCTTCAGCGAGAATTTAGCCCGCTTATGGTTATGTGCCTGCACACGAACAATTTGTGCTAAAATATTGGTATTTTTTTCCTCTTCATAATCCCCAAAATCATTAAGGGAAAAATTTTCGTTTGCGGCAAGTATCGTCATTCCCCAATTTTGGGGGTCATAGGGCTGAGACGCATTCCAATATCTGTATGAATGGGAGCCATCCGTAACGAAATAAGCAATATATTTGCCTTTCTCTAAAGATATTACCTCGTCAGTCATTCGATTTTTTTGACTGCCACCGGCATGTTCAGTTTCATCATATTCCATTTCCCACACTTTTTTGTGGGTTTTTGCATCAACTATCCAGCCATAGTCAAACATTTCACCATCTTGGCCTTCTCCAATCGCGTAAATGCGTAGCTCTGACGGTTTCTTAACTGTAAATCCCTTTGATGTGAATTCATCATCACGTAACCGTGTCAGGGAAAAAATGACTTTTTCAGGATTAATGTTTTGGTAGTCAAATTTACTGATATATTGTTCTTGGGCTTGATCTGCAATTTGAATTGTCATTCCCCAAAACGCAGGGTCATATGGTGGTGATGAGTTCCATTTTTCAGGTGAATGTGAATCATCTGAAATATATATAGCGACATAACGTCCGGCAGGCAAAGAAACTGATTCCTTCACCATTCGATTTTTTAAAGAACCGCCTCCATGTTCTGAATCCCAGTAATCTAGTTGCCAGATTTTTTCTTTAGTTTCTGTATTTAATATCCAGCCATAATCAAAATTTCCATCTTCACGTGCCTCTCCAATAGCATAAATCTCAAAGTCTAAGGGCTTTTTAATTTCAAATCCTTGTGATAAATAAAGATTATCCTTGAAAGCACTTAAAGAAGTAGTAGCATCTTTTCTTATATTATTCTGGTAACTTTCAATTTCGTCCCTATTGAGTTTCTTACCCTTTCCTTTTATCACAATTTTGAAATTCCGGTAAAACTCATCGTAATAATCATAGTTATCATAATCATAATCGTCATCAAACAAAGCCGCAAAAAGGTGGGAGATATAGTATCCGATGCCATGTCTTCCGTGGTGAGCCCAATGATTATAATGCCGGAAATAAGAATAGGTGGAGTAATATACCTCATAATTTCCCGAATGAAGTGTTATTTTATGCCTCTGACCATTAGCCTCTAGTTCTCCTCCTCTAGAATTGTCAGTTTTAAATCTCCAGACCACCTCCCGTGTGTTTGCATTTAATATCCATGCTGTGCCTATTATGGTCTCATGTCTGCCGTTCTTTTGATGTAACCCCACCACATCAATATCTAATTCCTGCTCACTATCTAGCTTAAAACCCTCAATTACTAATTCAGAAGGGCGAATTTTATTTATCTCAACCAGAGTATTGTCTTGTGCATGCCCTTGAAAAAAAGCTGCAATTATTGTACAAATTATTAGATTATAAATATACTTCATTGAATTATCTCCCTTATAGGATCGTAAGAGGTGAACATAAAATAGATTACGGGAACTCAATGAAATTGTTGCTTGAGTGATTTTAATAAAGAAATATATCAGAATTTTTAAAAGTGTGTTTATCTTAGTTGCAGGTAGAATTTGACCGATTCAATAAATGTTATGAAAGTAAGTTTAATAAGGAGAATATCACTTTATGTTTTTTAAATTATTTCTACTTTTTACAATTGTCCCAATCCTTGAGCTTTACCTTCTTATTAAAATTGGGGGAGTAATAGGGGCATTTAATACAGTTCTGATCATATTTTCAACCGCAATTATTGGTGCATATCTAGCTAAAAGCCAGGGATTCCTTATTATTACAAAGATTCAACAGGCTTTTGGCGAAGGACGAACACCGGCACGAGAACTTATGCATGGACTGTTTATTTTAATAGGAGGATTTACACTTTTGACACCTGGATTTATTACTGATATCATTGGAATTAGCATGCTATTGCCATTATTTAGGCAGTATTACATCTGGTTAGCGGAACGATTGATTCGCGACAGAATTGAAACTGGTCAGTGGAAAATTAAAATGTAATAAAATAAAGACTATAGCACTTTATGCTCCCCGTCAGATCTTTTTGGACAGATTAGTAGTGTAGATTAAGATAGGGTTTTGCTTACATTAATGTAAGCAAAAGAGGGGTGTATTTATGAGTTCTGAATCTCTCACTCATTCTAATATCCATGAGATTGGGCGAAAGATACACAAGGAAGATATTTCCGAGGAGTGAATTCGTATTGTTTTATAAGCTCACAGATACAAGGAAGCTTTTAATATTATTGGGATGCTTCTGCTCTTGCCAGTGGTATTTACCTGTTTGGCTTACCGGTCGGTGATTTTGTAGATGTGAAGAAAATGATCTTAATGAAATAACCTTCCAGTAACAGAGGAGTCAGCTCTCGAATGGCTCCTCTTTTTGTTTATGAGAGTTACAAAGAAACCATCATTGACGAGAGGTTTAACAAACTACCTCGAACCCGACCCGGTCTTTGTTTAGGTTAATTGGCTGGTTAGAATACATGACTAAGGGATTGGCCGAAATCGAGGATAATAATCATTATAATCGCCAGAAGTTAGTTGAGTTTGTTCTGAACCATCAAGACTCATTATCCAAATTTTATATTTATAGTATGGTTTTCTATCAGTGTTAAATAAAATTTTTGAGCCATCCTGAGAAAAGTCAGCAAAATATGCATGTCCACTCCCTTCTGTTAGATTGATTTGTTGTTGTCCATTCAGATCCATCTTATAGATATCAAAATTTGCCCCGCGATGTGATCTAAATAGTATTTTACTGCCATCAGGGCTAAAGACTGGCGCAATATTATATCCCGGTGCACTTGTTAATAATCGAGGATTTTGACCATTTGAATCTATCATAAATATCTCATAATTAAATTGATTGTAGTTGTATGACATAAAGGTTATCAGCAGACCGTCAGGAGAAATAGAAGGCTTAGAGTCATAAATACTGAAAGATCCATCAGATATGAATGATTTGAGACAATAATATGAATTTTCTTCAGTTAGACACTTACTATTATTGCCATCTAAATCCATGACGTGGATATTGTAATCATTATTATCTGGGTTCGAAGAAAAATACAAAATTTTTGAACTCAACTCTATAAATTGAGGTGAATGATCAATTCTATCATTAAAGGTTAACCTTGTTTGATTTCTTCCATCTGAATCCATTATATAAATTTCTCGATTTCCATCTCTCGTTGAAGTGAATACTATTTTAGTTCCATCCTGATTATAGGCGGGTAGATTATCGGATCCGGCACTGTTAGATAAATTAATAAAATTACTTCCATCCGCATTTACTAAATAGATCTCATCTTCGTAGTTTACAGTATGCGAATAGAAAATTATCTTTGAACCATCTGGTGAAAAAGCTGGATAGACATATTCATTTGCATCGTTTGTTATTTTTACTTGATTACTCCCGTCACCATCCATTATGAAAATTTGCTTGTTGGAAGATCCTGGCCGATCTGACACAAATACAATTTTATTTAATTCCGCATTTTGCCCCAAATTGATCGATTCCGTTGATTTTTTGCATGCAAAAGTGATTAAAGTGACATTTGCTAAAATTATATATAATATCTTCATAGGTTTTCGATAAATCCTCATTTTTGCTTTATGATTTATAGCACAAAATTCATCGGCCGGGCGAGAGTGGTGTCGGTTGCAATTCTCAGGTTAGAAGTTTTCTTGCTTTTTATGCCCCTCCCGCTTAAACCGTTTAGGTTGTGCTGCAAAATCCTTGTGTAACGAATTTTGCCTTGGGACAGATACAAGTTCTATCGGCTCAGAGCTATGATCATGGGTCTCCAAAACAGTTCAAACGCCTGAATGATAATCATAGAAGCATCGTCCGGATGAATAAAAGCCATACCAATATCAGGATATATATATTCAGTATCAGAGTTTTCTGCACAGGAATAAAGCAGTTTTTGGTTTTCACCATCTGCTAATCCGAAGTTGTTTCTTATCCATTGACCAAGGGTGAAGTGTAGCATGGGCAATTCGTTTTCAGGAGTGATCTTTAACACTTGCAGGTTTACTTCGGGCATATTCTCATAAAGATAATTTACTGCTTCAAATAGTGTTTGGGGGTAATCTTCCATTCGAAAACTACACCTCATTTGACTACGTTTCATCAAAGATAAACATTTTCAAGAAACAATAAAAGGGAGGTTAATTAATAAGCATTTTTCCAGTGATTCTTTGGGTAAAGAAAATTTTTTATTCTTGATCTTATTAATCCAGTTGTGGCATTTTTACAATGCATAAAGGGAGGAGGGATAAAACCACAAGAATAATGCAAGAAATTTGTTCTTTGGAGTCTAAGAAGGTCATCTGAATCGAAAACAAATCTGGATGTGACTTCACCAGCGAACAGTGAATATTCCCCCTACTGATCCTCAAGCGGAGTTAAGTCTTAAATACGACAATTGTATCCTGCTGCACTATAGCTGATAGAGTGTAATTCGGAAAGATTGGGATCCGCAAAAAATTACATTTTGTGGATTGTAACCTGACACTACATCTGGCCATTCATCCTACTACTTAGACTAAACGTTCAGACTAATCAACATAATGAGAGATGGACTTATCAATTTTTCTACGATATGGGGGTAGTATTAATAAAAATGTCTTAATTAATAGGGTTTTAATCATAACAAAAGGAGGATTAACAAAAATTATATAGAAAGGAATGGCCATCTCATTTCCTTGAATTTTGTTGATATATATTCTTTAGAGATATCTTTAAATCAAGAGAATGATTAGCCAAAATAAGGAGGTACAAACCATGAACGAGGGAAAGATTTTTCTATCGTTTTTAATTGTTTTTCTATTCGTGCTACCCGCAGCTTTATATTCACAGCCCCTTTTTCAATCTTTTGAAATGATATCCAATGGGAATGGAGTGATACCCGTGGTTGCTGGTTTTGATGTAACAACGCAGCCGGCGGGAGCGCAGTACGGTGCCTACTCCGCCGACTGGTATCGTGATTATCTGCAATCCTCAAACGATCCTCCATCAATTGCGGAACTGCCAAATGGCATGCAGCAAGCTAGAGGGTGGTACTTTGTTGTGGCTGGCGGACCCGGCGTTACAGACCATGAGTGGGCCGTGGATCGCTGGACACGAGGCGGCGCTAATTATGCATTGATCACAGAAAACTCCTATGAGATCCGCTTTACAGAAGCCGGAGGCATGGCGGTGATGCAATATACGACAAGGAGTGTAGTAGACGTGCCCTTTGAACTCTGGTTCCTGGACAACACACCGGGCGATGCATCTGACGACGTACGGATGATTCCATACCTGTATGACGCCGACGGCACCGATTACTTCAGTTTTGCTCTGGACCACCAGGCAGATGATGGTGATGACGATCCGTATTCCGACTTTATCTATTTTCGCATGCCTGTTGATGAAAGTCCTGGAGATGCAGGTTATCACAAAGCGTTTCCATGTTGCGATTATGTAGTTAATTATGATGAGGTGGGCGCTGAACACATTGCCCGTGTGGTCTTGATGAATTGGAATCGGCACCAGGGTGAAACTACTCCGGGAGCAGGAGATGGCCCTGTGAACGTTTCGCCTGAATATGGTACCACCTTTAGAATAAGCACCAATGATATAATAGGTCCCGAATGGGATGTAACGTATGTTAATGGCGGACCTCCAATTTCTTATGAGGTGGCAGTGCAGGATGGGGGAAGTGGCTTGGCAACAATCAATGTGTTGCAGGCAAATAATGCCACTGTAAGCGTTGAATCATTCTCTCCGGGTACTAATGAGCCAGTCATCATCACCATTACCAAAATCGATCAGGGCCTTGTAGAATTTGGAGTAATACTGGAAGCAACTGATACGGGCGGTAACTCTAGCCAGTTTAGCCATGAAATTGATTCCCCAATACACAATGCGGGTAATACTATTCTTCTTCTCCAACCGAACTCCAATCTTGGGACATATTATAGCCCCCTTAGTGGTGCGGCAGGCGCCTCTGGATACTGGCCCAGAATCGGCGGTGTTGATCACTTATTTAACGGTAATCTATGGGTGGGGACAGTGGTAAATGGTGATGTACGGGTCACATACAATCTTGATGGTGGAAGTCTTCCTCTGGAATGGACTCAGACATCCGGTTCAGAAATTACCCTTGGTACTGTCATATCCGATCAAGACATTGGAATGACCTATGATGATCAGTTCGCAAGCTTTACCCCAATCGGACTAAGAGTGCATCAACAGAGCTTTCAGTGATCCGATCCTACCCGGGATGATTTTATTATCTTTTCTTACAACATCGAGAACACCGGTCAGAGCGGGAATCTTACTGACGTATATACCAGTCTATTTGCTGATGCGGATGTGGGTGATTATGCTCATAATCAGGCCGGTTTCGATAATACAAGAGGCCTTATTTACCAGTTCAATTCTGATGGTGATCCCAGCAGTTTTGTTGGAATGATGGTTTTAGGAGGCACCGCACACTCAGCAGCTGGCTGGCCTGCGGGTTCCCCACCAGGTGATCCACTCACCGATCAGGATAAATATGATCGAATGGTTGCTCCTCCTCCAATTGAGGAAATTAAAGGAGATTATAGAATACTGTTAACCAAACAGCCATTCGACTTAGCAGTGAATGAATTCCATACTATATACATTGGTTTAGTGTTTGGGGACGGTCTGGAAGAACTGCAAGCTCATGCCGACGTTATGCAGCAAACTTTTTTGGATTTCGTCGTACCAGAAGGTTCCATTACTGGCACAGTCTCAGTAAATGGAACTGCTTTAGAAAATGTACTGGCAAAACTCTTAGATGATCAAGGTATACCTTTGGATGGTTTTGATGATCAATATACAGATGCAAACGGGCAATTTTCATTTGTGGGTGTTCCAGCTGGTAACTATCAAGTAATGATCGTTGAACCACTGGGTTACTCTGCGGATTCTAATCCAAAAATTGTCTCTGTTACATCAAATGCAACTACAACAGTTGATTTCTTATTAACAGAGGTAGTATTGTTAAACAATGCCCGAAGCAAAGGTTATTGGAAACATCAGTTTGATGTATATATCAGAAACAAAGGAAATGCTCAGGAAAGCGAGCAGAATTTACTGGACTATATAGCTGAGGTGGGGGCTCGATATGCTATTCACTTTAATATCTTCGATGGCATGACTGATGGAGTGAATGATTTTGAGGAATGGCAGAGCGTACTGAGTGTAAAAGGGAATGAGGAGATGGAAGCGAAAGCAACATCGCAGCTGGCGGCACTGGTTCTAAATCTCATGTCCTTAAAACTAGACCAATACGAGATTGTCACGGAAGATGGGAAAACCGCTGGAGCTGTACTGACTTACGTCTCGGAACTGATTGAAGATGGTAATGGTTCTAATGATGAATTGGCAAAGGATTTAGCAGAATATGTAAATCTGCAGCAAACGATTGCCGCTGGTCTGGTAAATCCCTCTCAATATATATTATATAGGAGAGGCAGTGGTTCAGGTTTGGGTAAAACAGATATCAACATTCCACTGACGTATGGTCTGGACCAGAATTATCCGAATCCATTTAATCCATCGACCACAATCTCCTTTGCAATTCCTGAAAATGGTAATGTGAGTATCGAAGTCTATAATACATTGGGCGAGAAGGTTGAAACAGTGCTTAGCCGTTATTTAGTCAAGGGTAGATACAATATTGATTTCGATGCCAACTGTTTGCCTAGTGGAATTTATTTATACCGTTTGGACGTAAATGGATATTCGAAAGTGAAAAAGATGATTCTAATGAAGTAAACTATAGGCACACAGCTCGTTTCAGGCAGGGCGGTCATTTGGCCGCCTTTTTTAAGTTCCTCTGTGCTCCCCTTCATGGGCGAATATCGAACTTTTTTGGTGAAAGAGTAGAGCATAATTTCCCGAATATCTCCAAACCGAATAATCAAAGGATAAAAATATCACTCACCAAAAATTTGTCGCCAGCTTAGGTCAAAAGTCACCGAAGTAATTACTAAATAGCTTCTTAATCTCCTTAATTAATTATCTAATTAATCTTATTTTCTTCATTTGTATGAAAGTGCCTGCTTTGAATATGCCTGACGAGCCTCTCGCCGTAATTTTTTCCCACGAGTAATAATCTCTTCAAGTTCCTATCGCATTATTTCAACTGGTTTATGGCGCTGGAGCGGTTCCATTGAAGAAGCGGTCTCTCGATCATCATAACCTGTGAAGACTTCTCATCCCTTATTTACTGCCTGCTCAAACCATAGTGCTTCTTCAATCGGAACTTTAACCACCAATAATACCCTCTGATATGGAATTTAAATAAGCAGTCCCTCTTTAGAAGCATAGTTTGGTGGCTCCACTTTAACACCGCAATCATTTTCGCGTAGTATAGTGCTGATGACCTTCTGTGCCCTCTTGAGTGGGATTATGGGTACTAATAATAAATGACTAAGGGTTACTTGGATTCTAAAGTTCAGCCCTTTATTTCATAATGTGATAACTATATCCACACCATAAACTCCCTATTTAACGAATGTCGAGTGAAATTGTCATTCGAAGTTTTTTACGGCAACAAGTCATGATTTTAAGTTTGAAGTTCTAAGATCATAGAAAATTTCTTTACATTCAATGTTGAATCTTTACCTTACCTGTCTCATCTTGATTGGAGTTTTCGTCTGTGAAAACATTATATAAGTTGATTGCGGGGAGGCTTGTTTTTGCTACGGCGAAGTCAAACCCTTCTTATGCAGTTTTTTGATAAATATGTGTCAAAGAATCATGGTCTGCAAAAACATGATCATATTTTTGGCAATTATTAAGAGAGAAACAAATCCATTTCAGTTGCCGATTTCGTGGGTTATAAAGCTAGATTTTATAAAGTATGGTTAACTTTTCCTTGCCAGTCAATGAAATAATTTTGCTCTTGACAGAGATATCGTGAAAACTTTAGAATTACTTATCTGGTTTATAACAGGCCTTATTATTAGAAAAGGAGGAAAATGCTAAATAGACGTTTTTTTAGATTCAGCTATTATGTACGGAGGCAGCAGGATAGGAAGCTTCTACCTCATCAGCTTCGTGATGGAGATGCGTTTGCCCAATTATCCGAGGTGTTGCACTACAAAAATTATCAATACGGTGGATTGATACTTAATTATCCTGCAACTGATCCTTCAAGGACAAGACGAATAAATACTTCCTTTCTTAAATCCGCAGATATACTAGTGCTTACAACCAGACCGCCTCTACATGATGAAGATACAGGTGATCGCAAATTGGTAGTTCGTAGTCATACATCACTCGAAGAAAAAATTTTCAATGCATTAAGGCGCCATTTTAAGAGATGTTCAAGATCCCGGTTAAGACTCGATGACGCTTTAGCACTAAAATTACCCAAAGAATTTGCAAATCGAGCTGATATTCGATTTACACAGCACCGGGGTGCCCAGTATAAGCGTTTAAGAAGGCATGACACACTGCGTTGGGACGAGGACCCCAAATACTCGAATCTGACATCCTTATATTTTATCTTCACCGGGGAAATTTGCCGAAATGGCCCGCGAGTTCTTTGTGCATTTGGTATGGGAGGCACTGATAGTCTAATATGGAGTCACCTCTTAAGAACAAAGTTTCGTCACGAGGTAAAACTGGATAGACCCAAAATTATCATAGTAGAAATAAAGACCGGAAGGATCCCTGAGAAAGCAAACTCGTTGTCCTTTGCCGATAACTGGGAGACAAAAGTTCTTCTAAACGAATATTTATAAAATGACATTAGTTTACATATTTTTGATTCGAAATTAATTTCGAATCAAAAATAATTTCGATTCGAAAATTTCTTTGATTCAAAATACCCCACCCCAATTCGTTTTGTATATTGTCAATAGGCCTAAATAATCAAACAACATTATCAGCAAAACATGGGGGTTGAAATGTATAACATTAATAAAGACAATCCTTTTGCATCGCAAACTAAGTTATTATGGCACCTTGACAGATTGAGGGAATGGAAATCAGAGGGAGATTCTTTTCCGATTCAGATGGAAATTAGTCCTACAAATTATTGTAGTGAGGCTTATCGATGGTGCATTAACAATTACAGTCATGTTATCAATCCATCGATGAGCAAAGAAGAGAGGCAAAGTCAGTTTAGAATACTTGATGCAAAATCAATCATTGTAAATCATCCGGAACACCTTCGAGAATTGGAAAGCAAGTATCACAACAGATTCCAGAGAGGTGTCTCTGATACAGGATTAAAACCATGGGCAAGACCGTCAAATTGGGTGAATGTAAAAGGAGATAAAAAGGGAATCAAACATACCATTAAGGTCGTACAAAAAAAGGATAATAGTTGCTGGATAAGCGGTGAAGCCCAACGTGGAGACGATAGATTTAGTATCGAGTTCGGGGCCGAGGACGATGATTATTTGGGTACTGAGTTTGCCAGAATTCTTATCCGTGTCGAAGCCTTATTAATGATGCTTTTTGATGACTATTCGGAAGTGGGGAGAGGCAAGATTATGCCGAATGCTGATTACACTTCACAAAACGAAGATGATTTAAGATTTGATAAAATCGAACGTGTAGAATTTGCAGATGAAAGTTGGAAGAACTATGAATCAAAAAATAAACTTTGGCGCGAGGTTCTCAAGGATTCTGGATTAGTTTGTGGGGACAAAAGTTCTTCTTTGGATTATATTGTTTCTCTGCTGATAAAAAAAGCTGAAAAAGATAATATTAAATATCTGATTATTGGAGAACCTGGAACTGGAAAAGAATTAGTAGCAAAGGCCATTCATAATCTATCTTCCAGAAGAGAACAACCTTTTGTGGCCGTGAACGCCGGAGCTATCCCATCGCATTTAGTTGCGTCAGAATTCTTTGGCTATAAAAGGGGTGCTTTTACAGGAGCAATTTTGGACAAGAAAGGACTATTCGAGCAAGCCAATCATGGAACTCTTTTTCTTGATGAAATTGGTAACATGAATTATGAAGACCAAAAATATCTTTTGAGAGTACTACAAGAAGGAACTGTAAGACCTTTAGGTGGAATCGAAGAGATAGAAGTAGATGTCCGGGTTGTTGCAGCAACCAATAAGAATCTCGAAAAAATGGTAAACGAAGGGAATTTTCATAGGGATCTGTATGATCGCTTGAACGGTCTAAAAATTAGATTGCCTTCATTGGGGGAAAGGCGAGAAGATATTCCAGCTCTAGTGCAGTATTTCTCAATAAGGTATAGAAATGAAAATAAAAAGGGAAAAGATCATTATAATGTTGATTATGATGAGGAAATATTTAAAGCCATGATCTGGTTTGATTGGCGAGGAAATATTCGTCAACTCGAAAACTTTATAGAGATTACTCTACCATCCATCGAAGAAAAAAGGATAAGTTTTTCGGACATACATACTGATCTTTCTGATGAACTTAAAAAAGCATATGAAAAATATGAGGCAAACAGCAAACGGGCGATTCTTGTTTCAAATTTGGCTGATATTGCTGCAAAAATGCTAACAGAGACCTGGGAGGTTTTGGAAAATGCCTGGACAGAATGGCAAGAGAGAAAAACAGTTACTTTTGGCAATTTAAAACTGGATAAAGAAATTTTTTATCAGGAACTAAATAATAGTTATAGTGAGAGGTTAAATGAAATTATTCAAGCTGCCTGGAATGAATTCAAGGAATTATTGGAATCTCAGGGGTATTCCGGCATAAAAAATTCAAACTGTTACAATATGTTAACATCCTGTTATGAATTACATGGCATAAGGAAAGCCGAAAAAACAACTAGGAGGATTTTGCAGCATGTATTTGAGAGATTGCGTGAAATGAATTTGGATTTGAGTCATAGATTGGAAAGGAAAAGCTATGACAGATTTAAGGAGTTTTTTGGGAAAACCCACCGCAGCATGAGAGATTGGAAAGAGAAATAAACTTTAGTATCCTTCCTAAACGATTGGTTTTATCCTTCCTCATCTTATAAGCAGCATTTGATCATTAGATACTTTTTTTTGATTTCTTTGGATTTCTCGCCTTAGTCGAGTTTAGTCACAAGAATTGCCAATTGGAAAAAAGGCCCTGCCAATAATCAATCTTTCACTCGAGGCAAAAGGATAGACCGGGATGCTGGCTTTCATCGGCGCCAATTTGCTGTGAGTTTCTTTAGGTAAACACGGTTAGGGAAAATCATATGAAAATTACAAATCATGCTTAACTGAATATTCCGATTGGAAGCTCAAACTTTGACGTAATTGTCTGTTGTCTTCCAATGGGAGGCTTTTCCGCATTCTTGAACGCTCAGATAAGACTAATTTAAGTAATTGTTTTTTATATGAGTAAAAGAAACATCACACGTGTTGGCATTATAGTTGATGCTGTCAACTCTCGTATGATACTGTTTTAAAGGAAAGGCTATTAATAAAGTTTGGGTTTTGATTATGGTTAAGGAAGAATTACAACACTTCATGGAGATACAACTAAATGTAATAGAGAGAGAATATAATATTCTACAAGGGTTCTTAAAGAACCGCGACACAAAAGCACCTTCCTTTTCATCATTCGTACTGGAGTGGATTCAGCTTCGAGCAAGCGATTTCCGTAAATGGTTTGTTGCATGTAAAGGAGAAGTGCGGGTGGATGCTTTTCAATACCATCCGGACTATTTTGAAACATTTCTATTCTCTAGGCCTAATAAAGGGAGTTAATAAATATGGTTAGTTTTCATGAATACTGCAATAATTGTGGAAGATTAAATCAATCGAATAATCGAGAGGATGTGTTCCTTGAATTTATATGCGTATGAACATAAAAAGAATGACTGGCAATTATTGTTACTTCAGAACAACTGTGTAGTTGGTTTAAATAAAACAGGTTCACTTACGGTTGGTTCCTCAGTAAGAAAAATATTCGCCTATTTGGTTTCTCCCAGAGGTATGAATGATAGCCAAATACTTAGCATGTTAACTATTAATAATACGGATACTATTTTTAAACTCAATGGAATCTCCCCTTTTTCTTTGTCTGTTATTCGGGATAAGGATGAGATCAGTTATAATGGGCAAAGGCTGTACTTCACTGAAGAGCAAGTTGCAAAAATTGAATTGAAGCAGAATGATACCGTTATCTTTTGCCCCCGCTGTAAAGATCTTATTAAGAAGATGACAGAAGTGGTTCGATGCCCCGCATGTGGTTTATTGTATCATGAATCTCAAAAGGAAGCCAAAAACTGCTGGTCGTATGATAGTCGTTGTATCTGTGGCCACCCTACCAAATTTGAACTATCCTGGAAACCTCCAACTATCGGTCCAAGGATAAATTGGAGAAATCGCAGAGGCAAAAATGTCAAAAAGAAATAGACGATATAGTCGCCTTGACGGCCTGCCATCATTGAAGGGGATAAGCGAAAATAACTTTAAGCGAATGCCTATGGCCATCATTGGTCTGGGGAACGTAGGAGGACAGGTTGCTTACCATCTAGCGCTTTTAGGATGTCCTCTAATATTAATTGATAACGGAAGAGTATGTGAAGAGAATTTAGGGACTCAGGGATTTCAGAGTAAAGATTTGAATCATGCTAAGATTGGGGTTCGGTCAAAACAACTTCGAGATTTAAATCCTGAATGTGAAATAAAATCATTTTATGAAGACATATCCACTGTGGGCGTTGGTTGTCTGAATGGAGCAAAAGTATTGTTCAGTTGTTTGGACAGTTGGTACTCAAGAAGTGTCTTTCATGAAATTGCTTGGGAATTAGGCATCCCACTAATTGATGGAGCTATCGACGGAACCGGCAAGCAGTTGTTGGGCCGCGTGACAATTTACGATCCGAGGCTTAGTGATAATGTCTGTATGTTCTGTTCTTGGGATCAAGATGCATTCCAAAAGATTCGAAGTGCAGATCCTGATTCAAAGACGCCGTGTCCTGAATTAAGACTCGGTCCCATTAAAAGTTCCGCAACTCCTACTTTTGCACCCAGCAGTTTGGGCGGTATTGTCGCAGGAATAATGGCTATTGATGCTATAAAAATGGTTGCCGGTGACATAAAGGAATCGAGCATGGGAGGGAAGGAATTATTAATTGATCTGTCTAGTAATAGTTTTGTGCAGATTGAATTAAGAAGGAATCCAAATTGTGTATTTCCACATCGAATTTTGCCATCAGAATCGCTAGGGAAAGACATCTCTCAGCTAACAGTCAAACAGACCTTTGAGCTTGCTGAAAAAGAGATTGGATCAAATATCAGATTATCTCTTCACCGGAAACATTTGGTTCAACATTTAATATGTTCAAGCGGCCACATTCTCAAAAATATCCATCGGATTGTAGAAACTTTTCCTCAAGAGGAGTCATTTTGCCATTGTGGTTCACAACTGTTTCCTTTAACTCAAAGCATTAGGAAATCCTTCAGTCATGAGCAGGCTTCATCTTTCCTGCACAAAACCTGGAAAGCACTCGGTCTTCCAGAGCATGACATAATTAGCGCCACGAATGGGCAGCAAGCAATGCAATTTGTTTTTTATTAAAGGTCAAATATGATACAAGGAAATAATGACAAAATATTTGAGCGGTTTTTATATAATTCTTTTGAGAATGCAAAAAGAATGGAAGCCCAGAGTGACATTTTAAGCATTTTTGTCATAGATAGTCTGAGGCTAGATAATGAATTCACTCGGAAAGGTGGACATGAAGAACGGCTCTTCTCGTTCTTCACAGAGGGACTTGTATTCCAAGAATATGAAAACAACAACAGAAATAGACATATTTTATCCAAAGCTCCAGATCAATTCTTGGTTAGACTTAACAAAATTAATCATTTGGTTAAGGATCATATTTCAGGTCAGATACAATTAATACAGGCGCCTATTAATTTCTACATCCACTTTCCAGTTGATTATTTGAGGAGCATAGATCCACATCTCTATTTAAGGGTGGTGACAGTTCTTCGGCCGGATTTCTTCCACCCAAATATCAGAATACCTCAAGGTTGGGTATGCTTAGGGCATAACTTTCAGCCCGGTACACCGCTGGCGGATCTTATTTATCATTTGTATGAAATTATAACCTATCAAAATACCACTGTGGATGAACGAGATGCTTATAACCCCGAGGCTTGTCGCTATTTGCGTCTCCATAAAAAGATGAAAATATCTGTTCCACCGCTGTTCCGCAGAGATTTAAATCTCGATGTGACAGTGGAAAGGATGTAAGGATTGGATTAAAAGGCATAATATGGCACGTGAAGATAGAAATATTAACCTAATGCAATTGAAGGAAATGGTTAGTTCAATAAAGGTTGAGGAACCACATGTTGGTAATTTTAAAGTGGGTGATAAGAATAGTAAAATTTTGTTAGAACCGGGTGGAGTTCTTCGTGTTCTGACAGATATAGTGCTAAAAAATGTCCTGGAGATAGACATTGGGAAGATCTTTCTAAATCTACTCTGCTATCAAACCAGGGTTTTGTGCCCTATAAAGTATTCACTACACAATGATCTTCATCGAATTCAACTCAGGGGTGAATTCCCCGCCGGAGATAAGAAGGGTTTGTACGAAGGATATCTGACGCTTAGAGATGGTTGTCAGCATGCTTTGGAATTAGCCAATGCTTTGTTGCAAGATCATGTTTCAACTCCAAGGTACAAATATAGGAGTGTCAGGAAAGCTCGTTCTGAAACTGAGTCGACGAAAAAGCTAATTGAGTCAGAATTAAAAGGTAGTTATGAATTCTTAGAGCAAAACGGCAAATGGATTATCTCCATGAATACAAAAGACTACTTTCAAAAAATATCTATATTCATAAATGAGACGACCCGGCTAATTAGTATCAGAACCACCTTGGTTAAGGTCTCTTGGAGCGATCAGCTAAGCACGTTTGCGATTACACTTTTCTTACTCAACTCGGTTGCACGGCTTGATTTTATTCGGGCGATATTATCGAAAAATAATGATTCAGAGAAATTATACCTAGTAGGGTTGGAATCGGTAATCCCATTGAGGTATTTGGAATTCTTTAAAATAAAAAATGCTATTGAGAGTATTATTGTCGGATTCTCATTTACACGATTACCTTGTGAAGCACTACTAGATCCCACTGTAGCAAAAGAATACTTAAAAAGAATCTGGGGATTAACCCGGGAAGAAACATACTAAATATTCACAACTAATAAAGGAGGTGTAATTATGGAAGCAGTCCTCTCTAGAGTCACCGTTGCCGACTGGACAAAGCAAAAGCGAGTGGTATTAAATGGCGATATCAATTCGGAAACTCGAATCGGAGAGATAGTCAATAAAGCTATCCATGCTTTAAAGCTCCCAAGCAATGTTACGTATGGGGTATTTGTTTCCCAATCGGAAGGGGAGTCAAAATATAAACTGAATAAGTCCGACACTGTTGCAGAAGCGGAGCTCGAGGAAGGAGCCGAACTGATGATCGCCCCCGAAGTAAGTGCAGGGTAGTGAATCTATTGTGTTGGAAGGTTTGGGTCCGAAGTCTTGGGACCCCAAACCTTTATTTAAACATTATACTGGACTAAACGATGCCACTATTCAATAGATATCATCTTGCTCTCGAGATTTATAACCAGGAAGGCAAGACACTGAACGAATCGAAAATCGAGAATCTTGAGAATTGTTATCAGGACTTTAAATTCTCTGCTTTTCTGCATGGTGTAATCAAGGATTACGCCGTTGATCCTGAAATCATTTTTGAACCTATCTGGATTAAGGAAGGGAGAAGTCCTTACTGTCGAGGCTTCAGATTAAATATGAAAAATAAACGACTAAGATATAAAAAGTCATATACCAAAAATGTTTTTCGGTATGATGCCTATAGGATTATGGGGACAATGTTGCAGAAGCAAATATTCGAGGCAGGGACTGAATTATTCTACCGATTGATTGCCTTTTCCAACAATAAGGACTCCTCAAAAACAACGGAGAATGGAAAAGACTTTGAGGTAACTACAATCAATAACTCGATACCTATAAAGATCCTGGGTATTGGACAATTAGAAGAATCAACATCGGTGCATATAACCAAAGAAGAGGATACCGAAGATTTTCCAGTTTGGATAGCCGAACATGTTGTTGAAGAAATGATCGAATATGTGCTTCAAAATAAGGAAAAAGAACGTGCGGGATTCCTGATTGGGCATATTTGCAGAGATCCTTTGACCCAACAAATATTTTTAATGTGTCATGCCCAGGTTGCTGCTGATGCTGAGGATAGTTCTATCTACCCGGATAAAGGAAATAGTTCCATCCATCATTTTCAATTTCTACCGGAGAATTTCTTTCAGGTTCAAAGATTAATTGAACTACGAAAGAACAATGAGATAGTCCTCGGCTGGTATCATTCTCATCCCTGGCCTTTTGCTTGCGAAAAGCGGGAGAAGTGCACTTGTACGAGTATATTTTTCTCGATTTCAGATGTAGATGTTATGCAGTCAGCATTTGGTGCACCCTATCAAATCGCAATTGTAATCGGAAGAGCTTCCTTGGAAAATTTGCAAGCAACGCCACAGATGTATGGCTGGAAAAATGGTGTGATTGCAAAAAGAAATTTTTATCAATTCGATGCCAATAAATAAAGAGCAAGAAATTTTGTTCAGCAAAAGTTTTTGGAGACTACTGATGTCAAAAAGAAGCAGAGAATCTATAGTGCTGCAAAAGATGCTGCAGAGTAAAGAGGTCATCGACTATAAAGATGAGAAAATTTTTCTGGAGGAAACTTTAAATAAAAAACCGGAGATGGGTAACGATCTGGCTTATTATTATTTTGAACGCAGCCACCATTTTCGAAATGAATTAAAGAAAACAATGGAGGAAATAGAAAGCCAGAAAGATTCACCGTGGTTTCCCGCGCGTTGCGTAAGCCTTATCAATTCTGATACACCCATGGCAATGGTAGCCATTGACAATGGCAGGCGGGCAATAGTGACTATTGGGGATGATGTGGATATTAAGAAATTAAACCAGGGCACCGCGGTTCTACTCAATCATAAGATGAATAAGATAATCAGAATATGGAATGACCTGCCTTTGAATGGGGAAGTAGCGAGGTTTGATCGATCTCACGATGGGAAGATAGTCGTAAAGACAAACGGTGAAACTGAATTGGTTTTGGATCTCTGCCAAAAATTGGACAAAGATAAGCTTCGGGTTGGTGATCCAATATTATTCGATAGGGGAAGTCATATTGCCCTTGAAAGAATTTCTAAACCCGATAACCATGATTTCTATTTGGAAGAGACTCCTGATGTTACTTTTGACGACATCGGTGGTCTGGATGCCATAATCGAAGAACTATTGGATCATATCGATCTAAATTTCTTTCATCCGGAAATAGTTCGCAATCACCGACTCCGCCCGGCTAAAGGTATATTACTGGTAGGTAGGCCAGGCTTGGGTAAAACTATGTTAGCAAAGGCGATAGCAAATTATTGTTCCTCAAATAGCGGTTCGGGGCAGTGCAAATTCATGAATATTCAAGCAGGGAGCCAGCGTAGCTGGTTTTATGGTGGTACTGAATATCGTTATCGTCAGATTTTTGCAGCGGCTCGAGAATCTGCCAGAGAAAATAGTGGTACACGGGTCTTAATTTTCTTTGATGAACTTGATAATATTGGACATCGATCTCAAAATTTTGGCGATGAGATTGATTCTCGAACCATGACGGCGTTTCTTGCAGAATTAGATGGCGTGAAGAGCTGTGACAACATCATGGTTATTGGTGCCACAAATCGAGAAGATCTGATTGATCCTGCTTTAAAACGCCCTAAAAGATTTGGCGACAAAATATTTAGAATTCCAAATCCAAACCGCGATGCTTGCGCTGATATTTTCAAAAAATATCTTCATTCTAAATTACCGTATTATCGCGATGGTGGGCGAGTATCCACTAAAAAAATAATCGAAGAGTTGATTGAAACGGCTACTGCCCACCTTTATGCTCCAAACAGTCCGAGATCAAATATTGCAACCATAACATTTCGAAATGGGAGCACAAAGGAGATATCTCCATCAGATATTATATCAGGAGCTATGATCGAAAATACGGTACGAAAAGCTTCTTATAATTCTTGTGTTCGCGCTCTAAGTGATAGGGTAGGTATTACTTTGGGAGATCTAATTGGAGCGCTTGATGAGGAACTTGATTCAGTAGCTGAACAGCTCGAAAATTTCAGAACATTACAAAATTGGATAAACATAGATTCTGATCTGGATGTGGTGAAAATTGAAAGTCATAAGTCAAGTATTACAGCTCATCGTTATCCCTATGCCAATACGCAAGCATAGTTAGTGAGATTTATATATGTAAAAAAAAAGGTGGACTTTAATAAGAGTGAATTGAAACATAACGGCACATAGCATAGAAATTTATGTGTTTAGATAAAAGAGCTAATAGTCATATAACAAAGGAGAGATCGATGTCCTTAATTGCAAAAAAAACCAATGAGAAACAAAAAAAAGGCGCATCTCCGGAAATTCAGGAATGGGATTTTCCAACTACTGGTGATTTTGATGATGTAGATGGTGAGAAAATTGAGCAACTCAATTGCAGCATAACCGCGACCTGTGGAGCGAGTAGTGATAGTTTTCAGATGGCTGGGCAAACAGTGAGTCATGCCAAGAAAATGTTAAGCCCAATTCTGAATATCGACCCCGACGCTGCAGCACTCGTCAATGGAAAAGAGGTCAATGGCAATCACATCCTCGAAAAGAACGATTACCTGGAGTTCGTGAAAAAAGCGGGGGAGAAGGGTATTTTTCACTGTGGAGAATAAAATGCCACATGTGCAGGAATGCATTGAAATTATTGGTAGTGATGTGGTTTTGAGGATTAATGGAATACAAAGCAAAATAATTCCTGTGGAAAAATTTGTTCTAGCACTGCAAAGGGCAACAGATGCAGAGGTTTTCCCTGGCATCTTGCCAACCGGCGTAAAATATGTAGTTCAAAAAGGGATATTCAGAGTTGTTGTTGTTGAACAGACTGCAATGCCAAGAGGCGTATTTGTTATCGCCGATGATAGTCCTGCACCTTACGGCTCCAAGGTAAAATCCACACTTAGATGGCTTTCTTTTCCAAATGTATGTCTGGTGATACTATTTTATGGCGAAGCACTGTCGGGGTATCAACAAATCTTTTATACTGTGAAACCTTTGACATCTATGGAAGATGAACTATTACTTTGCAATCTTCCAAATGTAAGTACACAGGGGCCAGGTGGATTACCATACTGGTTTTGCTCTCAACACATTGGTGGAGTTACTAATTTGCCGTGGGCAGACAAAATTTATAAGATAGTCAATCACCTATGGCGGACAGGATTTAACTGGTCCTCAGATATCCACGAAGGATTAAGCCAATTCAATGCTATGAAAGAATTAGACGAACGTATTTCAACATTTAGTAAATGGGAAGCTGCAACAAGAAAGGATTCTGAGTTTACATTGAAAGTAAAATGGAAATCGTCCGGTATGAATTTGAAACAGGCCATTAATAAATTGTTTGAATTCGCCACCCCGCAAAATGAGATTAAAGATGTTAAGGGGATCGCTAATCTTCTCTCACGATATCGAGACGCTAAAAATAAACAACTTACTTTAAAAATATAAAAGAATTTGAGATTGCCGGCTATTGTTCAATTTTTATCTAGTTTCTGGAATTGATCAGTAAACTTCATAGACTCTTATTGGACTAAATAGTGCTCAAAAATGGATTAGACAATGAATAATTTTGACTTACCTATATATCTCAAGGATGAAGATTTTGCTGAACCCCAATTACCTAGTTATTATTTGTTATGCAGGAATGGCCTTTTCCTTATTAAGAATTTAGGTATATATCGTTCTTGCACAAAAATTGAGAATGGCCCCCATTGGTTAAGAGACCATGACGAAGAAATAAAACTGAAACTACCTAAAATTCCAGGTCCTGTTATTGAGGAAATAGTAGGATTTTTCTTTGTCATATATCATCTATATAAAAGTGAAGCCATCGCTTTTCTTTATTTTAATCAGAAAGATCAAAAATTTAAGTTTTTAGTTCCCAAACAGGAAATAAGATTAAACATCTACGGAGGAAACATAATCGAAAGCTACAATGTGACCTATACTGGAATACCAACACCAAAAGGTTTAATTCGAATTGGAACAATACACAGCCATAGTGATTTGCCGGCATTTTATTCTTCCACAGATGAACAGGACAGCCAATTTGATGACTCCCTGAACATTGTGGTAGGAAATATAAATTGGAAATATCCAACCTTTTATACATGCTTTATGGTAAATGGCAAAAAATTGGAAATTGAACCTCTTAAAATCCTGGAACCATATGAATCACCGAGATTTCCTGTACCAAAAAAATGGATTGAGAAAGTCAGGGTTAAATGAAAGATACTTACGACGCCATAAGGAAAAGAATTGAGGCACGTCCATTCAAAATAATAGGTCTAGGCGGGATTGGTTGCCCAGTCTCTCTTTATCTTAGTAAATTTCTTTTTGGCCTTAATTCATCCAGTGTGATTTATCTTATTGATGGGGATGAGTTCGAATTGGCTAATAAAGAGCGAATGGCGTTCAGAGAAATCGGTAATAAAGCATCCATCAAAGAGGCAGAATTGGCAGAATTATTTGGAGATCGGGTGGTTTATCGGACCATTCCAGATTACGTAACACACAATAATATACAGAACTTGGTCCAGAAAAACGATATTGTTTTTTTATGTGTGGATAACCATAAGACACGGAAGCTAATAAGTGAGTTTTGTGGACAAACTTCAGATATCTTGCTCATATCAGGAGGAAACGATGGAATCCAGAGTGGTAAAACGGGTACGTTTGGCAACGTCCAAATTTATTGGAGGGAGAGTGGAAAGAATAGAACAAATAGCTTGACTCAATTTCACCCTGAAATTGAACATCCAAAGGACGTTTCTCCAGGTGATGAAACAGATGAGAGTTGTGCTGTCTTGGTGAAAAGAGTCCCTCAACTGGCATTTACTAATCTGGCAGTAGCCTCTGCGATGCTCAATACTCTTTATACCTGGGCAAGCGGAAAACTACATTATGAAGAACTATATCTGGATATTATAAAGGCAAAGATGAGCATTAGTACCAGAGATGTAGCCTAAGAACAAAAAATCAAGGATTGAGAAGTGTCTGGATAGCTTACGGAGTTTTGCGTGATCAATATAACAGCTTGAATAAGAGAATATCCGAAAATCTCGATTCCTTTGTAATATTTTCAGGATTTTGAAATAAACTTTTAAGTTTTCTATTGAATTAAGATAGTGAGTAGGATCATTTTTGGTAAAATGACAAAGGTGAAGAATGCGGACGGAATCTTTTGAAAAATCCAAGAACATCCAAACCAGTTGATGAAATTCTTTTTATGGATGAAGTAAGCAAAATGAGTTTATGTCCACCTTTGAAAAAAGAGAAAAGAATTAAGTTTTTGCCAGGTAATTATCAAACGTAAAATTTAAGAATAAATTTTGATAGGATAAAGAGAATGAGTGATAGACTAAAAATATTTGCTGGTAACAGCAATCGCCCATTGGCCCTCGAGATATGCAAACATATTGGTGTAAAATTAGGTAATACCACTATTCACAAATTTAGTAATGAGAATATCAAGGTTAAGATAATGGAGAATGTAAGGGGAGCGGATGCCTTTGTCATTCAAACTGCAAGTCCACCCGTAAATGAGCATCTAGTTGAGTTACTCATAATGATAGATGCCTTAAAATATGCTTCAGCAGGTCGTATCACAGTGTTATTGCCGTATTATTTTTATGCCCGTTCAGATAAAAAAGATGAACCGCGTATTTCTATCACCTCGCGTTTGGTAGCAGATCTTTTGGAGACTGCTGGCGCGAATCGTATCTTAACCATGAATCTGCATACTCCCCAGATTATGGGATTCTCCCGGATTCCGGTAGACCAACTTTCAAGTGTTGATATTATCTGTGATTATTTTAAACAAAAAGAGGATTTAACAAATTTTGTAGCTGTAGCTCCGGATATCGGTCGCGTAAAAACTACAAAAGCCTTTGCTAAATCTCTAAAAATTCCAATGGCCATCCTGGAAAAAACACGTGAAAGGGATGATGAAAAGGCTATAATAAGAAATATTATCGGTAATGTTGAAGGTAAGAATATTCTTTTATTGGATGACGAAGTTCTAACAGGCAATTCGATAATTAATGGGGCTGAAGCTCTAAGAAAACGCAAGGCCAAAAGAATCTTAGCCGGATGCATCCACGGAGTTCTTGCGAATACGGCGATTCGGGATATAGAAAATTCCTTTCTGGAAGAATTGGTAATCACAAATACGCTTTATTTGTCGTCTGAAGTGAAGAGATCCAAAATAAGAGTGTTATCTGTGGGTAAACTATTTGGTGAGGCTATTCAGGCCATTCATGAGGGGAAATCAGTCAGTAAACTATTCAAAATAGAGTGAGCGAGATATGCAAGATATTATAAATACGATATTTCAATGAATAACCGTCGGGAAATCCGTAAATAACAATCTTGGTAACATCCATCCATAAAGAGGAGAACCTAAAAAATGATAGATATGCATTATGAGGAGCTGGTTCAAACCCACGAATTGGCAATAATCCAAAATATCAAGGTATGGATCCCTCAGCCCGATCCGTTGCCCGAAATTGACTATGTTGAAAGAGACGAGTTGATTATACGCGCTCGTGCTGCTTGAATGCGAGTTGATGGATTTGAACCTCTGCATATCCATCTTCACGGACCATCAGGATCTGGGAAGAATGCGCTTTTGTGCAAGTTAGCGCAGCTACTGAAAAAAGATTTATATAAATTAAACGGGGATGAGGATTTGAAAGCTGATGATACTTCGCTATCAATCACTCAACTGGTGGATAAAACATTAGGGTATATTGCTTCACCACTTCTTGCCGCAATGCTGAGAGGTGGCATATTTTTTTTCGATGAAATTGACAAAGCGCCACCAACAGCCTTAGCACCACTTAGTTCCGTGCTGGATGATCACCGCACATTGAGCTCCCGAATAGCGCCGCTAAAAGTCAAGGCCCATGAAGAGTTTTTATTCTGCGCAGCTCTAAATAATACCGATCTGCTTCCCAAATATATTGCTTCTAGATTAAATCCCAGTATTCTGGTGGATTTTCCATCTATATCGGAGCTTAAGGAGATATTGGAGTCACGCTTTCATCATGTTGATTATCGTCAGACAGAAACTTTTCTGAGTGAGTATTCAGAAGAAAAAATCTCTTTGAATGATGCCATCAAAACTTTGGAATATGCTTATAAGCTGGGCGTTACGAAACCTAAAAAAAGACTAACTAAAAAAGAAATTCGAGAATGTCTGAGAAAAGCAAGAAATAAAAAAGAATATCAGGAAGAAAATGTAATAAAAAGGGAGAGGCCCTATGAGTCAGAATTCACTCATCTCCTCCATAACTAAAAAAAATATGTTGCCATTTATTAGATATTCGGATTTTAATGAAATACACGTTATTCCATATATAAGAGGAAGATTGGTTTTTTCAGAACTTGTGGCACGCGCGTTAGAAAAAATTGATTTTGAGTTTATCGCCATTGATCTACCTCAATTCATGAATGACGAAAAATATCATAAGAACGCGCTGAAAATGTTCCCGCGTATTACAAGCTTGTATCTTCAAAAAGACCAAAAAACATACTTGTCATTTACAATCTCGCCAAATGATGCGGCAATTCTAGCGAGTTTTCTTGCAATGAAAAAAAATATCAGCTCCAGTTGTCTTGATAATTCAAACATTCATTCCTTTCCCACGGGAGTTCTACTCGAACCCTCATTAAATTGTCGGGATGACTATTTTGTCTTCTCAGAAGGATTGGAAAAATATTTCAAATCCCCGTGGGATCAATTAAAAACTTATTGGTTAGGGGCTCGTGATATACAAAAAGTGTTTACCATCTATAGGGCTTCAGAGGTAGCCGAAAGACTTGGGCTTTATATATCTTCGGGTTTAAAAACTCTATTAGTATGTGAATATCATTTGTGGTGGTTTATTAAGGGGATCCTTGAAGGAAAATTTAAGGATGTAGAGAAAATTAGTTATGCCCCGGAAGAAGGAATTCTTAACGCGGCTTATGTCATCGGAAATCCCGGTTTTATTTGGGCTCAAGGATTACTTGATGATTTTCCAATACTCACTCACGATTTGTTCTGCAAGGTTCTTCAAGATAAAGTTGGTTCATTTGATAAAATTGACATCCTGAATAATATTTTGATGGATACTGTTTGCCACAAAAACAATTTGGATAACGGAAATGGATCAATAGGTGAACTAATCATATTCAAAAGATATCTGAAAAATTTGATGACGACATATCGGCGGATTACGCCCCTTCCTGTGAAACACCTTATTAAGTCTTTAGAAGCATGTTTTGGAAAAGAACTAACGAAGAAATTAGTCAAGAGACTATTATCCTACCCTCTTCCACGATTGGAAACAAAACTGCCTAACCCCATTTTTTTATCAATTTCCTCTAAAACTATTTCCGGAGGAGGAAAACCGTTTGATATTCCCGATATATCTCGATCAATCCCATATCATAATAAAGCTTCATGTTCGTCCAATAGTAATGAAATTAACAAAATAAATAGGTTATACTGGTTAGATAAGGTGCAGAATTACTTAACCAGAGAGGAAATCAAAAAAATGCCAGCCGCGAGAGTTACTAAATCCTGGGCCGTGAGAGAAGACTACGAATTTCACGAACAGTTGTGTGCTTTTGTTCGCAGTATTGCAAGAGACAACCTGACCAAAATTCGAGTTTGTAAAAGCTGGGGTAATCTTGAAGATCGGATTGACTGGAAATCCACATTAAATGCATACTCAAGAGGTGAAGATTGTTTTTACGTGAAAAAGATACGTCGCAACAGGATGGGGCGATTGACTCTCAATGAATTTACCCCAATGGTTTTCATTTTTTTCCCGTGTGATAATAACAACATAAGAGCAGTTCATGATAGTAATATAACACAACGAATAATAGATCTTGGTGAAATTACTTTCCCAATACGAAATTGTCATCCACCAGATTTAGTCTTCTCGCCTGCGTACATAATTTCTAAATCTAAAATATTTCTGAATGGACATTTCAGAAAGGATAAGGTGTCAGCCATTGCATTTTTGCATACCAAAAGTGTCATGGGAGTAGACAGATATGATGCAATTACAAAGAGACCAGAAAAGTTTCAATGCAGGGAGGAGCCCAAAGGAGACCCCGAACTCTCAAGTTTCTATGGTGTTGAAAAACTAATTGGCTGGGCGGTTAAATATTCAGAAGGAGACGTAATTGTAATTCACTATGAGGGATATCGACTTCCGAATAATTTGAAAGTGTTTAGCAATGAGAATAATGTAAAAATCTTAATGTTCCCTCTGTCGATTATCTCACCTGAGTTAATCAAAAGAATTCAAAAATTACATTTTATGTCCGCAGCATTAAAAAAACACGTAGATCAGGAAAAAATAATAGGTCGGGTTTTAAATTAAATTCAATGACAGTTGAAACATCGACCTTCGCTTGACAGATTTTAGAAGAATGAATAGTGTTATTATAAGGAGGTCTGATATGAAGAAAGCTCAAGGTGAAATCAAGCAACTTAGTAAATTTCGCATGCCCTGATATTAACAATTCCCCATAAGTTGCTTCCGCCAGGGTATCACGAGCGAAAATAGAGAATAAATCCAAGAGTAGCGTTTCATATTATTTTCCATCATATGCCTAACAGGTCATGGTCGAGTTTTCCAGAGAAAACCCTAAGAATTTATATTTTATTCCATCTGAAACAAGGGATAAATATACGAAAAAATCTAATTCAATAATACTCTTGTTACGGCGCTTATTGTGTCTCTGGAAATAGTGGCATTTATATTTAAGATGCGCGCGTATATTTTCATTGACTCTTAAATCTGCTTTAAGGAATTACAAGGTTTAGTCAAGGCAGAAAAAAGGCGCGATTTTTTGGTATGCATACTTTTTCCTGTTGACTTTTTTGGAAAAGTACCTATTAGGACAGGTTTGCGAAATTACCGCTACTCATTATCGCATCAGTATCATTTTCTTAGTTTGAGAAAAACCACCAGCCTGCAATTGATAGAGGTATATTCCGCTTGTTAATTTGCTGGCATTAAACTCCACGGTGTACGCGCCAGGAAGTTTTTCTTCATTCACCAGAGTTGCAATTTCTTTACCTAATAGATCGTAAATTTTTAACAAGACGCCTTGCTCGCTGCCTATTGAGTACTTAATCCTTGTAGCGGGATTAAAAGGATTTGGATAATTTTGGCTAAGAATGAAATTTCTTAAGACAGTATTTGTATAAAAAAATATCTCGGTTGGGTTTTGGTTATAAAACAGTGCTCCCATATCCGGTACAGTGCTATCAGGGTCAAATATTATTTCTCCGCCTACAATAGTAGTACCCGCATCAATAGCAGGCGACAATCGATCAAGATTAAAATCATTGTAAGCAGAATCAACAAAAACTGGATCTAGATAGATATTAAAATTAAAATCACATGAATCTCCGTTAGCATTAATTGTGGCAGGATAGCCAAAATTCGGTGCACTAAAATTATTATATCTACCCACCTGATTGCCCCACACATTATTATAAATTATATCTTCTGGCTCAAATGCAGGATGGTTATTCTCATCGTTTATGCCATAACCCCCGTTATAGGCAACAATAGAGTTTGTAACTTTGGTGTCTGAAGACGAGTTAAGACCGTCAGAAGCATTACCGGTGATAGTACAATTATAAATATATGCATGGGTATTATTACGCTGGTATAGACCCGCTCCGCCATTATTGTAAATCTGACAACGGACTAATTCTGCCACTGCGTTGCCACTTCCCACGACAGTATCATTGAGCCATACACCATGACTGCTATTGTGGTGAATTTTACAGTCATACATAAAAAGCTGCGCCACGGCCGCTGTAGCAGCTCCCGTGTACACATGGCTAAGAGCTCCAATATCAAAACTACCATAAATCTCACTCCGTTTCATCACTACTGGCGGTCGAGGGTTATTTGCACTGGCCTTAACCTCCATACCTCTAACAGCATAACGGATAACACAATATTCCAGAGTATCACTACCGGAATTATTATCGGCCACAATACCTTGCCACAGACCTGCTGTCTCACCTTGAATGGGTTCAAAGTAAATACTATCTGTTATCGTACCACGAGCAATCAACTTACCACCGTTAATCGCAAACGACCATCCTCCAGCTTGAAACTGCACACGTACACCCGGTTCTATAGTCAGATCTTCATTCAAGGTAATGTCCTCCACTACAATGTAAGGGCTTCCTGACAAAGTCCAAACTCCACTTACATTTCCCGAAATTATTGTTTGGGAATAGGAAATAAAGGAAAACACAAGCATAGAGATAAAACTAAATATATGTTTCATCATATTTCTCCCATCTCAATGCTTAAGATTAGATGGCGCAAAGTCTCCATAGCCCTCATTTTGCCGCCTCTCTATAAGCTGCTCCAAAGTAATTCTAGAGTTTTCCTAAAAACTCCTTAAGAATTTATATTTTATTTATCCAGATACAAAGGATAAATAAAGACTATGAAAAAATGTAAATCCATTTTATATGAAAACTGTAAATGAATAGCATCTCTGACAGCTGTGATACTTCAGACCCTGCCGGACATGGCTTAGTAAATCCTAAAAGATATTATTGAGGTCCGGTAATGAATCAAGAAATCAAAGTGTATATTTTCAGAACATTTTGGATATTTTCTTTAAAAAATTAGGTGGGAGTATTTTATCTATCAAAGAATAATTAAGAATTCAATTTTCAAATACACTTAACATTTTCACACTATAGTAGAAGCGTGAGATTTTGCTTGCATTTTCATAGCAACTCCGCCATTATTTTTTACAATATGTGAAATAAACTTCACAAAATATTATTAGGACGAAGCCATGAATCAGCAATTAAAGGCACTTGCTTAATATCTATCACTCAGCGAGATCAAAGAATTATTCTTTGCAACCACTTTTTTCCGGGACAGGTGTATTTTGAAAACTTTGTTCCGAACCGGCTTGAGAAGAGATGAGATTAACCGACTTGATATTTATGATATTGATTTTGAGAGAAAGCGAATGGAGTTAAATGGGAAAGGCAGGAAAATCAGAGTTGTGCCTGTTGTAGATGATGAGTTACTAAGCGATCTGAAACATTTGATCGGAGATCACAACTCAGGTCTTTTTTTCAGGGGCCAAACGGTAAGGCATTAATCGTCAGGATGATTAATCATATTGCGAAGAAGGCTGGAGAGAAAGCCGGAATTTCAAATGCTAATCCCGCTCTAAGACATATTAATCAGCACATTCTTCGCCACTCTATAGCACGATACTTAAAGAGCAAAGGTTTCTCAGCCGAATGGATTCAGAATTTTTTAGGTCATGCTTCTTTTAAGACAACAATGGACATGTATGACACATTGTCTATTCATGAGATGCAAGAGGAAGTTTTGAGAAGAATTATTTGGCGTCTAAAATATTCATACCAAGATTACTGGTGCGCTGCAAAAGGCACGGGGTTGGACCTTTTATATAAAACAGAGGATGGGGAGGCAAAACGGAGTTTGGGAATTGGACTGTTGTGTGTTATCGTTGTAGATCTGTCCAGGGGCGCTCTTATAAGAAAAAAATTTCTATATATGGGTTTAGTTTCAATATGCATGATGGTTGAACTGTGCGGCTCAAGTCTTTGCTACCATGCCAGTAAATAGTTATATGGCGTTTATGGATTCATTCTTTAAGAAGACTCGCCGCGACCATCCACTCTACGCTCCACTGACCTTCATACTCGCCAAGGCATACCACGCCAGCATTTTTAAATCGAACCGGCTCAACCTCTGGGTCTCCAGCTACCAGGAGTCCCGTCAATCGGCTCATGAAAGGAAGATGCCCCACAAGCATTAATGGACCCGGATGTTTTCTTACCTCATCTGCTGCATGGCGGACGTCATCCATTGGGTTAAGACCGGAGGTCGCCTTGACACCTCGTTGGGGCGAAAGGTATTTTGCGAATATCAAAGCTGTCTGCTCGGCTCGTTTTTTGCCACTGTGGTAAATCTCAGTGACTTCTACTCCAGACACATATAGCCACTTTGCCATTTTCTCAGCCGATTCTGCTCCGACTAAGCTCAACGAGCGCTCCGGATCTTCCTCTTTGGTCTTTGCTTGACCATGTTGCACTAATAAAAGGTTCATAATTATCTCTAGCTTTATAATACTATGCTCGTGCGGACATAGGAAACACGCAAAATAAGTTCTATCCAAAATACTCCACATGCATTGAAACAACCTATAAGCAGTGAGGGTTTCCGTCCGGTTGAAAAAGGATCCGCATGATCGGACAAATTAAATTCACATAAGTCTATAGTTTGAAACTTCGAACCTCGCTTGAGGGATTTCAGATTAATGGATGGTTTTGATCCCTATTTAGGTAGACTATCAAAATTCCCATACATAGAGTCAATATTAGAATTCAGAGAAATAATCTGGACAAATCCATCTGATAAACGGTAAGCGTATATCTGAAATTTACCTGTAACATTGCAGTCATATATTAGATATTTCTCATCAGTAGACCAACGCGGATATTCAAAAATACAATTGGAGTTAAACTTTGTTACCTCCACCTGATTTGAAATAACTCTGTTGTTCACATCAAAATCCGCATAACAAATAATAGCATCCTCAAACGCCCTTTCGTTGTGTCCGTATCTCATATAAGCGACTTTGGTTTCACTCGGTGAGACACTTAATTTGTGCCAGTAAAGTGATGTGGGCCTTTTTATTTCTTCATATTTCCCCTTTTTCCCCGGTGAGGGCGTCAGAAGAAACGACTTTAGATTGCTGCCCACCCACCTGTCAATAAAGATTCTTCCATCTTTTAGACCGCTGCAAGCCCATTCTGAGTATTGAAAGGATGGATCCGAAAGTAACATTTCATCTCCCGGTAACCCATCAGGAGATATCATATAAATTTTCATTCGTAGAAAGGGCTCTCTATCATATCTGGTAAAGAGTATCATATTTGTCCCGTCACGAGTCCAGGTTGGATTAAAATCCGGATAATCTCCCTTTGTTATCAAGCGGAGCCCACTACCATCGGAATTGACAACGCAAATTTTTGTCTTCGAGATTCCAAAACCTTGTTCAAATTCAAGCATCCTAAAAAAAGTTAATCTTCTTCCATCTTTTGACCATGAAGGTTTATAATCCTTGTGATTTCTTGTTAATTTTATGCGTTCCCCATTTGTAGAATTAATAGTTATCTCATAATTCTCTGATGAAGCCCACCTATCAAAAGTATAGCTCTCCTCAACCGGGGCCTCAGAATTTATAGGTGATGTATTATTTTGGGAGCAGGCAGAACTCAATAATAATAATAAAAGCGAAGAAGAGATTATTTTTCTCATGAAAATTTGTCTCCTCGTATTCAAAGTAATTTTGATAATACTAATGTATAATACATTCAAATTTTTCTGACATTGAGTTGCCAGCTGACTTCTTTTCAAGTGTATTCTTAAGCACTGCTGCTTTCCAGTTCATCTTAATATTAGAAAGTTTTTCACCAATCATTTCGATAAATTCTTCATGAATTTCACCGAGTCCCATTTCATATCCCATGGTCAGCTGTTTTATATTAGGGACGGGATGATTCATAATCCTGGCGGCGGTGGCATCGGCTGCCATTATGTCCCTGCTTGCTAAAATTAACCAGGAACCCAATCTGTTTTTAACATCAACAGTTCTTCCACCATGACCCGTAGTCGGACCATCTCCTTCCATACCGATGGAAAAATCGATAATGGTTAAGGATGGGATTTTAGCAGCTACCACATCTAAAAATGCTTGAGATAAAATCCTCACACTTGAATGATCAATTCCTCCTCCTCTATCCCAGTATGAATTGTTTATCAAAACTCCATATTCTCTGATTGAAAGAACACCTATAAAGTTCTTCAGTGCAAGCGTAAGTTGAGCCCAACAATGAGTTTTTGCAACAGGTATAGAAATAATTCTATCTACCTTTTTATAAATATTTGAAATCAATAACGTACCGTGAACGGTTCTGGAAGGAATTTGATAATCACCAGGATAATCAGCTTCAAGACAAGATAGTGAAACATTTCCAGGATAGAGAGAACTTAATCTTGCGGCTTCAGCTACCAGGTTCGTTCTTCCATCCATAGTGTATGAATATTTCCAATCATAGGTTATTTTTTGAGATCCATCACCTATGATTACCTCCTTTGCCCCGGCCTTTAGGCATTCCTCGGCAGTGGCAATAAGAATCTCAGGTTTTGTACATTCCCCATTTTTAAAACATTCACGTGTTTCTGCCAGAGTGAAGGAAACAAAATTGGGTTTAATAAAAACCGTTTCTCCTTCCATTACAATTGAATCCATTCCTCCAATAGCTTCGATTACATCTCTGGTCATTGAATCAAGGTTGTTTCCCTTAACCGCTGCAACGGTAGCATTTATTTGATTGCTATAATTCGGCTCAGTAATAGAATTTTCCTTACCGCAGCCAAGTAGGAAGTTGCCGGAACCGAGTGCCAGTGCACCACTGGCACTTAACTTGATAAAAGTTCTTCTTGTTATTTTTTTCATGACTTTTGCTTTCGATTTGTTATTCCCATGTACAGGGGATTTTATTTTTCTTTAAATCATACTAAAAATATATCTAAAATTGGACTTTATCTAACAACATGTGATCAGGTATCGATATCAAAATCATTAACTCAATATCTCTATAGCAGTGAGGGTTTGCGTCCGGTCGAAAAAGGATCCTTATGATCGGACAAATTAAATTCAGATAAATTTATAGTATTACATCAACCACTTGATATTTATGAAAAAACACATTGGAGAATTGTCTTCATTTCTACTTTTTGGATATTACTCACCTATATGAAAGAGATGGAATGATATAATTAATGATGATTGACTCTATTGGCATTTTAATATCAGTATAATAATTGCCTGCTGTGGAGACAATAACAGAATTTATATCCGGAGAGACAATTATATATTGACCTCCCCAACCTGCAGCAAAATATGCTTTAAATTCAACACTGTAGATATTTTCCCATATCCACTATTGAAAACCATAACCATCCGCCCATGCAAAATCGCTATTGTAATCATTTGGATCGATAGATTTTTGAGTCGAAGTAGTGATCCAATCTTGCGAAATAATTCGCTCACCCTTCCAGGTACCTCCATTCAGAAATAAATAGCCCAACTTCGCCATATCCCTGGGACACAACCTTAAATCTCCAGAACAGAAAACAACATTGTTGGGCAGCATCTGCCATTCAGATTCTTTAATACCCAATTTGCTGAACAGATAATTATCCGAAAATTGCTTGAGTCTTAACCCGGAAGCCTGATGAATAATTTCGCCCAACAAATTAGTATTACAATTGGCGTAATCAAAAACAGTCCCGGGAGTTACAATTAAATCCTTTGAAAGAATGTATTTAATCGGATCACGGCTGTTGAATACCTGATACATATCATTTCGCGGATCGAAATATGAGGTAGATTCATCATCCCATTGGATACCAGAGGTCATTGTGAGTAAGTGTTTTAAGGTTAAATCGTATTTTTCAGGTGTAGCTGCAAAAAGATTGGAATATGTTGGGAAGAAGTCATATACTTTTTGATTAACAGATTGTATAAAACCTTTATCAATTGCAATACCGATTAAAGCCGATGTGAAACTTTTTGTTGCCGAACAAAGATTGTGTGTGTCGTTGATATCGAATCCCTTCTCTCCAGTCGGTTGCGCAAGGTTAAATTTATCACCTGGAAAATATTTCTCAAAAACCAGTTTTCCTTCCTTAACTATCAGTATGCTATGCATTCGATGATCGCTGAGGCCATCCAATTTATCCAGTAACTTCAATAATGGTCTTTCATCCATACCAACGCTGGAAAGAAAAGCTGTTTCCCAACCATCATTCGTCTGAATAGGTACTTCGTATTGAGCATCTTTTTGAGGATTGGTTACATTTTTATCACAGGAAAGGAGGCTAAAATATATGCATATCAATATTATTGATAAGATAGGTCTCGTATTTGAAATGCGTTCTCTCGTTTGTATTAAAATACTACAAGGCATCCGGTCCCTATGTCTACTTAAAATATTATCTGTTTGTAAATCTAACCTTTGTGATTTTTTCTGCTGCATAAAGGTTCTTCATATTTTTTCAATGTACCGCAAAAAATAGCCATATAACGCAGTGAGCACTTGTGATCACATGTGAAGCACTTCAAATAAAAATGCTACTCTAAAGCATCAAAAAAATCTAATATAAAACATGCGTGGTTTCACTTCACGCCCGGTGAATTAAGGTGTTATATAAGATTACCAATCAAATTGTAATTTCAATGATAATTCCCGAACAGAATTATAATTCATTATCTTATTAATAAGATATTTTGGAGTAAATGATTCTGGTAATTCTTTATTCTGATTCTTTATTAAAACTCTCATTGAACTTATATCTTTCGCTAATAGAGATATTGTGTAAAAGTTATCGTAAGTGTATAAAGCTCTGCAGTGGCTTCTCCACTCAAATGGCGGACCTCTATATAGAAAATTTCGTCGTCACTAATCCCGCCAGCCGTGCCATTCCAGGTGTAGGTTATAATCTCATCACTATTTCCGGTCTGCGTTGAAGAGGCAATAGGTACAGGAGGATTAATATATAGAAAAAGATCGTAATTACTTCCAGCAGGTATGTTAGTTAGTTCTATACTTAAATCAAAACTTTCTTGCCCATTGACTACCTCAGGGGGATCAGACGTGAGTATTCTATACCAATAGTTCTGGTCGATTTCTGGATTATGGAAATTTGCCTGTACGATTTTAACTTCACCGTCAATGATTGCTCCTATAAAATAAGCGTCGAACCATGTATCGTTTGGTTCGTATTGATCGGGATCGACTCCTGGTTGCTGGCTACAACCATTAATCATTTGATTATGAGCCCCTTCAAGCGTCCCAAACAGCGCTGAAGCTCTGTTCAGTGCCACTGTGAGATCTTCAGAACCTGGTTCTTTGCCCGATCGTCTTACTTCATTGACGGCTTTGCGATATTCGAGTGCTCGTGACCATGTAATATCAGCAGCTTCAGTACAAGCATTGGATTTATTGGTCGATTCTGAAACTGACTGTTCACTCGCATTCAGCAAGAGTTTGTTTGAAGATTCGGAATCTTCGATTTGGCTACATCCCATAATAAAAACCAAAACTACTAAAAACCATCCAAGTTTAGATAGCTTTTTCATTTGTACTACCTCCCATAATTTTACTTCTAACTAAAAATTTAGGTTATTTAAGAATTGCCAGTTCAATTACATAACAAAATGCGAGATAGTCTCTGAGCCTTCAAGAGACATAAGCAAGAGGCTTTATTGAGTAATTGTGCCAGCAAACAAAGAAGAGTGGACCGGAAGATGATTGAATGTCGCCATGATTGGTGCGGAAAGTGAGCTACGAAGCCTCATAGGTTTATCTCACCTTTAGTTTTACTCCCATTTTGCCTTTTCAAAATCAATATTTTTATTTGAGAAATCAACCACAAAAAATTTTGATATACATTTAGATTATTCTACAGAGGGTAAATATGAAATCATATTCAATAATCGTCAAAGTATAAATAAGAACATACTTTTTTTAAAACCATAAAATTATTAATTATTGCAAAGCCTGCTGTCATTCAGTAAATTCGCAACCGAATTGTCGCCCCCTTAGCTCAGCAGGATAGAGCATCGGATTCCTAATCCGGAGGTCACAGGTTCGAATCCTGTAGGGGGTACAATAACTGACTAAAAGGAGTGAGTAACAGATGTTAAAACCAAGAAAGAAATTAACAAAACGTGAATTAAAACAAGATAAATTTGTTCTTGCGACTTTAAAAGCAAAAGATTTTCTCGAAGAAAATTCTAAAATCGTGACCCGATCAATTCTGGCTTTAGTTCTTTTAATTGTTGTTGTTACTTTCTTCATCCGTTCCAAACAGACTGCAAATTTAGAAGCGGCTACAATGTTGGGACAAACTCAACTGATACTATCACAAGGTCAACGAAGCTCCGCAATCGATAGCCTAAAACTCTTAATCGAAACCTATGATGGGACCCAATCATCCGGCAAAGCTGCCTACATCCTGGGAAAATTGTATTGGGAAGATAATAACTTCGAAACGGCGAAAGCATATTTAGAAAAGTTTATTGATAGTTATTCGGATAAAACTGTAATATCCCAATCGGCTCTTGCTTTATATGCTGATTGTTTAATGAATGAAGGAAATATTTCTGAAGCTGCAAAATTTTATGAGAAGGCCGCTAAGATAAATAAACAACTCCCCGAGACTCCTTCTCTGTTGTTTAGTGCTGCGGAGTGTTATAAAGAAGCTGGCAATTTGAAGAAGGCTGAGAACCTTGTTAATGAAATAATAAATAAATATGAAAAATCACCTGTAAAATCAAGGGCAGAGATTTTGCTGGAGATTATCGAGTATGAAAAATCCTAAAAATTATAGATTTTTTTCTTCGCTGTTACTTTCCGTCTTTTCGGTGTTTGCTTGCCCGAAAGTGGATCGCTTAGTATATCAGTTTAATGAAAATTACCAATGATTTAATCCCCATCAATTAACATTTTTCCATCCTTGAGAACAAAAATATCATCAATTTTGAGCGTTGGATTAGTTATTATTCCGTCCACATGGAATCCCACGTTTACAGTTCCTCCCATAGTCACATTATTGCCCAAAGCCAAATGAACAGTACCCAAAACCTTTTCATCCTCGAGTGTATTACCTTTAATCTCAGCGAGATAATTAGTCCCCACACCAAGTTCTGCTAAATTTCTGCCTTGTATCCCAACCTCTTCGACCATTTTTTCGAATAATTTTGCCTGTCCTCCGCCTTCAATTTTAACTGCCAATCCGTCTTCTACAGTAATCTTAATCGGTTCATTTTTTACTAATCCTACTCCGGCCAGCGATGCATCGATGTAAAATACTCCCCAAGCTTTTCCTTCTTCCGGCATCAAAAAAGACTCTCCGGATGGCAAATTTCCAAATTGACCTTTTTCTCTAACCAATCCTGTAGATGGCAACGCTTTTATGCCATTGATAGGAATTTTTATGTCCGTTCCAAGTGGGGTAGTGAGATGTGCAATAGTTCCAGCGGTTAAAATCTCCGTAATTCTATTAGTTAATTTTGCGATTTGGTGATAATCAGCTCTCATTGTTCTCACCATCACATCTTCTGTAATACCCGGCATTGTACCCACACGAGTACCTTTCTTACAGGCATTTCGCCGTGCCTCAGTGTGTGTGACTGACCTAGAGAGTGGAGAAACAACAACATCTACCTCTTTCATTAGATTTGAAACCTGAACAGGGGGTTCCTCTCCGTTTAACTTTCGAGGTTCCATTTCTAATAAAAAAGATTCGAAAGAAAAATCCAGACTTACTTCAAAAAGCGTCTTTCCAATGATGGCGCATGGTGAGTCCGTAAGGATCAGTACTGTCTCGTCCCTTTTTACTCCCAAACAATCCTTAATAACAACAAGGGCAGCTTCAGTTAATTTCTCCATCGCGATATCCTCCTATTCTAATAAAAATGTAATTTTTAGAAGGTTTTAATTAGTCTTCGAACTAAAATAATCATATTTACACTTACTTTCGAGGTAACCGAAGATAAAAATAATAAACTTGTTGCAAATTGATAAAATAAAGAACATTTTGATTATTTTGAACATAATCATTGAAATAATTTGTTCCAAAAAAATTCTTGGATTTGTTTTGTGGAACAATTAGTTTATTTACATATCTGTTTCTATTAATGTTATGGACCTAGAAGAAAAAATTAAAGAAGAAAATAAAAAATTGCGTCATCTAAGATTGATGATCGATTTATCAATTCAATTGCTTTATCAACAGAAAAATCTATCTCTCTCTGAAGGATTTAAATATATTGCTTTAGCACGAAATTATGCTATTTCACTCTTTCCTGACAAGGGTGAGGTGTTTGATATTGTTTACAAACCTCGCCTAATGCGCGTTTTGGAGGAAAGAAATTTAATTTCTTACTCCGCCAACTAGTTAAAGTAGACGAAACAAATCAATAATTAGAAGAATAAAATAAATAGAAGCTGGTTATACCTATATGCATGCAATAGATGTTAACGAAAAACTATATTCGAAATTGCGAGAAAATCTGAATCCATTATATTTTGATCTTACTAGAAAAATAGAAGAATATTCTCCAAATCTTCAAAAGCAAAACTTACAAAGAGCATACGAATTAGGATTATGGGCTCATCGCGATCAAAATAGATATTCCGGAGAACCCTACTTTGAGCATTGCTTAAATGTCGCCCTAATCTTAGCGGATATTCGTATGGATCTACCCTCCATAATTGCAGGATTACTGCATGATATTGTTGAAGACACAGGATTTTCGCTGTCCGACATTCAAGAAGAATTTGGCAAACCAATTGCTGTATTGGTGGACGGAGTTACAAAAATATCTGAGGTGAGTGGTAGAAAGAGTCTTAGCTACGAGCTTCGTCAGGCAGAAACTTTCCGAAAAATGTTGCTGTCCATGGCAAAGGATGTGCGGGTCATTATAATTAAATTTGCTGACCGCCTTCATAATATGCGTACGCTTGAGCATGTACCCACACGAAGCCGCCTAAGAATTGCTCTCGAAACCCGCGATGTGTATGCCCCATTAGCTCATCGATTTGGGATGGCAAAAATGAAAAGTGAATTAGAGGATCTTGCCTTTAAATATATTGACAGAAAGTCCTATTTGGATCTGGTGAATCGCCTAAAACAAAAGAAAGAAGAACGAGAAGAATACATTCTCAAAGTTAAAGAACCCATCGAGCAAGAGATTAAAACTCATAATATTAACGCTGAAGTTGTAGGCCGGCCAAAACATTTATATTCAATTTATAAAAAAATGCAGTTGAGACAAAAACCCCTGGAAGAGATTTACGACTTATTTGCCATACGAATTATTGTGGATAAGATCGAGGAATGTTACTACATCCTGGGTATTGTTCATAATTTATTTACACCGGTTTACGAGAGATTTAAAGATTATATAGCCATGCCTAAATTCAACAATTATCAGTCGCTTCATACTACTGTAGTAGACAAGATGGGTCACATGGTAGAAATTCAAATCCGAACCCGGGAAATGCACAAAATTGCGGAGATGGGTATTGCAGCTCATTGGCGATATAAAGAGGGTCTTACCGAAAAGGATAAGGACAAGGTAGATGCACAAATGGGGTGGGTCCGTCAGCTATTAGATCAATATAAAGAATCCGAAGTTCCTGATGCACAGGACTTTTTAGAATCTCTGAAAATCGACTTATACCAAGACGAAGTCTTTGTATTTACGCCCCGCGGAGATGTCATCCGGCTTGCACAGGGATCAACACCCATTGATTTCGCATTTGCTGTCCACACCAATGTAGGAATTCATTGTTTGGGAGCCAAAGTAAACGGACGAATTGTTCCACTCAAATATCAACTGAAGAGTGGTGATCTAGTAGAAATTATTACCAGTAACAACCAACATCCAAATCAGGATTGGCTGTCGTTTGTAAAAAGCAGTAAAGCAAGACATCATATCCGGAAGTATTTACGTGAAATACAATTCGAGCAAAGTGTAAAACTGGGGGACGAGATCATTAACAAGTATATGAAGCGCTTCAAAATAAAACTGACCGATGAGCGGCTTTCTGAAATAGCTTTAAAATCACATTTTGATGATTCGAAAAATTTGAAGGCAGCCGTGGGCAGGGGGGATATCACAATAGAAAAAATCTTCTCTTTTATAAGTGATGAAAAATCTGTAGAAGAAAAAGATAGTATTCTTACAAGATTTTTGAAATTGAGCAAGAAACATTCTGCGGTTCAGGTTGAAGGATTAGATAACATGCTGGTTCATATTGGCAAATGCTGCCAACCAGTCCCCGGCGATGACATAATCGGATATATCACTCGTGGAAAAGGTGTAGCGATTCACCGGACAAATTGTCCGAATATGCAAAGCCTTGTAGACAAAAAGGATAGAACAATTCGCGTTAATTGGGCTGTGGAAGTTGAAGAAGAGTTCAAGGTCCAACTCGCAATATTGGGCGAAGATCGCATAAATTTGTTGAGGGATATTACCGTGGCAATCTCAAATAATAACACAAATATTCATTATATGGATATGAAAGCAAAGGATAAACTTGCAAAATGTAAGATCATATTGGAAGTCAAAAATTTGACACATTTAACCCGAGTGATTAAAGGCATAAGTAAAATACGCGGAATATTAAGTGTTGAAAGGGTTGAAACAGCTCTCAAACAGCGGAGAGCAAATTAGGAGTTAACTAGAATGTCTAAATTTATTTATTTATCGAAAGAGGGGTACGACAAAATAACTTCCGAATTAGAGGAATTAAAGACCCAAAAACGACCGGAGCTTTCTAATAAGATTTCTGAAGCTCGTGATTTTGGAGACCTGAAAGAAAATGCCGAATACCATGCTGCCAAGGAGGCATTGAGTCATTTGGAAACGCGGATTGCTAAATTGCAGGAAACAATATCCAAGGCAAGGGTTATTGAAAAAAAAGATATAACCGACCAACATGTTTCCATTTATACAACCGTACAATTATTTGATATAGAAAGAAATATGCAGAAAGAGTATACTTTGGTCTCCGAGGAAGAATCAAATTTTCAGGAAAATAAGATTTCAACTTCATCACCTGTTGGTAGGGCTTTACTCGGAAAAAAAATTGACGAAATCGTGGAAATAAATGTTCCTGCTGGGATGCTGAGATTTCAAGTGAAAAACATAAAAATGTCTATTTAATATTCAAAGTAACTTTTTTGTGACAGCGTCGTCGATATAGTAAAAACCGAAGCGAATATGTCTGAAAATCAAACCGAAAAACGCAAGATATACCGATCAAAATCTGAACGAATGCTTGGAGGTGTCTGTGGTGGCATCGGCGAGTATCTAAATATAGATAGTAATCTGGTTCGAATACTTTTCGTTATCCTAACTTTTACAGGTGGAATTGGAATCGTTCTTTATATTGCTGCTCTGATTCTTGTACCGGAAAATCCGGAGCAAGAAAGTCAACAAACAAAAAAATATAATAATGCGTTTATTTTGGGGATTTTATTGGTGGTTGTAGGGGTATTTCTGTTTTTTAAAGAATTAGAAATTTTTCATCAGTTTCAATTTTTTGATGTCTCGTTCTCAATGTTATGGGGAATTTTGTTAGTAATTCTTGGTGCTTTGCTACTCCTATCTTCAAGAAAATCGTCTGAACCTTCCGATAGTTCCGGTGCTTCGCAGCCGTTCTCAGGCAGTAAAAGATTATTTCGTTCCAGATCGGACCGAATGATCGCAGGCGTCTGTGGTGGAATTGCCAACTATTTCGATATTGATCCAGCGGTTGTTCGACTATTATGGGTTTTAGCGACTTTTATTTCGGTCGGTATAGGCCTTGTTATTTACATTCTATTCATCATTATCATTCCCGAAGAATCCTCTATCATATCCAAAAAGGACTCCGAATAAATGCATGGCAAAACCACTGTTATCGCTGGTTTGCTCTTCATTCTATTAGGTGCAATCCTGATTCTTCAAAATTTTAGTCTGTTCGACCAGTATTTTCTTCGAAGTTTTGGGCTGTTTACCTTAGGAATTTTGCTTTTTTTCCAGGGAGTATTAAGTAAACCGCCACGCAGAGTATTTTTATCATCGTTTTTTACCTTACTTGGTGCATACTACATATTAGGTGAGTTGAATCTACTCTCCACCTCTCCAGGGCTTATTATTCCTGTATACACAATTATTATTGGATTGTCATTCTATCCGGTATTTCTTATTGAAAAAGGGAAATGGGATAAAGTACTGCTGGGGAATTTAATCATATTAGTTGGGATTCTTTTTTTGTTTTGGCACTTGGAGTTAATTCCAAACCAATATTTAATAAATATAACAAACACTTACTGGCCAGTTATTTTAATCCTCTCCGGTCTGTTGATTTTTATGAAAGGTCTCAGAAAACATTAAGCCAGGAATTTATTGCCTGTGCCTAATCACACGAAATCACCAGTAATTCCTTTTATATTTTTCTCTTTGTATTCAGTCGAATATTTTATTTATTTTCTTAGGTTAAATTTATGTATCTAATTTTTTATAATTTCAATATTTAGGTTGTAATTGCAGATTATTTGCCGATTAAAAAAATCGAATCATTTTTCGGTATACAATCATTTAAATTAATTGCAAATGATAATTTAAGATGGATTGAAAGTAATCCTTTGAGGCAGACAGATTTGGAAGATTTTGGACTGCATGACAAGCTTGAAATTGGAAATCGTGAATTCCATATCCACACTGGAACTCTCCTCGAAAACAATAAAATCCTATCCGAGGTTTTCGAAAAAGGAATGTACCTAATTTCAAGAGAACACAATTTAAATTTTCGATCCAATGCTAAATCCTTTGATTACGAATTCCTCAATTCGAAAACCCAGAAATTTCATCATCATGTATTAGAAGAATTGCAGTCGCTGTATGAAATAGAATCGAGATTAATGAATTTTCGGCATCCAAAATCGCATTACCGACTAGGCATGTTATTCCTGAAAAGAAATCTTTTCAAAGAAGCAATCAGGCAATTCAAAGTTGCAATTGAACAGGAGGCCAGCTTTACACAAGCCTATTTAGGATTAGGAGTGGCCTATCTTAAAGCGAGTGACTATCAAAATTCAACTGAAATTTTTGAAAAAGTATTATCCTCGACCAGCAAATACCCTGATGTATTAAACTTCTATGGGCTCGCACAACTACTTTTAGGAGATTGTGAGAAGGCGATATCACTTTTTAAAGATGCAATCCAGTTAAATCCTAATTATGTCGAGTGCCAATTCAACTTAGGTATTGCGCTTTACAAATCAGCGCTTAACGGTGCCAAAGATCCCGGAGGTGTTGCAGTACCGGCTAGAGTTTCCATATATCTTAAGCAAGTAAGGGAATTACCCAAATACCACGGAAAAAGATGGCAAAAGGAGTTTGCCAAAATTTTAGAATTACTTCAGGAATCAAATCATGACGTTATTCTTTCACAGTTAGAGGAATTTCAGTTACATTTAGTTGATATGGTTTCGGATAAGGATAAAATTTATGAATTTTACCTACGCTTTTTGTTTGGTGGAAAAGACTTTGATAAAGAAACATTGGAATTCTATCAACATTATTTTGAATACAATACACAGAACAACGATCAATATCCGGACTACTGGAATGATCAAGGAATTTTCAACCTGATAAAAAGCAGAAGTTATTATTTAAAAGCTATTACCGAATTTGAAAAAGCTTTGGAAATTTCTCCAAAATTCAAAGATGCGCATCATAACCTGGAAAAGATAAAGAGTAACGAAAAAGGTTTCATGATTTTATTACGAGCCATCCTTAAGTAGAATTCCAATTAACCATTTCAGATATTTTTGCCATGTATCAAATTTTGATTGTTGATAACGAAGAAAAATTCTGCAAGGTTATCAAAGCTGCCATGGAGTTGGAAAATATACCTTGTGATTATCAAACTTCAGGTTTTAAAGCTCTAGATTATTTGAAAGAGAACAAAACCGACATTGTGATCAGTGATTTACGAATGGATGGAATGGATGGGATTGAGTTACTGGAGAAAATAAAAACAGGATACAAAGACATAGAAGTAATCATCATGACAGCTTTTGCGACTCAAAAATCGGCGCTGGAGGCATTAAAAAAAGGCGCCAATGATTATTTGATAAAACCATTTGAAATGGATGAATTATTTCTTCGAGTGAACAGAATATTTGAGCAAAAACAGATTCTCCAGGAAAATAAATACTTAAGAGAAACGCGTCCCGAGCCAATTTATTTTGATACGATAATAGGCAAAAGCAGAAAAATGCAAGAGGTGTATCAGTTAATCAGAAAAGCCAGCGAAGTGGAATCTACAGTGTTAATAAGGGGAGAGAGTGGTACAGGTAAAGAGCTTGTTGCCGATATGATTCAAAAGCTAAGTGATCGCTATGGAAAAAATATGATTACTGTAAACTGTGCTGCGCTTCCGGATAATCTACTCGAGAGTGAATTATTTGGTTACGAGAAAGGTGCATTTACTGGTGCTACTCAGAGACATATTGGTAAGTTTGAGGAATCGCATGGCAGCAGCATTTTTCTAGATGAAATCGGTGATATGAGTATCTCTACACAGGCAAAAATTCTGAGAGTTCTGCAAAACAAGGAGATTTACCGTCTGGGAGGCAACCAGAAAATTGATGTAAACGTTCGCGTATTAGCGGCAACGCATCAAAATCTCGAGGCGATGGTTGAAGAAGGAAAATTCAGGAAAGATTTGTATTATCGTTTGAACGTTTTTCCAATTCATATACCACCTCTAGGGGAGCGAAAAGAGGATATACCGTCTCTGGTGCATCATTTTCTAAAAGACACCACTGCAAAAGGGATAAGTCGATCGGCACTCGCATCACTTATGGAGTATGACTTTCCCGGTAATATTCGAGAATTACAAAACATCATTGAGCGTGCTGCCATTATCTGTAATGAAATTATCGAGGATCATGATCTACCATCAACTATATATTTGCGTGCTGGAAAGTCATCCACCCCAATTCAACTTCCCGAGGAGGGTATTAATTTAGACGATTTAGAAAAAGAACTAATTTTGCAAGCCATTCATAAAGCAAATGGCAATAAAACCAAAGCGGCCGGACTTTTGGGCATTACACGAAGAAGATTGTATTCTATGATGGAGAGATTTCAAATCTCATAATCAATACCTGCGAGAAAAAATCTAAAAATTTACATTTCCGTCTAGCCAATTTGATATTTCAACTTTTCTCGTTCCCAAAACATAATTTCTGTGATATATACCATCCAATATGAATAATTGACATACTTTTCTGTCAATTCTTTCAGTGTACTAGGGAGATCAAAAATTTCATAACAAGTTAATTTTTGTAGACTTATTATGATTGGCACATCATTTGTAGCTGATTAATGAATGAGTAACTAATAGTTGCTTAAAAGGAGAATTTAAGAATATGAACCTTGATAAATTTACAATTAAAGCTCAACAGGCTATTTCGGGGGCTCAACAAAGAGCGTTGAATATGGGGCAACAACAAATTGAATCCGAACATGTACTTTTGAGTCTGCTTGAAGACAATGCGGGTACTATACCAGCATTATTAAAGAAATTAGGAATCAATCAATCTGATTTTAAAAGCGATATCGAAAACTTGATCAATGGATTACCAAAAGTGTATGGAAGCCCGGGTCAAGTTTACGCGTCTTCAAATCTTAACTTTCTATTAAACCAAGCCATTAATGAGTCAGTGAATCTAAAGGATGACTACGTTTCAACTGAACACATTTTTCTGGCATTCCTCACCCAAAAAGATAGCAGGTTAAAACAATTATTCGCTAAATATCAAATTACGAGTGATTTAATCTTAATAGCTCTTCAGGATATTCGCGGCAAACAGCGGGTAACCGATCAGAATCCTGAGGGTAAGTATATGGCTCTGGAGAGATATGCCAGAGACCTCACAAAATTAGCAAACCAGGGTAAGCTCGATCCTGTTATTGGGCGAGATGAAGAAATCCGGCGTGTACTACAGGTTCTTTCACGAAGAACAAAAAATAATCCGGTTTTGATTGGTGATCCTGGTGTTGGGAAAACTGCAATTGTAGAGGGTATTGCCCTGAGAATTGTTAACGGGGACGTTCCGGACAGTTTAAAAAATAAACGATTAATTTCCTTGGATATGGGTGCATTGGTTGCCGGAGCAAAATTCCGAGGAGAATTTGAAGAGCGATTAAAGGCGGTGCTGAAAGAAGTTCAGGAATCCGATGGACAAATTTTACTTTTTATTGACGAATTGCATACGCTTGTTGGTGCGGGAGCAGCCGAAGGGGCGATCGATGCATCGAATATGCTAAAACCCGCCCTTGCCAGAGGGGAAATTCATTGCATTGGTGCTACTACCTTTGGCGAATATCGAAAAAATATTGAAAAAGATCCTGCCTTAGAACGTCGCTTTCAACAGGTGCAGGTGGATGAACCAAGGGTTGAAGATACAATATCTATTCTGAGGGGTTTGAAAGAAAAATATGAGGTACACCATGGAATAAAAATAACTGACTCTGCAATCGTAGCTGCAGCGACCTTGTCACACCGTTATATCACTGATAGATATTTGCCTGATAAGGCAATCGATTTACTCGATGAGGCCGCTGCCAGGTTACGTCTTGAGGTGGAATCGCTCCCGGAGGAATTGGATGAAATTGAGCGCCGAATAAAACAACTGGAAATTGAGACAGTTGCATTGCAGAAAGAGAAAAATGAAATTTCAAAAAAGAAATTGGCGGGTATCGAAGCTGAAAAGGCAAATCTAAAAGAAGAAAGAAATCGGCTAAAAGCCCATTGGGAATTAGAGCGCTCTACTATTCAGCAGACTCGAATGTCAAAAAAGGAAATCGATACACTTCGCGGAGAAATGGAAAAAGCAGAACGAGAGGGAAACCTTACCAAAGTTGCAGAAATAAAATATGGTCACATTCCAGAATTCGAGCGAAAAATTCAGCAATTAGATGGAAAATTACAGGAGATCCAAAAAGATCTAAAAATGTTGAAGGAAGAGATTACTGAAGAAGATATTGCTCAGACCGTTTCGCGTTGGACGGGTATTCCGGTAAATAGAATGATCGAGAGTGAGAGGAATAAACTTCTGCAAATTGAAGAGAACCTTTCGAAACGAGTAGTTGGACAAGAAGAGGCAGTTAACTCAGTGGCGAATGCAATCCGACGAGCGAGAGCCGGTTTGGCGGACCAGAATCGACCAATCGGATCATTCATATTTTTAGGACCCACCGGAGTCGGGAAAACCGAAGTGGCACGATCCCTCGCAGAGTTTTTATTCGATGATGAACATGCCATGATTCGAATTGATATGTCAGAATATACCGAAAGGCATTCTGTTTCCCGTTTGATCGGTGCACCTCCTGGCTATGTAGGGTATGACGAAGGTGGCCAATTAACTGAAGCTATCCGGCGGAAACCCTATTCAGTGGTTTTGTTGGATGAAATCGAAAAAGCACACCCAGAGATATTCAATATTTTGCTCCAGGTGTTGGACGATGGTCGACTTACGGATAATAAGGGTCATACAGTTAACTTCAAAAATACAATTATTATTATGACCTCAAATTTGGGGGCACACCTGATTCTCGAAAAATCAAAGTTAATGAATGATCAGAATCAGGAAGAAATTTATCGCGAAATACATGGAGAGATCATGCAACTTTTACGTGAAAATTTGCGCCCTGAATTTCTTAACAGAATCGATGAAGCAATCGTATTCCATAGCTTAAACAGACAACATATCAAGGAAATTGTTCAACTTCAGATTGTGGACGTAAAAAAGCGACTCGCTCAACAAAACATAAAATTAGAATTGTCAGAGGAAGTCGCCAAGCGTCTTGGAGATTTAGGCTTTGATCCATTATTTGGCGCCAGGCCACTTAAGAGGGTAATTCAAAGTGAAATTATTGATGAACTATCCAGACAGTTATTGTCAGAAAATATTAATTCAGGAGATACGATTAAAGTAGAGTCAGTGGATGGTAAATTCGTTTTCCGCCCTAAAAAATCTTAAGAAAAACATTAGGAAGCGTATAATATCATATTTTGGAAGCGTGCTAAAAGGAAACTAAGAAAAGGTAAAAGCGTATATCACGAAAAATAAAAAAGAGAGGAGTCCTGTAAAATGAATGGTAAAAAAATAACCGGATATAGTTTGATTCTAATCTCGATTGGCATAATAATCGGATTAGTGGTATCCTCCGGATTCGATTTTTCACAGAAAATAAACGCAGAAGTGTCTCAGTCAGAAAGCGAGGCACAGATAACGACTCAAATAAGTCCTGCGCTGACGGATGTGGAAGCATTAAGTTCAGCCTTTGCTGATCTGGCCGAAAAGGTGAATCCTTCTGTAGTCACCATCTCTACAAAAACAGTGATAAAAGGACGGCAGATGCCTCAACTTACGCCATTTGAAGAGTTTTTTGGTGATGACTTTTTCCGTAGATTCTTTCAGGGACCGACACCTCAACAGGATTATGTGCAACAAGGACTTGGATCGGGAGTGATAGTATCTGCAGACGGAATTCTTATTACCAACAATCATGTTGTAAAACAGGTTGATGACATTATTGTCCAGTTGGAAAATAATTCTGAATATACAGCGGAAGTGAAAGGAGTTGATGAACTGACAGACTTAGCCATTTTAAAAATTGATGCGAACAACCTGCCTTATCTCAAAATGGGAGATTCTGACAGACTAAGAGTGGGGGAGTGGGTACTTGCCATTGGTTCGCCTCTCCAGCCTGAATTAGCCCACACAGTTACTTCCGGAATTGTTAGCGGAAAAGGGCGCAGTGGTTTAGGGTTATCTCAATTTCAGGACTATATTCAAACAGATGCGGCTATCAATCCCGGAAACAGCGGGGGACCTCTAGTAAATTTGCGAGGTGAATTAATCGGAATAAACACAGCTATCGCCAGCCGAACCGGAGGAAATATGGGTATCGGATTTGCGATTCCATCTAAGCTCGTCCAAAAAGTGATGAACGATATCTTAAAAACAGGAAAGGTAGTGCGAGGGTGGTTAGGAGTTGGGATTCAAAATATAACGCCTGAATTAGCGGATAATTTCGGACTGGATCGAGCAGCAGGCGTAATAATCACACAAGTAAGTAAAGATAGTCCGGCAGAAAAGGCAGGTTTAAAGGACGGCGATATAATACTCGCGGTGAATGATCAGGAAATCGAAAATGTAACACAGTTGAGCACAAAAATTGGTTCTACGGAACCGTCCACAAAGGTTACTCTAAAAATCTTACGTAATCAGGATGAGAAGAAGGTTAGTGTTTTATTAGGCGAATATCCTGTTGAGGAACCGATTGCATCGCGACCGGAGAAAAAATCATTTGAAAGTTTGGGATTTCAGGTCACGGATCTTACGCCGGCACTGCAAAATCGTTTCCAAATAGACGAGAATGAAGGTGTAGTAGTAACATTTGTTGAAAGAGGCAGCAGCAGTTATCGGGCCGGATTGAGAGAAGGAGATTTGATATTAAAAGTCAATCGGGTCTCAGTAAACAATTCCAACGAGTTCTATGAAGTCCTAAATAATGTTGAAGGTGGTGAATCAGTCGCTCTCTATCTAAAAAGAGAAGATAGAAAACTCTTTGTCGCCTTCAATATGCCACAAAATAACTAACATATACCTTTCCGGAGACATTATGGAGGATGTCTCCGGTACCTTCCTATTTATGATTAATTTTTAAATTTCCGCGTAATCATAGCTTCTAAATTATATCCATTTTATTCTCCCCTACTTTTATCTATTAAAAGGTTCTATACGGAATAAAATGAAGTATTTCAAATATTGATAATCATAGTAATTTTTATTATTATGAAAATGAGTATAAAATAGAAGAGGATCGGAAATGATAAAATCAATTTTATTGGCAATTGATGGTTCGAATTACACCGAATCGATACTAAAATATGGCGTCGATCTAGCAAAAAAATTCGATGCTCATCTAAGGGTTCTCACCGTTATTGATATTAGAATTTTCGAATGGGCCGTGGCAATCGGGGTAGAAGGGTTTGCTCCTATAATTCCTTCCACAGCTTACCAAGAGGAATCACAACGGCTTCTGGAAGAAAAAGCAGACAAACTGCTAGAGAGAACCTCCGAGGTGTTGAAGGAAGCCAACGTTTCATTTGAAATTGAAAAAGCCAGTGGTTCACCGGTTGAGATTATTTGCGACAAATGTCGCCTTGCAGATCTAATTGTGATGGGCTGTCGCGGAGAATTCGGTCCTTGGAGAGATAAAATGCTTGGCGCAACACTCGAGGCAACATCAAGACTTGCCATAAAGCCACTTTTGGTAACCCAGAAGGAATATTCAAGTATTTCACATATTTTATTCGCCTATGATGGGAGTATAAACTCAAATAAAGCCTTTCCCTGGGTTGGGGCTTTTGCAAAACAATTTGATGCGAAATTGACAATACTCATTGTCAGTGCGGATGCAGAAAGTGCAGAAAGAATATTGAAAGATTCAACAAACTATCTATCAAATTATGACTTATCAGAGATTAACACCTTGATAAAAGAGGGAGATGCAGAAACAAAAATTGTCGAAACTGCCAAAGAGGTGAAAGCAGATTTAATTATCATGGGTTCCTACGGACATTCGAGAATTCGAGAAGCCATTTTAGGGAGTACTACGGTGCACGTTATGAGAAATGCGCTCGTCCCAATTTTGATGGTAAAGTAATCAAGTTGCAGAAAATTCCTTTTTATAATTATTTCATGATAAACCATGGCCAACAATAAGGGAGAATGATATGAGTAGGTTCGTAATGACTTTAAACAGGCACATTGTTGAACAGGAGAGACTTCACCCCGAGGCAACAGGCACATTTACAAATTTACTAACTGATATTGCACTTGCGGCCAAGATTATCGCCTATCATGTGAATAAAGCAGGATTAATGGATATTTTGGGCTTGGTCGGAACCGAAAATATTTTTGGAGAAGAACAACAAAAACTAGATGTGTTTGCCAACGATGTCATGATCCGTTCTCTTTCTTTTGGGGGAAACCTATGTGCCATGGCCTCCGAAGAATCGGAGGATATAATCCCCATTCCGGAGGATTATCCAACCGGAAAGTATGTCTGTTGTTTTGACCCGCTTGATGGCTCCTCAAATATAGATGTGGGCGTAAGTATCGGTACAATATTTAGTATCTACCGAAGGGTTACACCCGATAGGGGACCGGGCAGTTTAGAAGATTTACTCCAGGCGGGTGATCAACAAATCTGCGGCGGTTATGTCGTTTATGGATCCAGCACAATGATCGTTTATACAACCGGGAATGGTGTTTACGGCTTTACGTTCGATCCCGGATATGGAGAATTTGTACTATCACATGAGAATATAAAAATTCCAGCCAAGGGAAGTATGTATAGTATTAATGAGGGGCATTCCGGAAAATGGGATCAAGGCATTCGCGATTATGTAAACTGGGCGAAGCAAGATGATCCTGAAACGGGGAGGCCGCTCTCTGGCAGATACATTGGGTCGTTGGTGGCAGATTTTCATCGAAACCTGATTATGGGCGGTGTATTTCTTTATCCCGGAGATACAACCAATCCGAAAGGGAAGCTCCGTCTGTTATACGAAGCTAATGCCCTTGCATTTATTATCGAGCAGGCTGGTGGCATGGCTATTGATGGCAAACATCGAATTTTATCCATAAAACCGGAAAGTTTGCATCAACGAACTCCTCTGATAATCGGCAGCAAACATGATGTCCAGATCGTAAAGGACTTCATTAATGGGAAAAATCATTAGCAATTTATGTTATATTCTTACGGGATTCATATTTGGTTTAGGTTAACTTATAGAAATTTGTCAAAAATTACCTCAAATTTCATGCTCTGAAATATCATTGGCGAAAATTAGTCCAGATTGAAATAGTCATTGGAAATTTAGATATCTTTAACTTCATGGTTTTTAATTCCATCCTCTTTTTGTTAACTTTAGAAACATCGAAAGTGGCAAAATTTTAGTCAGTAGACTTAACTTGACAGATATCTGGTTATTCAAATAGGAGTTATTCATGTTGGATATATTGGATTACAAAAAACGAGTGTATATAAAGGATATTCATAACCATATTGGTGAGGAAGTAATAATCGCCGGTTGGCTGTATAATAAAAGATCCAGTGGCAAAATACATTTTCTGCTAGTTCGGGACGGTACGAATATCATTCAGTGTGTTGTCGTTGAGGGGGACGTTTCACCGGAAATATTTGGTCTATCCAGCCAACTAACTCAGGAATCATCATTATTGGTAAAGGGAATGGTAAAAGAGGATAAACGTTCTCCCCTAGGGTATGAAATTTCTGTTACCGACATGAAGGTGCTTCAAGTAGCAGAAGAATATCCTATCAGCAAAAAAGAACACGGGATTGATTTTTTATTGGATAAGCGCCATTTGTGGTTAAGGTCAAAACGACCATTCGCGGTTTTACGAATACGGGATGAAATAATCCGCGCCATCAGGGATTTTTTCCATGAGAGAGGATTTATTCTGATTGATACACCAATTTTTACTCCGGCAGCATGTGAAGGGACTTCTACCTTGTTTGAAACGGATTATTTTGGTGAAAAGGCTTATCTAGCGCAGAGCGGGCAACTATATGCGGAAGCAGGTGCCCTTGCTTTCGGTAAGGTCTACTGTTTCGGGCCAACGTTTCGGGCAGAAAAATCAAAAACCCGTCGACATCTAACCGAATTCTGGATGGTTGAACCTGAAGTAGCCTACTTCGATTTGGATGATGACATGAAATTGGCTGAAGAATTTTTATCATACATTGTGAAGCGAGTATTGGATAACCGTACGATGGAGCTGGAAACTCTTGAACGGGATATCGAACCGTTAAAAAATGTCATACCACCTTTTCCCAGAATTTCTTATGATGAAGCCGTAAAAATTTTGCATAAAAACGGGATTGACTTCCAGTATGGGGGAGATTTTGGTGGAACAGATGAAACGACAATTTCGAACCAATTTGATCGACCGGTGATCGTGCATCGCTTTCCAGCCGAGATAAAGGCATTTTATATGAAACGCGACCCTGAAAATGATAATCTGGCACTAGCCATGGATGTGCTTGCGCCGGAGGGTTACGGTGAAATAATTGGCGGAAGTCAAAGAGAAGACGATCACGATACTCTGCTAAAAAGAATAAAGGAACATGACCTGCCAACCGAATCATTTCAATGGTATCTCGACCTAAGGCGTTATGGCACTGTCCCACATGCCGGTTTTGGTCTGGGAATTGAGCGGACAGTTGGATGGATCTGCGGAACTCAGCACGTTCGGGAAACCATACCATTACCACGAACGATTTACAGGCTGACTCCTTGAAATTAAATTGATTGAAAAATTTTATGACATTAACAAATAAAATAATTGCTGTATTTGGGGGAAGTGTCTGTACGCCCCAGGAATACTTTCATGCAGTTGAGGTAGGTGAATTGATCGCGATAAAACACGGGATTCTTATATGTGGAGGTTTATTCGGCATTATGGAGGCCGTTTGCAAGGGAGCAAAGGAAAAAGGAGGGGTAACCATTGGGATATTGCCGGGCGATGATACGGCGGCAGCAAATGAACATGTTCAAATTCCCATAGCCACGGGAATGGGAATTGGCAGAAACATTATTATTGCCCGAAGTGCACGTGCCTGTATCGCTATTGCCGGAAAATACGGAACACTTTCTGAAATCGCTTATGCATTGCAACTGGAAAAACCAGTGATAGCCCTAAATTCATGGGATCAAATTCCAGGCATAATTCGAGCAACTTCACCAAAAGAGGCGGTAGAATTGGCATTCGGCAAACGTTGATTGAATAATAAAAATGAGGACCTACTGGATTGTCTGTTTTTAGGGCTAAAATAATTGGTCGGGTTCAGGGAGTGGGCTACCGATTCTTTGCTGAAGATGTTGCCAGACGGTTAAATATTAATGGTTACGTAAAGAACTTATATGATGGTAGTGTGGAGGTTTACGCGGAAGCTGAAAAAGAAATTCTCGAACAATTTATAGAAGAATTGGAACGGGGACCGGGGTTATCGAGGGTAGACAAGGTTGAAGTTGAATGGCTGAACAAGAAACCGGAATATCAAAATTTCAGAATCGTATTCTAAAATAGCAAATATTTTCACAGGAGGAGAACAAATGGAACCAGAAATCATTGAGTTTGAGAAATACATACGAAATATACCTGATTTCCCCAAAAAGGGAATTCAATTTAAGGATGTAACTACATTGCTTAAAAATGGTGATGTCTTCTCCAATGCCATCGATTTTATGTATGATCCTTTCAGAAGTAAAGATATTACCAAGGTTGCAGGAATTGAAGCGCGCGGTTTTATTTTTGCTGGGGCCATGGCCTATAAACTTAATGTTGGTATGATACCAATCAGAAAATCGAGTAAATTGCCTTCGGAGGTGTTTCGGGAGGAATACGCTCTTGAGTACGGCACAGATAGTCTGGAAATGCATACCGACGCCATCACAAAGGAAGACAAGGTTCTTGTTGTTGATGACTTACTGGCAACGGGCGGCACAGCAGAGGCCACGTACCGCCTGATCAAAAAAATTGGAGCTCAACTTATCGGATTTTGTTTCTTGATAGAATTAACGGACCTGAAAGGCAGGGAAAAACTTGGAGACACGGAAGTTTATTCCTTAATAAAATATCCAATTTAAAATAGATACATCTCTGCAAAACGTAATCTATTGCCCTCTGTTATCGTTCCTATTTTACCTATCATAAGACCATTTAATTAATGATTTAACTGCCAATCATCAAACTTCGATTTGTTTACTTTAGCGAACAAAAGTTTCGTTTTAATAATATTTATTGTCTTGTAAATAAAATTTGCGCAAATTATATTTGTGCGCGTTTTTAAACCATTTTTCAATTTGATATTTTTTTATGAAAATCGGACAAAAAATCAGACGTTTACGAAAGTTAAAGGGATTAACCATTGAAGAATTATCTGACTATGCGGATTTAACGAAGGGATTTATTTCGCAGGTTGAAAGAGATAAAGCAGTTCCAACGATAACAACTTTGAAGCAAATATTAGACGTATTAGGGATTGAATTAGCTGCATTTTTTTCAGAATTTGAAGAGCGGGAAAAAAATATTTATCTTCAGAACGAGCGAATTGTTGAAAAAAATTCGAAGAATTTCAAAGTTGAGCAACTGGTTCCAAAGCTAAAATACCTGGAAATGGAACCAGTAATTATTACCCTTAGTCCTTCATCAATTTATTTAAAAAATTTCGAGGAAGATGAGGGATTTGGATTCGTGACAAAGGGAAGATTAAAATTAGCAATAGACAACGAAGAAAGAATAGTCCAAAAAGGGGACTGCTTTTATGTGTTTTTCGATAGCAGAATAAGCATGGAAAATTTAACAAATCGTGCTGCGGAAGTTTTATTGGTAAATTATTAATTGGAGGAGATTTGAATTGAATGCACTAGGTCGTCATATTCTGGCAGAATTTTTCGACTGCAATACAAATATTCTGAATAATAAAGACAAAATTGAAATGGCTATGAAAAGGGCGGCAATTGAAAGCAATGCGACCATCGTTAGCTCCATTTTTCAGACATTTAATCCCCATGGAGTGAGCGGTGTGGTTGTGATCGCCGAATCACATCTTGCCATTCACACCTGGCCGGAGTATAACTACGCTGCAGTTGACGTCTTTACCTGTGGCGAAACTGTGGACCCTTGGATAGCAACGCGCTTTCTGCAGGAGGCATTTCAATCCAAAAAAGTTACCACTGTGGAGTTGATGAGGGGTGAAATCGAATCAAATGAAGTATTGCATCACAAACCGGTGATTACAGAGGAAGTTACTGAATTGCTGAATCAGTAGTAATTCCGTTAAATCTTCATTAGAACCCGTAGATCAAAAATCCCCCATCCACTGAAACACATTGCCCGGTTATGTATGAAGCGCCAGCCATACATAGGAAAGCTGCAAGACCGGCAACTTCTTGCGGTTCACCAACTCTTTTCATTGGCGTACGCCGAATCACATCTTCATAATATTCCTTATTCTTGAGAACTGTTTCCGCAAGCGGTGTTCTGATATACCACGGCGCAACGGCATTCACACGGATGTTTTTCTCCGCCCATTCAACCGCTAAGTTGCGGGTTAATTGTGTTACAGCGGCTTTGCTCATCGCATAAGGGCTTCCGGTACGCATGTGCGTGAGACCGGCGACCGAGACAATATTGACCACGGAACCGTTTTTTGATTTTTCAAGCAGCGGATAACATAACCGGCACATTTCAAATACTGAGGCCATATTAGTATTGATTATGTATTGATATTCTTCAAAGGAATACTCCCGGGCTTTTTTGCGGATGTTGGTCCCGACATTGTTACAAAGAATGTCCAGTTGATCCCATTTCGAGGTCAGAAACTCCAGGATTCGCTGCCGATCTTCCGGTTTCGAAACGTCAGCCGCTATCCCAATGGCTCGCAAACGCTGTTTCTGCCATTCATTTACGGTTTCTGAGACATCTTTTTTAGTTCTGGCAATAATACAAACTTCTGCCCCAAGCGAAAGCATTTCTTCTGCGATGGCTTTTCCAATGCCTTTAGTCGCTCCGGTTATCAGGGCTTTTTTGTTTTTTAGATTCCAGCGAGTAGACATGAATCCTCCAGGATGATTCTTGTTATAGAGAAATTTATTTTGAATTTCAGAATTCACCCGACAATTTAAAGTGAAATATGAATTTATTCCTCTATTTAGGAAGAAAAAAATAGGAAATCTAAAATTATATCAGATTGTAAGTTTTTTTTGATGAGACTATTTGGGTAGGGGCGAATAATGCCCAGGATTAAAAGATTCATCGAAACCGTCAGATGTTTAATATTCAGCCTTACAATCGTACTTTCTCTTTCATTAAAAGCCTCTACTTATTATGTCGCCGTAGATGGGTCAGACTCAAACGACGGCAGTTTGGATAATCCCTGGAAAACATTTGAGATTTCCATTACAAAACTGAGCGCCGGGGATACTTTATGTTTTCGTGACGGCGTTTATTATGAAAACTCAATCGATTTTCAACTAAACGGCACGATTTCTGATCCTATTGTTATACAATCCCACCCGAATGAAAGTGTTGAGATTACGGGTGGGATACCTGATTTTAGAGATGCGCCTGCTAACAAATGGGTTTTAGTTGATGCCGCCTTGGATCTTTATAAGTCAGCACAGGCCTATGGAGCGCAGGATTACATGAATGCCTGGCTTCTCGGTGATGATTTGCATCTCATCACCTACGGCGAGACGACAGACTATGACTCATGGAATAATTTGACCTCGACGAATTATGGGCCAATTCATAGCTTTAATCCTATTTATGTCGGGCCGGGTATCATGCTGCATCCGGATGGGCATTTATATATAAGGTTGGAAAATAATCCTGAAGATTTGATCGATCACGAAAACAATCCGATTGATCCGGTTCCGGCAGATGCCAATCCGAATAATCATAAAATATCTGTATTCTTCACAGAAACACTAATTTCAGTCTCATTGTCCAAATACATTATTTTCAAAGATATCAAATTCTCTCATGCCCGAAATCTTTTTGATGTAGAATCGATGACAAGCAATATTGAATTCGATGGTTGCCGGTTTGATTATGGGAGGTATGCGTTTGTGTTCCGCGCCGGTGGGGCAGCGGATTACGAATTTCAAAACTGTGAATTTAACAATGGACTACCATCCTATGTTTATTGGTGCGATGTTAAGAACCGAGCATCGGAGGTACATGAAGCCTATCCCGAATTTCAATCTGCTGCATTCGAAGGAGAGATGCCCGGTTTTTTCATTCACGACAATCTTTTCCGCGATTCATTTGACGCGATTTTCGTAAGCGGACTCACAAAGGATGTGAAAATCATCAATAATGAGTTCATACGTCTTCGTGATGATGCTATTTCGCTTGGATTGGTTAGTAATGTGGAAATTGCGCATAATTTAATGTGGCGCGTGGGTGCAGGTGTATCGTGCGCATTCAAGAATGAATATAGTGCTAACAATGGGCATGTCTATATTCACCATAATATCATTGATTTTTCTGCCTATCAGCATGGGGGTCGAGAAGGAAATTACAGAGCCGATCATTGGCCGGTGTGGCAGATCATTCATGCATTTGCCAGTCATGAAGATACATACGGTGCCTGGTGGAAGGTATATAACAACACCATCATCGGTGCAAAAAGCGGATATGCCTGGAATCCGGCCGGATTACCGGGAGATTTAACCGGCAATGATAGTTTATATGTTTACAACAATATCTTTTTTGTAAAGGATGACCGAATTATTTTTCGTTATCACCAATCCTCTACAGGAGCTCATTATGACGGAGATATCGTTTTTCGATTAAATCCGGCGGAACCGGACAGATTTACATTGTTTTATAACTTCGGAGATGGGAATAACTATGAAACTCTAGCAGCATATCAAACCAATTCCGGGACGAATTGGGAGCAATCGGGATTGGAAGTAAATCCGGGATTTGATTTATCCTCAATTGAAAATCCCAATTATGAATTCGGAATGATGTGGAACCGCTACATCCCAGCCAATCCGCAAGTGTTTATACCCGGAGCATCATATAACGGGCTAAACTGGCCCGGTACGCACGATGTAAATTATCGAGGTGCCATATCGGGGGGAGCTCGATCTGTCAAAGAAGAACAACCCGATAAATTCTTACTGCAGCAAAACTACCCCAATCCCTTCAATCCAAAGACAACAATCCGGTTTTACTTAGAACTACCAGGATTTACAACTTTGAAGGTGTATGATCTTCTTGGGAAGGAAATAGCAACTCTAATTTCGGAAAAACTCGGTGCGGGTTCATATAGAATTGACTTGGACGCCCGTAATTATTCCAGCGGAATATATTTCTATCAATTGAAATCGGGAATATCTATTCAAACAAAGAAAATGGTTTTAATGAGATAAAAGAGATTCTTCTGGAAAATACTTGACTATTGCCCTGTTCCTTCTGTAAGCAGGGCTTTTTTGTTTTTGAGATTCTATCAACTGACGTAGCTTCTTCCCTTGTAAAAAAGTCAAAGATTTTTCAAATTTGGGAATTCTATTCTATATTTGGGAGGTCAAAAGATGATTGTCATAATATATCAATATGTTATGTACAAAGATAGAAAAGGATAATTGATGGAAGAACGTGTCTTGTCGGATAAATCTCAATTTCCAACAGAGGAAATAATTTTTTCTCATATTGGGGATGCCAAAATGTTTTGGGAATCTTTGTTTAGCAACATTCATTCAAATTATCCTGAGTTTACGGAACAATGGCGATACTATAATGACAGTAAATCCTGGCTGCTAAAAGTAACTAAAAAGACAAAAACAATCTTTTGGCTTTCTGTTCATAAAGACACATTCAAAATTGCGTTTTATTTTGGTGATAAGGCTGAGCCGGCCATAATGGCATGTAATATTTCAGAAGTATTAAAGAGTCAATTTAAGAATGGCAAAAGATATGGTAAAATTAGGTCGATAAGCTTGACGATTAATACTAATAATGATATAGAAAATGTTCTGACTTTGATTGAGACTAAACTAACGGTTAAATAGGCCTATAAGTAGATGCAATCCGGTATCCACCCATTGCTTTTTCGCCTCATATTTTTATTAATATTCTGTCAATACCTGCACGCGCAGGTTTGGCAGCCTGATCTTGAATACGGATTCTATAAAAACCCCATCATTTGGGCGGATTATTCCGATCCGGATGTCATTCGGGTTGGCGAAGACTTTTACATGACTGCATCGTCGTTTAACTGTGTTCCAGCTCTGCCTATTCTGCATTCCAATGATTTGGTGAACTGGGAAATTGTCAACCATGCCGTAAAGCGTTTCCCCGATTCCTATTTCGATATTCCACAGCATGGAAATGGCGTATGGGCGCCCTCTATCCGTTTTCACGATGGCTGGTTCTATATTTATTGGGGCGACCCGGATAGGGGCATTTATATGGTACGCACGCAGGATCCGTGTGGTGATTGGTCCGCTCCAATTCTGGTTAAAAAAGCATATGGCAATATCGATCCCTGTCCGTTGTGGGATGATGACGGCAGAGTATATCTGGTACACGCCTTTGCCAATAGCCGCGCCGGGGTAAGCCATGTATTGCAGTTGCAGGAGCTAAGCCCAGATAGATCATCTGTCACCAACAAAAGGGATATTATCATTCATGGGTTGCCGGATAACCCAACATTGGAAGGGCCCAAGATCTATAAGCGCAATGGCTTTTATTATATCTTCGCGCCGGCGGGAGGCGTTGCCAACGGCTGGCAGATGGTTTACCGGGCAAAGGATATTTGGGGCCCTTATGAGGGACGAAAAGTGTTGGCGCAGGGAAAAACCGCGATTAACGGTCCGCACCAGGGCGGATGGGTAGAACTGGAAAACGGTGAGAATTGGTTTGTGCACTTCCAGGAATTATTGCCTTACGGCAGGATTGTCCATCTGCAGCCGGTAAAGTGGATTGACGGCTGGCCGGTCATTGGCAGCGATGCGGACGGCGACGGTACAGGTGAACCGGTGCAGGAATTCAAAAAGCCTGATACCGAAACATTTTCAGGAATCAAAATGCCGCAGACATCCGATGAATTTAATGGCGATCATTACAATCTTGCCTGGCAATGGCAGGCGAATTACTTTGAACATTGGTATTCAATAACTGAAAACAAGGGTTTTCTGCGATTAAAAGTACAATATCATCATGACGCCGCGTCTTTATGGATGGTTCAAAATATCTTGGCCCAAAAGCTGCCCGGTCCGGAATTTACTGTCACAACCAAAATGGATGGCTCCAATCTAAAACAAAACGAAAAAGCGGGATTGGTTATGATGGGTTTGGATTATGCGGCGCTGACACTCTCACCGGTGAACGATGGATTTGAATTAAAACTGGTTGTAAACAAAAACGCCCACAAGGGTTATTCGGAAGAGGTAAAAAATAAAGCTTTGCTGAGCACCGGAATTGTATTTTTAAGATCTGTGTTTTCCTCAAACGGAACATGCCAGTTTGCCTACGGAATCGATGGTGAAGGCTATACAAACATCGGGGAGCCTTTTCACGTGCGCGAGGGCAGATGGATAGGTGCTAAAGTTGGCATATTTGCAGTCTCTACACAGGAGACCGGCTTGAAAGGATATGCGGATTTTGATTGGTTTAGGATTGATTGAAATTCAACCTGGCTTGCATTAACTGAGTTAATGCCAAATCGAGGCAGTTGATTGATAGAGAAAATTATTTTGAATCTGAGGATAGACCCAGTAAATTGAAGTGAAGTTTTCAAAATCGATGGGAGAAGCAGATGTCTGCAATTGAAACCAAATATGAACATATTATTCTAAATGAAAAAAAAGAACCCGTCATTGAAGGAACAAAAATCAAAGTGGTCGAACTTGTTCTTGATAAAATTGCTTATGGCTGGAGTCCTGAAGAATTACAGTATCAACATCCTCATCTTACTATGGGTCAGGTATATTCGGCGCTAGCATATTACGCAGATCATCAGGAAGACATTGATCAAATAATTGAAAATCAATTGCAGCATATTGATCAACTGAGAAAAACTTCAAGAACCTCCCGCCTTAAAAAAAAGCTGAAATCTAAAAAACTGATATAATGGCTATCCGGCTTTATACGGACCACAATGTTCCCCGGGCAATTTCAGTTGGTTTGAGACAACGAAATGTCGATATACTTACTGCTCTCGAAAACGGTACCAGCGAATTAGACGATCCTGAATTATTGGATAGAGTTACAGCGCTTGGACGTATTTTATTTACGCGTGACTATCATTTGCTGCAAGAAGCGGCCAAACGGCAGAAGGAAGGTATCGAATTCAGCGGCGTTATTTACGCACACCAATTACGAATTTCAATTGGCGATTGTATTCGTGAATTAGAAGTAATTGCAAAAGCCGGCGAACCAGGAGATCTGCGGAATAGAGTTGAATTTCTGCCGCTTCAGAATCTGTAGCGAGGGCAGATGGATAGGTGCCAAAGTTGGCCTTTTTGCAGTCGCGGCGCAAAAGACCGGCTTAAAAGGATATGCGGATTTTGATTGGTTTAGAATTGAGTTAGATTCAAAGAAATTGTACATTAACAAATACAAATTATAAATTGAAAGGTAGAAGTTTTGGAATTTTTTATTTATGGATCTGAACCTCCAAAAATAAATTTCTCTCAATCCCCTAACGGTTCATTCTCATTTGTTATTGAAAATAAGAACAAGGTTCGATACTTTAAGGAGAATGTGCGAGGGAAAAGTCTGTCATGGTGTGATATACATCCTATGGTTCAAGAGATTCCTGGATTTATTAAGGATTATGATAGTTTTGAAGAATTATTGAATAACCCCAAATGCCCCGAAAAATCTATTGCATTCAAAGCATTAAATTATGAATTCAATCGGATTACATCCCATTTTGCGCAGTTCACAGAATCAGAAGCAGAAAGAAACTTTTTTGATTACTATATCAAGGATATCACAGAATTTGAGGATCCGGTTTGGAAGTGGCACAAACCTGTATTAATTCCCCAAGTTTGGGTAAATTGGTTACATTATGATAGCAAAGATAAGAATAGAAAAGACAGAGCACAAAAAGAACCATTTCGAGTTGATTTTGTTATGAAAGACAAGGAAGTAGGTGAGGAGTTCATAATAATAGAAATTGATGGTGAAAGTCATTTTGGCAAATATTTGACAAAAGACAACGGTGGTTTTATTCTACAACCATCCATGGAAGAGTATACTAAACATGTCCGCAAAGACAGGTGGCTTCGAAATCAGGGCTGGAAAGTATTCCGAATTACAGCATTAGAGATTGAAAAGGAAGCTGATAATTTTTATTACTGGTTTCGCGAAGTATTAGGAAAACCGGATGTTCCGTTCTAAATAATGTTTACTCTGCAACCATCTGCCTCAATACCGTCTGCAAAATCCCGCCATTTTTGTAATAATTTAACTCAACCGCCGTATCCAAGCGGGCAATGACATTAAAAATTTGCGTGCTGCCATTCTTTGAAGTTGCGATCACTTTCATCTCTTTGCCGGGATGTAAGTTTTCAGCAATTCCTGAAATAGTATACACCTCGGTCCCGGACAATCCTAAAGAGGCGGCGTTATCTCCCTCTTTAAATTGTAATGGAAGTACGCCCATGCCAATCAAGTTGCTGCGGTGGATGCGTTCATAGCTTTCAGCAATCACCGCTTTCACACCTAGTAGGAAGGTCCCTTTGGCGGCCCAGTCACGGCTGCTGCCAGTGCCGTATTCTTTTCCGGCAATAACCAGCAATGGAATTCCATCTTCTTTATATCTCATCGCCGCATCATAGATGAACATTTGCTCATTTTCCGGGAAATATACCGTGTAGCCGCCTTCCACTCCGGGGACCAGTTTGTTTTTGATTCGAATATTTCCAAATGTCCCCCGCATCATCACTTCATGATTGCCACGACGGGAGCCAAATGAGTTAAATTCCTTTGGCTCAACACCATGAGAAATCAGGTATTTTCCGGCCGGGCTATCCACCGGAATGGAACCTGCCGGCGAAATATGGTCAGTTGTGACGGAATCTCCCAATAGAGCCAGTACCCTGGCACCGGTAATATCCTGTGTCTCTTTAACAGCGAGATTCATCTCCTCAAAAAAGGGTGGATGTTTAATATATGTTGAAGAAGCATCCCACTGATATATTTCGCTTTTGCCGCTTTTTAGTTCCTGCCAATTCTTATCGCCTGTGAATACCTCGGCATATTTTTCCTTAAACATTTCCGGCGATACATTTCGCTCCACCGAAAAATTGATCTCCTCCTTTGTAGGCCAGATATCCCGCAGATAAACCGGATTTCCATTCTGGTCATTTCCCAGTGCTTCGTTATTGAAGTCGAAATCCGCCCGACCTGCCAAAGCATAGGCAACGACCAGTGGGGGAGAGGCCAAATAATTCGCCCTCACTGAGGGATGAACCCGGCCTTCAAAATTTCTATTGCCGCTCAAAACAGAAACAGCCACCAGATCGCCTTCTTTTATGGCGCCATCAATCTCCTTGCGCAAAGGCCCGCTATTTCCAATACAGGTCGTACAGCCGAATCCAACCACATTAAACCGCTGTTCTTCCAGCGCTTTCAGCAAGCCTGCCTTTTCAAGATACTGCGGAACGACCTGTGACCCCGGTGCCAAACTGGTTTTCACCCATGGTTTTGTATACAATCCCTTTTCAAGGGCCTTCTTTGCCAGTAAACCGGCGGCAATTAACACCGAAGGATTTGAGGTGTTTGTACAGCTCGTAATGGCCGCAATGACTACGGAACCATCCTCCAATGTGGATTTGTCCCCATTGGTCGAAAACTCCACCCTGGTTTTCGCCGGTTTGCTAAAGACTTCTTTCAAGGCTTTCTCAAAGGAAGGCTTCATAGTGTTGAGCGTCACCCGGTCTTGAGGTCGTTTTGGTCCGGCAAGACTTGGTTCGATAGTGCCCATATCCAGATGAAGGGTATCAGTGTAATCAGGATCCGGCATATCATCTTTTCTGAATAAACCCTGCGTTTTTGCATAGGATTCCACCAGATCAACCTGCTCCTGAGAGCGGCCGGTTAATTTCAAATAGTCAAGAACTGCCTCATCGATGGGAAAAAAGCCCATTGTTGCCCCATATTCCGGAGCCATATTAGCGATGGTAGCCCTGTCCGGTAAACTTAATTTTGAGAGTCCCTCTCCATAAAATTCAACAAATTTTCCAACCACTCCTTTTTTTCTCAATATTTCTGTCACTGTCAGTACCAGATCAGTTGCCGTCGTTCCCTGAGCCATTTCCCCGGTTAGTTTGAATCCAATCACTTCCGGTAAGAGCATATAATAGGGTTGCCCAAGCATAACAGCTTCAGCTTCAATTCCTCCCACACCCCAACCAAGCACACTGAGTCCGTTGACCATGGTGGTGTGAGAATCGGTGCCAACACAGGTATCGGGAAAGGCAATCAAAGAACCATTTGCGGAAAGTGCCGTGACCACCCTTGCCAGGTACTCCAGATTTACCTGATGAACAATTCCTGTCCCGGGAGGAACGGCACTAAAATTTCGAAAGCTTTCCTGCGCCCATCTGAGCAGAGTGTAGCGCTCCCGGTTTCGATGGTATTCAACCTCAATGTTACGGGCCATTGAATCTGCCAATCCATAATAATCCACCTGCACGGAGTGATCAATTACCAAGTCCGAGCGCACGATAGGATTAATCGCTGACGCGCTGCCGCCAAATTCAACCATTGCATCCCGCATGGCAGCTAAATCAACCACCGCCGGCACACCGGTAAAATCCTGTAATACCACCCGGGAAGGCATAAAAGGAATTTCGTTTTCCGGTACTTTTTTGGCATAATAGGAGAGTATGGTGTCTACAGCTTTCTTTGTAATTAAATGACCATCCTCATTCCGAAGCACATTTTCCAGCAAAACTCTGATTGAAAAGGGAAGTGTCTGAAGATCAACAATCCCTTCGTCCGCTAATTTTGATAATTTGAAAATCTTATAATCCTTCGTACCAACATGGAGTGTTTCCATAAGGCCATAAGTATCAACAAAGTTTTTCATTTTTTTGTTACCTCTCTTTAATTCTATAAATGAATTGTGAGGGCTGTATAATAGTAATTTGATATGATTCAGGGAAGAAGAATATAATTTTTGTTTTAATTTAAATTCAAGAACTGGTCAAACATTTCCAGAGAACATCACTAAAATTTGCACCGTATCATTTTGGCAGTTTCCTCAGTACTTTTAAATCTTCCGCATAAGCCTCAGTTCCACCGGGAATCTCCAAAATCATCGGTATTTCTTTAAACCTTCCGTCTTGCATGATATGCCTAAATGCAGTAGTGCCTATTTCGCCCTTGCCAATCCTCGCGTGCCGGTCTTTGCGGGTACCAACGCCATTTAATGAGTCGTTAAAATGAAATCCTTTTAGTTTAGGAATGCCAATAATTATGTCAAATTCATTCAAAGTTGATTGCCAGTCTTTTTTTGTGCGGATATCATAACCGGCACCAAAAACATGACAGGTATCAAGGCACACTCCTAATTTGTCCTCGACACCGGATTGGTCTATTATATCTCGAAGGTGTTCAAATTTGTAGCCCAGATTCGTTCCTTGTCCGGCGGTTGTTTCAAGCAATAATTTCACATCTCGGACACCTGCCTTGTCAAAACATAATTTGATATTCTCAGCAATTTTTTTTATCCCCGCCATTTCACCGGTATCAAGGTGGGAGCCCGGGTGTTGAACTACGTAGGGAATTTTTAATGTGTGAGCCCTTCTCAATTCGTCGATCAAGGCATCCATCGATTTTGATTCAATATCTGCTTTTGGGCTGCATAAATTAATCAGGTAAGAAGTATGAATCATTACCGGTTTTACGCCTGTTTCGTCGATAGTCTGGCAAAATTTTTCCAAATCATCTTCAGAATATTCTTTTCCAACCCATTGCCTCTGGTTTTTCGAAAAGATTTGAACAACATCGGCGGCTATTTCTTTGCCTTCAGAAATAGCATTAAAAATCCCGCCGGATGTTGAAGTGTGGGCACCTAAGGGGGGTCTACTCATTATTTATCCTTATTTAGAATGTAAAAGAAAAATAGCAATCATTCGGCTCCGTCATGCAATCAGGCTATCTTCCGGATGTTTAACCACATATTCTTTCCAGTGACTTAATTCTTCTTTGAGAATTTTCCCGGTGTATGAAGCTTCCGTTGATACAACTTTTTCCGGAGTACCCTCGGCTATGACTTCTCCGCCCAGATTTCCACCCTCGGGGCCCAAATCAATGATCCAGTCGGCTGTTTTGATAACATCCATATTGTGTTCAATGACAATGACGGTATTCCCGCGGTCCACCAGACGATTCAAGACACGTAAGAGCATATTGATATCGTCAAAGTGAAGACCGGTGGTCGGTTCGTCGAGAATGTAAACCGTTTTTCCCGTGCTTACCTTTGACAGCTCGGATGATAGTTTTACCCTTTGCGCTTCACCGCCGCTGAGTGTGGTGGCCTGTTGACCTAAGTGAATATAACCCAAACCAACATCTTGCAGTGTTTGTAATTTACGTTCAATGGCCGGAATTTTACTAAAAAATTCCAGCGCCTCGCTCACTGTCATATCCAGCACCTCGGCGATTGTTTTTCCACGATAACGAATCTCCAAGGTCTCTCGATTGTAACGCTTCCCTTTACAGACCTCGCAAGTCACGTACACATCGGGCAGAAAATGCATTTCAATCTTCTTTACGCCATCACCCTGGCAGGCTTCACAACGGCCACCCTTCACATTAAAACTAAACCGGCCTTGTTTATATCCGCGAATTTTGGCTTCCGGCAATTGAGAGAATAAATCCCGAATGTGGGTGAACAATCCGGTGTAAGTGGCGGGATTTGATCTGGGAGTTCTACCAATAGGGGACTGATCGATGGCAATTACCTTATCTACCAGTTCCAGGCCTTCAATGGTTTGATACTCGAGCGGTATTAAGCGGCTGTTGTAAACATGGCGTGATAATATGGGATATAGTGTTTCGTTGACAAGGGTACTTTTCCCGGAACCGGAGACTCCCGTGACACTAATTAACTTCCCCAAAGGAAATTTAACATTTATTTTTTTGAGATTATTTCCCTCAGCACCCTTTAACTGCAGATGCTTTCCGTTTCCTCTCCGGCGTTTGTCCGGAACCGGTATATATTTTTCATAACAGAGATATTGCCCTGTGATTGAATCAATATTCGACTCAATTTCTTCAGGTGTACCAATCGCTACAATTTCTCCACCGTGTTTTCCGGCACCGGGGCCTAAATCGATGACAAAGTCGGAGCTTTCGATTGTTTCCCGGTCATGCTCGACAACCAATATTGTATTGCCCAAATCCCTTAGTTGCAGCAGGGTATCGATTAAGCGACTGTTATCTCTTTGATGCAAACCGATAGAAGGTTCGTCGAGCACGTATAGAACACCAACCAATTGACTTCCAATTTGGGTGGCCAATCGAATGCGCTGTGCCTCGCCACCGGAAAGGCTTCCAGCGGTGCGGTCAAGCGTCAAATAGTCTAAGCCCACATTTAGTAAGAAGTTGAGACGATCCCGGATTTCTTTTAGGATCTGGTGACTGATAATTTCTTCTCTTTCTGTGAGAATGAGATTATCAAAAAAATAAAAAGCTTTGCGGATATCCATTCGGGTAATATCTGAAATATTTTTTCCGTTAATTTTTACGCCGAGGGTTTCTTTTCTCAAACGGGCGCCGCCGCACTCAGGACACGCCACATTATTCATAAATCCTTCAACCCAATCCCGTATTGCCTGAGAGGAGGTTTGTTTATACCGGCGGTACAGATTGGGAATGACACCTTCGTATTTGGAAGTGAATTCGTATTTCGCCTCCTCCCGCAAAAACCTGAATTTTACCTTTTCTCCTCCGGTACCGCATAGAATCTTGTTCTTCATCGATTCATCAAGTTTGTACCACGGAACATCCAGACTAAAATTGAATTGGTTTGCCAGACCGGATATCATCTCAAAATACCAACTGTTTCGCTTTTCACCGACCGGTAACACAGCACCCTCATTGATGCTCAACGAGGAATTCGGAACCACCATACGTGGATCAATCTCCAGCTTGCTTCCCAGGCCGTCACAATTTGGGCATGCACCATAGGGACTATTAAAGGAAAACATGCGCGGTTCGAGGTCTTCAAAACTGATGCCGCATTTCGTACACGCAAAATGTTCGCTGAATAAATGTTGTCTCGCTTCGTCGATGACATCCAGAATCACCAATCCATTGGCCATCTTTAGGGCTACCTCAACCGATTCGGTTAATCTCTGGTGGCTTTTTGGATTAATTATTAAGCGATCCACAACCACATCGATATTGTGCTTAAATTTTTTATCCAGTTTAATATCTTCGCCAACCTCGTAGAGCTTTCCGTCCACACTGACGCGAATAAATCCTTCACGCTTTATTTCTTCCAGTACCTCTTTAAACTCACCTTTACGGCCGCGAACCAATGGTGCTAAGATTTGAATTCGTGTGTCTTCCGGTAAATTCAATATAATGTCAACAATCTGTTGAGAGGTTTGGCGGTTTATGGATTCACCACAATTGTAGCAATGCACCTGCCCAATGCGGGCAAAAAGCAATCGCATATAATCGTATACTTCCGTAACAGTGCCTACGGTGGAGCGAGGGTTCCGGTGGGTGGTTTTTTGTTCAATTGAGATAGCAGGGGAGAGGCCGTCGATATAGTCCACATCCGGTTTTTCCATTAGCCCCAAAAATTGCCGGGCGTATGCACTCAATGACTCAACATATCGTCTTTGACCTTCTGCGTAGATTGTATCGAAAGCAAGGCTGGATTTTCCGGAACCGGAAATACCGGTAATGACAACAAATTTATCCCGTGGGATTTCTATATCTATATTTTTAAGGTTATGCTCGCGCGCACCTTTAATGACAATGTAATCTTTTTTCATTAAATTACTCTTTATGACTGTCTTGGCCACTTCATTATTTAAATTCACATCATCCTGAGCGGAGTCGAAGGATGAGGGGCAATTAAGTTAATATGATTGTTTCTCTTTCAACTCATCGAACAGTTGCTGAAGGTTTCTACTATATGTGACCGGATGCGTTTCCGGGTTCTCAAATCTTATATAATCATTATGGAGTTTACTGAAATTTCTTTTGAAATTATTTTTTAGGGATTTCATATCCGGAAATTCATAAACCAACTTCCCTTTATTTATGATTTCCTTTAATAGTGTTTCATGATTTTCCGGAATCTGATCTTCCACCAAACCGATGACGTCTTTGATATAATTACTATCCTTATCTAAAATCCTGTACACTTGTTTCTTGCCAGGATAGGTTGCTTTCTCGTCAGAGAATTTTGCCTTAAATTTATTTTCCTTGTGTTTCTCTATTTCTACGAGATTATAAATTCCACCCAATGATGGCGCATCTTCAGAAGTGGTCATTCTAGTTCCTACCCCAAACGAGTCAATCGGAGCACTATTCTCCACCAACTTCCTTATCTTAAATTCATCCAGATCCCCGCTGGCAACGATAATTGCTTCATTGTGCCCGTTTTCATCCAAGATTCTGCGAACCAATTTGCTGTATTCCAGTAAACTGCCGCTGTCGATTCGCACTCCGTAAAATTTTTTATTAAGTTTAACAGCATTTTTTGCACCTTCTTCGACGTCATAAGTATCTATCAACAAAATGGTGCTGTCAGGAAATACCCTGTGATAAGCTTTAAACGATTCGAATTCCGAATCGAAGGCCATTGTCCATGAGTGAGCAGCAGTGCCATATACCGGAATACCAAAACTTTTACCAGCATATACATTGGATGTTCCCATGCACCCGGCGATAAAACTTGCACGAGCCGCATATACTCCTGCTTCAGGTCCATGCGCCCGACGAGAGCCGAATTCCATTATCCCCCGCTTTTTGCCATCACACTCTGCAGCCTGGACCACTCTGGCAGATTTCGATGCAACCATGCATTGAAAATTCAGGACAGAAAGCAGGAAAGTCTCAAGTATTTGAACCTGAATGATAGGGGCCGTGATTCTAATCAGCGGTTCACTTGGAAAAAATACCTCGCCTTCGGGAATTGCCCAGACATTGCCGTCGAATTTGATTTCAGACAGAAAGTCGAAAAAATCCCGCGATACACTTTTAAATACAGGCAGTTTTTTGAGATACTCAAGGTCCTCTCCGTCAAATTTTAAATTGAGAAGAAATTCGATGGCCTGTTGGAGACCGGCCGATACCAGAAAACTGCGATTCTTAGGCATTTCGCGTACAAATAACTCGAAAGTAGTGATGGCCTCAATCTTATTTTCAAAATATCCTGCAGCCATGGTCGATTCATACAAATCGACCATTAATGCCTGATTGCGATTCGGTTTGGACAACGTTTTATCCTATTTGGCTTAGACTAAACTCAACAATTTCACAGTACTTTGATAAAATTTGTGTAAGTGAACCTTGATGTTAGGAAAGATTTAAGCACTAAACTTATTGTTTTCCGAAGACCGAATCAAGGGAGATGTTTTGTTCGATAATTAGAAATAGATTTCTGAAACATTTCAAAGAGAGGATCAAGCCTTTGGGGAAAAAGATTTTGTCAAAGATGCATCTTAGAGAAAGATATACATAAAACTCAAGGCACTCACCGTATTTAAAAGATTGACCATATCGTTGTTCATCCATTTGAATCCCTTCTCTAGTCGAGTTACTATGCCATCGCAATGATGTCTTTTCTCGGTCATTTTGTGGCAGGTGGGACATCGATATTGTGCCTGAACGGTGGCACCCACAAGACTATCAAATAAACTGGCGAAAAATCCGCTTAGAGTTATACCAACCAGAGTAAATGGAATATCGTAGGATGTGAAATTATCCAAAAATTGCCAGCCGCACAGAGCAATGAGAAACGCACCCAGGGTCGCTCCAACCAAACCGGCGAAGGTGATGCCGCCTGATGTTCCTGGAGCAACTTTTTTGAAAGTACTGAACAAACGGGGTTGTTGTTTCGAAAGAGTGCCTATTTCGGTTGCCCAGGTGTCCGCCATCGCAGCAGCAACCGCAGCCAAATAAAAGATGTAAATAAGTGAACTTTGGTAAAACAAATAACAAATCACCAGAATACCTGCAACACCTCCGTTGGCAATGACCTGCGCATAGTCTCTCTTACTACCTTTTTCAAACATGGTATCATAACTGACTTTTTCTTCACGACCCAGTTTTGATAACAGGCTTGATAATATAAAAAATAACAAAATGGGAAGCGTCCACTTCCAGCCGCCAAATCCGAATATCACTGCCGCAAGTAAAAAAGTTGCAACCGCACCGCTGTTATTCAAAAATTGTGCTTTAAGTGAGAAATAGGCGAAAATTGCCCCAAAAATTATGCCCATTGTCAGTTGAATATTCCCCTGAATTGAATGGCCAAGCATAAAATACAAAAATATTGCCACAAAGATTGGAACAGTCAGGTTGTCACTTCCTTTGCTGCTCAAAGCTTCTGCGGCAGTTGCAATGACACCAGTTATGACAGAAATCCACAGCACAGTTATCGCAGAATCGATTGCAGGGACTGAATTGAAAGGATAATAGGTCAGCGCCAGCATCGTCATCAACGTACTGACAAAAAACATCGTGACAGAACCCTCAAAAGATTTCTGCTCTGAAATCAAAACATATTTACGGGGATTCTTGATTGACTCACCGACGATAGCTGCCAGCGCATCTGCAATTGCCAGTATCATAAGCGAAGCGATGAGAATAATTTTATAATTCTCCCAGCAAAGCACAACCAGAATCAGGAAGGAAAGCGGATAGTATACAGTACCATAGGTTTTTCTTTCTCCATGCATCCCTTTGAGCCAACCCTTTTTTGTGGCAACTAAATTTAAAACAGTAAAAAAGGTTGCGATCAGTACCAATGGCAGCGAGGATACAAGTAGTACCGGAGAAAAGAACATCAGGACACCGACGAGAATATGAACCAATTTTCGGGAAAATTCCTCTGACCAGTTGAGTTTATGTCTGACCCATTCTGAAAGAGCGATGAGAAGAGCAATGCCAACAAAAAGAATGGCGATGGTTATCCAATCGTGTGCGGGAACCGGTTGTAGCAGGTGAGAGAGGTTCATATATTTCTTCGAATCGCAGAAGGATATCGTTTACTTCACAACGATGTTTACTAATTTATCCGGTACAATAATCACTTTTATAACTTGTTTTCCATCCGTATAGGAGGGAATTTTTCCAGCCTCAAGTGCTGCTCTCTCAATCTCTTCTTTCTTTAAATCGCGGTGGACCGCCATCTTGTCTCGCAGTTTGCCATTCACCTGAATTACATATTGAATGGTATCCGCTTCCAGAACGGAAGGATCGAATTGCGGCCAGGATTGATTAAAAACACTGTACTCATTTCCTGCTTTTCCCCATAGTTCCTCACCCAGATATGGGGCAAACGGAGAAAGCATTATGGCGAGTTGATCAAGCACTTCCTTTAAAAAATTGGCGTTTTGTTCATCATGGGGAAGTTCGGTTGTATAACGATACAGCTCATTGGTCAGCTCCATCAATCGGCTAATAGCCGTATTAAAGTGAAATCTCTCCAAATCTGTTGTGGCACCATTAATAGAATTATGAAGCACCCGGTTTAGCGATTTTTCTGCCTCTCCAAATTCATCATTGTTATTTTTATCCGCGAAAACCCATTGACAACTCTCATACAATCGCCACACACGATTTAGATAGCGATCCACCGCGCTCATCCCGGTATCATCCCAGGGCCCGCCTTCGGCATAATCGAACCCAAATATGAGATAACAGCGAAAAGCATCGATGCCATACTTTTTTAAATACTCCTCAGCGTTTACAACATTACCGCGGGATTTGGACATTTTCTGCCCATCCGGGCCTTTTATAACGCCCTGGTGCCGCAGAGAGGTGAAAGGCTCTTCAAAATTGACGAATCCTTGGTCATAGAGAACCATGTTGATAAATCGTGCATAAATCAAATGCATGGTAGCGTGATCCGCTCCTCCAACATATTTATCAACGGGACACCAGGTATTGACCAACTCCGTATCAATCGCATTATCCTCTTTGTGCGGTGTAAAATATCTTAAAAAATACCACGAAGAATCAACAAAGGTGTCCATAGTATCAACCTCGCGGGTAGCATGTTCGCCGCATATCGGACAAGCAGTATTGAGAAATTTCTCAGAGTATTTTAGAGGCGATTCTCCGGTCGGCAGAAAATTAACATCATACGGAAGCTCAACAGGCAGCTTTTCTTCAGGGACTGGAATTTCTCCACACTTTTCACAATAGACGATAGGAATGGGAGCACCCCAGTAGCGCTGTCGGGAGATCAACCAATCGCGTAGACGATAATTGATTTTGCTCTTACCGGCATTGTTTTCCTCCAGCCATTTAATTATTTCGTAACTGCCCTTTTCTGAAGAATACCCGCTGAATTGCATCGAGTTAATCATGGTGCCCTCCCCGGAATACGCGGTAAGAAGCGGATCGGCTTCATTTCCGCCCGGCTCCAGAATTACTTTCCGGATCGGTAATTCATACTTAGCGGCAAACTCGAAATCTCGCTCATCGTGAGCAGGTACAGCCATAATGGCTCCCGTACCATAGGTCAGGAGGACGTAATCGGCTATCCAGATGGGAATTCGTTCATTCGTAACCGGGTTAAGCGCAAAGGCACCGGTAAAAACACCGGATTTTTCTGTCACCGTCGAAGTTCTGTCCACTTCGCTGACACGCAGGGTTTTCTCTACATATTTATTAATCTGTTCCTTTTGGTTTGGAGTGGTAATTTTTTCAACCAGCGGGTGTTCCGGAGCCAATACCATATATGTCACGCCAAACAAGGTGTCCGGCCGGGTTGTAAAAACTTTGATTGCCTCTCCTGAATTATCTGCCAGTGGGAAGTGAATTTCTGCACCATAACTGCGCCCGATCCAGTTTTGCTGCATGATCTTTGTTTTTTCCGGCCAGTCCAGAGTTTCCAGATTATTCAATAGGCGTTCTGCATAGTCGGTAATTTTGAAAAACCACTGGGTGAGATTTTTTTTCGTAACCGCCGTGCCGCAGCGTTCACAGAATCCTTCACCCACAACCTGTTCATTGGCAAGCACCGTATTGCAGGAAGGACACCAATTTACCAGCGCATTAGCACGGTAGGCTAAGCCGGCTTTATACAGCTTTAAAAACACCCATTGTGTCCATTTGTAGTATTCCGGATCACTGGTAATCACCTCCTGATCCCAGTCATACATGCCGCCGATATTTCTAATCTGTTCGCGGATCACTTTTATGTTTTGATCGGTAATATCTTTCGGGTGGCCTCCAGTTTTAATGGCAAAATTTTCTGCCGGCAGTCCAAAAGAATCAAAACCCATTGGCTCGAATACATGGTAACCCTGAAGGCGGCGGAACCGTGCCCAGGTATCGGTGGGTCCGTAATTAAACCAGTGCCCCACGTGAAGCCTGTCAGATGAGGGGTAGCAAAACATAACCAAAGTATAGCATTTCTTATCGGTTTTGGAAAAATCATTCTTGTATAACTTTGATTGTTCCCACGTTTTTCGCCATTTTTTTTCAATTTTGCCAAAAGGATAGCCCATCGAATTTACTCCAAAATTATCATCAAATGTTATGAGGCCGACTAACTTCGCAACTCAGCAAAACCAATGATACATTAATATTTTATGGTCAGTATTATTTATCAAGAACTAGCCAATATTTTAAAAATAAACCCACTCGAAACTGGGTGGGTAATAATTAGTTTTTCACAGTTTAAAAATAAGACCGAAAAAATATAATGTCTCAAAGCAGATATTTCAAGGTGTTTGAAAATGATTGGGGTCGATTTGCAATACAACGATTCTGCCATAAGAAACAATTTTAGGATCATGATGGTTTATGCTACTCAAGCGTACAAAGTTTTTAATCTCTTGAAAAATCAACTCCAATTTCGTTAATTGAAATTAAAGACGGTGACGTGCACTGAAAATCTGATCATAAAATTCACTCAGGTCAATCACCGGGTGCGAACATGAGACGTTTTATCCTGCTTTTATTAAGTTTTCTTCTGTTTCGGATTCCGGTGTTCTCACAAGAACAAATGCCCGGGTGGCTTTCTCTTAAAAGATTCTCCCTTTCCCTCAATTCTACCTATTTTTTTAATCCCTGGGAAAATTATAATAATGCCGTTGGCACGGTAACCAGGCAAATTATGCTGGACAAATTTTTCTATGAGCCTACCGGCGAATATGAAAAGATAAATGGAGATCTATTATTTAAAGCAGGTATTGGATATCAAATTCTTCCGCGGTTCTATGTTTCAATTAATGGGCAGTATGGTTCCAGTTCTGCGAAATTTGAGTTTTATCCGGATTGGTCCATTCCTCCTGAAGATTGGGGCGGAAGCCCGGCGCACAAGCAGTCTTTCACATTTGATATATACTCTTTGGGATTGGGCGTATTTTATCGTTACCCCATAAACGAAAAAATTTCCGTATCGGCCGGCGGAGGTGTGGACTCATATACAGGAAAGATGTCATTTGAGGTTGCCCATGCTCGATCTGCAACCGGTCCGATTGAGAACGAAACCTATGTCGATTATCCCCTGACAACCGCAAATCTGGAAGACTATAGTTGGGGATGGAATCTGGATTTTGGTTTTCACTTTAAACTTGTAGGTGCATTATCTGCTCATATCGGCGGGAGTTATCGTCATGTAAAATTTTCAAACCTTCGAGGTGATGGAGAGCAGCAATCTTTTGATACGTTAATAGAGTTTTCCACCGAATTAGTGGAGGAATCCAATTATTTCGGGTTGGGGAATTTTGAGGTTCATACACCGGGATGGGAATGGTATGGCGTTTTGCCGCCGCTGACATTTAACACAATGCCTTATGCATTTGAAACCACGAGAACTCCGGCAATTATTGATATGTCCTCATTCGGAATTCAGGTGGGTCTAAGTTTAGGATTATAAGAAATGAAAACTACTTATTTATTTCTGTTTTCTATTCTAATTTTAGTCGCCTGCACTGAAACTGTACCCATACAATCCATCTATACCGGAGAAACCAATTGGGTACCTGGAATAGAATTAAGATATGCTAATTATCATCGTTTTGAGATTTCCTGGTGGGAAAGATCCGGGGTGCCACTTGAGGTCGAAAGAAATGTTAGCCTATTTCTTTATGAGCTTCGAAAGGATGTAGATACAAGTTTTTCCGTTATTGATTCACAAGATGTAAAAAGAACGCGGACCATCCCAACTTCTTATACATCCGGTTCTTTGTTGGGAGAGAATGTGGAATATTCAGCTCGTGTTTCTGTTTTGTTTCGTGATGGAACTATTCGCTCCAGTAATGAGGTGAATTTTCTATCGCCGGCTGTAAAAGGAAAAGTGTTGAAGAGAATTACTATTCCAGATGATCCCAATCTTTATCCCAGTCCACAAATGACTCAATATCAGCCTTATGTCATCAGTTTTTACGAAGGATATTTATACGGTGTACAGCTAGGCTATTTAACGCGTCTGGATACCTCTTCCGGGGAGATTGTGCTATTGACAAAACATTTACGGGATTTGACAGATCATCATGAAATAACAGACTTCTCAATTTTTGATAACTCGGTCTATCTTCCAACATATCAATATACTTTCAATAATACCTTTTATATGAAATTGATAGAATTTAATATTGCAACTCTTCAACCAGAAGATTCATTGATGGTTGCATTAGCGTATGGTTCGATCACCACCAACATGAGATTGAGGGTAATATTAAATTCAGAAACTACCCTATTCCTTATCTGGGATTTTGCTGATGGAACTTCTCAAATATTTTTGTTTGATATTGAATCATCTGAAGTAACTAAGATTTTTCCGATAGAAAATAACAGGTATTCTTATTTAAGTAATCAATTCACGCACGACGGCACAAATATTTGGATCTCCAGATATTGGCCATTTGACAATCAAATATCACATTTCGATCCCAATATTGGGATAACGGATGAGAATGTAAACCAGGTTCCTGTTTTTGAACCATATGGTCTTGCCTGGGACGGCAGCCATTTCTGGACATTTGAGCCAGAAACCCGTTCATTTGTGAAGCTGGAATTGGAAGGGATATAAAATTATTCCGGTCGTAGAATACCTCGGACAAATTCGCAGTATTGCTATATAATCCAGGCCCGCCTTTGAAGACATTTTAGAATCCATATCCTGTCGGGTGCTTTCATGAAAATATTCTGTTGAAATTTACCGGTATTTTATTGTATCATTCCTCTTCACTCTAGATCCCTGATAATTTTGCAGAACTTTTCAGTAAAAAGGGAAATGCTATCATGGCAATATTCCGTTTATTAACCTCGCTGGTCATTCTTCTAATCGCCGGTTGTGGTGTAAAGCAGGTCGCCCGATTTGAAGAATTGCCCTCAAAACCGATTTCGCAGATTCCCAATGAATTGCGTGGTGTCTGGATAACCCGGTTTGCCTGGGCTCACCATGATCCGGATACCATGCGAAACCGGATTGTGACTCTTATTGAAAAAACCGCTCTGGCCAATTTTAATGCCATTTTTTTCCAGGTTCGCGGACAGGCCGAGACCCTTTATCCATCGCCACACGAGCCGTGGTCAAAATTAGTTGATCACCAGAATCCCGGTTTTGATCCGGTTCATTTAGCAGTGAAGGAAGCTCATCGGCATGGACTCAGATTCTATGCCTATATTAATTTGATGCCCATGTGGAATGGCGATGAGCCTCCTAAAGATCCATCCCATCTTTACTTCAAACACGGCCCGGAAGTAAATCCCGACAGCAGTTGGATCTGTTTTGATGAAACCGGAAAGCCGATGCAAAAAAATGAGTACTATTATTTGAATCCGGCATTGCCTGAAGTAAGGACATATCTCAAAAAAGTCATTCGCCATTTCGTGGAAACATATGATATTGATGGTTTGCATTTTGACCGCATCCGTTATCCCGGTTCACAGTATGTAAACGATCCCTATTCGCTGGAAAGGTTCCGGTCGGACAGCCTAAGAACGCCGATTACAAAAGGAGAGTGGGCACGAAAACAGATGAGCGATCTGGTTGAGGATGTGGTTGTCGAGGCGATGCTAGTCAAACCTTATCTGGTAAATTCGGCGGCAACATGGGGTTTATACTGGACCGATGATGTAGCCGGATACGAACATTTCAATTCGGGATTCGCAACATATTTTCAGGATGCCATTGACTGGCTGGACAGGGGAATCATGGATTTTATTGTTCCGATGATTTATTGGGATATCCCCAACCCACTGCCAAATTTTGACGATCTGTGGCTGGATTTTAAAAGACGAACTCCTTATTACAAATTCATCTTCCCGGGGCTGCGAGTCAGATCAAACTTAATAGAAAATGGGGAGATTGCCAGCCAGGTCAATTTTGTTCGCCAAAACGAGGGATTGGGAACGGTTATGTTCGATTTGAGAACTCTGGAGGAAGGCAACAACTTACAAGTGGTTACCGACATTCTGTATCCCGAAAAAGTTGAACTGCCGCCAAATCTCAAACGGATAAGGCCGGGAGAGATAGTCCAACTAAATATGCGGAATTTTTTTCACGAATCGCCGGGGGGCCAAAAGGCGAATATCCTGATGACGAAACAGGAGAAATTCACCGACAGTGAGGGCAAAATCGGATTTATTTTACCGCAACTACCGGATACGCTGACTATTCAAACCGATACGGATCTCATTCCTTTAAATACCGATTGGTGGCGAATACCGTACAATTATCTGGTACAAAAGGATAGTACGGTAAGTAGAGAATCCCCCTGGGTGGAATTTCGAAAAATGCCCGATGACACCACCACAAAATCGCAATATCATTTGCTCTGCAAAACTGATTATCCGGCAGAAGCTCGTATTAACGGCGATTCTGTAAAAGTCTACAAAACCGGTGTATTCTTTCAAACCATTGATCTCATGGAAGGCGCGAACCGGGTATCTGCCAAGATAATCAACCCGGATTCATCATCGGCAATGTATGAACGCGAGTTTGTTTATAAAAAGGTTGATAAAACCAGGGAACCTTTTCCACTTTGGATTGATGAAAAATCAATCGAACCGGCAGAAGATGTGGCATTGCTGCCTGAGGATATGTTGAGAATCGGTTTTGATGGGTCGAAAGGACAGGAAGCATCAGCTGAGATTAAATCATCCAGAGTAAAAATTGCATTTTCAAGAATAGATTTTTCAGACTACAGTCGCTATGAAGCGGATGTGCCTTTGCACCTTCTCAAAGAAGGAGAAAAACACCGGGTGAAATTAATTCTAATTTCAGCGCCGGACGTGCCCCAAAGAGAGAGGTATGAACACTTATTAAGTTCCTCAATCGAGGTAAAACATATCGATGAATTTCCCCTTTTAAAAACCAGCCAGCATAATTCACTTCTGCATGCCAGCCTTGGCGAAATTCGACTGGGACCTCCGATAATCACCGAGTTTGAACCGGGAATTATTTTGAAATCAAACGGTAGAATTGGCGAGGTTTATCGTGTCGGGCTGGATCGAAACACTGAAGGATATATCCATCAGTATTATGTTGAGGAACTTCCGAAAGAAGCTGTTCAACCCGGATTTTATATAAATTCGATTAACTGCGCACCCTCGGAAAATGGCGACGTTGTCCGAATTCCATATCCTGAACCGATTCCCTATGCAATCTACCCGGAGCCGGATCAGAAACGTATCATTATATCATTATATGGAGCTAAAACAAGCAGCACCTGGATTGTTCATCGGAAGGATCGCCGCGTAATAGAAAATGTGACCTGGCGGCAGGGCACACCAGAAACTTACCAGGTGATAGTGAATCTTAAAACATCAAAGATTTGGGGTTATGATTTAAAACAGGAAGGCAAATCGCTGCTTTTTACGGTAAAATATCCGCCAGCGTTTCTGCGAAGTGACAGCACTCAGGATCTAACCGGACTAAGATTGGCTATCGAAGCAGGACATGGTGGTTCCAACATCGGTGCAGCAGGACTATCGGGAATTCCCGAAAAAGATGTCAATCTGGATCTTGCCAAAAGACTGGAGGAAATATGCAGGGCAAATGGAGTGGAAATTCTTCAAGTTCGGGATAGTGATAAATACATGACGCTGACGGAAAAAAGGGATACCGTTCTTAATTCTCAGGCTGACATATTGATAAGTATTCACGCGAACGCTACTGGTGCAGGCAAGGGATACCTGTACATTTCCGGTACCAGCACATATTACAATAATCCCTTCTGGGCTGAATTTGCGGAAATAATTTATGAAAAATTACTGGAATCAGGATTAAATGAATTTGGAGTTGTAGGATCATTCAACTACATGGTAATCCGTGTACACTCCCGACCAACCATTCTGGTGGAACAGGCCTTCCTCGACAACGCAGAAGATGAGGAGAAACTGGCGTCTGAGGAATTTCGACAGAATATGGCTCAAAAGATTTATGAGGGTATCGTTGAATTTGTTAATTATATGCGTGCGCATTGATTGAGAGGTTTGAATCCAAGAGATATATAAAATGAGCAAACCAATAAACATTTTAAACAAATTAAGAAAGGATTCATCTTTCCAAGACGAGAAATTCATCGAATTAAGCGCTCCGGCCATAAATCTGCAATTGAAGTCATTTTACAATTGTCAGTTTGTAAAATGCAATTTCTCAGAAGGTGATTTTAGTGAATCCTTATTCTCCGAATGCCTCTTCCAATCTTCCAATCTGAGTCTGAGTAAAATTATTAATTCCAGAATGCAGGAGGTGTATTTCAGCGATTGTAAACTACTCGGGGTGAATTTTTCAGCCATTAATACTCTCATTTTAGAATTTGATTTTGACAGCTGCATTTTGAACGAGTGTAATTTTTCGTCACTTCCAATGAAGGGATCAGCATTTCAGAACTGTCAGATCAAAAACGCTGATTTCTACGGCGCGGAGATAAGCGATTCTAATTTTAAGGGTTCGGATTTGAAAGGTACTCTTTTTGAAAATACAAATCTGACCGGAGCTGATTTTAGAGAGGCAAAGAATTCTTCAATTCATCCCCTAATGAACACAATTAAGGATGCGAAGTTTTCGATGCCCGATGCAATTTGGTTACTTAACGCTTTGGGTATAATAGTTGAGTATTAACTCTTACGACATATTTTTCATGTTTTTAATACTATTCACTCTTCAATATTGGAAAACGAGGGAAATGTTTCTTTATGAAAAAGAGGACATTCGGAAAGACAGATTTAAATGTCAGTGAAATTGGGTTCGGCGCCTGGGGAATTGGCGGTCCTGCCATGGCTGGAAGTATTCCCATCGGATGGGGAGACGTGGATGATCGCAACTCTATTAAAGCATTGCACGAGGCAGAGAGTCGTGGAATTAATTTTTTCGATACGGCTGATTTTTATGGGTTGGGGCATTCTGAAGAACTCATCGGAAAGGTTTTCGGAAATAAGCCGGATATCATTATAGCAACCAAAGTTGGCCACAAGCTGCATCATGATCAGTCGATTAAACTGGATTATTCAAAAAAGCATATTTTACCTGCCTGCGAAAAAAGTCTGAAAAGATTAAACCGGCAATCCATCGATTATTACCAATTGCATTCTGCCACAGTAAAACATCTGCAAGACGGGGAATGTATTGAAGCTATGGAGGAGCTTCAAAAGCAAGGAAAAATTAGGTATTGGGGAATATCGCTCAATACATACAATCCTTTCCCCGAAGCCCAATATTTTATGGAAAATAAGTTGGGAAGCGGTTTTCAGTTGGTGCTTAATATTATTAATCAAACCGCGCTGCCCATTGTAAAATCTGCCTCAAAAAAAGGCTATGGTATCATTGCCAGAATGCCTCTTCAGTTCGGCTTGTTGACCGGAAAATTCAATTCAAGCAGTCGCTTTGATGCCAATGATCACCGGCGGTTTCGGCTTAAACCATTAGTTTTGGAAAATGCTCTAAAGGATTTGGAAGAAGTCTGGTCACTGGCAAAAAATATGAAGATCACAAAAACACAGTTCAGTTTGAATTATATATTAAGCATTCCGGAAATTTCTACGGTTATTCCGGGAATGAAGACTCCTGAACAGGTTATTAATAATACGAGCGGAATAAGCACTCTGGATAGACACGCAATGTCGTATCTTAGGAGGCTCTGGGAAACAGAACTTGAGTCCCTTTTGAAACTGATGGAGGAGCAGGAGAGATAAGTGGTCAAAAAAACATTCAGGATTCGATTAAAATGTCTTCATCCCATCCAAGTTTTATAATGTCTATTTTATTCAAATCGCTCACGCCTACCTTGTACTTTAGATCAGCCTGACTGATATGTTTTGCCGGCGGCCAAAGCGGCTTTTCTTTTCCAAAATATTTTAATCGATAAGACTCAATGATCTTTAACCCAACGGTATCCGCAGCAACCGGGTCTGTGCTCACGAGAATACCGTTATAGCCCCAAGTATATTTCAGATCCCAGTGATGGGGACCAATTCCATGAAAAAGGGGAGTAAGCAAAACCAAAAAATTCAAACGAGTTTTACCCTTTACGTGCGGCAGGTGCCATAATGCGCCTAAACTGGCACAGGAGTCCGGGTGATATTTTGATGGCTGAGAATCGAACATAATATAATTTTTTAAACAACTGCCCACACCCGACCAATGATGGGTGCGCATTGGTCGAATATTGATCAAAGCCGTACTATTTTGAAAAACTTTATTACCACGTATTCCCCGGTCATCCACACTAATATTTTTCTTATCAACCCCAACCTCCACAACATGTTTGACTATATTCTCTTCCAGGGCTTTTGGGGTGGGTAACGGACCCCACACATTGCTTTTGATTCCCACGATATCTTTGGGGCTGATAAGTTGTTTCCATGCCTCCGAAGCGCCCTTGGTATTGTAGAGTCGTGACACTGCCTCGTCTAGCATTTGAGATACAACGGAATCGTTAACGCGCCTATCCGCTGAAGTCGCTTCGGGGTGGCGAATAAGCACTACCGAAGCTACTTTTGCTGCTGTCTTACCCTGTTGTGCCAAAAGCGGTGTACCCAACGCAATTGCAATAGATGCTTGAGTAGTAGTCCGAATAAATTCGCGACGGGTAATAACCTGAATTTTGTTTTTCATACCATACTCCTTTGCTCTTTAGAGCTGGATACTTATTTTTGAACAGAGATTAGTCGTTCGCGCTATATTTTCAAAATCTTTCGCATGGCATTTCATCAAAAAAATGTTTCTGAGCTGCAGAGTTTCTTGGAATACTCAAAACAATCATTCCTTGTCGAGGGTGGAATTCTTAATTTTGGTAACTGCTTGTTGAAGCATTTGCTTTGTTTGAGTCTGAGATTCGGATTCAAGTAGGATGACCAGGAATTTGTTTTTCCTTTCAACGCCACACCAGGTGCCATCTTCAATCTGAAAAACGGCGGAATCGGATACTTCCGCTCTCAAAAATTTAAGAAAATTTTTCTCAGCCCCAGACGCACGGATACCTTCAGGGTAGTGGAGGAGCATCAAGTAAAATGTCTTCTTTTTGTCACGGTAGGGAGCGATCACCACTTCCGTCATTCTATCTATATCGAGAATATTTTCGGTCGCGACAAAATAACGGGTATTCGACAAAATAAAGCTCCGGGAGTAGTGAATCTCTTCATCGATCAGATTTTCTTTGGGTATCAAATCAAGTATTGGCGGTTTTGATCCTGTTTCCCGTATGTCATTTGCAACCACCTTTGCCAAATTGAGCATGGCTTCCTTCGAATGAAATGTTTCTTTTTCGCTGCTAACATAGACGAAAAATTTCCCTTTCCAGAATCCGATAGCAGAGCCCATATCAGCGCCAACCTGACCAATATCCAGTTTCTTACCAGTTCGAGTATGGGAAAAAATCCCATAGGCATCCATCGATGCGCTCATATCGAAAATTTCAAGGGTTATTGCAGGGTTTTTATCCCTCTCAAAACGGCGGGAGAATAATTGTTTAAAATCATATTGCTTGTACACTTCGCCGGCACCATCCATATAATCATAGATTGTTTGATCATCATAAAACTCGGCACCTTTTACCCTCTGCCATTCGTTCACTTTTTCGGGAATTAATTTTGCAATATCGCTAAGGGATTGTGTTTTATTACCCATGGTATTACACAAACAGAATAGAAAACCTAATGACAATGATAAGAGCAAAATCAGAGGTCTCAATATTTCCGCCTCGAATTTCAAGGATATATAGTGAAATTTATTCGTATTTACCCATTAGGATCAAATAAAATAAAAATTGCAATAAATATCTTCATTTTTTAATATGAAAAGAAAAAACGGGGGCTTTATGAAAAGGCGCGAATTCCTCAGAACAACTGCCTTAGGTATTGCAGGTACTTCACTGGTAACTGTTTTCAATTCACATGTCTTTGCACAAGATTCTTTTCCCGATGTCGTGTGGGTTGAAAATGGCCAGCCGAAAAATCTCCTTCAAACAGCCTTTAAGGAAATAGGCGGAATTCACCGCTTTATTTCAAAAGGGGATATCGTCGTAGTTAAGCCCAACATGTCCTGGGATAAATCTCCCGAATATGCCGCCACAACCAATCCCGAACTTCTCTCAGAACTGGTGAAAATGTGCCTGAATGCCGGTGCCAAAGAAGTAAAGGTGTTCGATCGGACCTGCAATAATCCGCAGCGATGTTATAAAAACACGCAACTGGAAGAGGTGGCGTCGGCCGCCGGAGCAAACGTGACTCAGATACGAAAGAATCGTTTTAAAGACAAAGCCATTCCAAATGGAGAAATGATAAAGGAATGGCCGATTTACGAGGATTATCTGGAAGCCGACAAAGTCATCAATTTGCCGATTGCCAAACATCATTCACTCAGCCGGGTGACTCTGGGAATGAAAAATCTGATGGGGGTGATGGGTGGACAAAGGGGCAGCATCCACAGCGGTTTTTCAAAAAAAATCGTGGATATTGGCTCGGAACTGATGCCCACACTAACGATTATCGATGCCTATCGTATTTTAACACGAAGCGGACCTCAAGGCGGTAGTCTGGATGATGTAAAACTTACAAAAACGCTGATTATGAGTCCCTGCATGGTAACCGCAGATTGCACAGCATTAAATTTGTTTGATTTGAATTTGGAGCAGGTAGGTCATTTAAATGAGGCAGTTCGGAGGGGGTTAAATAAGTATGATTTAAATAACCTGCAAATCCGAAAACTAAGCCTTTCATAAAATGGCAAAAACCAGACGCGTTTTTCAGATCCTCTTTCTACTTTTTTTTGTGGTTTTGTTTATAAATGCTCGATATCCTTATTCCGGGTCATTGCCTTCTGACATTTTCTTACGGTTTAGTCCATTAATACCCCTCTTTGATTTTATCCAAAACCTACGTATCTCGTTGCTTTTTTGGCCGGCATTGATAATTCTGGTATTGACTGTATTCTTGGGAAGAATATTCTGCGGATGGATTTGCCCGCTGGGCACTACATTGGATATTACCAGCTGTTTTATCAAATCTCCGCCGAACAAAAAGGCATTGCGCTTTCAAAAATTACGTTCCTTAAAATTTATTGTTTTATTTGCATTAATGGCACTGGCAATTTTTTCGATCCATTTATGGGGATTCCTCGATCCGCTCTCCATTTTTAACCGGGTGCTAACGGTGGTGTTTTATCCATTCGCCACGTTGGCAGTTGAAACCGGAATGCTTGCTACCAGTGAAATCTCCTTTCTGGAAGAACCAACTTATTGGCTTTACGACCAATTTAAAGCGATCATCATGCCGGAAAATCAGGCTTTTTTACACCAGGTTTTCTGGGTGGCGCTCTTTGTGGGTGGAATTCTGGCTATGGAAAAATTATCCCGCCGGTTTTGGTGCCGTAATATCTGTCCGGCCGGTGCATTTTTAGGATTATTATCCCAATTCCGCTTTTATGAGAGAATAGTGGGCGATGCCTGCCCGGTATGCAATAAATGCCAGACCGAATGTAAGATGAATGCCATTCCTGAGGGTGACCTGAAAAAGACCAGCAAAATCGAATGCATCGAAAGCTTTAATTGTGGGATAAATTGCCCGCCCAAAATCAGCGCCATCACCTATCGTTGGAGATGGAAACCTTACCGCAGCAAACCGGATTATTCCCGCCGTCATTTTGTGCAGACTGCGTTTGGAAGTGTTGCGGCACTGGGATTAATCTCCATCGGATTAAAAAATAGATCGCAAAAGCACCAGACCATTCGTCCGCCCGGGGCAGTGGAAGAGGACCTCTTTTTAGACCGCTGCATCCGCTGCATGGAGTGTGTGCGCATGTGTCAATCCAACGGTGCCTGTTTGCAGCCCGGAGGAATACACTCATCATTGCTGGAATTGTGGGCACCGGTGGCAGTAATGCGAACCGGCTACTGTGAGTTTAACTGCAGTTTGTGTGGAGAGGTATGTCCCACGGATGCCATCCTGCCCTTGCCATTAGAGGTGAAGCAACTTACGCCTATGGGTCTAGCATACTTTGACAAAGATATCTGTATTCCGTATGCCCAAAATACCGATTGTTTGGTCTGTGAAGAGCATTGCCCCACTACACCGGAAAAGGCTATTCAATTCCAGATCAAGGAGGCTGTATTAAAGGACGGCAGCACCAGCCTTGTAAAATATCCCTATGTAACCAAGGAACTATGTATTGGCTGCGGCATATGCGAAAACAAATGCCCTCTTCCGGGGGCACCGGGGGTTTATGTAACCAGAGAAAATGAGAAAAGGCTGGATCCGGTTTCCTTGCGCGAGGAAAGTGCATAATTCCCACAGATATGTTTATTGGATTCAACAAATTTAGAACCAGTTTGACATAATGACTCACTTTTGATTACTTTTCAACGGAACTTTCATTTCAAACTGTGGGAGGGGATGAAATGAAAATATTAATTATTAAATATCTAGCTCATATCATTCTTCCATCACTATTACTATCAACCCTGCAAAGCTGTAGTAAAGAATCTACGACCCCCGAGAAGGGTGAAATGGTGGTTGATGTGAACGGCAGTTGGGAATTGACTTCTACTATTATCTCAAATACATGTGGATTGCAAAATGGTGAAACTCAGGCCGAAATAATTTACCTCACTCACAAAAATAATGAAATTACCATCACCAATTTTGATGGATTGTGGGGAAACGGTGAAGTTAATGGCAACAGTCTGAATTTTACCGGTACGGAAGCATCCGATGATTTCGGTACAACCGCAACTCTCGAAACACAGGGTAATGGACAGATCAAAGAAACCGAGATAACCGGATCATTTACTACTACGGTTTCATTCAACCCGGATAGCACTCAAATGTCTGATTGTACTATCTCATCCAGCTTTGTGATGAAAAAAATGGAAGAAAGTCCTTGTCTGGACAGAGCGAACTTTGGCAATCCTGACAGCTCAGATTATATTTTGCCATTTCCGGTTGGAGCGTCTTATCCCATTTACCAAAGTTATTGCTGGCCTACCGGCGGTCACCGTAACCAATTAGCATATGACTTTGCCATGTCAATTGGTGATACTGTAATCGCATGTCGTTCGGGAATTATCGTTGAATTTCGTGAAGATTCTCCGGATGATGGACAGGGCGTTGGGAAACATAATTTTGTGCATATTGAACATTTTGATGGAACATTGGCATTCTATGCACACCTGATGCAATATAGCGTGGCAGTAAATATAGGAGATACGGTTGAGATCGGCCAGTATTTCGCGTTGAGTGGAAACTCCGGTTATTCAGGTGAACCACATCTTCACATTGGGGTATATGAAGACTATCCTCCGATAGAAAGTATGGATTTGGCCATCAATTTCAGGAACGCACAGGGGCCATTAGATGCCAGGAAGGGGCTAATACGAGGCGAGTTTTATAAGGCACTACCTTACTAAGGAGATATCGTCTCTACAAGTAGAAATTGATCAATACGGATATTTCCCAAAAGCCGGTAACCATGCAAAAAATATCCCGACGAGATTTATTGAAGATAACGACAAGTGCTGCTATTGTATTAAGTACTCCTCCTCTTTTATCGAACTGTGGAAAAGAGGGATCGGTTCTTCAATCAATAAACGGTAATGAAAAAAAAGCGCACGTAGCGGCCATCCGTGGAAGTAATCTTTATACAATGACCAACGAGGTTTTGGATGTTTTGGGAGGAATAGAAAAAATAATTAACCAAGGTGAAAAGGTATTTATGAAGCCAAATATGGTCACTCTTCCTTGGGCGCCGAATAATAATTGTTTTACCAAAGGAGAATGCACTAAACCGGATATCATTATTGCAGTCAGTGAAGCATGTCTTAAAGCCGGAGTTTCGGAAGTGGTTATCGGAGATGGCTCGCAGATGTATTCATTTAACTGGTCTAATGCAGTAACATTAGATGGAACAAAAAGTCTCGCCCACGAAGCATCGCGGTTAAGTTCCAAATACCAGGGAAACGTAAAGGCAGCATGCCTGGAAACCGATTCTCCCGGTTGGGTCGATGTTCCCTCCCGCACACCCCTTGGCAAAATCAGGATTTCCAGTCTAGTGGCCAACGCAGATCGGGTTATTTCTGTGCCTGTCGCGAAAACACACAGTTGGGCTCAGCTTACACTGGCACTCAAAAATTTTATAGGTGTTACATCTTTAGAAGCCTATGCTCAGTGGGTGTCTAATAGTTATTGGGATAGAGGAAAAGGATTGGATCACACCAGCCCCACGTCTATTACACAGATTTATCTGGATGTGGTCGATGCGGTGAAACCCGATCTTGCTCTCATTGATTTTTCCATAGGAGTAGAGGGCGACGGACCAACAGTCGGAGGCGGAAATGGTTCTACGGTGGACATGAAAAAAAGGCTGGGGTCATGGCTTCTAATAGGGAGCATCGATATTATGGCCGCTGATGCAACTGCAGCACGTATAATGAGCCATAATCTATCAGAGATGCATCATCTCAATATGGGCTACTCAATGGGATTAGGGGAAATACATGAACAATCCATCAATTTAGTGGGTGATAGGCTTACTGATTTAAAAGTTGCCTAGCGTCCTGCCGTTTTGAAAAATAAGGCGGCACAAGGACACACTATTTTCCCCGTATATCAAATAGATCATAAAATTGGCTAATGGTGAATTTGGTTCACTCTACATTGCTGCGGGTATCACCCTTGAAATTACCTTTAAAAGATTTTCTGTCTGCCGGTAATAGCGTTGGAGTGTTAATTTCTTCTGAGGCACCTAATGCAAAATAGCAACTGTGATTGTAAAAACAAAAGTTCGTTGCCAGGTGCGCAGGGAGTATATGTGACGAAAGAGAATGAGAAGAGAGTCTAAAGTAATATTTAACATAGGAAGGTTCTTGGATTTACGCTCAAAAATGATAAAATAAGAGTTATCAAAACTCAGATCAATCCCTGTACAATAAGTTCACCAAAGTTTCCATTAATTTTTTTCAAAATTGACAACGGCTCAAATTGGAAATAAATTGAAATTGATTATCAATTATGGGGAGAAAGGAAATGGGATTCGTGAAGAGAATTCTTGGTCCAAAATCCAAATACGACCGCTCGCTCCCGTATACATACATGGCCAGAATACCAATGATTGAGGGTGATAATGAGCTATATGCTCATTATTTTGCCGATACCATTTGTGGACTTGTGGAATATCTCGATGAGAAAAAGATTTATCCCTCCGAAGTGGATTTATTTGGTCTCTACCTGAAAACAGAGATACCGCTAGATAAATCATATTGCATATCCAAAGAAGGAAAGTGGTTAACCAGACCGTACATCTGCCGCTCTCTTGAGGAACATTATAAGGGCACACTTGAGGAGCAGTACAAAGGCCACGTTGAAGTAGGAGAGTGCTCGTTTGATGACCGGGATCGCAGCGGTGAGGGTCCATTTTAATCCTAAAATTAAAGCCTGAATAAAATTTATATCCATCAAAAGTAGAATTGTGGTTCAATTATATCCGCTTTCCCTAGAATAATATTATCTCCAGAGAACAAAAAAACATCTACTACTTGCTTTTTCTCGCCTGATAATCCTAAATTTCATCCGATACTAAATAAACGAATTTTACAAGGAATATAACTATGATATCAGCAAAGTTTGTAAAGTTGGTAGAAGAAAACGCATCAAAACTGACTGATGAATTGGTCAGGGATATCCAGACTAATCCCAAATCCGACAAATATCATCAATTTTCCAGTAAGGAGTTATATCAGAGGGGATATGAGGTTTATAAAAATTTAAGTGAGTGGATGTTGGAAAAATCGGAATCTGAAGTTCGAGATGATTACACAGATTTGGGTAGAAGGCGATATGATGAGGGAATTCCGATAAGTCAGGTTATTTTTGGTCTGACGCTCACCAAAACACATCTTATAGACTACATAAAACTTTATGGACTAGCAGACACAGCAGTAGATTTCTATCAGGAAGTGGAACTTTTCAGTCTGTTATCTCAATTTTATGATAAGGCTATTTATTATACGGTCTGCGGCTATGAAGCAAGAGCAGAAGAGAAACAAAAGTAAAATTGCTTTTTCCTGATTTTACTTCATCTTACCGCCGGCAGGATATACTCTGTAATTATAAAATCAATCGGATCTGCTGTAACGTAATTACTGCCTGTCATTACCACTACCATTTCTAAGCCCGGGAAGACCCGGATCGTCTGTCCTCCCCAACCACTGGCAAAATAAACCCGAATATCTTCTGAAGCCACCGGATATTTTTTGATCCACCACTGATAACCATAAGCATCCGCCCAGTTGACCCAGGGCAGCGAGATAAATTCCTTTGTTGATTCGTCTACCCACTCCTCAGAAACTATCCGAGTACCATTCCAAATACCTTTTCTTAGAAAGAGATTTCCAATTTTGGCCATATCTCGAGGCCCCAAATAAAGATCACCCGAGGCAAATACCAGCCAACCTCCAAAATATTGCCATTGGAAATCTGAGATGCCCAGGAGAGTAAACAGATGTGTTTCAGAAAAGAAATCAAGTCTTCTTCCGGTGGATTTACGGACAATTTCACCTAACAAATTTGTATTCCCACCATTGTAATAAAAGGTTGTTCCGGGTGTATTGATGACTGGTTTGCCAAGGACATATTCTATGGGATCATTGGAAAGAACCATCTGAATGAGATCATTGCTGGTATTGTTTAATGGAAGATCCCATTCGTTCCATTCAAAACCAGTTGTCATGGATAAAACATGTTTTACCCTTATTTGCGTTTTTTGCGGAGTGCTTAAATGCGAATATTGAGGAAAAAATGAAAATAGGGAATCGTCTAGGCTTTTTAAATATCCTTTGTCTTTGGCAATTCCCACACAAACAGAAGTTATACTTTTGGTCACAGAATGAAGGTTTTGTTTCTCATCGCGATCATAATCCACATATTCGCCCTGAAAATTAGGGGAATCTCACTTGTAAGCATGACCACGGTAATACTTCTCAAAAACAAGTTTGTCGTTTTTCGCAATCAATATACTATGAATATTATGGTCAGGGCTTGAATTAATATACTCGAGCATATTGACCAAATAAATGGGATTGATACCCACACCGGTCAAAGTTTCCGTTTCCCAACCATCATCAGTTTTTTCAGGCGTAAAACCAGGAAGGATTGGTTCGGTGCCTACAGATGTTTTATCCGAACCACAACGGGATGAGATAAGTAATACAAGTAAGAGAAGACCGTATAAAAATTGCCCAAATTGATTTCCCGAAAACATCGGTATTCGCCACACACCTCAATCCCCTTAAATACTCCAGTTGCCGAAAATCTTTTATACGTTTAATGAAATATTTTGTTAATACAAAAAAATAAACCCTGCCGGGAGGATTTCCTTCAGATTTTGGTTTATTTCTTTAATCCCTTCAGGATATGCCACGTAATATTGTTTGATGTGCTATTAAAATTACCAACATATTGCTTTTAATAATTAGTGTGGAGTAAATTTCGGAGTGATCAATAGATTTAGCTAAGCAAAAAAGTGAAAAAAGCGATTTTAAATCAGATTTAAAATTATAATTTCAACCGTTGAATCTTCCAGGTAACAAAAATGAGCTGACATAATCATTTTAAAAATCTAAAAGAAAGGGTAATCACATCATGAATTGGACATATATATTAATATTTACAGGATTTCTGATTTTTTGCTTTTGTTCGATCAGGGAACAGAATCCCTTCTTCAGCGAGTGGGATACCCCTTTTCAGACACCGCCATTTGAAAAAATTCATGACGAACACTATTTGCCAGCGATTCAAGAAGGAATTAAGAAACAACAAGAGGAAATTGATGCAATTGTTGAAAATACTGAAGAACCGACATTTGAAAATACTCTTGAAGCCCTGGATCGTAGTGGAGCACTGCTCACAAAAGTTAATAATGTCTTTTCCAATATGAAATCCGCCAATACAAATGACAGCTTACAAAGTATCGCCAAAAAAGTTGCTCCTTTGCTTTCAAAGCATAATGATGATATTTTGCTCAATGAAAAATTGTTCCAACGAATTAAAGCGGTATACGATCAAAAAGAAAATCTTTCTCTGAATAAAGAGCAAATGACCCTCCTGCAAGAAGAATACAAAGATTTTGAAAGGGGTGGTGCAAATTTAAACGAGGCTCAAAAAGAACAATTACGGAAAATCAATGAGGAATTGTCGCTGCTTGAATTAAAATTTGCAGAAAATATTTTAAAAGAAAACAATGCCTTCGAACTGGTAATTGAAAATGAGAAAGATTTAGTAGGACTTACCGATGCACAGATCTCTGCCGCCAGTGAAACGGCAAAAGAACGTGGACATGAAGGCAAATGGGTTTTTACACTTCATAAGCCCAGTCTGATTCCCTTTTTACAATACTCGCAAAAACGAGCACTACGTGAGAAAATGTTTAAGGGGTATATTAATCGGGGTAACAACAACAATGAATTTGACAATAAAGAAATCCTATCAGAAATTGTCGCAAAACGAGTGACAAGAGCAAATCTATTGGGCTTTAAAACTCATGCTGATTTTGTACTGGAAGAATGTATGGCAAAGAATTCTGAAAATGTCAATAAGCTACTAGAACAGCTTTGGACCCCAGCTCTCAACGTTGCGAAAAAGGAGGCCTATGACCTGCAAGCTATGATTTATAAAGAGGGTAATAATTTCAAGTTAGAGCCCTGGGATTGGTGGTATTATGCAGAAAAATTGAAGAAATCTAAGTACGATCTGGATGATGAAACGTTGCGACCTTATTTCCAATTGGAGAATGTTCGTGACGGGGCATTTATGGTTGCAAATAAGTTATTTGGAATCACATTCGAGGAGACAAGCGGTATTCCTGTTTATGATAAAGATGCTAAAGTATTTGAAGTGAAGGAAGCGGACGGAACTCACATAGGAGTCTACTTCGTGGACTACTTCCCCCGGGCCGGCAAACAGGGTGGCGCATGGATGAGTTCCTACCGAAAACAATATAAAATAGGTAGTACCAATGTGACACCGGTAATCACCAATGTTTGTAATTTTTCAAAACCCACCGGTGATAAACCGGCTTTGCTTAGCCTGGACGAGGTTCACACATTATTTCACGAATTTGGGCATGCCCTTCATGGATTGCTTTCAAATTGCACCTATCTGGAACTCTCCGGAACCAGTGTTCCCAGAGATTTTGTTGAATTGCCTTCCCAAATAATGGAAAATTGGGCAACGGAGCCGGAGGTTTTAAAGATGTATGCCAAACATTACAAAACCGGAGAGCCAATCCCCGATGAGTTAATCGCGAAAATAGAGAATGCCTCCAAATTTAATCAGGGATTTGAGACAGTGGAATACCTGGCTGCATCCTTTCTGGATATGGATTGGCATACTCAAACGAAGGCAAAAGAATTGAATCCGGTCTCCTTCGAGAACGCATCCCTGGACAAGATCGGCTTAATCCCTGAAATTGAGAGCCGCTATCAGACAACAAATTTTCTGCACATTTTCTCCTGGGGCTATTCCGCCGGATATTACAGTTATATATGGGCCGAAGTACTAGATGCCGACGCGTTTCAGGCATTCAAAGAAAAAAGTTTATTTGATAGAAGTACCGCTCAAGCATTCCGGGAAAATATACTTGCGGCTGGCGGCAGCGATGATGCCATGACCCTTTATAAGAAATTCCGAGGCTCAGAGCCCAAAATTGATGCCTTGCTGGAAAGAAGAGGGTTGAATTAGATGAAAATGAAAAAAGAAAAATTTCCTCAATCTAAATTCCATGCAAAAAAGAAAGTTGATGTGTCGCTCTATCTGGATAACAGAGTGCTTAAGAATATCTAACAATTAATATATTTTAATCCCGGGAGGTGAAATGTCTCTTATTCAAGAAAAAGACCGGCTTGCTATACAGGAGCGTCTGAACGAAATGAAGCATCCGGTAAAAATTATCAATTTTAGCCAGGAATTCGAGTGTCAATACTGTCGCGAGACAAGGCAGTTAATGGAAGAATTAAATGCGATGACAGATAAAATTAGTCTGGAAGTATACGACTTGGTAAAAGACAAAGCAATTGCAGAAAAATACAAAGTGGAAAAAATACCTGCTACCGTACTCATTGGGGAAAAGGACTATGGAATTCGATACTTTGGAATACCGGCAGGCTATGAGTTTGCTACTTTGTTGGACGACATTTTGATGGTTTCCCACAGAGAGTCGGGATTAGAGCAGAATTCCAAAGAGAAATTAGCGCTTTTGAAAGAACCACTTCATCTCCAGGTATTTGTCACGCCTACCTGACCGTACTGTCTGCAGGCGGTGCGCCTGGCTCATCAATTTGCCATGGAAAGCGATCAGGTGACGGCAGATATGGTTGAAGCAAGTGAGTTTCCGCAGCTATCGTATAAGTACGGTGTCATGGGAGTCCCCAGAACCATTGCAAACGAAAGATTAGCTGCTGAAGGAATGTTACCCGAAACTCGCTTTCTCGAACAAGTTCTTTCCGTATTGAGAAGCGCATTTGTTACTTAATCAGATCTAGAAATGAAGGTAATAGAATTTATTTTATATACCGGTCTGAATTCTAATATCAGATTATTATAAAACGGCTACGAAAGTAGGGTCCAAATGGTTGGGCCAACGATAATCCCTGTTCGTTGATTTTGGTTTATTTATCCCTCATTGACAGTTCTTAACAAAATTATTAGCCTCGATCCTTTCCATAATAAGATTTTCAAAAACATATCTACAAACTCCTATCTTCGAAATTGATCCGCAAATTAACTTACAAGTAGCTTGAATCCCAAGTTCATAAACCAGCTTCTCTATAAACGCAGGCGGGTTAGCAGTATCCCGAACCAAATAGAACAATGGATCAACTTATTGGCCGGAGTGAAAAATCAATTTTTATTGTCTAACCAAAAGAATACATTTTTAGTCTTTGAAAGTTTATGAGGTGCTATGAATAGAAAATTATTTTAATGTGGTTTATAATAAAATAGCCTGTTAAAATATACCGGTAAAAAAATTTATAAATAACATTCACGATATTCGAGCTCATCATCGATTTGAAGGAAAAAAATTGCACGGTTTTTAAGAACTGAATGGACCTGATTCATGCGATTGATTTTTTATATTACATTATTATGTTTTAGCGTTTTGATACCAGCCCTATCCCAGAAATTAAAACCAAATAAAGTACTAACAATTGATGATGCTTTATATTTTGCCTTTAGTAAAAATCCCCACCTGCTTTCACTTAAGAATCAAATAGACGAGGCGTCTGCCCGCCCTCTAAAAGGATTAGGACTTCGAAATCCGGAATTCTTATTTATGAAAGAGGGAATCCAAAGAGAAAGCGGGAAAGGATTTGTAGAAAAAAGGCAGACAATTTCACAATCGCTCGACTTCCCGGTAACCGGTTTTCTTCGTATGCAGCGTCTTGGTTCTGAGAAAAAGGCGCTGGAATATAAATACGAACAGGAGAAAATTCGGATCAAGGCAGCTGTAAAAAAAGCTTACACACAAATTGTCTACACGATACGAATATCCCAATTACGAGAGAGGGAATTGTCCATTGCCGAAGAATTAAACAGAACCGCTGTCAGCCGATTTGAAGCTGGTGATGCGTCCGAAATGGAACTATTGAGGACTGAAATACAAAAAGCGGAAGCGAAGAATGATGTTGCTTACGCTAAGAAAATTTATCACGAAGCGCGTTATGAATTATTTAAATTAATTGGCTTGGACCCTGAAGAACAACAATACGGCATAACATTTCCTGATACGCTGGTATTTCTGGAAGCGGATATTGCCCAGGAAGAAATTATGGAACGCCTTGAAGAGCAACCGGGAATTATTTCTGCAAACCGCAACATTAGTGCGGCGATTTCAGGTGTTCGGGAGGCATGGAGTTCTTTTTTACCAGACCTGTCGCTGAGTCTTTATCGCCAGGATTATGGATTCGGATATGATTTTTACGGCTTTGAAATCGGATTTTCCATTCCGTTATGGTTTTTTAGCAATGAAATCCCGGAAATTAGAGTGGCTCGTGCCCAGTATCGTCAGGCGATCACAAACAAAATCGGCTCAGAATTAGAGATGAAAAAAGAAATTGAGGATGCCTGGCATGCCTATCACACCAGTCGTGAGATAGTCGATCGCTATCAGGAGGTGATAAAAGAACGTTCTGAAAAGCTTTTGGAATACACCCTTGAAGGATATAGACTGGGTGAGGTGGACCTCATCATCCTTCTGGATAATCAACGCACATACCTGAACAGCATTCAACGATTTTATGATGCGCTAAGGGATTATTATATGCGCCTGATAGATTTGGAAAAATATTTGGATCGGGATTTGGTATTCAATTATGAAGAAAATTAGCATACACAGTGTGGGGAGAAAAAAATGAGAAAAATGATCAATCACCTGTTTCTTATAACGGCTTTAACCGTTCTGTTTATCTCTCAAATCAGTTGTAAAGGGGAGGGAGATATGAGCGCAGAAAATGAAAAAATTTCACTTCCCCCATCTCTAATAAAAGAGCAGGAAAAAGATGCTTCCCAAATAGTTACCTTGACCGAAGAGCAGTCAAATACGCTGAATATTGCAACCGAAAAAGTACGTTTTGAGAAGGTATCCTATCCGGTGAGTGTACCAGCTGTTGTGGAACCGGCTCCTGAAAACATCTTCATAATCAGTGCACCAATCCAGGGATTGGTGGTCAAAATCCATGCCCATGAAGGAGAGAACGTCAAAAAAGGTGATGTTCTTGTTGAATTGGAGAGTCTGGAATTTGCAGAATTGGTTGCAGATTATTTACAAAACAACGCAGAGGAGGCTTTTCAAAAAAATCAATATGAACGATTGCAGCAACTTTTCGAGAAAAAAATCAAATCACAGAGGGAGTTGGAAAAAGCGGAAGTGGATTATGAACTGGCGGCAGCCAGTGCGCGCGCTTCTTATGCGAGGTTGTTAGCGGTGGGAGTTGAAGATGCGGATATTATGCGATGGCGGAAAAAGCAGGAAGCCCATCCGCATTTGTCCCTAAAGTCACCCTTGAACGGTATCATTACCGAACACCTGATCGATATGGGTCAAGCAGTGAATCGTTATGAAAAACTGGGTACAATAGTGAATCCATCGAGGGTATTGGTGCGTGGTTATGTTTCTCCGGAAGATGCGGCCAATATATCCACGGGAAATACGGTAAAAATTTCATTGCGCGAAGATGAAAAAAACGCAATAGCGAGTCGAATCCAATCCATCGTTCCCATACTGGATGAACAAAACCGATCAATCACGGTGAATTCATTTGTTGCCAATCCGCCAGAGTGGATGCGATCCGGCAGAAACGTCAGAATGACCATCGAAGTCGTAAGTACTGAACCGGTCGTTGTTATTTCGATAAAATCAGTGCAATATGACGGAAATACAGCGGCAGTTTTTGTAAGAAAAGATATGACAAATTATGAAAAACGGTTTATCTCCATCGAACGAATCGCCGGTGAAAAGGCGATTCTCCAGAGCGGTTTAACAGAAGGTGAGGAGGTGGCAACGACACAAATATTTACTCTGAAGGCGCTGAGTAAGTATGGAGAATTTGCTGAGGAATAAGGGTGATTTGTTAAAACGCGAAGAATTTTCTGATTGAGGGCAGGCTGAACAATGTTGAATCGGATCATAGATTTCAGTTTAAGACAAAAATTTGTGGCACTGGCACTTGTGGCATTAATGGCCCTTGCCGGTTATCGGGCTTTATCCGATATTCCCATCAATTCATTGCCGGACGTTACCCCTGTTCAGGTTCTGGTTATTACCAAAGCGGGCAGATATTCTCCATTTGATGTGGAACGTTTGGTCAGTTTTCCCATCGAAACTGCCATGAGCGGACTACCGGATGTAGCAGAAGTCCGATCCATTTCTCAATTTGGCCTATCAGCTGTCACAGTCGAATTTGAAGAAGGAACGGATATCTATTTTGCCAGACAGCTTGTCAGCCAGCGGATTCAGAGTATCATCGATGAGTTGCCAGAAGGGGTTTCTGCCCCTCAGCTGGGACCCATCTCAACGGCATTGGGAGAAATATTTCAGTATGTGGTTCGCGGCGATGCCTATTCGCTTACCGAATTAAGAACCATTCAGGATTGGCTTATTGCTCCGCAATTGAAAAATATCCAGGGCGTCACCGAGATCAATTCATTTGGGGGATACGTGAAGCAGTATGATATCATCGTACGCCCGGGGAAATTACGTGCAATGGAAATTGGACTTGGCGATGTTATGCAGGCCATCGCAACCAATAACAGCGTCTCCGGCGGTAATTATCTTGAGCACAACCGTGAACAATACATTATTCGCGGATTTGGCCAAATCCGGAATGCTGATGATATCGGAAAAATAATCGTCACCTATCTTTCTGACCGGCCGGTTTATCTTTACGAGATTGCAGATATTCAACTAGGGGAGCAATTAAGACAGGGTGCAGTAACACAGGACGGAAATGGTGAGGTCGTGACTGGTATTATCATGATGTTACGGGGCTATAATGGGCGGGAGGTGATCCAGCAAGTTGTATCCAAAATTAAAGATATCAACAAGGGTCTTCCGGAAGGCGTTTTTATCGAGCCGTTTTATGACCAATCGGATTTGATTGACCGGACAACCAATACACTCGTTACAAATCTTGTCGAAGGCGGCTTTCTTGTCATTGTCGTTTTACTGGCCCTGCTTGGAGAAATCCGCGGTGCCTTAATTGTGGCATCAGTAATCCCCCTTTCCATGTTATTTGCCTTTATCGGGATGCGCGAGTTTGGGTTGGCTGCCAATCTGATGAGTCTTGGCGCGATTGATTTTGGAATGGTGGTTGATGGCTCGGTCGTTATGATGGAAAACGTGGTCCACCGGCTGCAAAAAGATAATTCATCCTCCCGAGTCGAAACGATATCAGCCGCGGCAAAAGAGGTATCCAGGCCAATTTTCTTTGGCGTGCTAATCATTCTAATGGTTTACGTCCCGATTATTACGTTTCGTGGTATGGAGGGAATTTTATTCAGACCCATGGCTATAACCGTGGCAACGGCTGTTTTTGGCTCCTTAATTCTTGCTTTGGTATACGTTCCTGCCATGTCCGCCATCATATTCCGAAAAGGGGTGAGGGTGAAACGGAATCGTCTGATGGAGTGGCTACGTCCCCGCTATGTAAAAATATTAAGCTGGCATTTACAGAACAAGAAAATTGTACTTCCATCGGCAGCCGCTATCTTTATCTTCTCGATCATTCTTCTTTTTAACTCCGGAACCGAGTTTCTGCCGGAATTGGATGAGGGTTCTATTCTGATCGAACAAATTCGCTTGCCCAGTATCACTTTGGAAGAATCAGTGGAAAATGCCAATTGGCTTGCCGGAATTCTGAAAGCGAATATACCGGAGATTCGAACGGTAGTGCCTAAGACCGGGCGTTCCGATTTAGCCAATGACTGGATGGGGGTCCACCAGACAGATGTATGGGTGTTGCTTAAACCGGATGATGAATGGCGCTCCGGAATGACCAAAGAAAAAATTATTCAAGAAATCGAACCGTATCTGCAGAGCGAACCCGGATTAGCATATAACTTTACCCAACCTATCGCCATGCGTGTGGATGAGCTGACCAGCGGTGTCAAGTCTGATGTGGCGGTTAAAATATATGGAGAAGATCTGGATGTTCTGAATCATGTCAGCGATCAAATTATGGCAGTCGTCGAGGGGCTGAAGGGGACGGACAATTACTATGTCGAACAGACTAGCGGTCAGCCTTACCTCAACGTTGAAATAGACCGCGATGCAGTAGCTTCATACGGTTTGAATGTGGATGATGTTCAAAGAGTTATTGAGGTGGGGATTGGGGGGCAACCGGTGAGCCAGGTATTTGAAGGTCAACGCCGTTTTGAAATTGTGCTGCGTTATCCGCAAGATATTCGCAGTTCTTTTGAACAGGTTATGAATGTTCCGGTGCATCTTCCAAATGGAGGATATATTCCTTTGAAACGTCTCGCTCAAATTGAGGCGCAGGAAGGCCCGCGGGAAATTGCCCGTGAAAATGGCTGGCGGAGAGTTATTGTAGGTGCAAATATAAAAGACATCGATATCGGCTCATATGTAGCAAATTTAAAGGCTGCCATTGATCAAAAAGTGGATATACCACCCGGATATTTTATGGAATTTGGCGGAGAATTTGAAAATCAACAGCGGGCGGTCAATCATCTATTTTTGGTTGTACCACTGGCATTGTTGATTATCCTCGGGCTCATGTACATCATGTTTGGAGAAATAAGGTATGTGCTTTTGATCTTTCTAAACCTTCCTTTTGCATTAACTGGCGGAATATTTATGCTCTGGGTAAGAGGCTTATATGTTTCCGTAACGGCTAGTATTGGTTTTGTGGCTTTATTTGGCGTTGCGGTTTTAAACGGAATCGTTTTGGTGGAACATCTAAATGAATTAAGAAGAGAAGGACGTCCGATTTACGATGCAGTAATCAATGGCGCCGCCGACCGATTACGGCCGGTTTTGATGACCGCACTGGTTGCGAGTTTGGGTTTCATTCCCATGGCGTTTAATGTGGGACCCGGTTCCGAGGTCCAGCGTCCGTTAGCGTCAGTTGTGATTGGGGGATTAATATCTGCAACCTTTTTAACATTATTCGTGCTACCGACCATCTATAATTGGCTGGAAAAGGACAAAACCGAAACTTAAGATGTCCAATAATTTTCTGCCCTGAATTTCACACCCTTGCGAAGCTATTCCTCATTTCTATTTAAACCATGTGTTCTGATAGAAACATTTTTTCCAGTAATTCCGCTTTTTGGAAAACATCTCTGGCTTAAGATAGTATATTAGTTTTTAGAATCATCTCTATCCTAATCCGAATCATAATAAGTCGTATCAAAATTTTGACTACTGGAAATTTTGAAAATAAACTTTTTATGTTTTTTCAGTATGAATAAATTTCTCAGGGATCTATTAATCTATCAATTAACGATTGTTGTTTACTATGGTTTTCGTTCAAGAGTCTTTGCGAGAAGTGAGGAACGAACGACGAAGCAATCTCATTTTGAGAAGGATTCCCAAATGGATGGCGTCTCGAACAGTTTTAATGTTTTGTCGACCGCTGCAGTGATTAGTTTTATGCATTTATAAGAGACTCTGAAAAACTTTCGGAGTGATGAACTATAGAATTTAGATCATTTTTAAGAATTCTTTCGACTGTAATTTTATCTAAGTATAAATCCAACTTATCAAATTCGTCGTGCTAATAATTAGAAAAAAACCATTCCACAGTCCGGAAAACAAAAATGCGAAATCAATCGGGTTCATGACATTAATTTTGGCGTTTGTAATAATTTTTGTCTTCAGTTGTTCAAGTGAAGAGGAAAGCAATCAAACAAAAAATCCCTCCGTCCCGGATGTTACTTTAGAAGCTGCCACCGTATCATTTTATAATTTTTATACGGACTCAGTCAATGTCGAGTGGGTTATTGAGAAAAAATCGATTGTTACCCGGCAAGAATACGGTCGAGGTAGGACGAATCAAATTATTACATGGCAACTGGGAGATCCCACTATTCTAACCGAAGTGTATGAGTCGCCGCGTCGAGAGAAGATAACTTCATCAAATTTAGTTCTGGTTACCGACGAAGAGTATTTTGCCGCGCTTGTGGGGAATAGATCTTCAGGAAGAATTTTACTTGAAAAGATGAAAATTTCAAATCCGGGGCCCGGGAGTGTTAATGTGCGATTTCTAAATGCTATTCCCAATGCCGGAGCAGTTGATGTGTATATCGGAGGTACGAACTCTTCTCAGAGAAGTGTTATTAAACTCTCTTTTCGGGCTGCCACTTCCTATTTTGACACTGAAGTTCGACAATTGGCTGATTCAATTATTGTTACCCCTACCGGCGTGGAGCCCAATGATAACTCCAATATCATGACACTGGCTGATACGGACTTTTTCGAGGGTAACAAAACATATACCTGTGTACTGGCATATGAGACGGGCGACCTCACTTCCAAAAAAACCATCTTTGCCCTGGAAGAAAATTGACCTGAAAAATTACTTAAGTCATTTGGATTTTAAGTATCTCGATCATATATGGAACAGTTTTGTCATTTCAAAATTCAGTCTCTCCATTTTCAGCTCATTCTAACGCTTGTTTTAGTCGGGCCGGTATTGGGGCAACATGCACCCCGAGTTACATCTGTATTTCCAGAGGCACAGACTATTTCCTCCGAAACAAATACAAATATTCTCGTTACATTTGATCAGGCTATTGATACTCAAACCGTCGCCAATTCCACATTCAAAATATTTGGTCGTTGGTCCGGACCGGCTGATGGAAACCTTCAATTTGAAAATAATAGTACCAGAGTACGGTTTACCCCAAATGCTCCATTTTCGGTAGGAGAATGGGTGACGGTATCTCTGTCAAAATTAATCCGGGGTGAGAACGGCCTTTCGCTTGAAAATGGATACGCCTGGAATTTCTGGATAAAATCAGCCCCTGGAACGCTGGAATTGCAGGAAATCTCGCGGATTTCAGTTCGACGCGAGAGTGAGGGGCACATCCAATGCTATGGCAGTTACGCTGGCGATTTAAATGATGATGGGTGGAACGATTTGACAATCATCAATGAAATCCCGTCGGATATCCGTGTATTTTTCAACGAGGGCAGTGGTACATACTCAAACTTTACCATTTATGGCTTGAGTGGCGGTGCACGCCCCAGCCCTAGCGAAGGAGCGGATTTTAATCTGGATGGATTTATTGATTTCGCTGTGGGCAACACTCAGAATAATAAGGTACACTTTTTTGAAGGAGTCGGTGATGGTACTTTTCATCCAAATGCGCCATCATTCCCTGCAGATTCCGGCGTGAGGGGTTTGGCTGTCATTGATTTAAACGGTGACGGTCTTTATGATGTAGTGACTGCGAATCGTAACGCCAATAATATCTCTTTGTTGATGAATAATGGAGACGGCACATTCAGCACCACAAATATTGAGGGTGGGGGAAATGGGGAAACTGCCTGTGCGGTTGCGGATGCCAATGGCGATGGGATCGCGGACCTTTTTGTTGGAGCTATTCACTCCGAAGAGTTAATTCTGCTTCTTGGAGATGGGAGTGGTGGATTCCCAATGTCAGATAAAGTGAATGCAATCGGTAACCCATGGATGGTTGCGGTGGGGGATGTGAATGGAGACGGAAATGTGGATGTGGTTTCGGCAAATTCTACTACCAACAATGCAGCGCTCTCCTTTGGAGATGGTTTGGGAGGATTATCAGAAGTAGTGACTTATCCGGCCGGTGCTTTTCCTCTTGCAATTGATTTGGGAGACCTGGACGGAGATGGTGACTTGGATATGGTCACCAGTAGTTTTAGCAGCGGGGAATGGTACTTTTACGAAAACGATGGAAATGGTAATTTCGGTAATCCGCGAATACGTTTAGCAGCTTCGGCTGCTTCCTGTGCAACGCTACACGACCACGACAATGATGGCGATCTGGATATGACCGGGATCGATGAACTGGATGATCTCATCTTTATCTTTGAGAATGATTTAGAGACAGGAATCCGGCAAGTTGCAGAAGCGGCAGAGAATTTTCAATTATTTCAGAACTATCCTAATCCATTTAATCCATCTACGATCATTGAGTTTTCCATTCCATCATCTGAATATGTATCGCTGAAAATCTATGATACAGTCGGCCGGCAAGTGGCCACGCTTGTCTCAAAAACACTTGCAACTGGAAATTATAAATATGAGTGGTCCCGGCCAGTGGAGATAGCAAGCGGAGTGTATCTTTATCAGTTAAAGACCGACTCGTTTCAAAAAACAAAAAAAATGATCTTAGTCCGCTAAATTTCTTATCCTTCCACCGAAACTAACCCTCAAGTTTTAAAACCGGCCTCGTACAAAAAAATAAGTCCGTCTTTCTTTATCTCATTTTATGTATTATTTTTGTAATGAAGCCTTCTGGTAATCGAAGGATTCTGATTTGAGTCATTCCGAATTCATTTCGGAATCTATTTTTCCTCTAGACTCTGAAATAAATTCAGAGTGACATACCCTAACATTCAAAATATTTTTCAAAGATTTCTAGCGAGCAAGAGTAGGGAAAATTATCTCCAACAAAGAATCACGGCTGACTAACCCATAAGCGGGTACATTTCCCTCATTAAAACTGGGAATAATTGTGTCAGTAGAGATTGGGCAAAAAATATCACGCTATCAAATCCTTGAGAAGCTGGGAGAGGGTGGAATGGGTGTGGTATACAAGGCCCTGGACACCTCCCTAAACCGAAATGTTGCCTTAAAATTTCTCCCCTCCCATCTCACCAAAGATGAACCAACCAGGAAACGGTTTATTGTGGAAGCACAGGCCGCGTCGGCATTGGATCATCCCAATATCTGTAATATCCATGAGATTAATAAGACACCGGACGAACAGCTTTATATCTGCATGGGATACTATAAGGGCGAGTCCCTTCGCCAGAAAATCAAAAACGGTCCCATTCCACTTAATGAAGCGGTGAACATAATTTTTCAAATTGCCCAGGGTTTAAAAGCTGCTCATGAAGAAAAGATCATCCACCGCGATATTAAACCGGGAAATATCCTTATTACCGAAAAAGGAGAAGTTAAGATTGTTGATTTTGGGTTGGCAAAATTAGCCGGTGTGCATCTCACTCAATCCACCAGTAGCAAGGGCACGGTTGCCTATATGTGTCCTGAACAGATTCGTGGAGCAAAAGTTGACCAACGTAGCGATATTTGGGCATTAGGCGTGGTCTTCTATGAAATGCTAACTGGACATCTGCCATTCAGGGGCGAATATCCCGAACCAATGATGTTCTCGATCGTGAATGAAGAACCGGCCCAACTCTCCCAATATATGACTGATTTCCCTGAGCAATTACAATTGATTATTGACAAATTGCTTAAAAAAGATCCCAATGAAAGGTATCTGAATATTTCAGACATGCTGGTAGATT